>JGI26527J51213_1002458_pt1 | contig 11214 bp, 7 predicted proteins | sample ThiBiot_300_biof_FD_51213 | JGI IMG/M metagenome (IMG submission 51213) | reverse complement strand
TGGCGGCTTTCGTCGCGGCCCACGGCACTTGGCTGGCGCGCTTTCCCTCGCTCTATTCTTCCGCCAACAACCATCTCGTCGCCGAAGCGATGGGGCTTGCCGTCGCGGCACGACTGCTGCCCGACCATCCGCGCGCGGCGGCATGGCTCGCCGAGGGCAGGGCGCATCTGGAAGACAGGGCTCTTGCACTCTTTCATCCGGACGGCGTGGCCGAGGAGCAGTCACCCGCCTACGGCGCATTCACGCTTGAAATGCTGCTCATCGGGTTCAGCGCGATTGGCGGCGTGCCAGGAGAAAAAATCCGCGATCGCATGTTCAAGGCAGCCGCTGCCTTGAACACATTCCTCGATGATGCTGGCCAAGTTCCGTCTATCGGCGATGATGACCAGAGCCGGGTGCTGCTGGCATTCGGCAGTGAAGAGCCGCGCTATGCCGCCTCGATTGCCGGCGCGATTGCCGGATTCCTGGGAAGGCCGGAGCTGGCGCCCGCGATCAGGGATCCGCATTGGCGCGATATCGTGTTCGCCACTCCGCCTCCCGGTCCTGTTCCAGTCGACGGCACGTCCACATTTTCCGATGGCGGCTATACGGTGCGGCGCGGGCGGATCGCCGACCGCCGCGTCCATTTTGTTTTCGATCACGGGCCCCTGGGTTTCGGAGGCTTGGCGGCCCACGGCCATGCCGACGCTCTCTCGGTCTGGCTGTCGCTGGATGGCATGCCGGCGTTGGTCGATGCCGGCACCTATCTCTACCATTCCGAAGGCGAAAACCGCCGGCGCTTTCGCGTCAGCGCTGTTCACAACACACTGACGATCAACGGCGCCAGCCAGAGCGAACCTTCGGGCGCGTTCAACTGGATGCCGCGGCGAGCACAGGCAACGCTCGAGGCGACCTGTCACACCGACCGGCTGAATGTCTCGGCTTCGCACGATGGTTATCGGCGGAATTTCGGCGTCATCCATCATCGTGACATCGAGGAAACCGACGACGGCTTCCACGTCACCGACCGGCTGACGGGTACGCCGCCGTCGGGTGATGTCGAGATGGCGTTTCTGCTTGCACCGGAACTCGATGTGTCGATAGAGGGCGGCAGCGTCATCGCGCACCGTGGCGACCGACCGGANCTGGCGCTCATCGCGCCCGAAGGAGCCGTCATCGAGATTTCGCGGGGAGATGCCATGTCCGGGCGTGGTTTTCATTCACCCGGTTTCGGCATCCTGAGGGAAGCCGCAACTGTTGTTTTCAAGGCTCCGGCAAACCGGATGCGTTGGAGAAGTTCAATAGCAGTCAACCCGCTAACCTGAATTTTACCCGGAGCGGATAAGACATTGGACAGGGAAGCGCCGGGCTTGATGACCTGGTGAACGAAAAAAAGAAAGCGTCAGGTAAGTGATGAAAGTCTCCGTCTTCGGACTTGGCTATGTTGGTACCGTCTGCGCCGCCTGCCTGGCGGAGCGCGGCCACGAGGTGATCGGCTGCGACGTTAGCGAGGCGAAGGTCAGCCTCATCAATGCCGGCAAGAGCCCGATCATCGAGCAGGACATCGGCGAACTCGTTGCTTCCAACGTCGCGTCGGGTCGCCTCAGGGCGACGGTGTCGACCGAGGAGGCCGTGATGAACAGCGATCTGTCGCTGCTCTGCGTCGGTACCCCGTCGCGCCCCAACGGTTCGCTCGACCTGTCGGCGGTCGAGGCGGTGTCGCGCCAGATCGGCGCCTCGCTCGCCGGCAAGAACAGCTACCACTCGGTCGTCGTCCGCTCCACGGTTCTGCCCGGAACCATGTCGGACATCGTGCTGCCGTCGCTGCAGGAAGCGTCGTCCAAGAAGGCGGGCGAGGCCTTCGGCACCGCCTCCAATCCGGAATTCATGCGCGAAGGCTCCGCGGTCGCCGACTTCAACAACCCCGCCAAGACGGTGTTCGGCACCGATGACGCGATAACGCGCGAGCGCTTGCTCGAACTCTACAGCGGCTTGCCCGGCCGGCTGATCGTCACCGAGCCCAGGCTGGCCGAGCTGGTCAAATACACCGACAACACCTGGCACGCGCTCAAGGTGGCGTTTGGCAACGAGATCGGCAACATCTGCAAGGCCGCGGGCGTGGATAGCCACGAGCTGATGAAGGTGTTCTTCGCCGACACCAAGCTCAATATCTCCAATGCCTATCTCCTGCCGGGCTTTGCCTTTGGCGGATCCTGCCTGCCCAAGGATGTGCGCGCCATCAACGCCTACGCGGTACAAAACGACGTGGAGGCGCCTCTGCTCCGGTCGCTGATGCCGTCCAACAAGCAGCAGATCGAGCGTGCGCTGGATTGGGTGCTCAGCCATGGCAAGCGCAACATCGGCTTCCTTGGCTTCTCGTTCAAGGCGGGCACCGATGACCTGCGTGAAAGCCCCTATCTCGAGCTGATCGAACGGCTGATCGGCAAGGGCTGCGACATCAGGATTTTCGACCAGAACGTGTCCNTGGCGAAGCTCGTCGGTGCCAACAAGGCCTATCTGATGAACGCCATACCGCACGTNACGCAGCTCATGGTGCCCACCGTCGCGGACGTGGTAGAGCACTCCGACGTCATTGTAGCGACCAGCCGCTCGCCCGAATACGAGACCGTGGTNGAAAAGCTGAAGCCGGGTCAGGTCCTGCTCGATATGGCGCGACTGCCGAATGTGGACCGAATTGCGGGGATTTATGACGGCATCAATTGGTAGGCGCGTCCTTATCATCGTCGAGAACCTGCCGGTTCCCTTCGACCGGCGCGTCTGGTCCGAAGCGACCACCCTGGTGAAGGCCGGCTACGCGGTTTCGGTGATCTGTCCGAAGGGCAAGGGCGCGACGTCTTCCTATGAAGTGATTGACGGCGTCCATATCTACCGCCACCCGTTGCCTCTGGAGGCGGAGGGGGCGCTCGGCTACGCGCTGGAGTACGGCGCGGCGCTGTTCTGGGAGTTTCTGCTGTCGCTCAAGGTTGCCCGGCAACGCGGCTTCGACGTGGTCCATGCCTGCAATCCACCGGATACGATCTTCCTGATCGGCGGTTTCTACCGTCTGTTCGGCAAGAAGTTCCTCTTCGACCATCACGACATCAATCCGGAATTGTACGAGGCGAAGTTCAATCGTCGTGATTTCGGCTGGAAGCTGATGGTCTGGCTGGAGCGGCTTTCGTTCCGCACGGCCAACATCTCGATCGCCACCAACGAGAGCTATCGCGACATNGCGATCACGCGCGGNGGCATGGCCCCCGACAAGGTGCATATCGTGCGCTCCGGCCCGAACCTGGATCGCGTGCGTGAGGTGGCGCCGGATCCGAAATGGAGAAACGGCCGCCGTTTCGTCGTCGGCTATGTCGGTGTCATCGGCAAGCAGGAAGGGCTCGATCTGCTGCTGGACTCGGTCGAGCACCTGGTGAAGGTAAGGAAGCGTGACGATATCCAGTTCGTCATCTGCGGCGGCGGCTCCGAGCTTGAAGCCATCAAGGCCGAGACAGTGGCACGCTCGCTCGGCGATTATGTCACCTACACCGGTCGCTGCTCGGATGAGACGTTGTTCTCCGCGCTGTCGACNNCCGACATCTGCGTCAATCCGGACCGGCCGACGGCGATGAACGACAAGTCGACCATGAACAAGATCATGGAATACATGGCGCTCGGCAAACCGATCGTGCAGTACGATCTGCGCGAAGGTCGCTTTTCGGCGCGCGATTCATCGCTTTACGCCAAATGCACCGAACCAGCGGATTTCGGCGACAAGATCGTCGAGTTGCTGGACGATCCGGAGCGTCGCGCGGCGATGGGGGCGATTGGCCGCGAGCGGGTGCGCACGGAACTGGCCTGGAGCCACGAGGCGCCGAAACTGCTGGCCGCCTACGGATCCTTGTTCGCTCCCGAAATTCATGACGCCAGCGTCAGGCGTGATGCCGGCGTTTCCGAAGAATCCGCCACTCGCGGCCAAGGCTAGGACATCGCGTCATGTGCGGCATATTCGGGTTCCATGCCAGGTCGCGCCTGTCGCTCGTCAAACAGCTCGACAAGGCGACGGACCTGTTGGCCCATCGTGGTCCCGATGGGCGCGGAACCTTCGTCGGGCACAGCGCGAATGGTGACTGGCAGGTCGGGCTCGGGCATCGCCGCCTGTCGATCCTGGACATCGAGGGCAGCCCGCAGCCGATGCATTCGCACGACGGCCGCTATGTGATCGTCTACAACGGCGAAATTTACAACTACATCGAGCTGCGCGGTGAGCTCGTCGAGCGTGGACATCGCTTTGCCACGCAGGGCGATACGGAAGTGCTGATCGAGGCATGGCGTGCCTGGGGCGAGGATTGCCTTTCACGGTTGAACGGCATGTTCGCCTTCCTGCTGTGGGACACGGAGACAGGCCGGCTGTTCGCGGCGCGCGATCCCTTCGGCAAGAAGCCTCTCTTCGTGGCCAGCGGCGAGGGCTTTCACGCCTTCGCCTCCGAGATCGAGCCCCTGCGCAATTTTCCCGGTGTGGATGACCGGCTCGACCAGGATTCGCTGCGCGAGTTTCTCGCCTATCGCTATGTCCCGGGACCGGCCACCTTCTTTCGCGGGATCTCCAAGGTGCCGCCGGGCACGTTCATGGCCATCGATGGCGCCAGGATCCGGACCGGCCGCTATTTCACCACGCCGTTTTCGCGCATCACGCCGGACATGGCCGATTTCGATGAAGCAGTGTCGGCCTTCGGCGAAAAACTCGACGAAGCGGTGCGCCTGAGNCTGCGTTCGGACGCGCCGTTCGGGGCCTATCTTTCGGGCGGGCTGGATTCCTCNACCATCGTGGCGCTGATGAGCCGCCATATGGGAAAACCCGTCGCCACCTATTCGGTCGGCTTTGACGTTGCCGGTTCTTCCGAGCTTCCCTATGCCAGGAAGGTTGCGGAGGCGTTCGGCACCGACCATCACGAACTCGCCGTGGGCATGCACGACTTCGTGTCGGTATGGGAGGAAGCGGTGCTTCGGCGCGGCGCGCCGGTGTCCGAGCCATCCGACCTGCCCGTCCTGTTGCTGTCGCGGCTGGCGAGCCGTACGGTGAAGATGGTGCTCACGGGCGAAGGCGCCGATGAGTTGCTGGGCGGCTATCCCAAGCATCGTGCCGAGCCCTGGGTCCGGACCTACCAGGGCCTTGTGCCGGAAGGCCTGCACAATCTCCTGGTCGGCCCCGCGGCGCGCGCTTTACCCTATTCGGCGAGGCGTTTGAAGACGGTTGTCGGCGTCGCCGGTATTCGCGACCTGCAGGCCCGCATGGTCGCATGGTTCGGCGGCGCGGATGGCGGCCAGGCCGCGGCCCTTTATGCCGGGCCGCCAAGGTCACGAGACCTCGATCCGCTGCCCTTTGCNCCGGGCGGCGCCAGCAGCGCGCTGAAGCGCATGCTGCACTTCGACCAGACGTCGTGGCTTCCCGACAATCTTCTGGAACGCGGCGACCGCATGATGATGGCGGGATCGATCGAAGGGCGCATGCCTTTCATGGATGTCGGCCTCGCCGAACTCGTCGCCCGCTTTCCGGATGCGTTCCTGACCGGTGCGCCGAAAGGCAAGCGCGTCCTGCGCGCGCTGGCCTCGCGGCTGCTGCCGGCCGAGATCATCGAGCGCAAGAAGGTCGGCTTCCGCGTGCCGGTCGAGCAATGGTTCCGAACCGGCATGGCCGACCAGCTACGCGACCTGCTGCAGAGCGGCGATGCAACCATCCGCCAGGTCTGCAATGCCACTGAGATTGACCGCCTGGTGAACGAACATCTGGGTGCCGTTTCGAACCACGAAAAGATACTTTGGGCTCTGGCCAATCTCGAGCAGTTTTTCCGCGTCTTCCGGCCGGCTATCGCGGATGTCGCACCGCAAGGGCATGAAGCGGCCTGAAACCGGAAAGTGGTCGCGGCTTTCCTTCGGGAACTGCGTTGAAGCAGGCCAACTCCCGGAGTGGCGCGTAGCCGACGGTACCGACGCGGTTGGCCGCCGGCCGTACTAGCCTTTCCCTGACAGGGCTTTCCGGTAGACGTTTCTCAGGGCCTCGATCATCGCCTCGAGGCGGAAGTGCGAAATGTAAATCTCCCGGGAGGCGGCGCGAAACGCTTCGCGGCGCGCGCCATCGCCGATCAGTTCTGCNAGCGCNCCGGCAAGGCGGTCGGGATCGTCCGGCGCCACNACAAGCCCGTTGCTGCCNTCATGCAGCACGTCGGCCACCGAACCGACCGGCGTGGCGATCAGGGCAGCGCCCGCGCAGGCGCCTTCCAGCAGGCAGACCGGCAGCACTTCATTGCGCGAGGGAAGGACCACGATATCGGCTCGCCGATAGAGCGGAAGTATTGCGTCGCGCGCGACCCATCCGGTGAATTCGACATTGCTGGAAAGCCCCAGTTGCTGCGTGCGCTCGCGGAACGTGGCGACGTCGCCGGTGCCGGCAAAGGTCGCATGCCAGGGCGGCAATCCGGCGGGCAGCAGCGCGAACGCCTCGAGCAGGACGCCAGCGCCCTTTGCGTCGGTCAGATTGCCGGCAAACAGGAGGCGCACGGGCGTGTCCGCTTCCCGTGGCTGCGGCGCTTCAGGAGCGAAGTCGGCAACGCCGTTGGCCACGACGTCGAAGCGCTCCGGTGGCATATCGTAGAAGCGGGACACGAAGCCGCGCCAATAGCTGCCGAGGACGATGATCGCGTTGGCCCGCTCGAACAGATGCCTCAGGACCGGAACCCAGCCTAGTCGCGGGTCGTCTGGCTTGGGAAAGGCAGAGCCATGGAAATGGATCACGGTCGCGCAGCCCGCCAGCCGGGCGACCCACTGCATCGCCGCCTTGCGCCAGGCCGAGGCGTTCGTCGCCGCGTTGAGGTGGACGATGTCATAGCGCCGGCTCGCCACCCGCCATGCATAGCGCAGGAAGGCGAACGGGAAGTGGAACACCCAGGCCGCGCCCGAAGCGTCGCCGCGCGAGGGCAGGAATTCCATTTCAATGCCGGCGTCGGGGTGTACGCGCAGATATTCGTCGACATGTGAGAACAGCGTCTCGATGCCGCCACGGCCGGTCAGGCCTCGTGGCACGACGCACAGCACGCGCATTGGCTTCGCTTCGCTCACGAGACCCCGCGAAATCCGATACGTGGCGTGGGATCGAGGCAGTCGATAACCTCCAGATGCTCGCTGCTGTTGAGCGTGTGGATCTTGGGGTAGGGCATCTTGGCCGACGACAGGAGGGGCACCGGCTGCGTCAGATGCACGGTGTGCTCGTCGAGTTCTACCAGGTCGGCAAGACCCAGGCCACCGCCATAGCCGTCCGTCCCGTCCTGCAGAGGCAGTACGATGCGCTCACCCACCCGTATGAATTGACCGCCGGGTCTTGCCGCGGCCCGGTCGATCCTCACCGGGTTGCCGGGGTGTGGTATCCATGGCCCTTCAAGGGAAGCGGCGTGGTAAACCACCAGCATGTCCGAGGAACTGCCGTAACCGTCGCGCTCGGTGGCGAACAGCCAAAGCCGGCCGCCATGCTTCAGCAGTGTCGCATCGAAGAGCTCGCGACCCGGAATAATGACCGAATGCTCTACCCAGCGGTGCGGAAAAGCCTCCGCCCGATAGAGGGTCAGGTTTCCGGACGAACCCTGTTCAGGCAGCATCCAGATCTGGCCGTCGTGGCTGAACACATTGGGATAGGAGAAATGATGGGGCCTTTCGATGATCGGTTGAGGCACCGAAGGGGTGCCGTCGCTGGCGATCTCCGCTACCGAGATCAACGCCTTGCTGGCGTTGTTCGGAAATTCCTCGACGAAAATGAAATTCCGGCCCTGCCATTCGAATGGAAAGGGGTCGGCATAGAACCGCTTGCCGTCGTCGGGTAAAGTCATCCACGGCTCGCCCGCAAGCAGGCCGCTATCCGCCACCCTGTTGCCCTTATGAAAGCGGTAGCTGACACGCCAGCGATGGAGACGCGACCCCAGCCGTCGCANCGTGCCGCTCGCCTGCCGNGGGATGGTCGAAAACACATATGCGCCGACCATTTGCGCCGANGTNGGGCAGACTGCTCTCGTCACGGTTGCGGCNGGCATGTGCCCGGCGATTTCACCCCGCAGATAGCGGTCGGCCTTGTCGACCAGCAGCGTGGCCACGCGCGCCCACATGTCGTTGAGGCCACGAACTATGGACAGCCGGCTGTCGATCATGGGCGCCGCGTGAGCGACGCTATGCTTGCCGTCGAGCCTGATCTCCACGTCGGGCAGAAACCCTTGCATCAACAATTGTGCCGCCCTGCCAAGGCAGACCTGGCCGGCGAAAACCGGGCCGAGGAAGGGGGAGGCCGCTTTTGCCCTGCCTCCGGTCAGGTCGATGCGAAGCCTGGCCTCTGGCCGCGCGGCCGACAGATGGAAATTCTCGGCCGGCTTCAGCAACGTGTTGGCGCGGATGCGAAGAAACCTTCTTTCAAGCGACAGAAGATTGTTCAGGATCTTGGGCATGCCGGGCGTGTCGACACCGACAAGGACGGCGTCGTAGCCTCTGTCCGAAAGCCTCTGCGCAATGACGGCGTGGACGCGTCGCACGTCGTACGCTGGTACGAGAATGTCGATCGCTGTCACATGCNGCCCATTTTGAATGACCCCCAAACCCCATGAAAGCCAATATTCAATAGGTGCTAAATTTCAGTTTACCCACGATCAAGTAAACGGCCTGCGGCAATTTCGCAATGTCTAGGATATTCCTTGCGGGCTCTGTTCCATCGTCGGAGTTCTGCATGAGCGATTTATCGCGAAGCGTGTAAAGCCTATATAGATCAGGGTCTGAAGGCTCCAGGCGATCGTCCGCGCGATGACCATGCCTAAGGCGCCGTAATCCTGCAGAAACCATGTGCCGATGATGAAGGTGGCAGCCCAGCCGCCGGTGATCGAAAGGCCGGCCCACATGTATCCGGAGGATACCGGAACCTGCCCCAGTGGAAGCGCCCCCGCAATCATTGCGGAAGCGAATACGACGATCATGAAAAGTGGCCAGTGCTGCGCGGGATCGAGTTTGAACAGCACCAGAAACCAGTCGCCGAACAGCATCATCACCGTGACGAAGCAGATGGCTATGACCAGGTTGGTGCCGATGCTCATGGCCAGCATCGAAAGCACGCGACGCCGATTGGCTTCGCCGAACCCTGTNGAAAGCATNGGAATCGTTACCTGCACCACAATCTGNGGCGCGAACAGCAACAGCGTTTCGAGCTGCATGGCGATGAAATAGAGGCCGACCTGCTGAAGGCCGCCCGGATTGCCGACCACGATCGTCGTGCAGATCCAGTTGACGGGCTCATACAGCAGGCTCGCCAGCAGGGCCGGGATTGCATAGCGCGTGATCAGCGGCCACTGCGACAGCGCCCCCCGGAACGCCAGCGGAACGCCGCGCGCTTTCAGCGCCTGAGCCACAGCAGGGGCGGTAATCAGGCAACCAGCTAAATATGCGCATCCGAGCGCGATAAAGCTGCCTGTGAGACCCTGGAGATACAGGCCGACCGGCACTGACGCGATCATCAAGCCACCGATGATCATGTTCAGGCGCGCGATCGTCTTGAACCGCTGGAGGCCGTTGAGGATGGCGACCTGAACGACGTTGAGCGCGCTGACGAGGATGATCGGCGAGATGATTCTGAGATAGAACGCGAGTTCAGGCTGCTTCAGCAGGTGATCGGCTATCTCGTCGGAAAAATAGAAGATCGCGAGCCCTATGAGGGCACTGGAGACGGTTGCCAGAAGCAACGCCATGCCGACCAGGCGTCCAGCCGTGCCGGGGTCGCTTGTGGCATAGGCTGCCACGTTGCGGGTCGCCATGAGGCTGACGCCCGTGGACGCAAGGAAGCTGGCCGATACCAGCGTGCCGTAGGTGACACCGAACTTGCCGACGGCTTCGATGCCGAACCAATGCGAAATCAGGATGGTGGTGATCATCGGCGTAAGGCGAACGGCGACTGTGCCGAGAATCGACCAGATCAGACCGAAGCTGAAGACGCGCAGGTCCGCCGACTGGCCAAGCAATGTCCTGAGGGACCGCATTAGAATCTCATTCCTGCAGAAGGCTTTCCAGCAGCCTGCATAACAGCAATGTATGAGTCTGCGATTACCGGGTGCTTCACCGGTTGGAAAGGTTAACGGTTTCGTCGACCATCGTTGAGGAGCCGAGAGGCAGTGGTGACCTGGGTCGCGCCGCGTCAGTCAAGCTGGCCCGGGGCGGGGATGCCCATGATCGTCCGCAATCCAGGACGGACCCGTCTCCTGTTACGACGGAACCGATGGCCGTGCCTCAGGCCACCTGACCGAGGCTCTTTTCAGCTTCCGCCGGGACGACTGAAACGGCGACCGCTCCATTGTTCGAGAGCGCCTCGGCCGCTTCCGCCTCGCGGTTATCCGCCTGTCCGCCACGGGCGACCAGCACGATCTGGCGGGCCATGTTGGCGACGACCTGAGCCGGCAGGTTGTGTTCGCCGTCCAACTCGCCGACATTGACCACGACGTCATCGTACTCGGCGCAGATATCCCTGAGCATTGCGCTGAGCACCGGCTGCGAAACCTTGGCGACAGCAGCCGGGCGGCCCGCATTGAGCATGTGGAGATCACTGTCGTGGCGGATGCGGACGGCGTCCAGCGGCGATGTCTCATCCAAGGCTATTTCGGCAAGACCCGGAAGCGTGGCAGAGGCGTCATTCGCAAAATCCAGGAGGATCACGGAGCGGTCGCGCGCGATCGCGCTGTGCGCCATGTCTCGCGCGGCGCGACGCGCAATCGCGGCATCGCCAAGCGTCGTGACCAGCACCATTCCACCCGTGGTCGGGCTGGTGCTCGTGACGGCTGCCGCTGGTGATGCTCTCTGGCTGCGCCCCAGAAGGCCAGTCACCAGATCCAGCAAGATCGCGGCCAGAATGCCCACGAAAAGCCCAAGCATCGCGCCGGCTGCCAGCAGCGGCATGCGGGGCGGGAAGGAGGGATTGTCGGGTACCGCGGCCGCTGCGATCACGCGTGCCGTCCGCGGGTTGAGGCCTTCCTGCTGCGCGGTTTCCTTCGCGCGCACCAGGAACGATTCATAGACAACCTTGATCGACTGGGCTTCTCGCTCCAGTTCCCGCAGCTTGATCAAATCCTTGTTGGTGGAGAAGGAAGTGTCGGTCGCCTGCTTCAGATCGTCATTGACCTTGTTCTGCGCGGCAACCGCTGCCTGATAGTCATCCCGGGCGGCCGAAACCAGTCGTTC
>JGI26527J51213_1002440_pt1 | contig 11278 bp, 10 predicted proteins | sample ThiBiot_300_biof_FD_51213 | JGI IMG/M metagenome (IMG submission 51213) | reverse complement strand
ATAGGCCGAGAGCTGCGGCTCGCGCGCCGCGAGCGAGGACAGCAGAACAAAGTGAGCGTCGGGCGCCAAAGCCGAGAGCAGCGCCGCGCCATCGCGGTTCACCGCCATGAAATCGGCCAGGGATCGCGCCTTGATCAGGCCGGCAGCATGAACCACCGCGTCCGCGCCCCGAACGAGCTCGCGCAAGGCCGGCTCGGAAAGCGTATCGCCCAGCACCAGTTCGGCGTCGATTCCGGCCAGGGACGGCAGAGGCGACCAGCGCCGCACCAGCAGGCGCAGCCGCCAGCCGCGGCGTGCCAGGGCAGCCACGAGATGCGGCCCGACGAAACCGGTGACTCCGGTGACGGCGACCAGCTTGCCCATGGCGCCCGGATCAGGCCGCGGCGGGTTTCGACGACGGTGCGGACGCGTAGTGGCCGGCGAGATAGTTGGCCTTGGTCCGCGCGCGCGACAGCTTGCCCGACGAGGTGGTCGGCAGGCCGACCGTCGGCGCGACCAGTGCCACGTCGCAATCGACCGCGATCGCCTCGCGCACGGCGCCAGCGACATCGCGCGCCAGAGCTTCGCGAGCCTCGTCGCCGGAAACGCGGGCGAGGACCGCAACGACCACGCGCTCGCCCTCGCCCGTGTCGATCGAGAAGGCGGCAGCATCGCCGCTCTTGGCCAGGCGCTTGGCCTCGACCGCCCATTCGATGTCCTGCGGCCAGACGTTGCGTCCGTTGACGATGATCAGGTCCTTGGCGCGGCCGGTGACGACGATCTCGCCGGCCAGCGTGTAGCCGAGGTCTCCGGTATCGAGCCAACCATCGTCCGACAGCACCTCGCGACTGGCTTCGGGTTCACCGAAGTAGCCCGGCATGATGCTGGGACCGGCCACGAAGATGCGGCCCACTTCGCGGTCGGCCAGCACCTTGCCTTCGGGATCGCGCACTTCCAGCCGATGGCCTGGCAGTACGCGGCCGCACAGCACGAAGCGACGCGCCCGCTGGGGATCGGCCGGGTCGGCCGCAGGCGTGGCACGCTGCTGTTCGCCAAGCGCCGTCCGATCGACCGTGTCGGTGCGCACGCCGGCGCCGCCGGGGCTGAAGGTGATGGCCAGGCANACCTCGGCCATGCCGTAGCTCGGGATGAAGGCGTTGCGGTTGAAGCCGGCCGCCTCGAATGTCGCAGCGAACCGCTCGAGCACGTCGGCGCGCACCATGTCGCCGCCGATACCAGCATGGCGCCAGGTCGACAGGTCGAGATCGGCCGGCATCTGGGTGGCGCCGCGGCGCACGGCGAGGTCGTAGCCGAAGCTCGGGCTGTAGGAGATGGTGCCGCGGTTACGCGACATCAGATTGAGCCACTGCATCGGCCGGCGCGCGAAGTCGCGCGGCGTCAGGTAGTCGATCGAGAGCTGCGAGGCGAGCGGCGCCATCAGGAAACCGATCAGGCCCATGTCGTGATAGAGCGGCAGCCAGCTCACCACGCGGTCGCCGACCACGACGTCGAGGCCGGCCGCCCCGGTCATGCCGGCCAGGTTGGCCATCAGGGCACGCTGGGTGATTTGCACGCCATGGGGATGACGCGTGCTGCCGGACGAAAACTGGATGTAACAAAGATCGTCCACACCGAGCGGACGAAGATCGACCGGTTTCTCGGGGAGCGCATGCAGGACATCCATGCCGCCATGCAGGCGAAGGCCCGGGAACTCCCGGGCCGCCTCACCGAGATAGCCCGCCAGGTCGTCGAGGCCGACGGCGGCAACGGCACCGGACGCCGCGAACTGACGGCGGAGCTGGTCAAGGTAGGCGTCCTTGCCGCCGATCCCGACCGGAATCGACACCGGCACGGGAAGGAGACCTGCATACTGCGCGCCGAAGAAGGAATCGAAAAAGCCCGGCCAGGTATCGGCGGTGATCAGAATGCGCTCGCCCCGCGCAAATCCAGCACCGATCAGCTTGCGCGCGACGACATGCGCGCGCTCACGCACCTCGCGCCAGGGCAAGGCCGAGAGCTGCTCGCCCTTGGCATTATAAAAGGTCACCCCGGTCTCACCCTCGGCTGCGTAGTCGAGCATCGTGGGCACCGAGNTGAAACCGGCGCGGTGCAAGGCGAGCTGGGAATTGCGAGTGGGCAGCGATTTCATCGGAAGGCGCGTCTCCTAGCAGAGGGGATGCTCCCTCTCAAGGCTGCCTCTGGGCGTCGCTGCGGGCATGAAGTGCTCAAGTTGACACATCCTGACCCGCGGAAGATAGTGCCCAACCCTCGCCAAAACCCGGTGTTTCCAGCCCGGAATCACCGGCTCATGCGAGGTTTTTTGGTTTTGAAGGAGGACTCACTGTGATTACGGCTGTGATGCCGACGTACGGTCGCAAGGACGTCGTGTTCGAACGCGGAGAGGGCAACTATCTCTACGCGGCGGACGGCCGACGTTACTTGGACTTTACCTCCGGCATCGCCGTGAACGCGCTGGGCCACTGCCACCCTGCCCTGGTCAAGGCCTTGACCGAGCAGGGCTCGAAGCTGTGGCACACCTCCAACCTGTTCCGGATCGGCAATGGCGAGAAGCTGGCCAAGCGGCTGGCCGACCTCACCTTCGCCGACACGATGTTCTTCTGCAATTCCGGCGCCGAGGCGATCGAAGGCGGCATCAAGCTGATCCGCAAGTATCAGTACATGAACGGCCATCCGAAGCGGTACAAGATCATCTGCTTCCAGGCGGCGTTCCATGGCCGCCTGCTGAACGCGCTCGCCGCGACCGGCAACGAGAAGTACCTCGAAGGCTTCGGCCCGCCGGCGCCCGGCTACCGCCACGCGCCGCTGAACAACGCCAACGTCGTGCGCGACATGATCGACGACGAGACCGCCGGCATCCTGGTTGAGCCGATCCAGGGCGAAGGCGGCATCCGCGAAACGACTCCCGAATTCCTGAAGGCGCTGCGCGCGATCTGCGACGAGTTCGGCCTGCTGCTGTTCTACGACGAGATCCACACGGGTTTCGGCCGGACNGGCAAGCTGTTCGCCTATGAGTGGTCGGGCGTCGCGCCCGANGTCATGGCGATCGCCAAGGGCATGGGCGGTGGTTTCCCGATCGGCGCCTTCATGGCGACCGAGAAGGCGGCCGTCGGCATGNTNCCGGGCACGCACGGNTCGACCTATGGCGGCAATCCGCTGGCGACCGGCNTCGCCAACGCCATGCTCGACGAACTGCTGAAGCCCGGCTTCATCGAGGGTGTCCACGAGCGCGGCAAGTACCTCAAGGCNGAGCTCGAGAAGCTGGTGGCCAGGCACCCCAAGGTGTTCGCCGAGCAGCGCGGCACCGGCTTCCTGCAGGGCCTGCGCTGCGTCGTACCGGCGGGCGAGATGGTCGAGCGGCTGCAGTCGCTCGGCATGCTGGTGCCGCCGGCAGGCGAGAATGTGATCCGTATCTTCCCGGCGCTGATCGCCGACAAGGCGGCGCTCGACGAGGGCATCGCCATCCTGGAGAAGGCCGCGGTCTCGTTCGAAGCCTCCAAGGCTGCCGAGTAGGCACCATGGCTGCGCCCAAACATTTCCTCGACCTCGACCAGGTCGATTCCAAGACGCTTCGCCAGATCCTCGATCAGGGCAAGGCGATGAAGAAGGCCAGGTCCAACGGCGGGCACGACAAGCCGCTCGCCGGCAAGACCCTGGCCATGATCTTCGAGAAGCCCTCGACACGAACCCGCGTGTCGTTCGAGGTCGGCATGCGCGAACTCGGCGGCGAGACGATCATGCTCGGCCGTGGCGACACGCAGCTCGGCCGTGGCGAGACGATCGCCGACACCGCGCGNGTGCTGAGCCGTTACGTCGACATCATCATGATGCGCACCACCGTCGAGGAGAAACTCCTCGAGATGGCGAAGTATGCGACCGTGCCGGTGATCAACGGCCTGACCGACAAGACGCATCCCTGCCAGCTGATGGCCGACGTGATGACCTACGAGGAGCATCGCGGCGGCATCCAGGGCAAGTCGATCGCCTGGTCGGGCGACGGCAACAACATGGCGACGAGCTGGATCCATGCAGCCGTGCAGTTCGATTTCGAGCTGCGCATCGCCTGCCCTTCCGAGCTCAAGCCGCCGCAGGACGTCGTCCAGTGGGCGGAAAAGTCGAAGGGCCGCATCACCATCGGCCACGACCCCGAGACGATCGTGAAGGGNGCCGACTGCGTCGTCACCGACACCTGGGTCTCGATGGGCGACGAGGATCCGCAGAGCCCGAGTGCCGCGCGACGGCACAACCTGCTGCGCGCCTATCAGGTCGACAAGCACATGATGAAGCTCGCCAAGAAGGATGCGATCTTCATGCATTGCCTGCCGGCGCATCGCGGCGAGGAGGTTACCGCCGAGGTGATCGACGGACCGCAGTCGGTGGTGTTCGACGAGGCGGAGAACCGTCTGCACGCGCAGAAGAGCATCCTCGCCTGGTGTCTATCGTGAGCAGAACGTCGGAAGGCTTCCCTTCCGACGGCTCGACCGACAGGCCGGGGGCCAGCGACTGGGATCGCGTACTGCCCTTCCAGCTCGACGCACTGGGTGTGCGCGGCCGCCTGGTGCGCCTCTCGACCATCCTGGACGAAGTGATCGAGCGCCACGGCTATCCGCTCGCCGTGGCGCGGCCGCTCGCCGAAGCGATGGTGCTTTGCGTCACGCTCGCGACCTCGCTGAAGTATGACGGCATCTTCACTCTGCAGATTTCGGGCGACGGACCGATCCGGCTGCTGGTCACCGATCTGACCAGTGACGGAGCCTTGCGCGGCTACGCCCAGTTCGATTCCTGGCGGCTGGCCATTGCGCTGGGCAGCGGCAACGAGGACGCACCGGACGGCTATGTGCCGAAACTGTTNGGCCAGGGGCGGCTCGCCTTCACGGTCGACCAGGGCCAGCATACCGAACGCTACCAGGGCGTCGTGCCACTCGAGGGCGCGACCCTGGCCGACTGCGCCCATACCTATTTCCGCCAGTCCGAACAGTTGCCCACCGGCATCAAGATTTCGGCGCGCCGCGAAGCGACCGCCAACGGCCACCGCTGGCATGCCGCGGCGCTGATGGTGCAGCAGATGCCGGAACTCGATGCCGGGCGCATCGANGTCGACCAGGAGCAGCGCGAAGACGATTGGCGGCGGGCCGTCATCCTGATGGCGTCGGCGACCGAGGCCGAGATGCTCGATCCCGGGCTGCCGGGCGCCATGCTGCTCTATCGTCTGTTCCACCAGGAGCGGCCGCGGCAATTCGAGCCGCGCCTGCTGGCGGCGCGCTGCCGCTGTAGCCGCGAGCGNATCGATCGCGTCCTGCGCTCGATCCGGCGCGAGGAACTCGACGACCTGCGCGACAAGTCCGGCAAGGTCGCCGTCAAATGCGAGTTCTGCTCGACCGAGTACGCCTACGACGATCGCGATCTCGACCGCATCTACGACTCGGCGGCTTAGAGCGGCTGAACGGGCGGATTGCCCGCTGGCCGACCGGCCTATTCGTCGCGCCAATCGAATTTGAGCGGCGCTTCGCGAAAGGCGAAGCGATCGAGGTGGCTGGCGACGGTGCCCTTCAGCGCTTCGAGCTGCCCCGCGATGCTCGCTTCCAGGCGACATTCGAGCATGTCGCCGCGAGCGGCAAGCAACAGCGTCGCGTCGCCCGGCCAGTCGGCGCCGCGCACGTTCTTCGGGAAGACGACCTTGCCCTTCTCCGGCGTGAAGTCGACGGAGAGGTTGTGGCTCCAGTGCTTGCAGAGCTGCTGGAGGTACCGGCTGCCATGGGATGTGGGAACGTGCGCGGTGCTGTTGACGGTCATNTGCAATCCCCCGGTCAGAGCCGTTCGATCTTCTGCGCGGCCTCATCGATGATCGCGACCGCGTCGTGCAGCGTCTTGGTCTCCACGCCCTCGCGGCCCAGGCGATGGATCAGGACGGCACGCAGGTTGGCCATGGCGCGGCGGATCGGCGCATTGTCGGTGCGCTCGCGCAGATCGGCGAGTTCGACCAGGCGGGCGAACAGCGCATCGACCTCCTCCTTGCGGGCCGCAAGATGGGCAACGCCCTCGTCCGTCGCAGCGAATGCCTTGCGCGAGCCTTCCGACTTGGCTTCGGTGATGTGCCCCATGTCGAGCAGCATGGTCAGCGTCGGATAGACCATGCCCGGGCTCGGCACGTAGCTGCCGCCCGTCAGATCCTCGATCGCGCGGATGAGCTCGTAGCCGTGGCGCGGTTGATCGGCGATCAGCTTGAGCAGGACCAGCCGGAATTCGGCCGAATCGAAGACGCGGCGACGTCCACCCCGGCGTTCGCCGGATTCGCCCTCCCAGCCTCGGCCGCGATGGCCGAAACCGTGCCGTCCGAAGTGATGGCGATGCCTGTAGCTCTCGCTGTCGTGGTGATGATGGTGGTGAAAGGGTCCCATGGACCGTGTCCTTTTATGTTTGAACATGTCTAAAACATATCTTGAGTGATCTCAAATTCAAGGACTTTGGCCAATATTTTTAAGTTACTTTTAGTTAGTTATTTTCCACTCGTCGGTGAGAGCGAGGAAGACCTCTGCCAAGAGGCCCTCGCGGATGCTGACCGGCAGCAAGACAAGACCCGCGGAAGGCCCCACCATGACATCGTCGAGCAGCCCTGAACCACGCGAGGAAAGACGATGAGGATCGTTCGCCCGATCACGCTGGCTGCCGCCCTTGGCCTCGCGGCAACGAGTGCCGCCCTTGCGCAGAGCCACCTCCGCATCGGACTGGGCGACGACCCCGATGTCCTCGATCCGTCCTTGTCGCGCACCTACACCGCGCGGATGGTCTTCGCCTCGGTCTGCGACAAGCTGTTCGATATCGATGCCAGGCTCNCCATCGTGCCGCAGCTCGCCCTCGCCCACGAGACTTCTGCCGACGGCCTCGCCGTCACAATCAAGCTGCGGCCCGGCGTGAAGTTCCACGACGGCGAACCGTTCGACGCCGAGGCCGCGAAATACAGCCTCGAACGCCACCTCAACTTGAAGGGCTCCTTCCGCAAGCCCGAGATCGGCTCGATCGACAGGATCGACGTGATCGATCCCCTGACGATCAAACTGCACCTCAAGGCCCCCTTCTCGCCGCTGCTTGCCCAGCTCACCGACCGTGCCGGCATGATGGTCTCACCCAAGGCGGCCGAAGCGGCAGGCGACAAGTTCGGCTTGAAGCCGGTCTGCGCCGGCCCGTACAAGCTCGTCGAACGGGTCCAGCAGGACCGTATCGTGGTCGAGAAGTTTGCCGACTACTGGAACAAGGATCAGGTCTTCATCGACCGGATCACCTATCTGCCGATCGTCGATTCGACGGTGCGGCTGGCGAACTTGAGGTCGGGCGGCCTCGATCTCGTGGAGCGTGTGCTGGCGACCGACATCAAGACGGTGCGCGGCAATCCCAAGCTCAAGCTCAGCAAGGTGGTATCGCTCGGCTGGTTCGGCCTGCTGATCAATACCGCCAACGGCCCCAAATCCGACAATCCCCTGGGACGGGATCCGCGTGTGCGCCGCGCCTTCGACCTCGCCATCGATCGCGAGGCGCTGAACCAAGTCGTGTTCGACGGCGAGTTCGTGCCGGGCAACCAGTGGGTCAGCCCGCAGAACCCGTATTATCAGGCGGCGTTTCCTGTCCCCAAGCGCGACATCGCCAAAGCCAGGGCGCTGTTGAAGGAGGCCGGCGTGACAACGCCGCTCACGATCGACTTCCTGGTGTCCAACACGCCGGAAGGCCGAGCCGTGGCCGAGGTGGTGCAGTCGATGGTCGCGGAAGCGGGTTTCGAGCTGAAGCTGCGCGTCACCGAAGTGGCGACCGCCCTGAAGCAGGGCGAGGACGGAGCGTTCCAGCTCTACATGAATGCCTGGAGCGGGCGCAGCGATCCCGACGGCAATTCGGTGATCTACCAGACCTGCGGCGCGCCGCAGAACATGGCGAGGTATTGCGACAAGGAGATCGACGCCTGGCACCAGGAAGCGCGGGCTTCCACCGACCCTGCCGTACGCAAGGCGGTCTACGAGAAGATCGCCCGGAAGTTCCTGNCCGAGGGCTGGATCCTCTACCTCTACCACCCGCAGAATCTGATCGCCCACAGCGACCGGCTCGAGGGCTATTCCCCCGTGCCGGATGGTCTGATCCGCGTGGTCGGCCTCAAACTGAAGTGATGTGTCGGTCTGAAGGGATGTGCCGGCCGCGCGTCAGTCGCGGCAGGCCCACTCCAGCATGCGCTTCATGAAGCCTTCGCAGGCCTCGATCTGCGGTGCCAGGATGAACTCGTTGGGCTGGTGCGCCTGGGCGATGTCGCCCGGGCCACAGACCACGGTCGGCACGCCGAGCGTGCGGCGGAAGATGCCGGCCTCCGTGGCATAGACCACGCTGCCGATCGTGTTGGAGCCCGACCAGCTGCCCGCCAGCACCTTGGCTTCGTCGTTGCCTTCGGGCGAGAAGGCCGGCGTCGAGGAACGCAGCTCGGTTTCGATGGCAGCGGCGGGATGCTTGGCCTTCATCTTGGGCAGCAGTTCCTCGGTCAGCCACTTCTTGGCACGCTCGCCCAGTTCCTCGATCGGACGCGTCGGCAGTTCGCGGTAGCCCCACAGCACCTCGCACTCGCGCGCCAGGATGTTGCCCGCCGTGCCGCCCANGATGGTGCCGACATTGAAGGTCGCGGCCGCCGGCGTGAACTCGCTGTCCTTCGACGCCTTGGCCTCGAGTTCCTCCTGCACGGTGTTGAGGTAGTGAATGAACTCGCCCGCGAAATGGATGGCGCTGACGCCGAGATGGGTCATCGAGGAGTGCGCCTCGAAGCCGGTGAACTTGGTGATGTAGGTCTGGCTGCCCTTGTGGGCATGGACGACGGTCATCATGGTCGGCTCGCCGATGATGATGGCCTTGGGCCGCGGCACTTCGCTGGCCATGCGGGCGGCCAGCGAATGGGCGCCGAAACAGCCGATCTCCTCGTCGTAGGAGAGCGCGAAATGGATCGGCTTCTTCAGGTCGGCCTTCACGAACTGCGGCAGCATGGCGAGCGCGATGGCGTAGAACGCCTTCATGTCGCAGGTGCCTCGGCCGTAGTACTTGCCGTCCTTCAAGGTCAGCGTCCACGGGTCGGTGACCCAGGGCTGCCCGTCGACCGGCACGACGTCGGTATGGCCGGACAGGACCACGCCACCCTTCACGTTCGGGCCGACCGTCGCGAACAGATTGGCTTTCGAGCCGTCCTCGTTGGGCACCAGCTTGCTCTCGACGCCGTGCCCCGCGAGGTAGTCCCTGACGTAGTCGATCAGGGCAAGGTTGGAGTTGCGCGAGGTGGTGTCGAACGCCACGAGCCTGCGCAGCATTTCAACGGAACTGACGATCTCTCCGGCCATGATGTCCTTGTCGCGGTCAAATCGAGGTGCGGCCGATCATGGTCAGAAATTCGCGCCGTGTCTCGCCATTATCGCGGAAAGCCCCCAGCATCCGGCTTGTCACCATGGTGACATCCGACTTGTGGACNCCGCGGGTGGTCATGCATTGGTGCGCCGCCTCGATGACNACCGCGACNCCACGCGGCTGCAGCACATCCTGCAGCGTGTTGGCGATCTGCGCCGTCAGCTTCTCCTGGATCTGCAGGCGATGGGCATAGGCATCGACCACGCGGGCGAGCTTGCTGATGCCGACGACGCGCCGGTCCGGCAGGTAGCCGACATGGACCCTGCCGATGATCGGCACCATGTGGTGCTCGCAGTGCGACTCGAGCCGGATATCGCGCAACGCCACGACCTCGTCGTAGCCCTCGACCTCCTCGAAGGTCCGCTGCAGCATCTCGCGCGGATCCACGTCGTAGCCCGCGAAGAATTCCTCGTAGGAGCGCACGACGCGATCGGGCGTNCCGACCAGGCCTTCGCGCTCCGGATCGTCGCCGGCCCAGCGGATCAGGGTCCGCACCGCCTGCTCGGCCTCTTCGCGCGAGGGCCGCGCAAGCCCGGTGGCGAGCGAGACCACCTCACTCTTCTTCATGATCTTGTTCATCGTCGCTCTCCTTTGCGCCATGCCNCTACGCCGTGCTCCGCCGTCGCGTGGCTCAATTGAGCCGTCGCTGCGAGCTGGGTGTGTCCAGCGAGAAAGTTGGAATTTCGATATCGAAGGCTTCGCCCGACTCGTTCACCATCTGATACGTGCCGCCCATGAAGCCTGATGGCGTGGAGAGCGGTGTGCCGGAAGTGTACTCGAATACCTCGCCGGGACGCAGCACCGGCGTCTTGCCGACCACGCCTGGCCCACGCACTTCCTGCTGGCGGCCGAGCCCATCGGTGATCTTCCAGTGCCGGCTGCGCAATTGCACCGCGATATCGCCCCTATTCTCAATGCGGACTTGATATGCCCACATATACTGCGACTTCGCCGGCTCCGACTGGTCGGGCAGATATTGCGGTGTGACCGTGACGACAATGGCACGGGTTGTGGCGGAGTAATTCACGCGAACGATTCCCTACGCTTTGACATGGGAGTTTCCCGCCAAAAGGTCAAACTGACCAGCATCCGTGACCCGAGGAATTCTTCGGCGCGCGTCAGAGCCAGTTGGGATCGGCGGTGAAGTCGACCGTGAGCCAGCGCTGCGGTCCTTCGTCGCCGATCGCCGTCGCAATTTCGCGGCGGATGGCGTCGGCCTTGGCGACGCTGTCGAGCGGCGTGTCGGGCGGGACCGCCACGTGGATCTCGATGAACTGCGCCCGGCCGACCTTGGCAACGTAGCTCGTGTAGGTGCGAAAGCCGTGGCGCTTCACGATCTCGTCCATCACCTGCCGCACATGGGCGTCGAGATCGGGTGGGGTGATCAACAGGATTTCCGTCAACGCCTTGCGCACCGTATGGATCGGCACGAACACCAGCACCAGGGTCAGCAGCGCCAGCACGATCGGATCGGCGTAGGGCGTGAAACGCGCATAGGACGTGTCGGTGAGGCCCCAGGCGATCGCGAAGGCCACCAGCAGCGCCAGGCTGATGCAGCCTGACATCAGCCAGCTCTGCGCGTCGAGCCGGATGAAGTCGGACTCGATGCGCCGGTTGGCATGGCGTTCGTAGAAGAACAGGGCGAAACAGACGCCGCAGACGACGACGGCGTAGGCCATCGCCCAATCGAAATCGAGCTGCCGTCCGCCCGCCAGAAGGCTGTCGACGGCATTCAGGAAAGCGTAGAAGCAGAGCAGCATCAGGGTGCCGCCGTTGAAGGCCAGCACCATGGGCTCGATGTGCCAGTAACCGAACTGAAACCGCCGGTTCACGGTGACACGGCTGACCAGCCGCGACACGAACA
>JGI26527J51213_1002407_pt1 | contig 11374 bp, 10 predicted proteins | sample ThiBiot_300_biof_FD_51213 | JGI IMG/M metagenome (IMG submission 51213) | reverse complement strand
TGCAGGCCGAGCGCCTGCGAAAGACCGCCGACAGAATCGGCAGGCGCGCGCAGCGAAATGCGGCTTGCGGGAGCAGCCGGCGTCAGCCGGACGGTCGAGGAACCGCCATGGCGGCCGGCGAGCGGCAGTTTACGGGTAGCGAGATCAGCCATTGATCCGGCCTCCTTCCTTGTCAAAGAACACCAGATCCGTCACCTCGACTGATATCGTCTTGTCGGGCATCGGCACATAGAGCGTCTTGCCCATGCGCTCGCGTCCGCCGGCAACCAGCGCGAAGGCGATGGAGCGGCCGAGATTTTCCGACCAGTAGGCCGACGTGACATGGCCGAGCATGGTCATCGGCTTCTGTTCGTTCGGATCGGCAACGATCTGCGCGCCCTCCTCCAGCACCACCTTCGGATCGCGGGTGACGAGACCGACGAGCTGCTTGCGCCCTTCCTTGACGAGGTCCGGTCGCTTCAGGCCGCGAATGCCGACGAAATCGGTCTTCTTCTTGGAAACGGCCCAGGCAAGACCGGCATCGTCGGGGGTGACAGTGCCATCGGTATCCTGACCGACGATGATGTAGCCCTTCTCGGCACGCAGCACGTGCATCGTCTCCGTGCCATAGGCGCAGGCGCCCAGCGGTTCGGCGCGGGCCCAGACGGCTTCCAAAACGGACTGGCCGTAATCGGCCGGCACGTTGATTTCATAGCCGATTTCCCCCGTGAAGGAGACGCGGAACAGCCGGGCCGGCACGCCGCAGACCTTGCACTCGGCCACGCTCATATGCGGGAAGGCCTCGTTGGACAGATCCTGGCCCTCAACGAGCGGCTCGATGATCTCGCGCGCCTTCGGCCCCTGCACGGCGATGACGGCCCACTGTTCTGTGGTCGACGTCAGCCATACCTTCAGATACGGGAACTCGGTCTGCAGATAATCTTCCATATGATGCAGCACACGCGGCGCACCGCCGGTCGTCGTCGTCACATGGAAGCGATCGTCAGCCAGACGCCCAACGACGCCGTCGTCGTAAACGAAGCCGTCTTCGCGGGTCATGATGCCGTAGCGGCAGCGGCCGGGCTTCAGCGTATCCCAGGCATTGGTATAGATCAGGTTCAGGAACTCGGCCGCATCCGGCCCGACCACCTCGATCTTGCCGAGCGTCGAAGCATCGAACACGCCGGCCACTTCGCGGGCCGTGCGGCATTCGCGGTTGACGGCCTGATGCATGGTTTCGCCGGCGCGTGGATAGAACCAGGCGCGCTTCCAGTTGCCGACATCTTCGAAGATCGCGCCATGCGCCTCTTCCCAGGCATGCATCGGCGTCTTGCGGGCGGGATCGAAAAGCGAACCGCGCGAATGGCTGATCAGCGTGCCGTAGGTGACGGGCGTATAGGGCGCACGGAAGGTGGTAAGACCGACCTGCGGAATATCCTTGCCGAGCATTTCGGCGGCAATCGCCAGCCCGTGCATGTTGGAAAGCTTGCCCTGGTCGGACGCCATGCCGTTGGTGGTGAAGCGCTTGATATGCTCGATGGAGTGCATGCCCTCGCGCACGGCGAGACGAATATCCTTGGCGCAGACATCGTGCTGGAAATCGACGAAAGCCTTGGCATTCGTGTCAGGGCCGGCGCCTTCGGCAGCACCGATCATACCGCCGGTCCATTCGAAGGCCTGCTCGGCATGGAGCTGGATCTTCTCGCCGCCATTGGTGGCGCCGGTGGCGCGCGCCATCAGCTCGCCGGCGGCAAGCGATTCCTCGATCGCCGCCTGCAGCCCGTCCGTGCCGTTGCAGGCGCCAACCGACAGGCAATCCTGAACATAAGTGCCCGGCAGGAAGCGCTGCTTCTCGGCATCGAATTTCAGCTTGCCGCGCGACTGCGAAAAGAGATGGACGGAAGGCGTCCAGCCGGCCGAAACCAAGAGGGCGTCGATCGCGATCTTGCGCTTGGCGGAGCTGCCGTTGCGCGAGACGGTCATGGAGGAGACGCGAAGTTTGCCTGAGGTATCGACGACAGCATAGTCGGTCATCACCTCGATGCCGAGCCGCTTTGCCTCGGCCAGAACCGCCGCGCCCGGCCGCGCCCGGCTGTCGACGATGGCGACAACGGAAACGCCGGCGCGCTTCAGATCGAAGGCAGCTTCATAGGCGGAGTCATGCGCCGTATAGACACCGATCTTGGCACCGACGGCGACGCCATAGTGGTTGAGATAGGCGCGCGCGGCCGAGGCGAGCATGATGCCAGGCCGATCGTTATTCGGAAACACCATGTGCCGTTCGATGGCGCCCGTTGCCAGGATGGCCCGCTTGGTCCTCACTTGCCACAGGCGTTCGCGCGGCAGATCGCGGCCCGGCTTCGCCAGATGGTCGGTCACCCGCTCGGCAAGACCAAAGAAATTGTGGTTGTAGTAGCCAAAGGCCGTCGTGCGGGTCAGCACCTGGACATTCGGCATCGCCTTGAGCTTGGCGACAACACCCTGCGCCCAGTCATAGCCCTCGACGCCGTCGATCTTGATGCCCGTGTCGAAGCGCAACGCGCCGCCGACTTCAGGCTGCTCGTCGCAGAGGATGACCTTCGCACCGGTCTCGGCAGCGGCCAGCGCCGCGGACAGACCGGCAATGCCGGCACCGACGACGAGCACGTCGCAATGGGCATAACGGCCGGCATAGTGATCAGGATCTTCTTCCGTCGGTGCAACACCGAGACCGGCGGCGCGACGGATGAAGGGTTCGTAGATATGTTTCCACGCGGCCTTCGGCCACATGAAGGTCTTGTAGTAAAAGCCGGCGGCAAAGAAGGGCGACATGAGATTGTTGACGCCGCCGACATCGAAGGCGAGCGACGGCCAGCGGTTCTGCGACTGCGCTTTCATGCCGTCGAAGACTTCCTGCACGCTCGCACGCACGTTCGGCTGCCGCCGTGCGGCATCACGGGAGATATCGAGCAGCGCATTCGGCTCTTCGGCACCCGCGGACAGGATGCCGCGCGGACGGTGATACTTGAAGGACCGGCCGACGAGATGAACGCCGTTGGCAAGCAGTGCCGAGGCGACGCTATCCCCCTCCAGCGCGGTATAGCTCTTGCCGTCAAAAGTGAAGCGAGCGGTTCTGGCCGGCGTCAGACGTCCCTTGCCCGCGATACGATTGGCGCCGCTCATTCAGCAAATCCCTCTTTTTGTGCCGTTTGTTCTTGTTCGTTCTGATGCTGCGCCGCCGGCTCGGACGCACCCGTCCGCAGCGTCGCCGGATCGGGCTTCGCCTCGCCGGCCTTATAGGTGCGGTAGAAGTGATCGCTCACCGTGTCGCGCGCCGCGTTGAAGAAACGGCCGCAGCCATGGATATGCCGCCAGCGTTCGAAGATCAGGCCCTTCGGATTGTCGCGCAGGAAGAAATATTCCTCGAATTCCTCATCCGAGATCCCGGCAATATTGGCCGGCCGCACGATATGCGCATCGCCGGCGTTGCGGAATTCGAGTTCCGAACGCTCTTCCTCGCAATAGGGGCAGTAAATCAGCAGCATCGTTTTTTACCTGTGTTAAAGCTCGGAGCCCGTAAGGCTTGTGCCGGGAGGCTGCGCGCAGAGCCGCCGTCCCATGGTGACGAAAGGTGTTATGCGCGTCAGCAGCGCCTCCAGCGATCCGTATGGTTCAAGGACATTGGTCATGCCGATATTGACCAGGCTCATGCCCAGCAGATCCGTATCCAGCAGAAATGCCCTCGTTGCCTCAGGCACCTGCTTCGGCACGAAATAGACCGCCGGCTTGTTGAACACCTTGGCACAGAGCAGCGTTCCGCTTTCAGCCACGAAGGGCCAATCGGCCTCATCCTTCGCCTTGTGGATAAGCTGCATACGAAAATCCTTGACCCCCGGAATGAGATCGCTGACCTCGGCCACGATCGCTCCGACCGGCATTGAAAGCCCCGCCGCAAGAACGATCCCGACCGCCGTCAGCATCAGTGCGCCACGGCAGCAGCCGCCGCCTCGTCGATCAGTCGGCCGGTGCGGAAGCGATCCAACGTGAGTCCGGCGTTAAAGCGATGCGGCTCGTCGCGAGCGATGAGATGGGCAAAGAGATTGGCCGAACCCGGCGTCGCCTTGAAGCCGCCCGTGCCCCAGCCGCAATTAACGTAGAGGCCCGGAACCGGCGTCTTCGACTGGATCGCCGAACGGTCCGGCGTATTGTCGACGATGCCGCCCCAGGAGCGCATCATCTTCACGCGGCGGAACATCGGGAAGAGCTCGCAGATCGCATCCAGCGTATGGGTGATGATCTGCAGGCCGCCGGTCTGGCTGTAGGAATTGTACTGGTCGGTGCCGGCGCCGATGACGAGCTCGCCCTTGTCGGACTGCGAGATATAGGCGTGCACCGTGTTCGACATGACGACGCAAGGGAAGATCGGCTTCAGCGGCTCGGAGACGAGTGCCTGCAGCGGGCTCGATTGCAGCGGCACGCGCACGCCGGCCATCTGCATGACGACGGTCGTATGGCCGGCTGCGGACACGCCGACCTTCTTGGCGCCGATAAAGCCCTTGCTGGTTTCGACGCCCATCACGCGGCCATCCGGTCCGCGTCGAATGCCGGTCACTTCGCAGTTCTGGATGATATGCACGCCGCGATCGGAAGCCGCGCGGGCAAAGCCCCAGGCGACCGCATCGTGGCGCGCCGTGCCGCCGCGACGCTGCAGGGCAGCGCCGTTGATCGGGTAGCGCGCCATCTTCGAAATATCGAGCGGCGGACAATAGGCTTTGGCCTGTTCCGGTGTCAGCCATTCATTGTCGATACCGTAGAGGCGGTTGGCGTGAATATGCCGCTTGAAGGACTGCTGGTCGTGCACATTGTGCGACAGCATCATCACGCCGCGTGGCGAATACATGACGTTATAATTGAGATCCTGAGACAGCCCCTCCCAGAGCTTCATCGAATGCTCGTAGATGTGCATGCTCTCTTCATAGAGATAGTTCGAGCGGATGATGGTCGTGTTGCGGCCGGTGTTGCCGCCGCCGAGCCAACCCTTTTCGATCACGGCGACATTGGTGATGCCGTGCTCCTTGGCGAGGTAGTAGGCGGCACCAAGACCATGACCGCCGGCGCCGACGATGATGACGTCATACTCCTTGCGCGGCTCCGGCGAGGTCCATTGAGCCTCCCAGCCCTTGTGAGCCCGCATCGCTTCCCGTGCCACGGCAAAAACCGAGTATTTACGCATTCGCCCTCAACTCCTTCAGGCAAGACGCCCTTCTTGTGGGTCATACAAATCGCAAATCAAAAACCGACACAACGGCTCTTTTGCGACGCATTCGGGATCGGCTTTCGACACGGTTAAAAAGAACCATCGGACCGCAAGGCTGAACCATTTGCGGCGTCAGCGCCCGCATGAGCAAATTCAGCTGTCTGGTGAACAAACCACAGTGTTGCGCCACGCGTAAAAAGAAGACACGCCGCAAGCAGATAAGACACCGTCGCCAGAATTAGGAAGACGAGTTCCGTAGCGGTCCCGTCGGCATGACCTTTCTCGGCGACTATGCCAAAGCCGAAACCAATGATGAACATCATAGCGAATTGCGTGCCAAGCGTCATCCAGCGCGCCCAGTTCGCCCGTTTACGAACAACCAGCCAAACCCAGAAGATTTGGACACAAAAAAACAAAATTTCTACAACGCTAAAAATGTGCGGCGCTTCAGCAAACCGACCGACTGTCCTGTCCCAGTTCACCAATTGATTGGCAACAATGACGGCCATCCCAGCATATGTGAGTCGGCCATAATACCGAACGCTGCCCGGCATAGTCTGATCACTCATAAATCTCCACCCTATTTGCGCTGCAGGTGACAAACCTTCACCCGGCCACCGTGGCCATCCCCGTGCCAGACGCATCCTTCCTTGCGCGGCTTCTGATTGTAAAGATAGATTCTTGCACGGTGTTTGCTGTCAAAGGTCTGGTTCGAGAAATCGTGGCCGCCGACCCGAACGTTCTTGCCGAGGCGGACTTCGCCGGCCATGGCAGGCATAAGCGCTGCAGCAAGAACAACAAGCACCAGCATAAGCAACGCAAGCAGCCTTTCGACGACAACAAGGTCGAGCGATTTCATAAAACGATTCCCCCTTGCCCCAGACAATTGCTTATGACGCAGTCGCCGCATCGCGCGAATGACTGTGATCCGAAATACTCACACAAGCATGTCAATGTTGCAAAGATCGGCGTCCGCCAATCGCTTATTCAACAGCGCCACAGGCACCGCAGGCTCATTTCGGCTCTCGACAAACCGCTTTTTCCTCTGCAAAGTCACGATCTGGCTAGACTTTGACAAACCGATCTGCTATCCCGCCTACCAATCGCAAGGCTACGGCTGCGCGAACGTTATATTTTTGCCTCCTGGCGCTGCCGTCGCCGCTGGCATCAACCAAACCAAAGGAACGTGATTCTCGTGCAGGTACTTGTCCGCGATAACAATGTCGACCAGGCTCTCCGCGCTCTCAAGAAGAAGATGCAGCGCGAAGGTATTTTCCGCGAAATGAAGATGCGCGACTACTACGAAAAGCCGTCGCAGAAGCGTGCTCGCGAAAAGGCTGAAGCTGTTCGTCGCGTTCGCAAGCTTGCTCGCAAGCGCGCACAGCGCGAAGGCCTTGTTGCCAAGTAATCGCCGTTTTTTCGACGTTTTCAGATGCATGTGTGGCGGGGGCGAGTCGTTCGCCGCCGCCTTTTTGATTTATTCTCCGGACAAATCGGATTAAATCAGAACAGCCTGATATGACGCATGGGGAAAGCGAACCCGATAATGGCAATGACGACTTCCGTAAAGTTCCGTACTTCGAACCTCTCCTTATTCGTTTCGAAGCGCGCTGCAGCTCTGCCTGCCTTGGCGGTATTAGCCGCAATCAGCCTTTCTGGCTGCCAGACCGCCTCGACTGATAACGTAATCCGCATCGACAAGGCGCAAGGCTCTTCGGAAAATATCGCCTCGCTGACGTCGGTCATCAATGCCAATCCGCAGGACCCGGAAGGCTACAACGTTCGCGGCACGGCCTATGGCCGCGGCGGTGATTTCAACCGTGCCCTCGGCGACTTCAATCAGGCGATCCAGCTCAATCCGAAGTTCTATCAGGCCTACGCCAATCGCGCGCTCATCTACCGCAACATGGGCAAGCTGCCTGAAGCGGTCGCCGATTATAATGCGGCGCTGCAGATCAACGGTAGTTACGATGTCGCCTATATCGGCCGCGGTAATCTCTATCGTCAGGCTGGCCGCGACAACGATGCCTTCAACGACTATTCCAAGGCCATCAGCCTCGGAACGACCGATGGACGCGCCTATAACGGCCGCGGCGTGATCTTCCAGAAGCGCAATCAGCAGGACAAGGCGATCGACGATTTCTCCAAGGCGATCTCGCTGTCGCCGAACTCGCCGGAACCCTACAATAGCCGCGGCATTTCGTACCTCGCGCAGAACGACGACGACAACGCCTTTGCCGATTTCAATCACGCCATCGAGCTGAATAACAAGGTCGCCGAATCCTGGGCAAACCAGGCCTTCGTCTACGAGCGCAAGGGCGACAAGGCGAAAGCACGCCGCTCCTATCAGCATGCAGTCAACCTCGACCCCAGCTATCAGCCGGCCAAGGACGGTCTTGCCCGCGTCGGCGCCGGTGCCTGATATAGAGGCATAACGAGGGACGCATCCAGCCGCCGGCAATTCCTGCTCGGCGGCTTTTCTTTGCCTCGGCGAACGCCTAGTCTCGGCCACCCCATTCGAGCGAGACAATGACATGCCCTCCCCTCAGAAAATCATCGTCATCGGTGCCGGTATCATCGGCGCTTCCATCGCCTGGTATCTGAGCCGCAGCGGCGCATCCGTGACACTGGTCGCGCAGCAGACGGGCGGCGTCGCTACGCCGAATTCCTTCGCCTGGATCAATGCAAGTTGGGGCAATCCCGACTTCTATTTCCATCTCCGTCACCGCTCGATGGCCGAATGGTCGAGACTGCAGAAGGAACTGCCGGATCTCCCGCTATCCTGGTGCGGCGGCCTCAGTTGGGACCTGCCCGAACCGGAGCTGGATGCCTATGCGGCGCAGCACCATGGCTGGGGCTATGGCATACAGCCGGTCAACCGCGCCACAATCGCGATGATCGAGCCGGGTCTCGCCAACCCGCCCGACTACGCACTGCATGTCGCGGAGGAAGGTGCCATCGAGCCCGTCGCGGCCGCCGAACTGCTGCTGGCGGATGCCCGCCGCCGCGGTGCCGCCCTACTGACCGGCGTCGAGGTCAAGGGCCTGCTCAGAGAGGGAGAGCGAATCGTCGGTATCGAGACGAGCCAAGGCCCGATGCGCGCCGATCATGTCGTTCTGGCGGCCGGCGCGGGCACGGCAGCGCTTGCAGCCTCGGCCGATATCCTCGTTCCCCTTGAAACGCCTCCGGGGCTCATCGTTCATTCCCGTCCTGTGGAGAAAATGCTGAATGGCCTTGTGATGGCGCCGGAGTTGCATCTGCGCCAGACGATGGCGGGCCGGATCATCGCCGGCGGCGACTTTGGCGGCACCGATCCCGGCGACGATCCAAAGGCTGCAGCCAACGCGCTTTTTGCCAAGGTCCAGGCGAGATTGAAGGGCGGCGACGCGCTGGAACTCGATTTCCATACCGTCGGTTATCGCCCGACGCCGAAGGACGGTCTGCCGATTCTTGGAGGCGTCGAGACAGTAGACGGTCTCTACCTTGCGGTCCTGCATTCCGGTGTCACGCTGGCACCGCTCGTCGGCCTGCTCGCTTCACAGGAGATCGTAGATGGCGACGAAGAACCCTCGCTTGCCGCGTTCCGGCTCTCGCGCTTTACCCAGCTCGGCAGCGAGGCAAAACGCAACCCAAGGGATGCATTGCCACAGTCGTAAATACCCGAGATCGCTTATGATTTCGAAGCAATGACTTTTCAGATGTTGCAAGGAAAATTACCGAGCCCTAACATGGGACTTCTGGAGCATGTAGCTTGGATCTGGGCACGGGGGCGCTTGGCATGACCATCACAACCATTCTTCGCGCGTTTGCCGCCGCCTCGGATCGCCATGGAGGCACGATCGGTTGATCGCCTCATGAGGAAGCCGCATTTTCCGAAAGCGTCGATTGGAGCCTATCTGATCGCCATTGCCCTGGCGATTGCCTTGCCGATTCTCGCCTTCGTCGCGCTGCTCCTGGTTCAGCTGGAGGACAATGAACGCGATGCGCTGAAGGGCGATACGGTACAGGATGCACAGGCGCTTTCGCGCGTCATCGACCGGCAACTGCAGGACATGGCAACGACGCTGCGGCTCCTGTCCTCCTCGCCGGAACTCGAACGCAACGACATCGCCACCTTCTTTGCCCGGACTGAAACGGTGCTGCGCACCGATTCTCTTTTCGTGCTGCTCATGGAAAAGGATGGCCAGCTGCGGCTCAACACCCGCTGGCCGCTCGGCAAGCCGCTCGGCAAGACGGGCAATATGGCCGCATTGCAATCGGCACTGGACTCCGGCCGCATCGAGGCATCCGACGTCTTCATTGGCTCCACCGCGCGCCGCTGGGTCTATAACGTCACCCTGCCCCTCGAACACTCGCCGGCGGGCGCAGCTCTGGTAGTAACCCAGGATGCGGACGAACTCGCCAAGCTCATTACGACCGAAGCCCTGCCGCCCGGCTGGTCGGCCGCCGTTCTGGACAAATCCGGCCATGTCGTTGCCGCCGGTGGTCCGACGACCCTTGCGCCCGGCGACGCGTTCAACAAGGACATCCTGCCGGGGCTGATCGCATCCAGCGGCGTCTATCAGAATGAAAAGACGCTGCCGAACGCAGTGCTCGGCTATGCGCAGATCTCGGGTTGGTCTTGGAAGGCCGTCGTCTGGGGTCCGATCGCATCCGCCCAGGCGTCGCTGATGAGCACCTGGCGCTTTCTCATCTATGGCGGCGTCACGCTGCTGCTGATTGCGCTCGTCGCCGTCTACGCTTTGGCACGCCAGGTGCGCACGACGATACAGAGCATTGCCGACATGGCGGACCGCATGGGCCGCGGAGAGATCGTGGCGCCGATCGACACCAGTGTCATCGAGGCAAACCAGGTCGCCATTGCGCTTTCCAACGCTTCGTTCGACCGCAGCGTCACGGAGGACCGGCTGCATTTCGTCATGCACGAACTCGTCCACCGCACCAAGAATCTGCTGGCGCTCGCCCAGGCAATGACACGCCAGCTCGCGCGGCAGACGGACAGCGTCGATTCGTTTCAGCGCGCCGTCGCCGACCGGCTCGAGGGCCTGGCGCGCTCGATCGAGGTTCTGACCAGCGAACAATGGTCCGGCGTGTCGCTGCGTCGCGTGATCGACATCCATCTCGCAACCTTCCTGCAGGCGCCGCAGCAGCTCGAGGTTCTCGGCAACGATTTCGTGTTGAAGCCGGAGGCCGTACAGAATCTCGGCCTCGTCCTGCATGAACTCGCTACCAATTCGGTGAAATATGGCGCGCTCTCTGCGCCAGAAGGCAAGATTACCATCGAATGGACGAATCAAGCCGCTGAAACCGGCACGATGATCCGCTTCGTCTGGACCGAAAGCGGCGGGCCGCCGGTCAAACCACCGAACGAAACCGGCTTCGGCACCACGGTCACGAAAACCCATGCGGCCGCATCCTTCGGCGGCCATGTCGAGGTCGACTTCCGCAAGACTGGCCTCGTCTGGATGCTGACTGCGCCACGCAGCACGATGGAGCGTCAAAGAAGCTGATGCCTATGCCTCGGCGCGGGCAAGCAGCAATGCGCGCTCCCTTTCATTACCGGCCAATTCGGCGGCGCGGCGGAATTCCATGCGCGCCTCAGCAGCACGTCCCAGCTTCGCAAGAAGATCACCGCGCACTGTCGGCAACAGATGTGATTGTCTCAAACGCGGCTCGTCCGTCAACGCGTCGGCGATCGCAAGACCCTGGGCTGGACCGAACGCCATGCCGACGGCTACGGCCCGGTTGATTTCGACGATCGGCGACGGCGCTGCCAGGGCAAGCGCCTGGTAATAGGCGGCGATGGCAATCCAGTCGGTGTCACCCGCGGTCGCCGCCCTGGAATGGCAAGCCGCGATCATCGCCTGCAGCAGATAGGAATCGGGCATCGAGGTCAGAAGCATAGCGCGGGCCAGACCAGCAAGACCGCTACGGATCAACGCCCAATTCCACCGGCTGCGATCCTGATCGAGCAGCAGGATCGGGTTGCCCGCCCCATCGGCCCTGGCGGCAAGGCGCGAGGCATGCAACTCCATGAGAGCCAGCAGCCCCAGCACCTCCGGTTCTTGCGGCATCAATGCCGCCAGCGAACGTCCCAACCGCAAGGCCTCGCCGCACAGATCGGCTCGCAGCCAATGCGGCCCCTCCGTCGCCACATAA
>JGI26527J51213_1002391_pt1 | contig 11417 bp, 8 predicted proteins | sample ThiBiot_300_biof_FD_51213 | JGI IMG/M metagenome (IMG submission 51213) | reverse complement strand
TTCCGCCGTGACCGCGAGCCAGTCGGCCCCGACGCGGGAGAGCCGACCGACGAGCGTCGTGTCGTCGGTCAGCTGCACACTGACCGGGCGCGGATCGCGCGCGAGCGCGACGAGCCGCTCGCGCAGGCTGACGCGTGAGAGCCGCAGCCGTTCGGCCTCGGTGTCCAGCGCGGCACGCTCGGCCTCCCATTCGGAGTCGAGTTGATCTTCGAGGTCTTCAAAGAACCGGTCCCAGCGCACGTCGCGAGGGTACGCGGCTGGCGGGATGCCACGCGAGAACTATCCACAGCCGGAGCGGCCGAACTATCCACAGGTGAGGGGATTCTCATCCCACGTGCTGCGGCGCTGTGTTGTACTCGGTCCCACGTCGCTGTACTCGGTCCCACGTCGCCCGGCTCCAGGAGGTCACCATGGCTCGCTCAGCATCCNAGGCTGCGCACCCCGCCGGGCGACCGGGTTCGGCGCTCGACGTCGCCGAGTACTTCGCCCCGCAGCCCACCCCCACGACCGACCTTCCCGCGCCCGAGCCTCTGCTCGTGAACCTCACGGTCGGCGTCCTCGAGGTGCTCGCGGGCGTCCGCGAGGCCGACCAGCTCGCGCGCTGGCTCGGCGAGGACGCCTTCCGCGCGCTCGTGACCCGCGCGAACCTCTCCGCTCGCGCACGCAACGCGCGGGGCGTCGCTCCCGCACGGCCGGCGTTCCGCATCCTCTCGACGCACTGCTCCTCCCCCGCCGACGGCGTCGTCGAGGGTGTCGTNATCACCGCGGGCGCGGCGCGCACGCGCGCCGTCGCCGTCCGCCTCGAGGGCTGGGACGGCCGCTGGCGCGCGACGTCGCTCAGCATCCTGTGAGCCGGGATGCCGCGCGGCATCCCGNCTCGGCTTACTGCCGGTACGAGGAAAGGAAGTTGCCGAGCCGTTCGATCGCCTCGGTGAGCACGCGGGCCTCGGGCAGCGTCACGATACGGAAGTGATCGGGCGTCGGCCAGTTGAAGCCCGTGCCCTGCACCAGCAGCACGTGCTCGGCGATGAGGAAGTCGTAGACGAACTTCGCGTCGTCGTGGATCTCGTACACCTCGGGATCGAGCCGGGGGAAGGCGTACAGTGCGCCGCGCGGCTTCGAGCACTGGACGCCCGGGATCGCCAGCAGGCCCTCGTACGCGGCATCCCGCTGCTCGTGCAGACGCCCGGTCGGCGCGATCAGCGCATCGATCGACTGCACGCCCGACAGCGCCGCCTGCACCGCGTGCTGCGCGGGGACGTTCGGACACAGGCGCGTCGAGGCCAGCAGCTGGATGCCCTCGAGGAACCCGCTCGCGTGCTTCTTCGGCCCCGTGATGACCATCCAGCCCGAGCGGTACCCTGCGACGCGGTACGTCTTGGACAGACCGTTGTAGGTGAGGCACAGCAGGTCGGGTGCAAGGGTCGCGAGCGGGATGTGCTGCGCGTCGTCGAACAGGATCCGGTCGTAGATCTCGTCCGACAGCAGCAGTAGCGAGTTCTCACGCGCGATCTGGACGATGCCCTCGAGCGTCTCGCGCGAGTACACGGCGCCGGTCGGGTTGTTCGGGTTGATGACGACGATCGCCTTCGTGCGCGGCGTGATCTTCTCGCGGATGTCGTCGAGGTCGGGCTGCCAGTCGTTGTCGTTGTCGCAGCGGTAATGCACCGGTGTGCCGCCGGACAGGCTCGTCATCGCCGTCCACAGCGGGTAGTCGGGTGACGGGATCAGGACTTCGTCGCCCTCGTCCAGCAGCGCCTGCATCGTCATCGTGATGAGCTCGGACACCCCGTTGCCCAGGTAGACGTCATCGGGATCGACGTGCGGGAAGCCGGGGGTCTGCTCGTAGCGGCTCACGACGGCGCGGCGAGCGGACATGATGCCGCGGCTGTCGCTGTAGCCGTGCGCGTGCGGGATCGCCTCGATCATGTCGCGCACGATCTGGTAGGGCGCCTCGAAGCCGAAGACGGCGGGGTTGCCGGTGTTCAGCTTCAGGATCCGGTGGCCGTCGGCCTCGAGGCGATCGGCCTCGACCAGGGCGGCACCACGGATCTCGTAGAGGACGTCTTTCAGCTTCGATGACTGGTCCAGGATGCGCGGGCTCATCGACTCAGGATATCCCCGCCGCCCAGGTGCCAATCGCCGCCCCGTGGCCCCCGCCTCATGGCGAGTGCGGGCGGCGGGGTTACTTCTTCTTGTCGGCGGCGCGACGCTGGGCGCGGTTCTGCGGGGCGGATGCCGGGGCATCCGTGCGCTGTCCGAAGGCGCCNCGCGGGGCATCCCCCTCGGCAGCAGGCGCGGCGGGTGCAGCCTGCGCAGCCGCGGCGGCCTGCGCCGCCTCACGCAGCTTCGAGGTCGCCGCCTGCTGCACCTGGCCGCGGTCGTTGCGCACCTCGACCTCGCCGGCCTCACCGGGCGCCGTGTACTGCAGCTTCTGCGCCTCGACCGGCGGAGCCTGCAGCCCCTTGGCCTCGACCTGACCGTCGCCGGCCTGACGCACCTCGACGTCCAGNTTGTAGAGGAAGCCGACCGACTCCTCCTTGATCTGGCCCATCATCGCCTGGAACATCTGGTAGCCCTCGCGCTGATACTCGATCAGCGGGTCACGCTGGGCCATCGCGCGCAGACCGATGCCGTCCTTGAGGTAGTCCATCTCGTACAGGTGATCGCGCCAGCGGCGGTCGAGCACCTGCAGCACGACGCGGCGCTCGAGCTCGCGCGTCGCGGCGGTGCCGAGGGTCTCCTCACGCTTCGTGTACGCGATCTTCGCGTCGGAGAGGATCTCGCGCTTGAGTCCGTCGGGCGTGACGCGGCCCTTGTTGCCGCTCTCGGCGACGACCTCGTCGATCGTGACGCCGACGGGGTAGAGCGTCTTCAGCTCGGTCCACAGCGCGTCGAAGTCCCAGCTCTCGTTGTGGCCGGCGCCGGTGTGGTCGTCGATGACGGCACCGATGGCATCCTCGATGAAGTGCTGCACGCGGTCGGAGAGGTCGTCGCCCTCGAGCATGTGACGGCGGTCGGCGTAGATGGCCTCGCGCTGGCGGTTCAGGACGTCGTCGTACTTGAGCACGTTCTTGCGGATCTCGGCGTTGCGCGCCTCGACCTGCGACTGTGCGCTCTTGATGGCGCGCGAGACCATGCCCGACTCGATCGCGACGTCGTCGGGGAAGTTAGCGCGGGCGAGGATCGCCTCGGCCGCACCGGACTGGAACAGTCGCATGAGGTCGTCGGTCAGCGACAGGTAGAAGCGGCTCTCGCCGGGGTCACCCTGACGGCCCGAGCGACCGCGCAGCTGGTTGTCGATGCGCCGCGACTCGTGCCGCTCGGTGCCGAGCACGTAGAGACCGCCCGCCTCGACGACCTTCGTGGCCTCCTCGGCGACCGTGTCGCGCATCTGCGTGTACACGGCATCCCACTCCGCCTCGTACTCCTCCGGCGTCTCGACCGGGTCGAGGCCCTTCGCCTTCAGCTCCTGGACGGCGAGGAACTCGGCATTGCCGCCGAGCATGATGTCGGTGCCGCGGCCGGCCATGTTCGTCGCGACCGTGACGGCCCCCAGACGCCCGGCGCGGGCGACGATCTCGGCCTCGCGGGCGTGGTTCTTCGCGTTGAGGACCTCGTGCTTGATGCCCTTCTTCGCGAGCAGGCGGGACAGGTATTCGCTCTTCTCGACGCTCACGGTGCCCACGAGCACCGGCTGCCCGGTCTCGTGTCGGCGCGCGATGTCCTCCACGACCTGGGCGAACTTCGCCGGCTCGTTCTTGTAGACGAGGTCGGGCTGATCCTTGCGGATCATCGGCTTGTTCGTCGGGATCGGCACGACGCCGAGCTTGTAGGTCGACATGAACTCCGCCGCCTCGGTCTCGGCGGTGCCTGTCATGCCGGCGAGCTTGTCGTAGAGGCGGAAGTAGTTCTGCAGCGTGACGGTCGCGAGCGTCTGGTTCTCGGCCTTGACCGGCACGCCCTCCTTGGCCTCGATCGCCTGATGGATGCCTTCGTTGTAGCGTCGCCCGACGAGGATGCGGCCGGTGTGCTCGTCGACGATCATGACCTCGTCGTTCATGACGACGTAGTCGGTGTCGCGCTTGAACAGGGCCAGCGCCTTGATCGAGTTGTTCAGGAACGAGATGAGCGGCGTGTTCGCCGACTCGTACAGGTTGTCGATGCCGAGGTAGTCCTCGACCTTCTCGATGCCGGGCTCGAGGACGCCGATCGTGCGCTTCTTCTCGTCGACCTCGTAGTCCTCGCCCGCATCGAGCGTCTTCGCGATCTTCGCGAACTCGACGAACCAGCGGTTCGCCTCACCCGACGAGGGACCCGAGATGATGAGCGGCGTGCGCGCCTCGTCGATGAGGATCGAGTCGACCTCGTCGACGATCGCGAAGAAGTGACCGCGCTGGACGAGGTCCTCCTTGCGCCAGGCCATGTTGTCGCGCAGATAGTCGAACCCGAACTCGTTGTTCGTGCCGTATGTGATGTCGGCGTTGTACTGCTCACGGCGCACCTCGGGCGTCTGACCCGCGACGATCGTGCCNGTGGTCATGCCGAGCGCGCGGTACACGCGACCCATGAGCTCGGACTGGTACGAGGCGAGGAAGTCGTTGACCGTGATGACGTGCACGCCCTGCGCCGCGATCGCGTTGAGGTAGACCGCGAAGGTCGCCGTCAGGGTCTTGCCCTCACCGGTCTTCATCTCGGCGATGTTGCCGAGGTGCAGGGCCGCGCCGCCCATGATCTGCACGTCGTAGGGGCGCTGGCCGAGCGTGCGCTTGGCGGCCTCACGGACGGCGGCGAACGCCTCGGGCATGAGCTTGTCGAGCGACTCGCCGGCCTCGTAGCGGGCGCGCAGCTCGGCGGTCTCGCCGCGCAGCTCTTCGTCGGTGAGCTGCACGTAGTCCTCTTCGAGGGCATTGACTGCCTTCACGACCTGCTGCAGCCTGCGCAGAATCCGGCCTTCACCGGCGCGGAGCAGTTTCTCGAGAGGGTTTGCCACGGAGGATCTCCATACTTTCGGGTGCGGGTGGTGCGGAGACCACCCGTGGCGCGCACGGGTGGCGACACACCGTCCCNATGTTATGCGGTTGTGACCTTGAAGCGGGCTGTGTCCGTTTTGGCACGGCGCATTTCCACGGTCATCCGGACGCCTCGGCCGCACCGAGCGGGGTACCGTCGCGATCAGCGCGACCGGGCGGCCGCGCGGGAGAGGAAGTCATGGCCAGCATCGACCTGCATTCCNATCGTGAGGATGCCCTCGCACACGCGTCCACGGGCGGCTGCGCTTGCGGCGGGCACGACGAAGCTCTGCCGGAGCTCGATGTGCAGACCATCCCGCACGCGGTGCGACACGCGGCGATCTTCGGCGCCCTCGACGGGCTGCGCCCGGGCAGCGGCCTCGTGCTCTCGGCGACCCACGACCCCGTGCCGCTGCTGACCCAGCTCGAGGAGCGCCGGGCCGGCCTCTTCAGCGTCGAGTACCTCGAGCGCGGCCCCGAGCGCTGGCGGATCAAGCTCGTCCGCGCCGCGGGCTGACNGCTGCCCCGCGTTCGCGAGCGTTCGCGACGAGCGGAGCGTTCCNGGCATCCGCCCGGCTTACGCAGAGGGCCGCCGCTCTAGGATCGTCGTATGGCCGGATTCTGGGGCGCACGCAAGAAGGAACGCGAACTGCTCGCCGCGCAGGATGCCGAGTTGGGGCGCCGCGCCGATGCCGCGCTCGTCGCCGCCGACGAGCGCGTGCGCACGACGACCGACGAGCTGATGTTCGCCGAGCTCGAGCTCGGCACCGAGGCCACGCGCGACCTGCGGCAGGCCGTGACGGCCGTCCGCACGCACCTGGGTGAGGCGTTCCAGCTCAATCAGCTCAATCACGACGAGATTCCCGATACGCCCGAAGAGGCGCGCACGCGCAATGAGCGCATCATCCAGTTGTGCGACTGGGCGCAGGATCTGCTCGACGACCGGCTGCAGGCGCTCGCGGCGCCCGTCGAGCGCGCGCGGCGCGCGCCGGAGATCATCGCGGGCATCCGCGCTTCGGTCGAGCGCGACGAGGCCCGCGTCCCCCGCGTCGAAGAGGTGCTGGAGCGCCTGTCGGCGCGCTACTCGCCGGAGGCGATGCGTAAGATCCTCGGCAACACCCGTGAAGCGACGCAGCTGCTCGAGTTCGCGACGCACGGCGCCGACGTCTCGGCGCAGCGCCGCGAGTCCGGCCAGCGCGAGCAGGCGAACCTGGCGCTGGAGACCGCAATCGAGGCGGGCCGGCGCGCAACGGCGCTGCTGGATGCCGTCGACACGTTCGAGATCGAGGCGCTGCGCGCCGAGTCGACGCTTGACGCGATCATCGACGACTCACGCGAAGACCTCGCCGCGGCGCGCGATCTGCGCGCGGTTCCCGCCGTCGCCTCCGCGATGACCGAGCTCGAGCGGGAGCTGTCGGCGCTCACGCCCGCCGACCAGAAGCCCGACCCGTTCGCCGAGCTCACGCGCCTGCGCGCGGCGAATGCGGCGCTGGATGCCGCGGTCGCCNCCGCCCGGCACCGTGCCGCGCACCCTGCTCCTCCCGAGGCGCACGTGCGTCACGCGATCGACGACGCCGACCGACAGCTCGGCGTCGCGCGCAGCGTCATCTCGGGTCACCGCGGCTGGATCGGCGCCGACGCGCGCACGCGTCTGGCCGAGGCGGAGCGGCTGCGGCTCGACCTTGCGGCACTCGCGGCAGTGCCGATCGCGGAAGACGACCGCGAGAAGGCCCTCGCCGACGCCCGACGCTGCGGACAGCTCGCCTCGGAGGCGCTGCAGCTCGCGCAGCGCGACATCGACTCCTCCCGCCCGAACGACGGCGGGTGGGGCGGCCCGGGAGCGGGCGGAGGCGGCCGCCGCGGCGGCGGGAACGATGTCGTCAGTGGCATCCTCGGCGGTCTCGTCATCGGCAGCATCCTCGACGGCATCTTCGACTAGCGCCGCCTCCCCCACCGGTCGTTGAGCGAAGCCGCCGCAGGCGGCGCAGACGAAACGCCGCCACCTCGACGAGGGACGTTTCGTCTCGCTGCGCTCGCGGGGCGACCGGGTAGCGGGATGCGCTCGCGGGGTGACCGGAGGGTGCGCGGCCGCGGGGCGACCCGCCGCACGCGGCCGCGGGAACGCAAGAGGGGGGATGCCGCGGCATCCCCCCTCTGTTCCTCAGCGTGTCAGGACGCCAGCTCCTCCGCTGCGGGCGGCGCGCTCGCCGTCAGCGAGATCACGCCGTAGTCCCAGCCCTTGCGGCGGTAGACGACGCTCGGGTGATCGGTGCGCGCGTCGATGAACAGGAAGAAGTCGTGGCCGACCAGCTCCATGCGGTCGACGGCGTCTTCGACGGTCATCCACTCCGCGTCGAAGTTCTTCGTGCGGATGACGACGGGCGTGTACTCCTCTTCCGCGTCGTCCCCGATCACGGGGACTTCACCCGTGGCGACGGCGCGCAGCGTGTCGACCGACGCCGGCTGCACATCGATGCCCTGCAGCGCACCGCTGCCCTTGTCGAGCTTCGCGCCGCGCGGGTGGTTGCGCGCGTCGACCCGCTTGTCCTTCGCGCGGCGCAGCTGCTCGGCGAGCTTGTCGACCGCCAGGTCGAGCGCCACGAACTTGTCACCGTCGGTCGCTTCTGCGCGAACGACGGGCCCCTTTCCGGTGATGGTGAGCTCGACCGTCTCATCTTCGCGACCACCGTTGTGGTACGTGCGGTGTGTGACTTTCACATCGAGACGCTGCGCCCGCGGGGCGAGGGTCTCGATGCGCAGGGACTTGTCATCCACGACGGTGCGGAACCGATCGGAAACACTCACGCCGACCCCGACAATGCTGGTATCCATCCCTGACCTCCTTGTTCCGGGTTCGCCCGGTCAAGGGAGAACCCTGAGTTCGCCTTGTCACCCCCACGCTATCTGGGCGTACGACGCGTGTCACGCTCCATTTGCCGTGTATTTCATTGCGGGTGCTGAGCAGTCGCCCCAGAGCGACGCGGGGTGGATGCCACGGTCGCCGCACCGACCACCCGCGCGCCCGCCGATTCGCATGCCCGCACCGCTTCGCGCAGGGTCGCACCGGTCGTGACGACGTCATCGACGACGAGCACACGGCGCCCGGAGAGCGCCGTAGAGCGGGCCCGCATGCTGCCCTGCACGTTGCGCTCACGCTCGTCGATTCCGAGGTGGCGCTGGTCGCCGGCNCGACCGGTGGCCTGCAGCAGGCNCTGGGGATGCAGGCCACCGCGGGCGGCGAGGAGCTCGACCACGCGGTACCCGCGCCGGCGCATCGCGGACGGCGAGGTCGGCACCGGCACGACGACGACCGGGCCGGGCTCGGCGCCCTGCAGTGCCGCCGCCGCGGCGGCCGCGAGCGCCGGTGCCAGCGCCCGCACGAGCGACGTGCGACCCTCCTCTTTGCAGGCCCGCAGCGCGCGGGCGGTGACGCCGGAGAACTCGAGCCCGGCCCAGACGGCGAGGCCGCCGACCGACCTGCTCACGACCGTGGGCTGCAACTGCCGCCGACAGTCGGTGCACAGCGTCGCGTCGGGCGCATCGCACCCCACGCACCAGACCGGGAACACGACGCTGAGCGCGCCGGCGAGCGCCTCACGGACGGGGGTTCGTGCGTGCGGGGCATCCATCGCCCCACGATGCCGCCGGACGGCCCACCGTGGGGCGGCAGACCGCCGATCTGTGGACAGTTTCGCGGATTCGCCGCCTGGGGAGGAACTGGCGAGCACCGCGATCACCGGGTGGCCCCGGGCTCACCCGCAAGGGAGCGTCAGCGCGGCGACCCCTGCTGGATCGCGAGCACGCGGATGCCCGATGCGAGGTGCTGCCAGTTGTTGGAGCTGCGCTGCCCGTACAGCTCGCCCGCCGCGTCGCGCACCCGCACGCCGCCGGACTGCGTGCCGCCGGCGAGGGCGGTCACCTCATCCGGCGAGCGCTGGAGCGTGCCGAAGCCGCCGATCTGGTGCGTGTACAGGTACAGGTCGCCGTCGTCCTCGGTGACCACCGCGACGGTCGCCGAGTCGACCCAGGTGAGCGCGGTCGTCTTGCCCGGCAGCGTCGCGAGCACCTTCGGTACGCCGAGCACGGTCGGCACCCCCTCGCGGTCGCGCTGGATGGCCGCGACCCACAGGGCGTACTCGTCGCCGGTGCGCACGACGGCGGCAAGGCGCGTGCCGTCGCGTGAGACCCGCTGCGCGAGCACTTCGGAGGCACCCGGCCAGGCATCCGACAGCTCCACCTCGACACCATCGGCGCGCAGCGCCTGCAGACCCGCAGGCTCCGACTGCGGCACCGACCAGACGATGCCGTACGGGTCGATCGACGGGGCGATGAGCCCGACACGGTCGTCGAGGACCTCATTCGTTCCGTCGCTGTCGACCGCGAGCACCTCGCCGTTCGCGTCGCGCACGGCCGCTGTCGTGCGGTCGGCGCCGACCTCGATATCGGTCGCCGTCGTCTCGAGGATCGCGGCGGACAGACCCGTGATCTCCTCGACGGACGTGCCGGAGAGGAATCCGAAAGCAGTGTCGGTCAACACCAGCGGACGGGTGTCGACCGTCGTCCGCCGCACGGTCACGGCGTCGGCGACCAGCAGCTGTTCGTCGACGAGCATGTCCACCTCGCTGACGCCGGCGGTGGCCAGGCTCGCTTCGAGCTGGGTCTGCATGCGATCGAGCACGAGCTGATCGAGGTCGCGCGCACCCTCTTGCAGCGAGACGGCCGCGACGCCGGACTGCTCGGGCACCGCGACGGTGGCCAACCGCGCGCCGTCCGCGAACGCGGTCGACACGGCTCCCGTGAGCCACGGGCTCGGGCCGCCGTTGACAAGCGCTTCGGCGATGCTCGTGCGCGCGTAGGTGCGGGGGAACCAGCGATCGTCGGGGACGAGGTAGGTCCAGCTCGGGTCGAAGAACTGCAGCGCATAGCTGTCGAAGACCGTGCCGAAGGTCGTGCGATCGAGCACGATGCCGTCGGGCGCCTGCGTGATGCGCCATTGCCCGTCGGCCTGCTGCGCGAGCGTGAACGGCAGCGAGATCTCGCCCGTCTCGGTGGAGGTCGACAGCTCGCCCGTCGCATCGACGGTGGCCGCCGGGGTCACCACGAGGATGAACTCGTCCTGAGCGACCTCCTCGAGCTCGCGCTGGCCCGCGCTGTACACCGTGACGCCGGCACGCGGGTTCCACGCCACATCGGGCGCGAGGAACTCCTTCGCCGTCGCCCAGTTGTCGCGCGGACCGGAACCTGCAGCGATGAATCCCTCCACGATCTGCTGCGGCGTGGCATCCTTCGTCGGCCCGTCCGGAATCAGGACGAGGTTGTCGTTGGAGTCGTCGTCGGCGATGGGCTGCCCCGCGTTGACGGGCCCCGTCGTCGGCAGACTGCCGCACGCCGCCAGCACGAAGGCGAGCAGAATCACCGCAGCGGCGGTGCCCCATGAGCGCGCACGCATCATGACTGCTCCCCCTTCTCGGCGGCGACCTGCTCGGTGGCGACCTGCNCGACACCGACCGGCGCGTTCTCGGTGGCGGCCTGCTCGGCCGCGACCCGCTCGGCCGCGACCCGCGCCGACGGATCCGGCAGGAAGATCGGCTGCGTGAGCCCCAGATCGTCCAGCGGCGTGTCATCGCCCGGGTCGAGGGGCACCGGCGCTCCGGCGCCGACGGGATGCCCGTGCCGTGGCAGCGTCAGAACGAAGTTGGTGCCCCGCCCGAGCTCGGACCACACCGCGAGCGTGCCGCCGTGCAGGCGCGCATCGCCCAGCGCGATCGACAGCCCGAGTCCCGTGCCACCGATCGTGCGCTTGCGTGACGGGTCGGCGCGCCAGAACCGGTCGAAGACGCGCTCGGCGTCGGCGGCGCGCATGCCGAGACCGAAGTCGCGGACGCCGAGCGCCACGGCATCCGCATTGCTGTCGACCGTGACGACGATGGGCCGCCCCTCGCCATGCTCGATCGCGTTGCCGAGCAGATTGCGCACGATGCGGCGCACGCGCCGCGGGTCCATCTCGACGGGCGAGTAGCCGCCGGGGGCGACCAGCCGCACATCCGTGCCGTGCTGGTCGGCGAGCTGCTGCATCGAGGCGATGACGTCTTCGGCCAGGTGCGCGAGCGACGTCGGCTCGTTCTCGAGCTGCACCGATCCGGCGTCGTACCGGCTGATCTCGAGCAGATCGGTCAGCAGCACCTCGAAGCGCTCGACCTGCGCGTGCAGCAGTTCGGCGGCACGTGCCGTGGTCGCGTCGAACGAGTCGCGCTGGTCGTTGAGCATGTCGCTCGCGAGGCGGATCGTCGTCAGCGGCGTGCGCAGCTCGTGCGAGACATCCGAGACGAACCGCTGCTGCACGAGCGAGAGCTCGGCGAGCTCCTTGATCTGCGCCTCGATCGAGTCGGCCATCGCGTTGAACGA
>JGI26527J51213_1002365_pt1 | contig 11487 bp, 4 predicted proteins | sample ThiBiot_300_biof_FD_51213 | JGI IMG/M metagenome (IMG submission 51213) | reverse complement strand
CCTTATGCGCGGTGGCGTCCAGCGTCAGGTCGCCCACGGTGATCTGTTCACCCGCCAGCGCCGGGCGGATGCGGCGCATGATGGCCGAAACACGCGCGATCAGTTCGCGGGGGCTGAAGGGCTTGGTGATGTAATCATCGGCCCCGGTTTCAAGGCCGCGGATCATATCGTCCTCGGCCCCGCGCGCGGTCAGCATGATGATGGGCACATGGGCGGTGGCCTTGTCACGGCGCAGGCGGCGGCAGACCTCGATCCCGCTGGTGCCCTCGATCATCCAGTCGAGCAGGACCAGATCGGGCGCCTCCTCGGCGGCCAGCAACAGCGCCTCGTCGCCATCGGGCGTGGACAGGACCGTATAGCCCTCGGCCTGAAAACGGAATTCCAGCAGTTCCGCCAGCGCCGGGTCATCTTCTACCAGCAAGAGCCGGGGTTGTTTCATGGGTGCCCCCTGTTAACGTTCAGTTTTCCGGCCGTTCCAGCCGGTCGACCACATATTCGGCGGTGGCCGCGTAATAGACCTGTTCGGCAATATTGGTGGCGTGGTCGCCAATCCGCTCAATGTTGCGCGCGATGAACAGCAGATGCGCGGCCGAGGTGATGGTGGAGGGATTCTCCATCATGAACGAGACCATGTTGCGGAAAATGCTGTCATAAAAGGCATCGACCCGCGCATCGCGCTCGATCACGTCCACCGCCAGCGCGGGATCGCGCGCGGCAAAGGCGGTCAGCACGTCATGCACCATCTCGCCCGCGATTTCGGCCATCGCGGGGATCAGCGTCTGAGGTTCGGAATTCAGCCGCCCCTCGATCCGCGACACGCGTTTGGCGATGTTCTTGGCATAATCGCCGATGCGTTCGAGAATGCCCGCGATCTTCAGGGCGGCCAGCACTTCGCGCAGGTCGTCGGCCATGGGCGCGCGCAGGGCGATGATCTTGACCGCAAGCCGGTCGACCTCGGCCTCAAGCCGGTCGATCTTCTTGTCGCGCTCGATCACCTGCGCGGCCAGTTCCTGCGAGCGCTTCGTCAGCGCTTCGACGGCTTCGCCAATCGCCAGTTCGGCCAGACCGCCCATTTCGGCGATCAGCCCACGCAGCGTGGTGATTTCCTCGTCAAAGGCTTTGACCGTATGTTCTGCCACTGGACGCAATTCCCTGTTCAAGCTGTGATGGAATGATCGTCACATACATGTCACAAAAGGCAACATCCATGTCCGTTCCAACCAGCCTTGAAAGCGCCATGCATCGCTTTCATGACAGGACTATGACGAACTTGTGACTTTTTGTTCTTTGGCCGGGATCAACGGCAGGCGCACGGAAACCTTGGTGCCCACGCCCACCTTGCTGGTAATGTCCAGCTTGCCGCGATGGCGTTCGACCACATGTTTGACAATCGCAAGACCAAGCCCGGTGCCGCCCGCCGCCCGGCTGCGGCCCGGATCGGTGCGATAAAAGCGCCGGGTCAGATGTGGCAGATGGTCGGCCGAGATGCCCGCGCCCCGGTCTGTGACCAGAAATTCGGCCATGCCGCGCGGCGCATGGGTCAGCGCGACCGTCACCGGTTGATCCGCGTCGCCATATTTCAACGCATTGTCGATCAGATTGCGCAGGACCTGCTCGATCTGCTTCACATCGCCGGCGACCTCGAACGGCTCATCGGGCTTGACGAATTCGACGCGGGCTGGATTGCCCGGCGGCGGCGCAAATTCGCCCACCACCCGTGCGGCCAGCGGCGCAAGGTCGATCTGCGAGGTGGGCGCGTCATGCTTTTCCGCCTCAAGCTGCGACAGGGACATGAGATCATTGAGCAGCGCCTGCATCCGCCGCGCCTCACGCAATACCGTGCCCAGAAAGCGCTGCATCACCGCGCCATCCATCTTGCCTACGCTCTCGCTGATCGTTTCGACATAGCCGATGACCGAAGAGAGGGGGGTGCGCAATTCATGGCTGGCATTGGCGACGAAATCGGTGTGGGCGCGGCTGATATCGGCCTCGGCGGTGCGGTCGCGCGCCTCGATCACCCACAGGCCGGGATAGACCGGGCGGCGCGTCAATTGCCACAGGCTGCCGCTGCGGGTCAGGCCTCGGATGCTGGCGGTGGCGGTTTCATCATCGGCGCTGTCCAGAAGGCGGATCGCATCGGGATGGCGCAGCGCAATGCGCGGGTCCTGCCCCAGAATATGTTCGCCCAGAGCCGAACGGGCAGCCGCATTGGCGTCGATGATTCGCACCCGGTCCACCAGCATCATCGGCGCGCCCGTGCCCTCAAGCGCCGAAATCAGCGCGCGCCGCACCATATGGCCCTGTTCAAGCTGTTGCTGGCGGGCATTGCCCTCGATTTCGCGCGGGGCGTCGGGNTCGGCCTGATCGCTGCACCACCACCACACAGCCAGCAGCGAAAAGGTCCAGAACGCCCCGGTCAGAGCCACCATCAGCAAGCCTGCTCCATCCAGATAGAGCAGCAAAAACGTCAGGAATTCGAGGATGATGGCAGGCCAGGGTAGCTTGCTGTCGCGCATTGCTCGGATCGTCCATTCCTTGGCGCCTGCATCAGGCCAGACGCTCGCCATCAGCGCATGGGGAAGGCGTATGACAGTTTTATGAAACCGCCAAGCATTGAGCGCAAGAATAGCGCGAAACATCAAGCCGGTGGCAAATTCTCTCGGCACAGGGGCGGGATGGGATGGCGGTGTCCATGGGCGCGGCTCTCTGCGCCTGACGCCTCATTGTTCGCAAGGCGGCGCTGCCCCGGCATTTCGCCCTGTTGCGCAGGCTCGGCGCGGGTGAAGGCCGGTCATCGCCTCGGGCAAAGGCGGCCGTGGCATCAGGAAAGAAGATGGCCATCAAATCTCCGGCAATGGTCAGGCAGGCGGCGGGCGCGTAGGCTGGATGTTTGCGGTTTATAAAAAATATTAATTTTTGAACAATTTGTAATGACTCTATTCTATACGCATAATACCATAGTCCCGCACAGCAAAGACAGGGGCAACTGGTGATCCAGAACAGTAATGGCCGTCGCTCGTATCGAGCGGCGCTTTTCGTCGCGCGTATCAGCCTTGCCGCTCTGGCCGTGGGCGCCCCGGTTCGGGCGTGGGCGGAATGTTCGCCCAGTCCGANCCCGCAGCTCACGGATATCACCTGCACCGGCACCACCACCAATGGCGTAACCCTCACCGCCTACTATGCCCCGCTGACCGTGGTCAGCGATGCCACGGTGACGAATACGGGCGCCTCGGCCATTACCGTGGCGATCCCGTCGCCCAATGGGTACTATTCACGCAATGCCGTCATTNCCGTGAACGGCATCGTGACCGCCTATGGCGCGCCGGGCATCACCGTGAGCTCGGGCACGACCTTGGTCAGCACCTACGATTTCAGCGGCACCTATGCCTCGATCAGCGTCGCCCCGACAGGCATCGTTTCGGGCACCACCGGCATTGCCCTGACGCAGAGCCCCGGACCCTATTCGATCTATTCCCCCACCAGAGTAATGGTTTACAACGAAGGGACGATCAGCGGCACGAGCGGCGTGGCCATTTCCACCAGCGGCAATTATGCGAGGCTGGATTCAATCATCAACACCGGCACCGGGACGATCGGCGCCATTGCGGCCCGTTTCGGCCAGATCCATAACAGCGGCACAATCGAAGGCGGCAGCCTCTCCGCGATCAGCCAGGGCAACGTCGACAGCAATTATCTGATCTCCAATAATTCCATCATCCATTCCGCCAGCAACGCCGCCACGATCAGCATCGCCTCTGCGCAGTCCGCCTCTTTGAGCAACACGATCATCAATTCGCACGTGATCGCCAATGACGGCGCGGGCGGCGCGATTTACTCCGGCAACTATCTGACCATCGAAAACGATGCCGGCGCAACCATCGCCAGCAAGGGCGCGGCCACCATTGCCAACGGCTCCTCCCTGGCGTTGAACAACCTGGGGCTCATCACCAATACCGGCGGCGGAATGGGCATCATCGGCTCCAATGTGTCGATCAACAATTATTTCCTGGGCACCATCAATGCTTTGCCCGGTGCCGATGCGATCTCGGTCTCGGGCAAATTGACGCTGTTGAACACCGGCACGATCAACGGCAATATCGTGACCACATTGGGCATGGACGGCGCGATGCTGGACTCCTCGGCCGGCACGATCAACGGCAATGTCCTATTGGGCCCCGCGGACGATACGGTAGTCGCCAATTACGTGAATGGCGCATTGGTGACCGGGATCAACGGCACGCTGGACGGCGGCGGCGGCACGAATTTGCTGCAGATTAATTTCCTGAAAAATGCCGAACTGTCGAATGCTCTGACGCTGCCCACGAATTTTTTCGTGATGAATGCCAATGTGGCTTCGGGCGCAACGGTCNCCCTGGGGCAGGGCTTTACCGCCTATAATGGTCTGGGCATCAATGGCGCGGGTTCGCTGGTGAACAAGACAACGCTGTTCGGCACGATCCAGATCGGCGCGCAGGGCTCCAGCCTGGCCTCTTTCGTCAACGATGGCACGATCATAGCCAACGGCACCGGCGTCTATGACCAGAACGGCAAGAGCCTGAGCAACACCGGCGCGATCCTCTCGCTGGGCGGAACGGGGCTGGTGCTGACCGAAACCAACGGCACCCCCAATACCAACAACACCAACAGCGGCGCCATCACCGGCTCCACGGTCGGGGCCAGTCTCTTTGCCTCTTCGCTGGTCAACACCGGGACGATCAGCGGCGCGACCGGTGTGCTGCTCGATATGAATTCGTTCATCGACAATCGTGAGGGCGGCCTGATCATGGGCTCCACCGCCGCGATATCCAGTCTTTCCACCTCCGCTCTGGTGTCGGTGGCCAATGCGGGCACGATCAACGGCAATGTCAATCTTCTCTCGCCTGCGCCGTCCTATTACGGCTCCTACAACAAATATTGGGCCAAGATGGGCGGCATGCTCTACGGCAACCTCACGCTGGGTTCGGGAGACGCGTTGATCACCACCATTTCGGGCAGCGGCACCAGTGGCTATGCCGGGATCAACGGCACGGTCAGCGCGTCCAATTCGGTGCTGCGCTATGACGTGACCGGCAATGAAAGCGCGACGCTGGCCATGCGAAGCGGTTTCACCAGCCTTGGCTATCAGGTCGCGGGCGGCGCGGCGCTGACGCTGAACACGAACGGCGCCTTCGGCTCCACGGTCAATCTGGCGGGGCAGGGCAATGTGGTGCTCAACGGCACGATTGCCGCCACCAACGCGGTGGCGATACAGGAGGCCGCCGTCATGCAGCCCGGCATGACCACCCTTCCGACGGCGCTGACCATAACGAATAATGGCGCGCTCTCGATGACGCTGCAAAACAGTCCGTACTGGCCCGGATATGGGTCTGTTTTCCTGCAATCGAGCAATGTCATCAATAATGGCAAGATAAGTTTCACCGATCTCAACAACAGCGCCACCATAATAGCGGCGGTGTATACGGGCGGCGGCGTGACCAATAACGGCACGATCACCTCGAATGTCGGCTATGGGGTGCGCGCCTCCACACTTACGAACAACGGGACCATCACCGCAGGCAATTCGGCGGTCGTCATCGGCACCAATACCGTCAACACCACCGCCTCCATCACCAACAGCGGCACGTTGACCAGCACCGCAAGCGCGGCCATCACCAACGACAGCAGTTACAGCCCATATTACACGCTGACCAATCTGGCGGGCGGTACGATCACCGGCTTCGGCGATGCGATCCGCACCGCAGGGGGCACGATCATCAATTCGGGCACGATCAACGGCAACGTCAATCTGAACTATTGGGCGTCCAGCTTTTACAACATGCCCGGATTTTATGTTGCCAAGGGCGGCACGATCAACGGCAATCTGAACTTTGGCAACGCCGATGACTATCTGGTGGAGACCGGATCGGGTTTCGGCGTGACGGGCACGATCAACGGCGGGGCAGGCGTCAACTGGATCGGCCATCAGCGCAGCGGGACGGCCACGGTGTCGCTGGGCGGCGCGCTGCTTCCCGGCTTCACCAACGAATTCACACTGGCCTCAGGCGCTTCCTCGCAGGTCACGATCACCGGGCCGTCGGGCTATACGGACACTATCTATGTCGGCGGCGACGGCGCGATCATCAATCAGTTGGCCACGACCGGCATGGTTTCCTCGTTCAACTTTTCCGCGCCCACTTTTCCGCGCGCTCTGGACGGATTTCTCGGCAGCTTCTCCAATCGGGCCGATGTGGGCCGCCTGTTCCTGCTGACCTCCGCCTTCGACAATTCGGCCACTATCGGCACGGTCTATCGGGCGGAGAGCAACCTCACCCTGTTTACGAACAACGGTTTTTCATTCAGCAACAGCGGCACCATTCTCAATTCCGGCGGCGCCTCGTCCGTGTTTTTGCGCGGCACGACCGTGGGCAACAGCATCATCGCCAACAGCGGCACAATCATTGGCGGGATCGACCTTTCGATGACCGGCGCGGCGGGCTCCACCCTTGCGATCAACAATTCGGGCACGATCAACGGCTATGTGCGATACAGCAACGGGTTCGACCCTGTAACAAACGCCTTCATTCAGGTGATCACCAACAATGCCATGCTGATTTCGCTTTTGGACCAACAGCGGTTCAGCCTTGCCAACAGCGGCACGATCACGGGCGACATCATTCTTAATGGCGGGGACATGTCGGTCGTCAACACCGGCATGATCCGGGGCAGCCTGGCCACCGGGGCGGGCAATGACGCCATCGCCATGAACGGCGCGTTTTCCGGCAGCATCAATGGCGGCGCGGGCATCAACACGCTCTCGGTCAATGGCGGTTCGCAGGCGGCCCCCGTCGCCTTCGCCTCGGTGAGCAACATTGCCTCGATGACCCAGACGGGCGGCTTTGCCACGGTCTCGGGCATCGGCAGCTTTGGCAGCGTGATGATGACGGGCGGGCGGCTGGTGGGGCTGGCCGGATCGGTGATGAATGCGGACAGCTTTACTGTGGGGGGCAACGCCACTTTCGGTTCGGCGGGCGCGGTCAACGGCAATGTCGTGGTCAACGGCACGCTGAGCCCCGGCGCTTCGCCCGGCACCATGACAGTGAACGGCAATGTGACGCTGAACGGGGGATCGACTTCGCTGTTCGAAATTACGCCCACGGTTTCGGACAAGCTGATCGTCAACGGCAGGCTGACGATCCTGCCGGGCAGCACTTTGCAGATCGCCGCCTCTGCCCCGGTAAAGGTGGGCACAACGCTCAACCTGATCAGCGCGAGCGGGGGTGTTACAGGAACCTATGACACGGTGACGGGCATCACCGGGGCGGTTCGCAAACTGGCCAATGGCGATATGGGGCTGTTGGTGCAATTTGCCAATCCGGTCAATTATACGCCGCAGGTCCGCAATGCGATTGCCTATGTCAACAATGCCATGGCTGCGAACAGCGCTCCGGCGGCCTTGTTCCCGGCGCTTTCGGCGCTTCAGGACGGCAATGCCGCGCCGATCGCCTCGGCCTTTGCGCAATTGACGCCCGAACCTTATGCCGACGCCATGCAGATCGGCGCAGAAACCGCCCTGTCGCAGGCGGCGGCCTCGCGCTCCATGGGTGAGGGCGAGGTGAACGGGACGCCGCATCTCTTCGGCTTTGGCCAGATGCTGGGCAGCCTGCGCCAGTTCTCCGGCAATCAGGCGCAAGGCGTGAGCTCGGCCACGACCAATGGCTTTGGCGTGCTGGGCGGACTGGGCGTTGCCGGGGGCAATTATGCCGCTTCGGTCTATATGGGCTGGATGGATCAGGATCAGTCGGTCGCGATGCTGGGCGCTTCAACCAAGGCGCGCGGGGTGATCGGCGGTGTGGCGGCGCGCTTTGGCGAAATCACCCGGCTCACCCTTTCGGCCAATTACGACAGGGCCTTGGCCAAGACCCGCCGTTATGTGCCCGGCGCCGGGACGATCATGAGCAGCTATTTGCTGCCAAGCTGGTCTTTCGACGCCTCGATCAGCCATGCGGTGCCTCTGGGCGGGGGATGGGTCGTTCGCCCGCAGATCGGCACGACATGGGTCATTACCAAGCGCGGCGCGATTGATGAGGTCAGCCCTCATCCCTTTGCCCTGTCTGTAAACGCGGCGAGGATGGTGCAGGGCTTTGTCGATGCGGGGCTGAGTTTCGAAACCGCGCCCGATGCGGCCGGGCCTTGGCGGCGCTTCCTGACACTGGGCGCGCGCTATCGGGCCGAGGGCGGCCAGGCCGATACCACGGCGGGGCTGGCGGGCTATACGCCCGGTCTGACGGCGCTGGGCGTGGGTCGCAACCGGCTGGATGTCACCATGGCGGCGGGCGTCGAATACAGGCTGACGCCGGGCGCCAGCTTTTTCCTTAACGCCACGGGCGAGCTGGGCGTTGCGGGCAAGCGCGAAAGCGTAACGGGCGGGGTGCGTTTCCGGCTGTGACCGATAGCTATGGGGAGAGCTTTATGCTCTTCCCATCATCGCAGGATGCGCCCGGCCTGACCTCGCAAGGGTGCCTTGGCGCGGGCTGCGCAGGTGCTGCATGGATGGAGAGAATGGTGACCCCTACGAGAATCGAACTCGTGTTTCAGCCGTGAGAGGGCCGCGTCCTGACCGCTAGACGAAGGGGCCGATGGCTCTGATTTACAAGTGGTGACCCCTACGAGAATCGAACTCGTGTTTCAGCCGTGAAAGGGCCGCGTCCTAACCGCTAGACGAAGGGGCCATCCTTGAAGCCAAGGCAGGCTATGTAAATGGTGACCCCTACGAGAATCGAACTCGTGTTTCAGCCGTGAAAGGGCCGCGTCCTAACCGCTAGACGAAGGGGCCAACCTTGCAACCAAGGCGGGCTATTTAGTGGTGACCCCTACGAGAATCGAACTCGTGTTTCAGCCGTGAAAGGGCCGCGTCCTAACCGCTAGACGAAGGGGCCAACCTCGGCTTGCGCCTTGGTGAGGCCGCGCATTTATGGAGAGGGGGCCGGTTGGTCAAGTCACAAAACGCGTTACTATCGGAAAAAACGCAAAAATTATCATAAATCTTGAAATATCAGCGCTTTGATTGTTAACCGGCCCATGCCGCATCATCGACATGCAATTCGGCGGCCCGACGCGGCCCCCAATCGTCGATTCGTGCCCGCCCGGCCAGCCACAGCTTGCGCCCATGATCGCCATGGATCAGCGTCTGGCCCATTTCGGTCTGGGCCGCGCGAAAGGCCATCGCCTTGAAACTGGCGCCATCTTCGCCCCGCACGATCATGCGCAGGTGGTCCGCNCCCACCACATCGGCCTTGACCACGCGCACCGGCCCCACCGCCACGCGCGGCCCCGGCCATCCCATGCCATAGGGACCCGCGCTCTCCAGCAGTTCGACCAGTTCGGGCTGCAGTCCGCGCGGCGCCACGGCCAGATCGAGCAGCAGCGATTGCGCCCCCTGCGCCCGCCCGACATCGCCCGCCAGACGGTCGTCCAGCCACTGCGCAAAATCGTCCAGCCGGTCCTGCGCCACGGTCAGGCCCGCCGCCATCGCATGGCCGCCGCCCGCCACCAGATAGCCCAGTTCACGCGCACCAATGATCGCCGCGCCCAGATCGACGCCCGAAATCGAGCGGCCCGATCCCTTGCCATATCCGCCATTGGGGCCATCATCATCCATGGCGATCACCAGCGTGGGCTTGCCGGTCTTTTCCTTGATCCGGCCCGCCACGATGCCGATCACGCCGGGATGCCATCCCTTGCCCGAGACCACGACCACGCTGCGGTTGCCCTGCCGCTCCACCTGCGCCTCAGCGGCCTCCTGCACGGCCATTTCAATGGCGCGGCGCTCTTCGTTCAACCGCGAGAGCTGGGCGGCGATCTCGCGCGCCTCCTCGGCGTCCTGCGTGGTCAGCAGGCGCACGCCCAGCGTGGCCTCGCCCACGCGGCCGCCCGCATTCACGCGCGGCCCCAGAGCAAAGCCGAGATCCGTGGCCGTAGGCGCGCGGTTCAACCGGCTTGCATCGATCAGCGCGGCCATGCCGATATTCTCGCGCCGCGCCATCACCTTCAACCCCTGCGCCACCAGCGCCCGGTTCAGCCCATGCAGCGCGGCCACATCGGCCACCGTGCCCAGCGCGACGAGATCGAGCAGGGCGAACAGATCCGGCTCCGCCCGCCCGGCAAACCATCCCCGCCCGCGCAGCACCCGCACCAGCGCCACGCCCAGCAAAAAGGCCACGCCGACCGCCGCCAGATGGCCATGCGCCGCGCCAATGTCGCTTTCATCCAACCGGTTGGGGTTTACCAGTGCCAGCGCCTGCGGCAATTCGGCGCTGCATTTGTGGTGATCGACCACGATCNCCTCCACGCCCGCCTGCGCCGCCATGGCCAGCGCCTCATGCGCCATGGCCCCGCAATCGACCGTCACGATCAGTTGCGCACCCTCGGCCCCCAGCCGCACCAGCGCCTCGCCGGTGGGGCCATAGCCTTCGAGCAGGCGGTCGGGGATGTAATGGCGCGCGTCATGGCCCAGCATCCGGATCAGCCGGATCAGCAAAGCCGCGCTGGTTGCCCCATCCACGTCATAATCGCCGTATATGGTGATCGCCTCACGCCGTTCGATGGCGTCGGCCATGCGCCGGGCGGCCAGTTCCATATCGCGGAATTCGGACGGATCGGGTAGAAAGGCGCGAAGTGTGGGCGCGCGGTGACGGGGCAGATCCTCACGCGCAACGCCGCGGGCGAGAAGCAGTTGGGTGATGATGTCATCGCTGAGCCCGCCCGAGGCGGTCTGCGCCATGTCCATATTGCCCCCGCGCCAGCGCCAGGCCTTGCCCGACAGAGAAGATTCGGGGCGGATCCATTGTGTCAAATCTGCATGCATAATGGAGGGGACTAGACCATCTTTCGCCCGACAGAAAGGGNAGGGGATTTGTTAAACATGGAGCATACATAAGATGATACGAATGTTGCCCCGACGTTGTTCCATTTTGGTTATAATGCCCGGGACTCGACGTCATGAAACGAAAAATGCCATACGTCCTTTGTGACGCCATTTTTTTGGAGGCCATAGCGCGGTTGAATTGATGACAGTTCCGTCCCCCAAATCCTCCGCTTTTTATGTCCAGTTTCCGCAAGGGCGTACGCCCAAGGCGCAGGCGGTGCTTGATCTTTTGGAGCAAGCTGCTGATGCTGCACGGGNTTTTACGGTCTCGCACCGGCCAAAGGACGATGATGACTGGCTCGAATTGCTGTCCAGCGGGCTGACTTTCGATCTGTCCGGCCTGTCCGGGGCCGGGGCCGCGCCCAAGGTGGCGACGCGCTATGGTGTGGCGGCGGACACCGATCTGGATCATTCGGCATGGCTGCGCCTTGCCCCGGGCGAGCATCTTTCCGGCGGGGGCAGCCAATTGCCCGTGGTCCGGGGGATGGCCGGGGTGGTGCTGGGCCTGCTCGATCTGCCGGGGGCGATGGGGGTGGCATGGGGCCCGGCCCGCACAATCATGAGCGCTGAGCATTTCCGGCGGA
>JGI26527J51213_1002361_pt1 | contig 11500 bp, 8 predicted proteins | sample ThiBiot_300_biof_FD_51213 | JGI IMG/M metagenome (IMG submission 51213) | reverse complement strand
ACGGGAGTTCCGTTCCCTCCTGCCGCCTGGACCCCAAAGCAAGATAGAGTTGCCGCGCGGCGATATTATTGCTGAATTTATTGATGTCGCGGACGATTTCGGACAGCGGCGGAGATTCGTGCGTCTCCAGCGGGAATTGCCCCTGGGGTGCGGTGCCGGGCCGTACTTTTCCACGAAACAGCCCTCCTTGTTCAATCCAGAATTGCTTGAAAAGACCGAAAGTATATGAAAGGCTGTCGTGCAGGCTGAGATGCAGGTTTTTTTCCCCGCAGTCGGAGGAATAGGTGCCGTTGAGCGCGACCGAAGCACGGTTGCCGTTCGTGAAATTTCCCTGGATTTCAGCGCCAAGCGCATCTCGCCACGCGTCGCATTTACCACTGGTGAGCTTCAGGTTATTGGTTAGATCGAGCAGGTCGGGAAGGGGATCGATGACGACCCGAACCGCCTTGCTTTCAGATTGCGGAACGAGACGCAGCGCAAGAGTTTTGTAATTGACCATCACCGCTTCTGGAAATACGTTGTAGACACGGTAGGGCTTTCCGTCGAACGCTGCCGGGTCGCCGGGGGGAATATCGAAGTAGCTGTTATCGACTATCAGATCTCCCGTGATCTCTCAACCCCGTTTGCCTCAGGCGCCGCGTGAGGAGCCAGAAATTTTCGAGATTGAGCTTGGGGTCGCCATACCCCTTGATGACCAGGTCGCCCTGCAGAGTGTCGCCATTCATGATGCCGTTCGCGTACAGCTCGGTTTTCCACGTATAAGCCGGTCCCAGCATTTCGAGTCCCGCGAAAGTCGTGAGGAGCTTCATTACGGATGCAGGATTCATTGCCCTGCCGGCATTCAAGGCAATCAGCGGCCTGCCCGCGCCGATTTCATGAACATATACTCCTGTCGCGGATTCAGGAATGGCTGCCCGCCGTAGCGCCTGGCTGACGGATGGCGGCAATTCGCTGGAAAAAGCGTGCGGAGACGGGAGAAGAAACGCTACAAGCAGCGAAATCGCCAGTTTGAGCAATTTCAGTACTTGTCTCACATGTTCGAATCTGACAGGCATGAGCCGGTGACCTGCTCCTTTGCAACAGGAATAATGGGGCGCATGGGTTTGCTCACGGTAATTCCTATGGGGCATTTACCACTGACTCATCCGGATGTAAGAGCGCCAAGTCGCCTTTCGGCTACGGCCGTAGAGGTATTTATTGTCCATCTACTTGAAATTCAGCATGAGAAACCCTATTATTAGCACTCAGCAAGTGTGAGTGCTAATAATAGTCAAGCTCCCGCCGGAAGGCTTGCTTTATAGAATATCAGCTTTTCCGGCAGCTTTTCATCGTTAATCCCATCTTAAACAACAGGAGAAAGAAATATGCAAATTCGTCCCTTGCATGACCGCGTTATTGTCAAGCGGCTGGAAGAAGAACGTAAAACTGCTTCTGGCATCGTCATACCCGATAGTGCCGCGGAGAAGCCTGATCAAGGCGAAATCGTCGCAGTGGGCAAAGGCAAGGTCGGTGATGATGGCAGCGTTCGTCCACTGGAAGTGAAGGTAGGAGATAGAGTGCTCTTTGGCAAATATTCGGGGCAGACGGTCAAGGTGTCGGGCGATGAACTCCTGGTGATGCGGGAAGAAGACATCATGGGCGTAATCGAAGGCTGATTGGCCAGCGGCGACTTACACAACATTTTCTGGAAATTAGGAGAAAAAGATTATGGCAGCGAAAGAAGTGAAATTTGGCGATCCGGCCCGCCACAAAATGGTTGCCGGAGTGAATATTCTTGCTGATGCGGTCAAGGTTACCCTGGGGCCCAAAGGCCGCAATGTGGTATTGGAGCGTTCGTACGGCGCCCCCACGATCACCAAGGATGGCGTTTCCGTAGCGAAGGAAATCGAACTGAAAGACAAGTTCGAGAATATGGGCGCACAAATGGTGAAGGAAGTCGCGAGCAAGACCTCCGACGTGGCCGGCGATGGCACGACCACGGCGACGGTGCTTGCGCAGTCGATTATCAAGGAGGGCATGAAGTATGTAGCCGCCGGCATGAATCCGATGGATCTGAAGCGTGGTATCGATAAAGCCGTCAGCGCCACGGTGGATGAATTGAAGAAGCTATCCAAACCCTGTACGACCGGCAAGGAAATNGCACAGGTTGGAAGTATTTCCGCCAATTCCGATCTGGAAATCGGCAAGATCATCGCGGATGCGATGGATAAGGTGGGCAAGGAAGGCGTGATAACGGTGGAAGACGGCTCCGGGCTGCAAAACGAGCTGGAGGTCGTGGAGGGGATGCAGTTCGACCGCGGCTATCTTTCGCCTTATTTCATCAATAATGCGGAAAGGCAGATCGCGCTGCTCGAAAATCCGTTTGTTTTGCTGCATGACAAGAAAATTTCGAATATCCGGGAATTGCTGCCGGTACTGGAATTGGTCGCCAAGGCTGGCAAGCCGCTTCTCATCATTGCCGAGGACGTGGATGGCGAAGCGCTGGCAACGCTGGTGGTGAACAACATGCGCGGCATTCTCAAGACCTGCGCGGTCAAGGCGCCGGGTTTTGGAGATCGGCGCAAGGCCATGCTGGAAGATATNGCTATCCTGACAGGGGGTACCGTTATCGCCGAGGAAGTGGGTTTNTCCCTGGAGAAAGCAACGCTGAAGGAGCTGGGCCAGGCCAAGCGCATCGAAGTCGGCAAGGAAGAAACCACGGTTATCGATGGTGCGGGGGATGCTCAAAACATCCAGGGTCGCGTCAAGCAGATCCGCGCCCAGATAGAAGAGGCAACCAGCGACTATGACAAAGAGAAGCTGCAGGAGCGTGTCGCGAAACTNGCGGGCGGGGTAGCGCTGATCAAGGTGGGCGCCGCTACTGAAGTTGAAATGAAAGAGAAAAAAGCACGCGTCGAAGATGCGCTGCATGCGACCCGCGCCGCGGTGGAAGAAGGCATCGTTCCTGGCGGTGGCGTGGCGTTATTGCGTACTCGCGCTACGGTGAACAACGTCAAGGGTGACAACCACGACCAGGACGCCGGCATCAAGATCGTCCTCAGGGCGCTGGAGGAGCCGCTGCGCCAGATCGTCGCGAATTGCGGCGACGAGCCCTCCGTGGTCATTAACAAGGTGCTGGAGGGTTCCGGTAACTTCGGTTACAACGCTGCCACCAGTGAATATGGCGATATGGTGGAAATGGGCGTGCTCGATCCGACCAAGGTTACCCGTTACGCCCTGCAGCACGCCGCTTCTGTNGCAAGCCTCATGCTGACCACGGATGCNCTGGTCGCAGAGCTGCCGAAGGAAGAAGCCGGTGGCGGCATGGGCGGNGGCATGGGTGGCATGGGCGGCATGGGNGGCATGGGCGGTATGGACATGTAATTTCGCGCATTCCANCTTGCTCGATATGCAGGAAACCCCGCTGCGGCGGGGTTTTTTTTGAAATAGGCATGCCTGGTATGTATATACGGACTTCATGANTTCAGTTCATCCAGGGGAGAATTTACGAATATTCGCCTGCTCACTTATAATCCTTATAATCCGAANTCATCAGAAATCCCATCAGGGGTTCATGAGAGCTGCCACCGGGAAATTTTGAGTAAATCCGGCAATCTTCGCGAAACAGGTGTCAACAGGCCCTGGCCAGCCGCGACTACTGACGGACATCGCTCCTCCGCTGCAGGCCGCCGGCAGCGGCCGAACATAAGCCACCCCACGTCGGAACGGGGCTATCGGGCATCTTTATTTATATGACTCCAGATCAGTATTGCCAGGAAAAGGCGATCCAGAGCGGTTCCAGTTTCTACTACAGTTTTCTTTATCTGCCCTCGGAAAAGCGTCGCGCCATTACGGCGCTCTACGCTTTTTGCCGAGAGGTGGATGACGTGGTGGATGAGTGCACCGATGTGTCGGTAGCGCGGGCGAAGCTCGCCTGGTGGCGACAGGAAACCGCCGCCATATTTGATGCCACCGCAGGAAACAAGCCCAGCCATCCGGTGGCCAGGGCTTTGGCGGAAGTGGCGGGCTCGTTCAATCTGACAGCGGAACGGTTGAATCAGATCATTGATGGAATGGAAATGGATCTCGATTACAACCGCTATGCCGATTTCGAGACCCTGAGGCTTTACTGCTACCATGTGGCGAGCGTGGTCGGCTTATGCTCCGCCGAAATATTCGGATATAGCAATCCCGANACCTTGAAATATGCGCAGGATCTGGGCCTGGCTTTTCAGCTTACCAATATCATACGTGACGTCGGAGAAGATGCCCGCCGGGATCGTATTTATCTGCCNCAGGACGAATTGGCGCGATTTGGCGTGACCGATGAGGACATACTTCATTCACGAGAGACCGACGGCTTCCGGCGAATGATGGAATTCCAGATCGAGCGGGCGGAGAGCTATTACATCAGCGCTTTCGATGCGCTGCCTGCGGAAGACCGTAAAAACCAGCGGGCGGGAATCATCATGGCGGCCATTTATCGGACGCTGCTGAAAGAGATCAGGGAAGACGGTTGTCATGTCATGCGGCAGCGTATGAGTCTTACGCCTGTGCGCAAGCTCTGGATAGCATGGGCTACCTGGCTCAAGGGATAAATGGGATAAATAGGATAAATAGGATAAATCGAGGATGAGATCCAGGATTCGTTTTCCATATGGGCGGCATCTCGTCCGGAAATGCTATGGATGGGGCGTCTGTTCATGAGTGAATCTCCACCCATTCCGGATTTGACCGATTATCGNCCATCCAGGGACTTGCTCAGGGACCGCGTTATTCTCGTCACCGGGGCGGGACAGGGGCTGGGCCGCGCGGCCGCCCTCGCATTTGCGGTGCATGGAGCTACCGTCATCCTTCATGGACGCAATGTCGGAAAACTGGAGCAGGTGTATGATGATATCGAGCAGGCCGGCGGAATNCAGCCCGCAATTTTTCCGCTTGATTTGGAGAATGCCGGCACGAAGGATTTTGACGCGCTTGCCCAGGCGATCAAGCTCCAGTTGGGCAGGCTGGATGGCATTCTGCATAATGCCGCGTTGTTGCCTGGCTTGAGTCCCTTGAATAATCAGACGTTCGAGCAATGGCATGNATCTCTGCGTGTCAATCTGATTTCGCCATTTGCGCTTACTCGCGCGTGTTTTCCACTGTTAAAAGCGTCGGCGGACGCCAGCGTCGTCATGACCTCCGATACTCACGGACATACTCCGGCCGCATACTGGGGTGCTTTTGCCGTTGCCAAGGCCGGCGTGGAGGCGCTCGTGAAGATCCAGGCCCAGGAATGGGAAATGGTTCCGCATCTACGGATCAATACATTGATTCCCGGCCCTGTCCGCAGTCCGCAACGGGCGCGCACCCATCCGGGGGAAATAAAGCAGACGATGCGAGATCCTCAGGACCTGACCTCGCTTTACCTGTATCTCATCGGTCCCGATAGTAGAGCTGTCAGCGGCAGAACAGTGTTTTGTTAGCGCTTTCCGGTGTGGCTGCGGCAGCCCGGAGAAAAAGGTATAATCGATCAGGGAATCTTGGAATCATTCGAAAACCCTCCCATGCAGTTCAGTTGTCGTTCAGAGGTTGCTGAGGCACCAGNAGGAAAGCGGCGAGCGAAAGTGGCGGAATTGGTAGACGCACCAGATTTAGGTTCTGGCGCCGAAAGGTGTGGGGGTTCGAGTCCCCCCTTTCGCACCAACGGAATCGCGGCACTGGCGGGCGCATATCGCCAATGATATGGCTGGCGCGTCGAAGACAAGGCCGTTGGGATTAAGCGCGGAAGCGGAATAACACTCAATCAATCAGGGAAATGCAATGCAATCGAATATCGAAGACCTTGGCGCGCTTGAGCGTCGCCTTAGCGTTTCGATCCCTCAGGAGAAAATCGAGGCAGAAGTCGAAAATCGCCTGAAGAAATTGGCGCATACGGCAAGAATACACGGTTTTCGCCCGGGAAAAGTCCCATTGAAAATCGTTGCTCAGCAGTATGGATCCCAGGTGCGGCAGGAGGTGCTCGGCGATGTGCTGAAAAGCAATTTCAGCGAGGCAGTGCGTGAGGGGAATCTCCGGGTGGCGGGTTATCCTCGCTTTGAGCCAAAGCAGGCTGAAGGCAAAACTTCGGATCTTGAATTTAGTGCAACATTTGAAGTCTATCCCGAGGTGGTGTTGGGTGATCTGGCTCATGTTCGGATAGAAAAACCCGTAGTAAAGGTTACGGAGAGCGATGTCGACCAGACAGTGGAAACATTGCGCAAGCAGCGGGTTCAGTACGAACCGGCGAACCGGCCGGCGGCGGCGGGAGACCGTATCAATATCGATTACCAGGGCTTGGTGGACGGAGCGGAATTTGCGGGCGGCAAGGCAGAGAATTTTACCCTCGTGCTGGGCGAGGGCAGGCTTCTCAAGGACTTCGAAGCACCGCTGGCCGGCATGGGCGCCGGCCAGAGCAAAACGTTTGAAGTTGTTTTCCCTGCAGACTATCATGGGAAGGAGATCGCGGGAAAAGCGGTGACATTTGAAGTAAGGCTGAATGGTGTCGAATCGCCCAGGTTGCCGGACGTTGACGAGGAATTCGCCCGATTGTTGGGCGTGGCTGATGGAGATGTGCAAAAAATGCGCCGGGAGATCGAGGCNAACCTCGAGCGCGAGGTGTCCCAGCGGGTAAAGATGAAGGCAAAGGAACAAGTCATGCAGGCGTTACTCGATTCCACCGAGATTCTGGCGCCCAGGGCCNTGGTGGAAATGGAAACCGAGCGCCTGATGCAGGATGCGCGCAAAGATCTTGCATCCCGAGGGATGAGCGCAAAAAACATGGCGCTGCCTCCTGACTTGTTTCGGGAGCGGGCCCAGCGCAGGGTGAGCCTGGGATTGATTCTGGGGGAACTGGTCAAGGCGCATGGGCTGCATCCCAAAGCGGAGCAGGTGCGTGCGGTTGTCGAGGATTTGTCGCAAAGCTACGAAAATCCGGCCGAGGTGGTCAAGTGGCACTACGCCGAGCCTGATCGCCTNCATGACGTGGAATCGGCTGTTTTGGAGGATAATGTGGTGGNATGGGTGCTGGACCGGGTTGCGGTGGAGGACAAGCCAGTAACGGTGGATGAATTGATGGGAAAAACATGACATGACGCATCGACTTGACTGGAAACAGGGGGGNATTGATCCGACGGGGTTGGGCCTTATCCCGATGGTGATAGAAACGAGCGGGAGAGGAGAGCGTGCCTACGATATTTATTCCCGGCTGCTCAGGGAGAGGGTGATATTCCTGGTGGGGCCTGTGACGGAGGCATCAGCGAACCTGGTGGTGGCGCAACTGCTGTTTCTCGAATCCGAGAATTCGGACAAGGACATTTATTTCTACATCAACTCTCCCGGAGGCCTCGTTTCAGCGGGAATGGCGGTTTACGACACGATGCAGTATATTAAGCCTGACGTCAGCACGCTTTGCATAGGGCAGGCGGCAAGCATGGGATCGCTGTTGCTGACGGCCGGCGCGAAGGGGAAACGCTTTTGTCTTGCCAATTCCCGTGTCATGATCCATCAGCCGATGGGCGGTTTTCAGGGACANGCGTCGGACATTGAAATACATGCCAAAGAAATCCTGTTTCTTAAAAGCCGCCTGAATGAACTTATGGCGAAGCATACCGGCCAAAGCATACAGACGATAGAAAGGGACACGGACAGAGATAATTTTCTCAGTGCGGAGGAAGCAGTAAAATACGGTTTGGTGGACGCGGTTCTCACTTCCAGGGATGAGGNNGCTGGTTGAGGTGATCAAAACCATGGCAGGCTTGCTTATTTCCTACGAGCGTGACGGCTCGAAGAACGCGGGATAATACTATGTCAGAAAAAACTACTGGTGAGAAGCTCCTTTATTGCTCCTTTTGCGGCAAGAGCCAGCATGAAGTGAAGAAGCTTATCGCCGGTCCATCGGTATTCATTTGCGACGAATGCATCGAGCTTTGCAACGATATCATCCGGGAGGAAATACAGGGAGCGGAATCCGCCAAGCTGGCCAAGTCGGATTTGCCGGTTCCGCACGAGATCCGTCAAATCCTGGATCAATACGTCATCGGGCAGGAGCAGGCAAAAAAAATTCTTTCGGTAGCGGTTTATAACCACTACAAACGCTTGCGGAACCTGGTAAAGGTTGGAGAAGCGGACGATATCGAGCTGAGCAAAAGCAATATCCTGCTTATAGGGCCGACGGGTTCGGGCAAGACGCTGCTGGCGCAGACGCTTGCGCGTCTTCTGGATGTGCCTTTCGTCATGGCGGATGCCACTACCCTTACCGAAGCGGGCTATGTGGGAGAGGATGTCGAAAACATCATCCAGAAATTGCTGCAGAAATGCAATTACGATGCGGAGAAAGCCCAGCAAGGCATCGTTTACATAGATGAAATAGACAAGATTTCGCGCAAATCGGACAATCCTTCGATTACCCGCGACGTATCCGGCGAAGGGGTCCAGCAGGCGCTGCTGAAACTGATAGAGGGTACCATTGCGTCGGTCCCGCCACAGGGGGGCAGAAAGCATCCGAACCAGGAATTTGTCCAGGTCGATACGACGAACATCCTTTTTATTTGCGGTGGCGCTTTCGATGGTTTGGATAAAGTGATACGCGCCCGGTCGGAAAAAGGTGGCATTGGTTTCAGCGCAAACGTGAGAAACAGCGATAGCCGGAAGGACTTTGGCAGCTTGTTGCGTAGCGTGGAACCGGAAGACCTCGTCAAGTATGGACTGATTCCGGAATTCGTCGGGCGGTTGCCGGTAGTTGCAACATTGGAAGAACTGGATGAATCGGCCCTNATTCAGATTCTGACCGAGCCGAAAAACGCACTTATCAAGCAGTATCAGAAAATGTTCAATATGGAGGGCGGTGTCGATCTCGAATTTCGTGAACAGGCTCTCAAGGCAATTGCAAAAAAAGCGCTGGCACGTAAAACGGGAGCGCGCGGCTTGCGTTCCATCCTGGAAAGCACGCTGCTGGATACGATGTTCGATCTCCCGTCACTCGAAAATGTCGCCAAGGTTGTGATTGATCACGGCTCTGTAGGCGGAGATATCAAGCCTATTCTGATCTATTCGGATAAGCCGAAAGTAGCAAAGAGCTTTTGACCGGCTCTGCATGCGATCGCCTCGCCTTGAATTTTCCCGCGGGATCCCCATTATCCTTGTTCGTCTTCTATAGGTGAACCGAAATGTCTTCTCCAGTTACCGATTCCCAGCAAATGTCATTGCCGTTATTACCCTTGCGCGATGTCGTGGTGTTTCCGCACATGGTGATTCCTCTCTTTGTCGGACGGCCCAAATCCATCAAGGCTCTCGAGATTGCCATGGAGTCCGGCAAGAGCATCCTTCTTGTCGCGCAGAAATTCGCCGCCAAGGATGAGCCCGCGCCGGACGATCTCTACAGTGTTTGCAGCGTTGCGAACCTGCTGCAGATGCTTAAATTGCCGGATGGCACGGTCAAGGTTCTGGTCGAAGGCAGCCGCCGCGCCCGCATCGCGAAGATCATCGATGACAGTACCTATTTTGCCGGCCAGGCCGTGCTATTGCCCCCGGACGCTGCCGATAACCATGAGGTCGAGGCAATGCGCCGCGCGATGCTTGCCCAGTTTGATCAGTACGTAAAACTCAACAAGAAGATTCCGCCGGAAATTCTTACCTCGCTGAGCGGCATCGATGAGGCGGGACGCCTTGCGGATACCATTGCCGCGCATCTGCCTTTGAAGCTGGAGCAAAAACAGGAAGTGCTGGAAATTTTCGATGTGCCGAAGCGTCTGGAACACCTGCTGGGTCTGCTGGAGACTGAACTCGATATTCTTCAGGTGGAAAAACGCATTCGTGGCAGAGTGAAGCGCCAGATGGAGAAAAGCCAGCGCGACTATTATCTCAACGAGCAGGTAAAAGCGATTCAGAAGGAACTGGGCGAAGGGGAGGATGGCGCCGATCTGGAAGAGATCGATAAAAAGATCAAAGCCGCGCAGATGTCGAAGGAAGGCCGCGCCAAGGCCGAAGCGGAGTTGAAGAAGCTGCGTCTCATGTCCCCCATGTCGGCGGAAGCTACAGTGGTCAGGAACTATATCGACTCGTTGGTGGCGCTTCCATGGAGGAAAAAGAGCAAGATCAGCAAGAATCTGAGCGTTGCCGAAGAGATTNTGGAGCAGGACCACTATGGACTCGACAAAGTCAAGGANCGGATTGTCGAATATCTCGCCGTGCAGCAACGGGTGGACAAACTGAAAGCCCCCATTCTGTGCCTGGTAGGGCCGCCCGGTGTAGGCAAGACATCTCTCGGGCAATCCGTTGCTCGCGCTACCAACCGGAAATTCGTCCGCATGTCGCTGGGGGGCGTGCGGGACGAGGCGGAGATACGGGGTCATCGGCGCACCTATATCGGGTCCATGCCGGGCAAAATCCTGCAAAACATGACAAAGGTAGGCGTCAAGAATCCCTTGTTCCTGCTCGATGAGGTGGACAAGATGGGCATGGATTTCCGGGGCGANCCGTCGTCGGCCCTTCTGGAAGTGCTCGATCCGGAGCAGAACAATTCCTTCGTGGATCATTATGTCGAGGTTGAATACGATTTGTCCGACGTAATGTTCGTGGCGACGGCGAATACCCTGAACATACCGCCCGCTTTGCTGGATCGGATGGAAGTGATCAGGTTGTCAGGTTATACCGAGGATGAGAAGCTCAATATCGCTACGCGCTACCTNCTGCCCAAGCAGATGAAAAATCATGGGCTGAAGGAAGAAGAGCTCACCGTATCCGAATCCGCGTTGCGCGATATCACCCGCTACTACACACGGGAAGCCGGGGTACGGGCGATGGAGAGGGAAATTTCCAAAATATGCCGGAAAGTGGTCAAGGCGCTGCTGCTCAAAGGCGATCAGAAAAAGATTACGATAAGCGGCCGTAATCTGGACAAGTACCTCGGGGTGAGGCGTTATACCTACGGCGTTGCCGAGGAAAAAAACCAGATTGGACAGGTTACGGGTCTCGCATGGACAGAAGTCGGCGGGGAGTTATTGACTATCGAAGCCGTCGTGCTGCCCGGAAAAGGGAAGACGATCACGACGGGCAAGCTCGGAGAGGTGATGCAGGANTCGGTCCAGGCTGCGCTATCCGTGGTGCGGAGCCGTTCGAGAACGCTGGGTATCGCCGACGATTTCTATCAGAAGAATGATATACATATCCATCTTCCCGAGGGAGCCACGCCCAAGGACGGTCCCAGCGCCGGCATCGGTATCTGTATCGCCATGGTNTCAGCGTTGACTGGTATCGCGGCCCGCGCGAACGTGGCAATGACTGGAGAAATCACGTTGCGCGGCGAGGTTTTGCCCATAGGGGGGCTGAAGGAGAAACTTCTGGCGGCTAACCGGGGGGGAATAAAAATAGTCCTGATTCCCGAGGACAACGTCAAGGACCTGACAGAGATTCCCGAGAACATCAAGAACCGGCTGGATATTCATCCGGTTAAATGGATCGATCAGGTGCTCGATCTGGCGCTGGAACGCAAGCCGGAAGG
>JGI26527J51213_1002353_pt1 | contig 11523 bp, 9 predicted proteins | sample ThiBiot_300_biof_FD_51213 | JGI IMG/M metagenome (IMG submission 51213) | reverse complement strand
GCGTTGAAGACCACCGTACCGTGGGCAGGATTAGTCAGCTTGGTAAAGCCGTTAGGGTTCAGATTGCCATCAGGGTCTGAATCATTTGTAGCCACCGAAGCCGTGACGGGCGTATTCTCAACCGTACTGACCGCATCATCACCCGGAACAGGTGGGCGCGACAGGAAACCAAAGTTTTGATCCGTAATCGCTACCGTAATCACGGTCACTGAAGAAATAATCGAGGGTGTTGTGTTGATGTACCCTTGTGGCGAAGTAGGCGCTACATCAGTCAGAGTATTGTTGTTATCTACCACCAGACAGTAATCCCCTGGAGCCACACCCGTAAAACTGTAAGCCCCTGTTGTTGGGTCGGCGGTCACCGCCTGAGTTGCCGTTGTGCCACAGGTCGAGCCGGAGCGAGGTACTAGCTTGACGAACATAGCCAGTCCAATGCCGTTCTCCCCACTGCCTTTAAGCCCGTTATTATTGGCATCGTTGAAAACATAGCCTGAAACTATCTGAGGAGGCCCTGCTGTGACGGTAATGCCCACCGTAGCGGTGGCACACAAAGGGGTGGGTGACGTCAGATCGCATACCTGATAGGTAAATGAATCCGGTCCCAGGTAGTTGGTGTTGGGCGTGTAGGTGTAGGTGCCGTCGGCGTTGAAGACCACCGTACCGTGGGCAGGATTAGTCAGCTTGGTAAAGCCGTTAGGGTTCAGATTGCCATCAGGGTCTGAATCATTTGTAGCCACCGAAGCGGTAACTGAGGTATTTTGAGCGGTGCTAGCGACATCATTAACCGGAGTAGGTGGGCTGGCTTTCAAACCGAAGTTCTGATCCGTTACCGATGTACTGCTCACTGTCACACTGGTAATAATGGTAGACGTCGTTGCTGAGTAACCAGCAGGCAAAGTAGGCGTTACGTCAGTCAGGGTCGTGTTGTCATCAACTACCAAACAATACGTACCTGTCTCAACGGCGGAGAAACTATAAGCCCCTGTGCTTGTATTAGCCGCTACGGCTGACACAGCCGTTGTGCCACAGGTATTGCCAGACTTAGGAACTAATTTTACATATACTGGTAATCCAACGCCGTTTTCGGTTCCCCCTTTGGTTCCATCGCTATTGGCATCATTGAAGACGAAGCCTGAAATAGGCTGCTTCGGCAGCGGAGCCGCAATGGTTATCGTCTTCGTATCGAAGAATTCGCGTCCACATATGTCGGTAATGACAACAGTGATCAGGCAATTAACACTACCTGATGTTACAGTGGGTGCTGTAAACTGTATGTTTTGCGAATTGGCGCCAGGGGAAAATGTACCTCCACAAGGCGAACTCCATGTAAACGTATAACTTGACGGAAGTGCACCCTGTGGTAATACAGCCGATAGGTTAAGCGACTGTCCTGATGTAATTGTGCTGGAGCCACTCATACCCGTTATAGTAGGGAGAACGGCTTTATCATTCGCGGCTAAAAAACTAAAGTTTAGAAAGGCCCGTTGAGCCGCCACACTCGCGGCATTATTACCTATGTCTATATTATGGGCTGCTTCATACATCACCAACCCCCGATTATTGTCGCCAAAGCCTCTACCGTAAGCAATTAATGCTGCCTGGCCCGGTGATTTACCCGCTGTCACATCGGTCTGCGTAGGATCGTATACCGAAACTCGGGTTGTGCTGGGTAGCCAGCCACCGCCTAGTAACGGTAAATAAATCTGCTCAGAACCATTTTGCTGGGCCGCATCCGTAACCCCCATAAACTGCATAATAGGATCAGTCGGATAGATCGTCGTATAAGGGGTGCTACCGTCCGCGTGGTTCTTGTAATTGATCAGACCCGTTTGCGTCAGAAAGTTCATTTTATAGACGGTATTGGGATTAGCTGGATCAACCCGTGAATCAGTACCACTCAGGCCTTCCATAACCGATACCGCATGACAGCCAGCCCAGATAGCCCCCTTATAGGTTTTATTCCAATAATACAGATTGCTGTGAGTAGCCCAGGTTGGGTCAGCATGAGGCATGACAAATATGTCGTCACAGGCTCCCAGATCAATAGGATCCTTCCAGCCCTTTTTATCTGTGCCTCCATAAGCTGTTCCTGGGATTCCGGCATTATCCAGAAAGCCCTGAGCGATTGCTCCATTCTGTAAATCAAGTGTCCACCGTGGCGCTACCCGAAAGGTAGAGTAGATTTCAGCGGTAAAATCAGAGGTAGTTGTTACACCCTGAACACCCTTAGCGATCCACGTGTTAATCGTTGCATTGACAGCTGATGTTCGATAAGGTGCCGTAATAATTAACGTTCCTCCTTTGTAGTCGACACCGTTATAGGTGAAGTCAGCTGCATCTTTTGATTTGGTACTGTTGATGGCCCAGAGTACAGTAGCGTTCCGGTTTTTGAGTAAATCGTAGAGCAACCCATAAGGCTTCAGGCCACTGTTATAGGTCTGGCTTGAAACGCCCATATTCACAATAAAGGAACCTGCCGGAATGACCTGCGATCCCTGCGCATAGCCCTCGACCACTATTCCCTGAACAACAAGTGCCAGTAGAATAGTCCGTATCCAGTTACTAAGTATATATGATTTCATAAGTGAATTGTGTTGTATTTAAATGGGTTTACATAAACCAAACTTTCTATTTATCCGCTAATCGGTTTCTCTTCAGCAGGCTTATTTGCGTTTCTCCTTTGTGTATTTGTGATAATTGGCCAGAGTTAACATATGGCAATACTGACTTGCATTCAGGGGGTTCATATGCATTGTTTCGTTAAATGTTATAGCTGTTTGTTCAAAAATTAATCTGCTTTATAGGAAGCAGGATGCATAATAACCGGAGCAACAATTATACTTTATCGTATGTATGGTTAACTATATGGTGAAGAAAGAACTGATTATGTACATAACCGGAAGGGTGTTTTTTCCCAATATCGTTTGGTGTGAAAATTGAGAGGAAGGTTGTTCACATTTGGTTACTTTGCCAAACGGAATACAACGATGGTTTTTCTCTTAGCTAAATGGTAGATAGATAGCCAAGTTGCGACAATGCTAATACATGGATACCCATGCACACCGCAACCAGCTACTTATGAGGTAGTAGAGAAAAAGCAGGATTAAAAGTTGTTGATCAGGTCAGTTCGATTTGCGTGGCTGTATTTATCCAACATTCAATGTATGTACCAAGCGAAAGTTCTTCTTTTTATAAAGAATATTATACTTAGTGACCCTTATCTGTTCACCCTGAGTACAACCTATTTGCTTGTTTTATTTGTAGTGAGCCTTTTATTGCTCGTTGTTTTAATGTTGGCCTTTCAGCTTAGGCAAAAGCAAGAAGAACTCACCCAGGCTAATATCAATCTTATCAATACGCTTCAGGAAATGAAGCAACTTAGCAGTGCACACAGCTATTTCATACGAATAATTGCTCACGATATGCGTAGGCCACTTATCTCTTTTCGGGGCTTGGCCGACATACTCAATAATCTGTTAAAAGCAGGTGATTTTCTGAAAATAAAAGCAATTTCTCAAGACATAGATTCGACTAGTTTAGCGTTGGAAACGATGCTTGACAACCTCATCCTTTGGGCAATAAGCCAGCACGAGCCAATTCCCTACCAACCTGAAAATCTGGAGGTTGCTGACATTATGCATAAAGTTGTGAATATATTCGAATTGCTTACGAAGTATGATAAAATAACGATAACCTTGCAATGTCCATCTGATCTGACCCTTTTTGCCGATCCGAACGCCCTGAAGCTTATACTGCGGAACCTCATCGATAATGCGATCAAGAACTGTTCAGAACAGGGGGACATCCTTATTGCATGCGAAGAAAAAATAGACAGTAACATGGTACAAATTATGGTCACTGACAACGGGGTAGGAATCAAAAAATCACAGTTAGAAATCATACAAGACGTGCTGGCAGGCCGTCGCATTACGTATCCTGAACAAGTGGGGATGGGGATGGGCTTAATGCTTGTTCGTGATTTTACTATTCGAAATCAAGGTTCTGTATTTATCGAGAGTAAATTGGAGCAGGGAACTCAAGTCTTTCTGTTGTTACCCCGTGCAAACTTTTGATCAATACCTATATTCCCTGTTTCCCCCCTTTTTTATACCGGAAATCACCGAAGTTGATTAAATATATGTTTAGCAGAGATAAGGCGAAAAGTTAATTCATATATCTTTATATAATATTTAATTGATGTAGTGTAGTGTATGTTAAAAATACTTATCCTTGAAGATAACGTTATAGAACAAGTTCGTTTAACGAGTCAACTTCAGGCGGTTGGTTACAATAGAAATGTTTGTGTAACTAATATCAATGATGCTCAAAAGGCCATCCGAAAAACTAAACCAGATTTGTTAATAGCTGATATTTTTTTACAACAAGGTACCAGTTTAAATTTCGTTTACGAGCAGACGATTCCTACCATTTTTATAACCATTGTAAAGGATATTCATGTGTATGAATCACTGAAGAGTAAAAACTTGTTTGCTTACATAGTAAAGCCTGTTGAAACCTGCACATTATTAGGGTCGATCAATTTATTATTGCAATCCTCTACTTCTTCTAAAAGTACAGAGTCAATAGTATCTCCAACTACTAAAGATACGTACTTCGTTGTCAGACAAGGCAAAGGCCAATACCGCATTGACCATTCGGATATTGTTTTCTTACAATCGGAAGGAAATTATACGCACCTTGTTACGACCGGAAGGAAATTTATTGTCAAGAAATCAATGCGGCAATTGTTGGCAGAAATTAAGAGCGATTTAATTCGAACACACAAGCAATATAGTATTAACGTCAATTATATAACCAGGGTTGAGCAAACTCGCCTATTGGTTAATGATCAGGAGATTCCCATCAGTAAACGATTTCGGCCTTCATTCATGAAAGCATTCTTACAGAGAAATCAAAAATTAGGATTATTGTCCTCCAATAAAGCAATCGGTTGATGTCGATCAAGCCTGGACAAAATTATACTATAGATTTTGGCCTTACCTGTTGCCTGAAACACCAGTCTCACAATCATCGCTCAAATGCCCCTTGATAATCAAAATCGATCTGGACGGAAAGCGCTAATATCCAGGCTGGTAGTCTGATTATCGATAATTTCGCTAACTAATTTACCTGTCGCTGGTGCCAGACTGAGCCCTATCATGCCATGGCCCGTCGCCAATATAACGTTGTCGAAACGTGTAAACTTTCCAATGTAGGGCAGTCCATCTGGTGAACAGGGACGTAGCCCACGCCATACCGTTTCGACCGTTGGCATATTGACCTTAATATCGGGGTAGTAATTAGCAATGGATTGCACAATCCCGCGTACCCGATTCATGTTTATGGTCCTATCTGTATCAGCCACTTCTAGTGTTCCGGCCAGCCGCAAATCATGTCCCATTGGGGTCGCTGTAGCGCGGGCTTCAAGCAGGATGGCCGGTACGCGCAGGTTGTTGTCTATGTTTCGAAGCATGAAACTATACCCTTTTCCTCCTTGAATGCAGAGGTCTGACCCAAGCATTCGGGTAATAGTAGGTGACCAGGCACCAGCTGCCACAACTACAGTATCGACTTGGTAGGTTCCATGTTGAGTTTGTATTGCGCTAATCAGTGAACCGGTTTTGTTAAAACCTGTGACAGAATGGTTTTCCAAAATTTGTACTCGATTTTTCTGCAGATAAGTCACCAATGATCGCATTAGCTGGCCAGGATTGAGGTGAGCATCGCCAGGATACCATACACCACCTCTCACATCAACTCGCACATTGGGTTCCATATCCTGCACCTGATGACCGCTAAGGATCTTCGCCTGAATACCTGCCCAGTTCGCTACCTCAGCTTCTTCAGCCATTTCGTACTCCGCCGAAACGGTTTTGTAGAGCATTAATAGGCCCCGTTCTTGCCATTCGAATGTCAAATCACCGTTGGTAGCTAAGTCTTGATAAAGCATTTTGCTTAACAGGCTTAGGTTGCGTAATACCGGAACCGAACGTTCCACATGTTCAGGTGTTGCATGTCGATAAAATAACCAGCCCCATCGCAGCAACTCTTTATTGAATTGGGGTTTAATGTAGAAAGGACTAGTCGATTTCATCATCCAGCGCATTCCTTTAGCAATTATACCGGGCTGCGTCAACGGAATAATATGGCTAGGAACAATCATTCCCGCATTTCCAAATGAACATCCATCTGCAATATTGTCCTGATCAAACAGAGTAACTTGATGGCCTGCCTTCTGTAAATAATAGGCTGAGCAGAGCCCAATAATGCCTCCGCCCACAACACCAATGTGCGCCATATATGAAATGATTGAATGGTAGATTTATTGAATAGAGTATAAAGGCCCGCCGTTGCAGTTGACGCTTATGAATTACGCACTCGCATCGATAAATGGTCGGTTAGCTAAAGCTGTTTGAATAGTCTCAAATATCAGCTCCCGTTCGGCTCCAGTGAGTGACAAACGAGGTGCTCGTACATATTCGGAACCAATGCCAGTAACGGTAACAGCCAATTTGATGTATTGAACCAGCTTAGGGTGAATATCTAACTCCAGTAGTGGCATAAACCATCGGTAAATCTCTAGTGCTTCAGTAATCTGTCCTGTTCTGATTAGTTCATAAATGGCGATGGTCTCCTTTAGAAAGGCATCGACCCATCCAGCCACCCAGCCATCACAACCAAGCAGCAAGGCTTCCAAAGCCAACGCATCTACGCCACCCATCAATTTGAACCGATCACCAAATGCATTTCGCATCCGGGTTATACTGGTCATATCACGAGTGGATTCTTTCACGGCTTGAATATTTGGTTGTTGAGTCAGCTCCTCGAACATGCTTAAGGTTGTCATGATTTAATAATCAAAGGGATTATTATAAATCATGATCGGTAGCGCGCTTTCCTGCGCCACAGCCCTAAAGTATGTAACGGTCTCCCGTGCATCGGCAAAGTAGCGCATAGGAGGTATAAGCATTAGGCCACGAGCACCAGCCGATTCGGCTTCTTGAGCACAGGCAATAGACTGTCTGGTGGCTTGTTCAGCTATGTTAACTATCACCGGAACTTTTCCACCGGAAACCGATAGCGTAGCTCGCAGCAGTTGCATTTTCTCTTGATTAAGTAGCGTGCTAGCTTCTCCTAGAGATCCTCCGATGATAAAGCCATGTACCCCATTTTCAAGTTGGGCTTCTACGTTTTTTTTGAACAGGGATAAATCAAGCTGATCATCAATAGTAAATGGCGTAAGAAGCGCTGGATAAACGCCCGTCCAGGCAACAGAAACGTTCATGCGATTAGGGCATATAGAGTATGTACGAATTACCCAGTAAAATTACTCATACCTATCTAAGTGAAATTGCCTGTAATTGACCTATACTAATATTATTTTCACTATTTTTAAATACAAAATGTACTTTATTTGATAAATATCTACCAATGAAACCCTTGTTATTTAGAGTGCCGTCAATTGAAGACCGTAGCTTTCAAATAGAACATGACAACTCTACTCACTTTTTACAGGCGTTTGCATTTTCATTCCGAAATTCAATTGACGCTTATTCAAGAAGGGGAAGGCACATTGATTGTTGGTGACAAAATAGATCGGTTCGGCTGCAATGATTTACTGATGTTAGGGCCCAACCTTCCACATGTACTATGTAGTGATCCCGACTATCTAGCCCCCGAATCTACCCGGCGTTCGGTTGCGACTTCCGTATTTTTTCGGGCCGAACACCTGGAATCAACCGTATTCTGTTTACCCGAAACTCGGCATTTGCTGCAACTACTGCAGGAGTCACAGCATGGGGTACGATTCCGGTGTCAGGATGGGCATTCGCTACTTAGAAAATTTAAGTCTTTACCAACACAGCCCCTCCGCAACAGTTTTTGTCTTTATTGAGTATACTTGACTATTTATGCACCCAAACAAATCGGGAGGTGCTGTCTGCGACCTCCTTTTCATATCCGCAACGCCCCGAAGATCAACAGCGGCTCGAACGCGTATTTTCTTATATTCTCGAAAATTATTACTTGCCGATTACCCTGAAAAATGTAGCCTACAGGGCTAATTTGACCCCAGGTGCATTTTGTCGGTTTTTCGTCAACATACCCGAAAAACATTTTCAACACTACTAAATGAGGTTCGAATTGAGCAGGCCTGTCGATATCTGCGCGCATCGAAACAATCTATTAACCAGATTGCAATTTCTTGTGGTTATACCAACTTATCTAATTTTAATAGACGCTTCAAGGAGATTATTGGCATGTCTCCTGGCGAATACATTCGTAGCCATAACAACCTATCTGACTGATCATTGCTGAAGAAGAAAAAAAAGCTTCTATAGCATGACACTAATTAAGAGTCGTCTTCAGTTTTGCTTAAAGCAAAAAAGTCGTTTTTCAATACGAAAACGACTTTTTTAAATACTGATTTACTCATAATATGTCTAGTCAAATAAGAGCAAAAACTATACTTCGTTTTAGGTCAACAGTTAAATTAGGGGACAAGCGGTAAAAGAATGGTGTTAATGAGTGGTCTTGTAGTGTTGGATTAATGTGAGGTATGTAATAGTTTTAACCATATACAGCTTTTACGTCGTCAAATAAAATGTACAAAAGGGCCGGGCCAACGTTTCGTTAAAAAGAGAATAAGCGATTCAGTAAGGCCTTCTTCAAACGGATGGTCGCCCGCTGCCAGCAGATAAACCGGAACACCTCAATGGACTTGGGAGGAAGGCACTATAGCCACAGCTGCTTTCTCACCAGTGATTGACTAAAAAAACTTAACAATTTTTTTAATAAGCGGCTTGAGCTTATAGTTTATGCAGTGGACTTGCAACAGTCAATTAAGCTTTAGCACTGAAACTACCTATGTCTCAAAATACGCTCCCATCTGAGACGAAGAATCTTTCATATACGCTATTTAAATTGACAACACTCAAAAACCAATATCGTCTTTAGCCTTTTTTAATCGTCAGGCATGTTATTTCCTCTTTATAAATTGAATCAATGAATTTAGGGCGGGCTTTGTCTTCCAATAAGATCGTGAAAATGACAGTTAACGAGGTTATCAACGATTAAGCTTCGTACATCTAGGTCGGTTCGCAGTGTATCAACTAGGGACAGCCATTCTTGTTCATAGGTACAATTGATGAACTGATCGAACGGTTTTCTTAAGGAAAAACAAAGAGTTCGTCCGTTTAGCGACAGGTTCGCAAATACGAAATTGATGAGCTTACGCTTCTGCTCAACACTCGAAAGGGTGAATAACTCATGGGCTTGTGATGACAAGGATACCAGCGAAATCAACGAATTCTTGAAACTATCATCGCCCTCACGATTCGCAGCCATGTGATTCTCCACATCCATCTGCTGGCTCCGTAAACTGGACTTCTTGGTGTCAAAATCGTGGCGATCGATGGTGCCATCCAGCAGTAAATCCATTAGTGTATCCAGCCGATTTTGAAGCAGGGCATGTTGTCGTTGCAACTCACCCATCTGGCGACGCAAAAAGACCCGTTCAGCTTGATCAGTTTCACGGATATAGGCCAGTACTTTGACTAATGTATCGGCTGGAATCTGTATCCGTTTTAAGACCTGCTCAACTTGGGCTAAAATCTCTTCTTCACGAACCCACATCGTTTTAGTAGGATTGGCAGGATCACTACAGCGTAGATAGGTCCATTGAGCGGTCTCACCGCTGACATAGGTTTTCTTCTTGGTATCAGCGGTAACCATTCGGCCCGTTGTGGCACAGGTTAACACACCACGAAAAATATATTCTTTACCCGCCCACTGAAACGGCTTTTTATGCCAGCCTTGCAAAACCGCCTGACATTGATCGAACAGGCTTTTGGAAATCAGTGGTGGATACCGATGGTCATGCAGTTGGCCTTTGACGCTCATCCGGCCATAGTAGAACGGATTGGTGATGAGCTGGTGGAGTTGGGATTTGGTGAGATAACCCTGTTTGCCAAAGCGTGTCTTGAGCCCCCAACTCATCGTTTGCTGGCGTAGCTCGGCTAACGTGCTAGTGCCAACGGCATAAGTTTCAAATATTCGACGAACGAGTAACGCCCGATCAGGGTCAACAATCACATCCCCTCGTCGGCGGCTATCCTTGACGTTCAGATAGCCCAAAGGAGCTAGTGAAATGCATTCGCCTTGTCTGATTTTATGATCGATCGAGCGTTTGACGTTATCGCGTAAGCTATCGACGTAGGACTGCGCCATGATCACACCCATTGACCACATGAGCCGTTCCTGACTAACCGAATTTTTATGGATGATGTAATTTTCTGAATTGAAATGCAGTTCAATTCGTCCGTCCTGGATCAGCGCATCCAGCATTGGGTATTCTTTAAACGAACGCTGAACACGATCTACTTTGTCGGCCACAATAGCAATGGGTTCCCGATGGCTTTTAACAAATTTGATCATGGCCGTGAACTGCTTGCGATCCCCTTGCGTGGAGGATTCCACCAGTTCAAAGACTTTCAAGATGGAGAGATTGCGTCGTTGGCAGTAGAGTTGTAACCGATGCTTCTGAGCTTCGATGGAATAGCCTTCTTCCTGCTCTTTGGACGATACGCGCGTGAGAATAACAGCTTTGGTAGCCGTTGTCTGGCGTTGGCTGATATCAATGACTTTCCGGCCCATAAGCCTATCCTAGGGGTTTTGGCGTTTGATTTCAAGCAATACTTGACAAAAGCCAATCAGATTTCGGGCTGCTTGATGAGCATCCCGTTCGGATAATACGCCCTGATAAAGTTCATGCATGTGCTCAACCAGGCCATGGTAGGCATCGCTTTCAGGGCTTTTTATTGGTTTCGGCTCTTCTGACTTCATCGGCGTTGCTCATGAGAGTGGATGTATGATTGTCTTGGCAGCGAAGCCATCGTGTTTGGGGAATTAGTGGCCCCGTTCCCCGGCTTCCAGCCGTGACTAAGTTGATGGAGCGAAAATAGGGCCTGATGGATCAGCTAAATGGTATACAACCCTTTTGATGGGAGGGTTGGAAAATGTCATTCCATTAAAAACGGATATACATGACTCAATAAGACCTAAGCCGAAGGAATAGAATCACTCGTACCGGTACGTAATGTTGATGATTCATGTCTGGCACTAGACCTCATTTTCGATAACAACCCGTTTGTTGATAGATCGTTGTTATCAGTTATTAATCAACCATCAATTGAATTGACAGTCATTCCTAAACTTATTTAGCTTCTGGACGTAAACGGCACATTGCCCTTGCCGATGATCGATACGCCCCCTTACCAAGGATGATACATGCCCCATAGAACTCCTCCAGAACCGCTGCTGGACCGAAAGAGCGCGGCTAAATACCTGCGGATCTCTCCAGGTACCCTTGCGGTTTGGGATTGCACGAAACGTTATGATCTCAAACCCGTCAAAGTAGGGCGATCCGTTCGCTACCGCCGGTCGGAGTTGGACAAATTCATCGAGCGCCAACTTCAGCAGTAAATAACTTTCATTCATTCCACTCATGTTTGAGGAGATCGCCCG
>JGI26527J51213_1002344_pt1 | contig 11568 bp, 9 predicted proteins | sample ThiBiot_300_biof_FD_51213 | JGI IMG/M metagenome (IMG submission 51213) | reverse complement strand
TCCAGGACGAGGGCTCGCAGCTCGTGGCGGCGCTGGTCGATGGCAAGCCCGGCATGCAGATCGCCGACTACTGCGCCGGCGCGGGCGGCAAGACGCTCGCCATCGCCGCCGGCATGAACAACAAGGGCCGCGTCGTCGCCATGGACGTGCTGGAGACCCGGCTCGACCGCTCGGCCCAGCGCCTGCGCCGCGCCGGGGCGCACAATGTCGAGCGCCGCGCCATCGATGCCGACAGCCGCAAATGGCTGAAGCGCCAGGCCGGCGCCTTCGACCGCGTGCTGGTCGACGCACCCTGCACCGGCACGGGCACCTGGCGGCGCAATCCCGACGGCCGCTGGACCTTGCGGCCGCAGGACCTCGAGGAGCTGGTGCCGAAGCAGGCGGCGATCCTCGACGCCGCGGCCAAGCTGGTGAAACCGGGCGGCGGGCTGGTCTATGCCACCTGCTCGGTGCTGCCGGCCGAGAACGAGCGGCAGATCGAGGCCTTCCTCGCGCGCAACGCCGAATTCGAAGTGGTGCCGGTGGCCGCGATCTGGCGCGAGGTGCTGCCGACCGAGCCGCCGGCCGACGTTGCGCAGGCGCAGTTCCTGCGGCTGTCGCCGCTGAAGCACGGTACCGACGGCTTCTTCGCCGCGACCCTGGCCCGAAAATCCTCCCCCGTTTCTGAGGGGGAGGTGTCGCCGTCTGCGGCGACGGAGGGGGAGCCGAAACCCGAAGAAGGCGAAACCCCATGATCCGCGTGAGGCGGGCGGCGCGCGACGACGCGGCGGCGATCGGGCGGGTGCATGTCGAGACCTGGCAGGCGACCTATGCCGGCCTGCTGCCCGATTCGATGCTGGTGGCGATGTCGGACGTGCGGCAGTCGGCCTGGTGGTCGCAGTTGCTGGCCGATCCCGGCGAGGCGCGCGGCGTGTTCGTGGCCGACGACCAGGAGATGGGCGTGGTGGGCTTCGGCAGCTGCGGGCCGGTGCGCGATCCGCCGGAGGATCTCGAGCGCGCGCTGGACGGCCGCGCCTTCCGGGTGGGCGAGGTCTACACGCTCTATGTCGAGCCCGACTTCCAGAATCTCGGCCTCGGCCGGCAGTTGCTGGGGGCGCTGTTTCGCCAGCTCCGCAACGACCGCTTCGACACCGCCGTCCTCTGGATGCTGGCCGAGAACCCGACCCGTTTCTTCTACGAGGGGCTGGGCGGCGAACGGGTGGGCGAGCGCGTCGACACCGTGGCCGGCGTCGATGTCGAGGAGATCGCTTATGCCTGGCGCGACCTCGCCGCGCCACTGGTGCGCCGCAAGCTGGCGTGAAGGCCCGCGACCCTTCTTGAGATGGCCGTCTCAGGCGCGGCCCGCGAAATGGATCGTCACCGCGAACAGGACCATGCCGACCGCCACGGCGGCGATGGGCAGCAGGATCTCGGTTGCCGCGATCGAGCCGCGGATCTGGCCGGTCGAGGTGTCGACGGGATGGCCGATCCAGTCGCCGAACGATTCCTGCCGCTCGGCCTGCTCGCCCAGCATCTCGCGCGGATGGTCGCGACGGGTGCGGTAGAGCAGGGTGACCAGCCCGACCGTCAGGAAAATGAACAAGCTGACCACGCCCAGCAGCACGCCGCTGTCGTCGGAGCCGGCGAAACCCACCCACGCGGCCAGGGCATAGAGCGCCGCCAGGGCGGCGATGATCTTCATCAGGCCAAGGGGAAATCGATGGAGCATGATGCCCTCCGCAAGGACGGCTCCCCCTGACCGATGAACGCCGGCGCGGCGCCAACGTGACCGGCTGCGACGTTTCATCCTCCTCCCTCGCGCAAAGCGCGGGGGAGGTGTCGGCGTCATCGCCGACGGAGGGGGTGCTCCGACGCGAAGAACACGACCCCCTTCGCCCCTGATTACAGGGGCACTTCCCCCGCCAGGCGGGGACAGAGAACGATCATCCACACCGGCAAAAGGTTGATGCAGCGGCGCTGCCCGCGTATATCGCCGCATGACCGACCGTTTGCTGATCGTTGATTTCGGTTCCCAGGTTACCCAGCTGATTGCCCGGCGCGTGCGTGAGGCCGGGGTCTACTGCGAAATCCTGCCCTTCCAGGCNGTCGATGACGCGAAAATCAAGGCCTACGACCCNCGCGGCATCATCCTGTCCGGCGGNCCGGCCTCGGTCACCGAGGGCCAGTCGCCCAACGCCCATCCCGCCATCTTCGCTGCCAAAGTGCCCGTGCTCGGCATCTGCTACGGCGAGCAGACCATGGCCAAGGAGCTGGGCGGCTTGGTCGAGGGCGGCCATCACCGCGAGTTCGGCCGCGCCGAGGTCGAGATCAAGGCCTCGACCCGCCTGTTCGACGGCGTCTGGCAGCCGGGCGACCGCAAGCAGGTCTGGATGAGCCACGGCGACCGCGTGACCAAGCTGCCGCCCGGCTTCTCCGTGGTGGCCACCAGCGAGAACGCGCCCTTCGCCGCCATCGCCGACGAGAGCCGCGGCTATTACGGCGTGCAGTTCCATCCCGAGGTGGTGCACACGCCCGACGGCGCCAAGCTCTTGCGCAACTTCGCGCTGAACATCGCCGGCGCCAAGGGCGACTGGACGATGGCAGCCTTCCGCGAGCGCGCCATCGCCCAGGTCCGCGCCCAGGTCGGCAAGGGCAAGGTGATCTGCGGCCTGTCGGGCGGCGTCGATTCCTCGGTGGTGGCCGTGCTGCTGCACGAGGCGATCGGCGACCAGCTGCAATGCGTGTTCGTCGACCACGGCCTGCTGCGCCTCAACGAGGGCGAGGAGGTCGTGCGGCTGTTCCGCGACCACTACAACATCCCGCTGATCCATGCCGACGCCTCCAAGGAGTTCCTGAAGGCGCTGGAGGGCGTCACTGACCCGGAGAAGAAGCGCAAGACGATCGGCGCGCTGTTCATCGACGTGTTCGAAGCCGAGGCCAAGAAGATCGGCGGCGCCGAATTCCTGGCGCAGGGCACGCTCTATCCCGACGTGATCGAATCGGTCTCCTTCACCGGCGGACCTTCGGTCACGATCAAGAGCCACCATAATGTCGGTGGCCTGCCGGCGCGCATGAACATGAAGCTGGTGGAACCGCTGCGCGAGCTGTTCAAGGACGAGGTGAGGGTGCTCGGCCGCGAGCTCGGCCTGCCGGCCGACCTGGTGAACCGCCATCCGTTCCCGGGGCCGGGCCTCGCCATCCGCATCCCCGGCGACATCACCAGAGAGAAGCTCGATCTCCTGCGAAAGGTCGACGCCGTCTATCTCGACGAGATCCGCAAGGCCGGTCTCTACGATGAGATCTGGCAGGCTTTCGCCGTGCTGCTGCCGGTGCGCACCGTCGGCGTGATGGGCGACGGCCGCACCTACGACCAGGCTTGTGCCCTGCGCGCGGTCACCTCGACCGACGGCATGACCGCCGACTACTACCCCTTCGACCACGCCTTCCTCGGCCGCGTCGCCAACCGCATCATCAACGAGGTGCGGGGCGTGAATCGCGTGACGTACGATATCACGAGCAAGCCGCCGGGAACGATTGAGTGGGAATAGGTGCCGACGCGCCATTCCCATCCTCGCGGTCTTGCCGCTTTTGATGAAGCAGCATCGAATAGTGCGTCATCCCTCCTCGAGTCGACATGTTGGGATGGCTACTTGCAGGAATTAGGGCGCGGCAACAGGACTTGAACCTGTATCCTCCCACTCCTAGTGTCTCGCCAGTCACGTCGAGAGCTAGGCAGACAGTGGGGACTCTGTCCATTGAGCTATGCCGCGTTGAGCTATGCCGTTTCCAACTTCTTCTTCTTTAGTCGAACCTGTTCGGCGGCCTTGGCAAATTCGGGTTCAAGCAGCTTCAGCTTAGTCACCAACCCACCAAGAGAATAGGCATTGCTCGTCTGAGCCTTTTTCCCGAGGTACCTCGGCTTGCGGGTGAGGAGGCCCTTCTTTTCTAGCCTCGTAATATAGCGCTGCACCTGGCGAGCGCTTTTTCCGATCCTCAAGGCGATTGTCTCTTTGGCTAAGTGCGGATCATCGTCTGCATCCCACCAATGGAGCATCAGTTGGACTAGGATGTTAAATTCGTCAGGAGCGATCTTCAGCTTGGCCTGCGCCCGCAGAAGGAGATTTGGTAAGGGGGTAAAACCAAACTTCATCACCTTTGGCGACCATTTGTCGTCCATCTTGTGCTTCCGCTTCTTGGGCGGTGACGGAAGGTCGATTACGTTGGCTGTGACTGTGTAGGGCGCTTTTGTCATGGTGACGGATATGCTCCGCTCGAATGGAAGTAACAAGACGTTCAGCGGAGTTACCGGGAGACAAAGATGTCTGGGGATTATAGTGCTATAGGGTGCTGGTGGACGTATAGTACTAAGGAAAGTAGTCCTTATTCGTAGGACGCTGATGGCTCCCGGCCCACGACAAATATGTCGTAGGATGGGAGACACTAACGTCTCCCTAAAAATTTAGTCATCGACCTCAAGGTTCTAGTAGATTCCTGGCTGGGCTCGAGGCACCGCGTCAATCCTGCTCCGGCATTCATGAAGCAGGGTTGGCTGCGGCTCCACCGCTTTGTATTCAGTCAATCCCAGTAGCTTGTGATTCGGGATCGTCATGGCGCGATTTTTGGGGGCGAAGACCTACCCGAGGTTGAGGACCGACCCGGCATCACGATGGACTTCGACGAGTTGCGGCACGCCGCGCACGCGTCCCCTGCTATCGGCGCCTGACCGGTGGAGTGAGGGATGAGTGGACTTTTCGGCGACGTAACTTGGCTTGCGCAGCGTCATGGGCAGGATTGGCGCGATGACCTTGTCGACGCGGCTGTTCGCTGGCTCGTGGCGCAGGTCCCCGATGTCGAGTGGCGCTCGCGCGCATTCGCCACCGAAACCCGCTTCCAGGCGGCAAAGGCCGAGTGGGCGAAGGGGCGACGAGTGCCCCTGTTCGATCCTGAGGATGCCGTAGCATGGTACGTCCATCAGGCGCGCTGTTACGCGGACCCAGTTCTTCGCCCGGACTTCTTCGAGCCAGAGGGCTACCGGATCGCGCCGCTGTTTCGCAGGCTCGGCCAACTCCTACCATCGCTCCAGAAGGTCACGGGTGCGGACGAGCGCGCGTACCGTATGATGACTGATCGCAGATCGCGGCCCGACGACAGCATCTATGAACTGCTAGTTGCCGGTGCGTACCGTCTCCGCGGCTGGACGCAGGTGGTCTTTGTTCCCGAGACGCCAAAGATGAAGCGCCCGGACCTCTTCGTAGACCGCGGACACTCGCACTGGGCTGTCGAGTGCAAGCGCGCTGGGCGATCGGACTACTCGCGTGAGGAACGTCTAGCCGGTGAGCGGATGGCCGCGGGCGCACACGAAGTATCGCGCGAGGCGAGTCGCCCGCTGGCGATCTTGGCGCGATTCACGGGCGAACTACATGAGCTCGGCGACGACTATCTCCACGAGAAGGCGATCCGCTTCATTGAGCGCGACGAGCCCTACGAATGGGAGGATGAGGGCGGTGCCGGTGCCGTGATGGACGTTCCGTGGCAACCACTGCAGTACGTGCTCGAAATGGACGATATCTACTTTGGCTCCAGCCGTATGGTGGAATTGCTGCTCGGAAGGTACGATCCTGCGGCCGACTACAGCGTAAGAGGCGATTGGGAGCCGGGCGTGGGTCGCCCTTTTCACGCCACCGCGGTCGGTCACGTCAGCATAGTCGGATGGATCAGTACCTCTATTGAGGCGGAGCGGCGCAAAGCTCAGCACTTCCGTGGGGTCGTTGGGCGCGCATCCGGCCAGTTGCCGGGCGACCGGCCCGGTGTGATTCACGTCGGCTACGAGACGACTGGGGGGAATGGCGTCGACGCACTGCGCCACCGCCTGAACAGGCGCGAAATGCGAACATTCGAACCTGGCCAGAGCCGGCTGCGCTTGGTCTACGGCAACTACTTCATGCCTGAGCATGTGACAGCTCGAAATGAAAGCGCGGCGGTGACGGAGACGACTGCGTTGTATCCCGTCGGTCACGGAGGTAGGCGCGAGCAACTTGTGCGTCACCTGCTGTTCAGCGATGAGGACGGGCAGCCCGGCGCGCACTTCGTGCGCTGATCGAAGATTGCAGGGCCGATGCCGGTGCACGAGGCTCTTCTACGAATCCTTCATTTGCTCCGGATTCGAGGAGGCGTCTGACCCGCTGTAGCCAGATTTGCGCAATTTAGTGTTCGTCCGCAGTCAGATGGTCGAAGGCCAGTGCTAGGGCGCGCCATCCTACGAAGTTCGTTTGTGATTGGTCTCTGCGCGGCTTCTGGCGCTGTCTATCGTATGAGTTCCCCTTTGCCGGGTTGATTTTAGGGCCAACCGCTGAGCTGCATTCTAGAGCAGAGATCTAGACCTGAGTTTGTGAGCGCGGAGCGCGGCTAGATTTGCGTAAGCAGTAGATAACGACAGGCTTCGTTCTGAATTGGCCGTTCAAATTGTAGAGACCGTCTATGAGCCAGCACAGGCTAGTCCCTGAAAGCTTCAGAGTGGGGCAGGGAGCACTAGGTTGGAACGTCGGCGCTCGGGCGAGAAACAGCCTCTCCCGCCTCTCGTGCCAAGCGAAAGCATGCGACTTCGAGATTCTAGTGCCTGCAAAATGTACCCTGACATTGTCATCATAAAATCCAATTCAAGTTGACATTTTGATCGGGTGCTGCGATAAAGACTAGCCCTTGGAGGCCCTTACCATGAGCGACGGTCCGTACAAGACCTTGAGCATGAGCAAGCCGTGGAAGCTGTTGGCGAAGGTCGCGGCGAACGCCGTCCATAGCTCGGCGGAAGTTGGAGAAGTAATGCGGCCTGCGTTGCTAGATGACTGGAGCGCAGTTCGCCCAGGTTTCTGCGATGAGGTTCGTGCTGCGCTTGGTGACAATGAGCGAGGACATCTTTTCCCAACGGTAGTGCTCACTGAAATCCAGCGCCTACGCTCGGCAGCGTCGAATCCGATGGAGGCATTGCTAACTGAGCAGGCTTGCGATGCGATCCGCGAAGGCCAAGCGGGACGACAGGCCTTTGAGGCTGCCGTCAAGTCCAGCCTCGACGAGCGTGCGATTCAGCGCGCTCGTCAAATTGAAGAGCACTACCTGCGAGAAAGATCACCCGATGCTGGCCGTTTGCGTGCGCAACTCAGGGACTCAATTATTGCGGCGGGTACCGACCAGCTCGCAACGGGGATCGCCGCTGGCGCCAGTATGCGAAGCCTAGCGCCGAAAACCGACCGGTCCGGGGTGGAAGTCGGGGTGCCGCTGTGAACGCGATAGCTTTGAACACTGAAGCGCCGCTCATCGTGGTCGACGCTCTGGAGCCAGGTGAGCCGCTGCGGAAGAGTGCTATCCCTGCGCCGATTGGCATGGTGCTCAAGCTCGATACCGAAGGGTTGGAGTCTTACTTCTTCGCCGACTGGAATCCGATTCTTGTTGATCTCCTGGTCGTCGCGGCCGCTGCGGAGTTCTGCGATGTCGCTCGCCGGCGTCCCCAGCTGGGTTGGAGCCGCAGATTCGACCTTCAGATTGCAGTGCATGATGCCGAGCTCTGGAATCGACGTGACGTCCGCGTGGCGCTCGAGGATGCCCTGAGTTTCCTCACTGGTGACGCATGGTGCTTCTCCTTCGTCGCGCGGCATCAAGAGTTGCCGCGAGTACAACAGACCTTGGATCTTCCATCAGGTGCTCAGATTATTATGCCCTACAGCGACGGGCTTGATTCTCGAGCTGTCCACGCACTAGTAGCAGCCAACGAGGGCGCCGCCGGGTTGGTTCGTGTACGCCTCGGGGCCGGCGGTGTGGACCAGCCGGGCCGCGCCAAGAAGCGGACCCCTTTTGCAGTCGTTCCCTATCGAATCCAGGTGGTTAGGCGAGAAGAAACCTCTGCACGATCGCGTGGCTTCAAGTTCGCTGCCGTGACCGGTATTGCCGCTTTGCTTGCCAAGGTCCGGAGGATTGTGGTTACCGAAAGCGGGCAGGGTGCCTTTGGCCCTATGCTGGCAGTAAGCGGTCAGACCTATCCAGATTACCGAGTCCACCCAACCTTTTCGCGTCGTATGGAAAGGCTCCTGATGGTGCTCACCGGCCAAGAGGTGCGCTACGAGTATCCGCGACTGTGGAACACTAAGGGTGAAACCCTACGGTCGGCATCCTCCCTCAAGCCTGCGCCGAACTGGTCCGACACTCGCTCATGCTGGCAGCAATCCCGCCACTCCTCGGTGGGTGGACGGCGCCGCCAGTGCGGAATCTGTGCCGCCTGCATGCTGCGCCGGATGAGCATGTTTACGGCCGGCATCGAGGAGCCCGCTGAGACCTACACTTGGGAACGGCTCTCAGTGGAGCGGTTCGAAGATGGTGCAGCCGCTGGCTTCGCGCGCATTACACCCGCGCTGCGTGAATACGCTATCGCCGGGGTCCTACACATGGACCACTTGGCCGAACTTGCCGATTCGCCTTTACATGTGCCCAGCCTTCGTCGAGCCGCCCGTGAGACTGCGGAGGCGCTGAGCGAAGCCCCCGGTCAAGTAGAGCACCAGCTGCGTGGAATGTTGGAGCGCCACGCTGAAGAATGGCGCGGATTTCGCCGGTCGTTGTCTGCGGCGTCTTTTGTCACTCGGCTAGCTAGCGCAAGGCCATGAGCGAGGAGATCACCGCTAACGAGCTTGGTGAGCGACTTCGGCTCGCCCGCGAGTCTGCCAAGGTAACCCAGGCCGCCGCCGGCGAAGCCTTGGAAGTAGCGCGAACCACAATAGTGGCAATTGAGCAGGGCCAACGTCGGCCAAGATTAGATGAATTGCAACGGTTCGCGGCGCTCTATGGGGTCTCCGTAAATAACCTGATGCGTCGTGAAGCGGTACAGATCGACCTAAAGCCTCGCTTCCGCCGGACTGCTGAGGCGGACGCTGATGTGGAAGCTGCGGCCGATCTACTTACTGTTTTGGTACAAGCTGAACTTGAACTGGAAAACCTGCTAGGCGTGCGGCGTGCGCGCAACGACCCGCCGGAGCGCCCACTCCTGCCCGGTAATGTTGCGGTTCAGGCCGAACAAGATGCGGCAGAGCTTCGGCAATGGTTGGGAATCGGCATGGCGCCGATTCATGACATCATGTCGGTGCTCGAACTCCAGCTGGGAGCTCGGGTATTCGTGCGCCGACTACCGGCGAAGATCTCCGGTCTCTACGCCTATGACGAACGTGCAGGCGCCTGCATTATGCTCAACGCAGCGCATCCTCGAAACCGTCGAGCTCAAACTGGCGCGCACGAGCTTGGCCACTTCACCTCAGCCCGCAGGTCGCCGGACGCCCTGCATGCGAAATCACCCGAGTCCAGTAGAGAAGAGCGCTACGCCATTGCCTTTGCTCGAGCCTTCCTTACTCCTGCTCGTGCGGTGATGACAATGTTCAAAGAGATTACCGCCGGCGCTACCCAGTTGACCCGCCGCCACATCATTCTTCTCGCCCATGCCTTCGGTGTCTCGCGCGAGGCATTGGTGCGCCGTCTTGAAGAGCTTGATCTGGCTAAGGTTGGCACCTGGGACTGGTTCATGCACAATGGTGGCATCACCGACGAGCAAGAGCGCCAGGTGCTAGGGGAGGCTGTCGGAACTGACGCTGCCCAAGCCGACGCCGGCCGACCAGTCTCGATGCGGCTGACCCTATTAGTCGGTGAGGCTTGGGCGAAGGGGCTCCTCAGCGAGGGGCAGATTGCCCGGCTGCTGAAGCTTGATCGCATAGAGGTACGCGAACTGATCGACGCTTACGAGGACGAGGGCGTTGGTCGTAGTGATGCGCCTCGGCTGATCGGCTGAGGTTAACTGGTATGATGGTCGCGGACGCCAGTGTCTGGATTAATCTCGCTGCCACTGGTGGTGCCGATTGGATTCTCAAAGCGATCCCGTGCCCCGTCGTCATTACTGATGTCGCACTTAGCGAACTGGAGCGTGGACGTTCGAAAGGACGTCAGGCAGCGCATGAGGTCACCGGCTTGATCAGCATGGGGCTGACTCAAGTTGTTGCGCTCGACGCGGCGGATGAAGCCCTGTTCCTGTCGCTGGTCAGTGGTGCAGCATCTGAGACACTTGATGACGGCGAGGCCGCAACCCTCGCCTACGCTGAACGGCTGGGCGCCTGCGCTGTGATTGATGAGCGCAAGGCCACTAACCTTGCCGCCCGGCGCCTCCCCAACTTGGAAGTTCGTGCGACTTCGGACCTTCTCCTTCGACCAGAGGTGCGTAACACCTTCGGTGAGGCGGTTTTGGCTGAGGCAGTATTTGCGGCTTTGACCGGTGCGCGCATGCGTGTTCCCGAACGGCATGTGGAAGCAATCGTCGGCCTATTGGGCGACGTGCGCGCCGCCCTTTGCCACAGCCTCCCGGCGCGCTTTAGGATCGTTCGGTCAGGCTGATATGCGGATAGTGAGCGAGCTGTCGGCCTATTTCTTGTGCCAAGCCGCTGCGGAAAAACCACAGTGAGAGACCTGCTTGCAAAGATGTCCACGCTCCCCGACAGCTCCTCGAGTGACCGGGGAGGCGCGAACATGTGGAGCTGCGGACCTAGGCCGTGGGGAACCCGCGAAATGTGCGCCTGCACATCATGGGCGGTCGTACATTCCAGGACGAGACCGCCTGGTGACTAACCCCCACCGACGTGCTCGCGCCGACCATGAACCTGTCCCGAGGCAGTGCTCCCACGACTCGCCTTCACCGCAACCGACGGCACAACCGCTGACTACTATCCTTCGAGCATGCCTTCCAGGTCCACGTCGCCAAGCCGTCATCAATGAGTTGGGGCAGCCGGTGACCTACGACATCGCGAGCAAGCCGCTCTGCTCGATCTAGTAGGAGTAAGAGACAATCAGTCGCAATACCGTCATCTGCGTGTGGCTTGCGTCGCCGCCTCTTTCCCTCCAGCAACGCCCCATGATTCGTCTCGATAACATCAGCAAGCAGAACGGCCATCAGATCCTGTTCATCGACGCGTCGATGGGCATCCAGAAGGGGGAGAAGGCGGGGCTGGTCGGGCCCAACGGCGCCGGCAAGACCACGCTTTTTCGGATGATCGCCGGTCAGGAGCAGCCGGACGACGGCCAGGTGACGATCGATCCCGGCATGACGATCGGCTATTTCAGCCAGGATGTCGGCGAGATGTCGGGCAAGAGCGCGGTCGCGGCGGTAATGGATGGCGTCGGGCCGGTGAGCGAGCTGGCGGTCGAGATCGCCCGGCTCGAGGCGGCGATGGCCGATCCGGCGCAGGCTGACGACATGGACGCCCTCGTCGAGCGCTATGGCGAGGTACAGGGCCGCTTCGAGGAGCTGGACGGCTATGCGCTGGAGGCCCGGGCGCGCGAGGTGCTGGCGGGGCTGAGCTTCAGCCAGGAACGCATGGATGGCGACGTCGGTTTGCTCTCGGGCGGCTGGAAGATGCGCGTGGCGCTCGCCCGCATCCTGCTGATGCGGCCCGACGGCATGCTGCTCGACGAGCCGAGCAACCATCTCGATCTCGAAAGCCTGATCTGGCTGGAGGATTTCCTCAAGAGATACGAAGGCGCGTTGCTGATGACCTCGCATGACCGCGAGTTCAT
>JGI26527J51213_1002334_pt1 | contig 11596 bp, 8 predicted proteins | sample ThiBiot_300_biof_FD_51213 | JGI IMG/M metagenome (IMG submission 51213) | reverse complement strand
CCCCGCCGAATCCGAGTTCGGAATGCCTTGGCTGCCGTTGCTGCCTGAACAAGTGCATGAACCCGGTCTAGCCGCCCTGCATCAAGCGGCCGAGGGGCATAACGCGCGCTTCGCTGGTCAAAGCGTGTCAGAGGACGGCATCAGGTATTGGGACAACCTTCTGACCCCTATCGTCAACAATGCGGGGCAAGTGCTGTCGATCCTTTGTGTATCGCGCGACGTCACGGAAAAGATGCGGATCGAGCGGGAGCTGGAAGCTGCGATTCACCGCGAGAAGCTTCTTTCACGTGAGATGCAGCATCGCATCAAGAACCTGTTCACGGTGGTCTCTGCGCTGATTTCCATTTCCGAGAAAGAAGCTGCAAGCGATCAGTCCCCCGCTCACGCAACCAAAATTCTTCGCCAGAAGCTGCATGCGTTGGGCCGCGCATCGGATGCTGCGTTTGCCGACCGAACTGGCGAGCACCTCGATACGAAGCAGATCGAATTGGGTTCGCTCGTGCACTCCGTCCTGAAGCCCTATGGCGATCGCTTCCGGGCCAACGGCTGCCAGATCTATGTCGGCAGCGCCATCATGACGATGCTCGCATTATTCCTGCATGAACTCGCCACCAATTCGGTCAAGTACGGCGCCTTCAGCGGCGACGACGGAATTGTTTCCGTGCAGTGGAGCAGCGGAGACAGCGGACTCGATCTCACGTGGATTGAAGACAACGGTCCGAAGATCGAGGAGGCGCCGCAGCGCCAAGGCTTCGGCAGCGAAATGGTGGACCACATCGTTCAGACTGCGGGTGGAACCGTGAACAGGAACTGGCGCAGCCAAGGTCTCGTCACGGAGTTACACTTGCCGCTTTCGGCCCTGATATAATTCTCGCGGCACTCCCGGAAGCGCCGTCAGATTTATGCGGCACACTCAAAAAGAGCACGGGCTGGCGGTCTAAAACCATCCTCGCCACTTGAACCAGAGCAACGGTATGATCGTGCTCAAAACGATGAGCGCCAAGGCGTACGGATAGCCCCAGCTCCAATTCAGCTCCGGCATATCCTTGAAATTCATTCCGTAGATGCTCGCGATCAGTGTCGGCGGTATTCCCGCGACGGACACGACGGTCAACACCTGGAAGATGTCGTTCTGCTTCGTCGTGATGAAACCGAGAACCGCATCGAGCAAAAACTGCACTTTGCCGTAGAGCTGCGTCTCGAAATCCGCGAGTGAGAGCAGATCGGTTTGCGACGTTTTGAGATCGCCCACGACCGAAGCGCTGACCCACGGCCGCTCTTTCGCGAACGGAAGCGGGACGATGCGCTGCAATCCGAGAATGCTCGCGCGGATATTCGACAGCCGCTCGCCGGTGTTGCCGACTTCGATCAGGATGCTTCTGAGCGCCGCGTTCGATTTCAGTTTCGGGCGACCGCGACGGCTTTTCATTGATGGAAAAATCTGGCGCGAAAGCGTGTCCAGTTCACTGCCTATTTGCTCCAGCAGATCCGAAATCACGTCGATCATCTCGCCCGTGAGAGACGCGAAGGCTTCGGCACTCGATGTGATCTGCTTGCCCTCGAGCAACCCGGCTTTGCAGGCGTTAAACGCCCTGAGTTCCGAAAATCGGGTGGTGACGAGCACCTTTTCAGACAAAACAAAGCCGATCGGCGAAGGAGGTTCGTCGATCGAATTCGCATTCGTCACAAACGGCATGCTGAGATAGAGCACACCGCCGCGCTCGGATACCCGGCTGGAAGTTTCGATTTCAGAGAGCTTCTCGCGGTCGGGGAGCTTCAGCCCCGTTGCCGATTGAGCTTCGGCGAAATCAGCCTGCGATGGATTGACGAGATCGTACCAGATCTTCGAACCGCTTTGCGCATCGCCGTAGCTTGACAACATTCGAAAGGTCCATCTCGTTTTGAGGATGCTGCCCTTTTAGAGCATCGGAAATACGGTTCAATTGCGAAGCGCAAACTTGCAAAGAATGCGGCGTCCCAGCGCGGGCTTGAGACTAGAATTGTTACCAACAGCGCAACTTCATCGAGCGCTGCTTCAACAAGCTCAAGAAGTTCCGGAACATCGCGATGCTCTTCGACCGAAATCCGCTTTACTACCTCGCCATGATCAATCTTGCATCGCCTGATCCGATCTTACCGTTCGCTTCCATCGCCTTTATGCATTCCTTATACCGGCGTCGCGATTTTCCAATCGAGACTTGATGCCCGTCGCCCCATGTTCCGCTCGTCAGTCATTCGTAGCGGAGCGAAGCGCATGCTCGATATCGCCTATCTCGTCCTCGGCCTTGGCTGCTTNGGCCTGATGGCCGGTTACGCCAAGCTGTGCGGCCGGCTGTGANACGGCCATGAGCGATCCCATCATCGGCCTGATCGTCGCCGTCGGTCTNGGCGCCTATCTCGTCTACACGCTCGTCAGGCCCGAAAAGTTCTAACGGCCCGGAGGGCTAGTCCATGACATTGGCTGGTTGGATTCAGATTGCGCTGGTGCTCGCCGCTGTGCTCTTGGTCGCCTGGCCGCTCGGCCACTACATGGCGCGCGTGTTCACCGGGGAACGCACCGCGCTGTCGTCCATCTTGAACCCCGTGGAGCGCAGCCTCTACGCGTTGGCGCGGGTCAAGCCGGGCTCCGAACAGACGTGGCTTTCCTATACGCTTGCCATGCTCGTGTTCAACGGCATCGGGTTCGTCTTCCTCTACGCGTTGATGCGGCTGCAGCATCTCCTACCGCTCGATGCGCAAGGTTTCGCCGCCGTCGAACCGGGGCTCGCCTTCAATACGTCGATGAGCTTCGTCACCAACACCAACTGGCAATCGTATGCCGGCGAAACCACGATGGGCCATCTCGTCCAGATGACGGGGCTCGCCGTGCAGAATTTCCTTTCCGCTGCGACCGGCATTGCGCTTGCCGTCGCCGTGATCCGCGCGTTTACGCGCAGCGGCGTTCGGGAAATCGGTAATTTCTGGGTCGATGTCACGCGTGCGACGCTCTACGTCCTGCTGCCGCTGTCGATCGTGGTGGCGCTTATCTACGTCGCATCAGGTGTGCCTCAGACGCTTGCGATCAACATTTCCGCGACCACGCTTGAAGGCATAAAGCAGACGATCGCGCTCGGTCCCGTTGCAAGCCAAGAGGCCATCAAACAACTCGGCACCAATGGCGGCGGCTTCTTCAACGCCAATGCCGCACACCCGTTCGAGAATCCGAACACCTGGTCGAACATTCTGTCGATCTGGAGCATGCTGCTCATCCCAACGGCGATGACGTTCACGTTCGGCCGCATGGTCGGCGACCGGCGGCAAGGCTGGACGCTGCTCGCGGTCATGGGCGTGCTGCTGATCGCCGGGACCGCAGTCATCTATGCGTCCGAGACGGCCGGCAATCCGCTGCTTGCGGCGGCGGGCGTCGATCCTTCGGCCGGCAACCTCGAAGGCAAGGAGCTTCGCTTCGGACAAGCGCTGACCGCGCTCTATATCGCCGCCACGACCGGGCTTTCGTGCGGCGCCGTCAACGCCATGCACGACTCGCTGACGCCACTCGGCGGCATGGTTCCTTTGTTCATGATCGAGCTTGGCGAGATTCTGCCGGGCGGTGTCGGCTCCGGCCTCTACGGCATGATCGTCATGGCACTGCTTGCCGTGTTCGTCGCCGGCTTGATGGTCGGGCGAACGCCGGAATATCTCGGCAAGAAGATCGAGGCGCGCGAGATGAAGCTCGCGATGCTGGCGTTGATCGTCCTGCCGTTTTGCATTCTCAGCTTCACGGCGATTGCGGCAGTGCTGCCAGCGGCGCTGAGCAGCCTCGCGAACGGCGGTCCGCACGGGCTGAGCGAAATCCTTTACGCCTACTCGTCGGCGACCGGCAACAATGGCTCCGCTTTCGCAGGGCTTAACGCCAATACGCCGTGGTTCAACACGACCCTCGGCCTCGCCATGATGTTCGGACGTTTCGCGTACGTCGTGCCGGTGATGGCGATTGCAGGCTCGATCGCCGCCAAGACGAAAACAGCGGCATCGGCCGGGACGTTTCCGACAGACGGTGCCTTGTTTTCAGGCCTGCTCACCGGCGTGATCCTGATCCTCGGTGGTCTTTTGTATTTCCCGGCTCTGGCGCTCGGTCCCATCGTCGAACACCTGCTGATGCTGGCTGGCAAAACATTCTAGGGAGGCGACGATGAGCAAGCGCGCAGTTTACGGATTGCTGGACCGCTCTATTCTCCGCCGTGCCGCCGCCGACGCATTTCGCAAGCTCGGACCGCGAAAGCTCGTGCGCAATCCGGTGATGTTCGTCACAGGCGTGGTGGCGGCTTTCGTCACCGCGATCTTCATTCGCGATGTCGCGATGGGCCGGGGCGGGCTTCTTTTCACCGGGCAGATTGCAGCCTGGCTATGGTTCACCGTTCTTTTCGCCAATTTTGCTGAAGCCGTCGCAGAAGGCCGTGGCCGGGCGCAAGCGGACGCACTGAGGCGCACGCGCAGCGACACGATGGCCAAGCTGCTGCTTCATCCGGACGACACGAAGGATGATCCGTGGGAAGCGAAGCCGGCACAAGACCTCGTCGCGGGCGACGTTGTGCTGGTCGAGGCCGGCGACACTATTCCGGCCGACGGCGAGGTCATCGAGGGCATCGCCTCGGTGAACGAGTCCGCGATCACGGGCGAATCCGCGCCTGTCATCCGCGAGTCCGGCGGCGACCGTTCGGCAGTGACCGGCGGCACGGTCGTGTTGTCCGACTGGATTATCGTGCGGGTCACGGCGGTTGCGGGGTCGTCGTTCCTCGACCGCATGATCGCGCTCGTCGAAGGCGCCGAACGGCAGAAGACGCCGAACGAAATCGCGCTTTCGATCCTGCTCTCCGGCATGACATTGATCCTGCTCATTACGGTTGCGACGCTCTGGGGCATCGCCCGCTATTCCGCGACCGACGTTTCGGTGACGGTGCTCGTTGCACTGCTGGTGACGCTCATCCCGACAACCATTGGCGGGCTTTTGTCTGCAATCGGCATCGCCGGGATGGACCGGCTCGTTCGCTTCAACGTCGTCGCAACCTCCGGACGCGCAGTCGAGGCCGCTGGCGATGTCGACACGCTGCTGCTCGACAAGACGGGCACCATTACATACGGCAACCGTCTCGCCAGCGCTTTCATACCTGTGCCCGGACGCTCGGAGCGCGACGTCGCGGAATCCTCATATCTGGCGTCGCTTGCCGATGAAACGCCGGAAGGACGTTCGATCGTGGCGCTGGCGCGCGGTCATTACGGACTTTCGGAAATGAGCCACCAAACCCCGACGAAGGTCATCCCGTTCTCCGCACAAACACGCGTGTCCGGCGTCGATATTGACGGCCGCCGCTTCCGCAAGGGCTCCGTCGATGCGATGCTTGCGCAGGTCGGCCAGACAATCGAACAGGCTCCAGCCGTGTTCCGGCAAGCCGTCGACTCGATCGCGCGGACGGGCGGCACGCCGCTCGCTGTTGCCGAAGGTGCCGATCTCGTCGGCGTCATCCATCTCAAGGATGTCGTCAAGCCCGAGATCAAGACGCGCTTTGCGGCGATGCGCCAGATGGGCATCAAGACCGTGATGGTGACCGGCGACAATCCCGTCACGGCCGCCGCCATCGCTTCCGAGGCTGGCGTCGACGACTACATCGCGGAGGCGACGCCGCAGGACAAGCTCGCCTATATCCGCTCCGAGCAGCGCAAGGGCCGGCTGATCGCCATGTGCGGCGACGGCACCAACGATGCGCCGGCACTTGCCCAGGCCGATGTCGGCGTCGCAATGCAGACGGGCACACAGGCGGCGCGCGAAGCCGGTAATATGGTTGACCTCGACAGCGATCCGACGAAGCTGATCGAGATCACCGAAATCGGCAAGCAGCTGCTGATGACACGCGGCTCTTTGACGACGTTTTCCATCGCCAACGATGTGGCGAAGTATTTCGCAATCATTCCGGCGTTGTTCGTGGCGACATATCCGGAGCTTGGCAGGCTCAACGTCATGGCGCTTGCGACGCCGCAGAGTGCCATCCTTTCCGCCGTCATCTTCAATGCCCTGATCATCATCGCGCTGATCCCTCTGGCGCTGAAAGGCGTCACCTATCGACCAATCGGCGCGGCGGCGCTGCTAAGGCGCAACCTTCTCGTCTACGGACTCGGCGGCATCATCGTTCCGTTTGTCGGCATCAAGATCGTCGACTTGGCCGTCTCCGCCTTCGGCCTCGCTTAACTGGGCCTCGCTTAAGGAGCGCTCCGCATGCTGTCGTACATTCGCCCCGCAATCATTCTGTTCGTCGTTTTCACCGCGCTGACGGGGCTCGTCTATCCTCTGGCACTGACAGGCGCCGCGACCGTCCTTTTTCCTACGGCATCTTCCGGAAGCCAGATCGTTCGCGACGGAAAGGTGCTGGGATCTCGACTGATCGGCCAGGCCTTCGCTTCGGACCGCTACTTTCATGGGCGACCGTCGGCGGCAGGCCAGTCCGGCTATGACGCGTCGGCGTCGTCGGGATCGAACCTCGGACCGCTTTCGAAACAGCTTCTGGATCGCGTTGCGCAGGACGCCGCCAAGCTGCGCGAGGCGGGCGCCACCGTTATTCCGGCAGACGCGGTGACGGCCTCAGGCAGCGGCCTCGATCCGCACATCAGTCCGGCCTATGCCGAGCTGCAGGTCGCACGCGTCGCGACGGCGCGCGGTGTGGCGCCGGATCGCGTTCGCGCCCTCGTCGCGCAAGGCACCGATATGCCGGCCTTAGGTTTCGTCGGGGAGCCGCTCGTTAACGTTCTGCTACTCAATTTGGCTCTTGACCGCGCTTTTGGAGCGGGTTCCGGATAGATCATGGCCAACACGTTGCGGCCGGAAGATGCGCGCCGCCCCTCAGCCAAGGCTTTTCTGGAGCTTGCCACCAACGAACGGCGCGGCAAGCTCAAGGTGTTTCTCGGCATGGCGCCGGGCGTCGGCAAGACCTACGCCATGCTGTCAGCGGCACGCGCACTGAAGCGCGAGGGACTCGACGTCGTCGTCGGCGTCGTCGAAACGCACGGGCGCTCCGAGACTGCGGCATTGCTCGACGGGCTGGACGTACTGCCGCGCCGGACCGTCTCCTATCGCAATCGCACACTCATGGAGTTCGATATCGACGCCGCGATCGCGCGGCGCCCGGCGCTCCTCCTCGTCGACGAATTTGCGCACACCAACGCGCCGGGATTGGTGCATCCCAAGCGCTATCAGGACGTCGAAGGCGTTCTGCAAGCGGGCATCGACGTCTGGACGACACTCAACATCCAGCATCTCGAAAGCCTGACCGACGTCGTCGAACGCATCGCCGGAATTACGGTGCGCGAGACAATCCCCGACAAGGTTCTCGAGCGCGCCGACGAAATCGTCGTTGTCGACCTGCCGCCGGAAGACCTGATTCAGCGTCTCAAGGAAGGCAAAGTCTATCTGCCCGACAATGCGCGACGGGCGATGGATCAGTTCTTCCAGATGGGCAATCTCACGGCGTTGCGCGAACTGGCGTTGCGCCGGACGGCCGATCGCGTCGACGAACAAATGCTGTCGCAGCTTCGCAGGCAGGGGATCGAAGGGCCGTGGCCAACGGCCGAACGGCTGATGGTTTGCGTCGGCGACGACGAGTTGGCAGAGCCCGTCGTCCGCGCCGCGGCGCGCATGGCGACAGCGCTGAAGTCTGACTGGATCGCAGTTCACGTCGTGCAAAGCGAACGCGAACCGACGGATCGCGGCTCCGTACGACGCATGGAAAAAGCCATGCGTCTCGCGGACCGGCTGGGCGCAACGACGGTACATCTACGCGCCAAGGATCTGACCGCGGAAGTCTTGGCGTATGCCAAGCGCAACAACATTACTCAGATCATCGTCGGCCGCTCGCGCCCGCAATTGCTCGATCGCTGGCTCGGAAAATCGTTTTCGACCGAGCTGGTGGCGGAAGCTGCGGGACCGTCCGTCACCGTCGTCGCGCCGGATGCGCCGTTGGCACCCCTTTCCTCGCCGTGGCATCTTCCCGATATCGGCGAGCTCTGGTCGGGCGGGATTGCGGCCGTCGTTGCCGTTGCGGGCGGCGTCCTTGCGGGCCGGATGCTGGAGAAGATTACGCAGCTTCCCAACCTGTCGATGATTTTCCTGTTCGCGGTTCTCGTCTGCGCGCTCCGCTTTGGAACGTACTCTGCCGTGGCAGCAGCCGTGCTGTCCTTTCTTGCATTCAATTTCTTCTTTATCGATCCGCGCTACACACTGACGATTGCATCGCCGTACGAACTTTTTGGCCTGCTGATTTTTCTCGTCGTCGCTGCCGCGACCGGCGGACTGGCCGGACGCCTTCGCGAGCAGGCCAATGCCACGCGCGAACGGGCGGAAGCGACACAAGCGCTGTATGAATTTTCGGGAAAGCTTTCGGCGACGACGGAGATCGATGATGTGCTGTGGCTGCTCGCCGCGCAATCGGCGACGCTTGTCAAAGGCAAGTCGATCATCCTTCTCGAACGCGCGAACGAGCTTTCAATCGCAGGCGGCTGGCCGCCGGACGACACGCTCGGAATTGCCGATTGGGCGGCGGCTCGGTGGGCGCATCGCAATGGCGAGCCCGCCGGCTACCTGACGGAGACGATGCCTTCGGCGGCGTTTCAATTCCGTCCGTTGATCGCATCTGCAGGACCGGTGGGTGTGCTCGGGGTCGTGCCGGGAGACGCCGACGAGGCGCTGCCGTCGGCGACCGGGAGCGCGCTTCAGTCGTTCGCTGATCAGGCTGCAGTCGCCATCGAGCGCACGCGGCTCTTCGAACAGGCTGCGAAGGCTGCGACCGCTGCTGAAAGCGAGCGACTGCGCGGCGTGCTCTTATCTTCAATCTCGCATGATTTGCGGACGCCGCTCGCATCCATTCTGGGCTCGGCAACAAGCCTCCGGCAGCTCGGCGATCGTATGCGCAATCAAGACCGCGCAGATCTTCTGGCAACCATCGAAGAGGAAGCGACCCGGCTGTCCGCCTTCGTATCCAACCTGCTCGACATGACGAAAGTCGAAACCGGCCTTCTCGACATCCGGCACGACTGGGTGGACGTGGCGGACGCCGTTCATGGCGCCGCCGCCCGAGCCAGAAAGATCTTTCCGGAACGACATATCGAGACGGTCATCGCCGCCAACCTGCCGCTCATTCGCGGCGATGCGGCGATGCTCGAGCAGGTCATGTTCAATCTGATCGACAACGCACACAAATACAGTCCGCCGGAGTCGGTGACCCGCGTCAGCATCACGCTCGCCAACGGCGGTGGATTGCACATCCGCGTGACCGACGACGGCATCGGCATTCCACCCGAGGCATTGAACAAGGTCTTCGACAAGTTCTATCGTGCACATGTCGGCGACGGCCGTGCGCCCGGCACCGGCTTAGGATTGTCGATCTGCGCTGGAATCGTGTCTGCGATGGGCGGGACGATATCGGCACAGAGTCCTATCGCCGACGGAAAGGGCACCGAGATTTCGATCCTGCTTCCTGCCGGCGAAGAGAGCGTATCCACTGAAGCAGCTCCCAAGGATTCCGCATGACCGGCTCGCGCATTCTCGTCGTCGACGACGAACCGCAAATCCTGCGCTTCCTGAAGCCGAGCCTGACAGCTGCGGGTTACGAGGTCGTCGTCGCGACGACCGGCAAGGAGGCATTGAAGGCTGCTGCCACGCAATCGCCCGACATCATCTTGCTCGACCTCGGTCTCCCCGACATGGACGGCAAGGACGTGATCCGCGATCTCCGCGGCTGGTCGAAGACGCCGATCCTGGTGCTTTCGGCGCGCGACCGGGAGACGGAAAAGATCGCTGCATTGGATCTCGGTGCCGACGATTACGTCAACAAGCCGTTCGGCATCGGCGAACTCACGGCACGCTTGCGAACGGCCCTCCGCCATGCCGCACAGCAAGCTTCCGAACAAACCCATCTGAAATCGGGAGCCCTCGAGGTCGATGTTCTCGCGCATACGGTGACGCTCAATGGCGCGGCGGTAAAGCTGACACCGAAGGAGTTCGATCTGCTCGCGATCCTGGTTCGTAACGCCGGACGCCTGCTGACGCACCGCCAGCTCCTCACGGCCGTCTGGGGAGCCGCGCACACCGAGGACCTGCAATATCTGCGCGTCTTTGTCGGTCAGCTCCGGCAAAAGCTCAAAGCTTCGCCCGATGCACCGGAATTCATCGTGACCGAACCAGGGATCGGCTACCGCCTGCAAATCGACGTAAGTTGACCAAGCGCAAATTCGATTGAATCAAAGGCAGGGCGATGCAAAGTCAATTTACCGGAACGCTCTTAGCGTTGCTTGAGGAGCAGGCGAGTTACGATTTGCCGATCGGCGTCCGTATTCAAAATGCCATTCGCCGACAGCTGAGAAATGGGAGCCTCAAGGCTTTCGAGCGCTTGCCGTCGACACGTCTCTTGGCGAACGAATTGAGCGTCGCACGCGAGACTGTGGAGCTTGCCTATCAACATCTGGAAGCCGAGGGGTATCTGATCCGTCGGCACGGAAGCGGGACGTTTGTCTCGGAGACGGGCGCACAGCTGGCGACATTTCAGACCAATCCTGGCAAAAAAACAGGCGGCCTAAACCTCTCCGAGAGGGGCAGAAAAATTCAGCGCTCTGGAAAAGTGCAAGATCCGGTGCAGCTGCCTTTCGCTGCGGCCTTTCCGGATGTGAGGTCGTTTCCAATCGATCTTTGGAAACAGACTCTCTCCCGCGTCTCGAGACGATTGGGAACGAATGCTCTGGGCTATTGCGATTCGCAGGGCCTTGAACAACTTCGCGAGGAGATTGCCCGCTACCTGGGCGCCTATCGTGGTGTCAAGTGTGGCGCGGAGAATGTCATCGTACTCACGAGTTCTCAGGAAGCTCTGCTGCTCATCACGACAATGATGCTTGACGCCGGAGATACGGTTGCCGTTGAAGATCCGTGCTATCTGGGTATACGTTCTGCCGTCACCGTTTCGGGCGCGGTTCCACTGCCCATTGACGTCGACGACAATGGGATGGTGGTCGAAAATCTCATCCGACGAAAGCCTGTTCCGCGCGGCGTCTACGTAACGCCTTCACATCAGTATCCTACGACAGCAACCCTCAACCTCGAGCGCCGCATGGCTCTGGTCGACTGGGCGAAGGCGAACAGCAGATTCATTATCGAAGATGATTACGACAGCGAATACCGTTACGACGGTGCGCCGATATCCTGCATTCAGGGATTAGACACATCCGGCAACGTTCTCTACGTCGGCACCTTTACCAAGACCCTTTTCCCTGGAGTTCGCCTCGCCTATCTAGTTGCGCCGACGCATCTCGTGCCTGCGTTGGTTGGAATGCGGACACTTGTCGACGGACATTCAGCCATTTTGAATCAAGCGACTTTGGCCGAGTTCATGGCAACAGGCGAATTTACTGCACACATACGGCGCATGCGCCAGCTCTTCAAAGCGAGGCGCGATTCCTTTGTCGAAGCCGCCGAACGCTATCTTGCGCCATATGGAAAGCTCCGAATTCCCGCCGGCGGATTTCAGGCGACTTGGTATCTTCATGACGGCCGCGCCGAGGACGAAGTCATGAGAAAGGCGGA
>JGI26527J51213_1002315_pt1 | contig 11657 bp, 9 predicted proteins | sample ThiBiot_300_biof_FD_51213 | JGI IMG/M metagenome (IMG submission 51213) | reverse complement strand
CTTTTCTGTCAGAACGCCGTGGTGCTGAGCGCCGCCGGTGCACTCGCCTGGATTGCGGAGATGATCCAGGCCCGCGATATCGGCAAGCTGGTGGCCGAGGTCGAGGCGGCGAAGCTGTCGCCCGCCGACACGCCCGTTTTCACCCCCTACCTCGCCGGCGAACGCACCCCGCACGACAACCCGCATCTCACGGCGAGCTTCTCCGGCCTCACTCACGCGACCGGTCCGCTCCATCTCGCGCAGGCGGTCATGGAGGGTGTGGCGCTCGCCCTCGGCGACGCTCACCGCGCGCTTCGCAGCACTGGCGCCGCGATCGAGCGCCTTTCGCTGACTGGCGGCGGCGCCCGCAGCGACCTCTGGGTGCGCCTGATCGCGACTGCGCTCGGTATGCCGCTCACCGTGGCGTCCTCGACCCATGCCGGCCCGGCACTGGGCGCCGCCCGGCTGGCGCGTGCCGGCACGGGCGGTCCGCTGATCGCCAGTGATCCTGCCGATGGGCAGCTACGCCGCGTCACGCCCGACCCGGCACTCGCTGTCCTGCTCGGCGATAAGCGTGCCGCGTTCGACGCGCACCTCCGTCTGGTGCGTTAGAACTCGACGTCGAGTTCCTCGACCTCCTCCGGTTCGGCTTTGGCGGCGATCGTCCATTCGACCATGGCGGGGAAGCGCAGCATCAGGTCGCGATAGCTGGCCGACGCCGGATCGAGCTTCACGTCGTAAGTGGCAAAGCGCGTGCAGACCGGAGCGTACATGGCGTCGGCCATGGTCGGGGTCTTGCCGAAGAGATAGGGGCCGCCATAGCGCTGCAGGCAGTCGCGCCAGATGGTCGTCACCCGTTCGATGTCGGCCTGCGCGCCGGCCCAGACCTTGAAGCCGGTGTGTCGCACCTTGAGATTCATGGGCAGCGCCGAGCGCAGATTGGCGAAACCGGAATGCATCTCGCCGCACACGGCCCGGCAGTGCGCCCGCGCGACCGGGTCGGTCGGCAGCAGGCCGGCCGCCGGCTTCAGCTCGGCGAGATATTCGCCGATGGCCAAGGTGTCCCAGACCTTGACCGCTCCGTGCTCCAGGCAAGGCACCAGGAAGGAGGGCGAGAGCAGCAGCAGTTCGGCCCGCGTCGCCGGATCGTCCAGGGGCGCCACGCGCTCCTCGAAGGCGAGGCCGGCCATGCGACAGAGAAGAAAGCCGCGCAGCGACCAGGAGGAATAGTTCTTGCTACTGACGATGAGCGAGGCCTCGGCCATGGACGCCACCCCTCCTTTTGGCGGGTAAGTCTGTGTCTTCGGTGCCTAGCAAAGATGCAAATTTCGAGCCGGTCGCCCCTCATGCTCTATGCGCTGTATCAGACCGCCGCCGACACGATGCTTCCGTTCCGGGCCTGGTCCGCCGTGGCCGGCCAGGCAAGCTTGGCCGCCTGGCGGCCCGCCGAGGCCTTCTGCGAGATGGTGAGCCGCGCCGGCCTCAGCCATCGCCGGCCGTCTTTCGGCATTTCCGAGGTCGAAGTCGGCAATCAGCGGGTTCCGGTGCGCGAGGAAGAGGTCCTGGCGACACCCTTCGGCACGCTGCTGCGCTTTGCCAAGGAAGGCGTGGCACCGCAGCCAAGAGTGCTGCTGGTGGCGCCGCTCTCCGGTCACTTCGCGACATTGCTACGCGATACGGTGCGCGTGCTGCTGCCGGAGCACGATGTCCATGTCACCGATTGGGCAAATGCCCGCGATGTCGGCATCTGGCACGGCTCTTTCGGCTTCGACGAGTATATCGAGCACCTGATCGCCTTTCTCGAAGCGATGGGGGCGGGCACACATGTCGTCGCCGTCTGCCAGCCCTGCGTCCAGGCGTTGGCGGCGACGGCGCTCATGGCCGAGGACAATCATCCCGCCCAGCCGGCCAGCCTTACCCTGATGGCCGGACCCGTCGACACGCGGGTGAACCCGACCAAGGTCAATGAGCTTGCCACCGGGCGGTCGATCGATTGGTTCGAGCGGAACCTCATTGCCCGCGTCCCGCTGCGCTATCCCGGAGCCTTGCGACGGGTTTATCCGGGCTTCGTGCAGCTCACCGCCTTCATGAGCATGAATGCCGAGCGGCACCTGAAGGCGCAGGTCGACCTCTATCGCGCCATGGCACGTGGCGAGCACGAGCAGGCCAACACCATCAAGACCTTCTATGACGAATACTTTGCCGTGCTCGACCTGACGGCCGAGTTCTATCTCGAAACCGTACAGCGGGTGTTTCAGGAACAGCTCCTTGCACGCGGGATGCTGGAGTGGAAGGGCCGCCGGGTCGATCCCAAGGCGATCCGCCGCACCGCGCTCTTCACCGTCGAAGGCGAACGCGACGACATCTGCGCCATCGGCCAGACGGTGGCGGCGCACGATCTCTGTTCCGGCCTGCGGCCCTATCGCAAGAAACACTATATGCAGGCCGGCGTGGGCCATTACGGCGTGTTCAGCGGCCGCCGCTGGGCCGGCCAGATCTATCCCTTGGTGCGAAACACGATTTTGGCCAACGAATAGCGGTCTTTTCTGGCCAGAAATCCGCAGTACATTGGGGGCATGACCGACTTTCCGAAGAAGACCCTGGCGGATTGGGAAAAGCTCGCGGCCAAGGAGCTGCGGGATCGCCCGCTCGACGACCTGACCTGGATGACGCCCGAGGGCATCGCCGTGAAGCCGCTCTACACGGCGGCCGACCTGGAGCAGCTCGAGACCGTAGGCTCGCTGCCCGGCTTCCCGCCCTTCACGCGCGGCCCCAAGGCGACCATGTATGCCGGCCGTCCCTGGACGGTCCGCCAGTATGCCGGCTTCTCGACGGCCGAGGAGAGCAACAAGTTCTATCGCGCCAACCTGGCGGCGGGGCAGATGGGCCTGTCGGTGGCCTTCGATCTCGCCACCCATCGCGGCTACGACTCCGATCATCCCCGCGTCGTGGGCGATGTCGGCAAAGCTGGTGTGGCGATCGATTCCGTCGAGGACATGAAGATCCTGTTCGATGGCATTCCGCTCGACAAGATGAGCGTGTCGATGACCATGAACGGCGCCGTGCTGCCGGTGCTGGCCGGCTACATCGTGGCCGCCGAGGAGCAGGGCGTGCCGCAGGACAAGCTCGCGGGCACGATCCAGAACGACATCCTCAAGGAGTTCATGGTCCGGAACACCTATATCTATCCGCCCGGACCCTCCATGCGCATCGTGGCCGATATCATCGAGCACACCGCGAAGCACATGCCCAAGTTCAACTCGATCTCGATCTCCGGCTATCACATGCAGGAAGCCGGCTCGACCCTGGTGCAGGAGCTGGCCTTCACCCTGGCCGATGGCCTCGAATATGTGCGCGCCGCCAAGGCCAAGGGCCTCGACATCGACGCCTTCGCGCCGCGGCTGTCGTTCTTCTTCTGCATCGGCATGAACTTCTTCATGGAAGTGGCGAAGCTGCGCGCCGCGCGCTTCCTGTGGGCGGAGCTGGTCAAGCCGTTCGAGCCGAAGAAGGCCGATTCTCTATCGCTGCGCACGCACTGCCAGACTTCGGGCGTGTCGCTGACCGAGAAGGACCCGTACAACAACGTGATCCGCACCGCCTACGAGGCGATGGCGGCGGTGCTGGGNGGCACGCAGTCGCTGCACACCAACTCGTTCGACGAAGCCATCGCGCTGCCGACGCCGACCTCGGCGCGCATCGCACGCAACACCCAGCTCATCCTCCAGCACGAGACCGGCGTCACCAAGGTCGTCGATCCGCTGGCCGGCAGCTACTATGTCGAGGCGCTGACCGCGAGCCTCGTCGCCGAGGCGCGCAAGCTGATCGGCGAGGTCGAGGCGCTGGGCGGCATGACCAAGGCGGTCGAAGCCGGCATGCCGAAGATGCGTATCGAGGAGGCGGCTGCCCGACGGCAGGCGCGAATCGATCGCGGCGAGGAGATCGTCGTCGGCGTCAACAAGTTCCAGCTCAAGGAAGAGCCGGCCATCGAGATTCTCGACGTCGACAACGACGTCGTGCGCGAGGCCCAGGTCAGCCGCCTGACCAGGATCCGCGAGACCCGCGACGAGGCGAAGTGCGTTGCCGCACTCAAGGCGCTGGGCGATGCCGCGCGCAACGGCACCGGCAACCTGCTTACCCTCTCGATCGAGGCGACGCGGGCGCGCGCCACGGTTGGCGAGATCTCGTCGGCCCTGGAAGGCGTCTACGGCCGCTACCAGGCGACGGTGCGGTCGATTTCCGGCGTCTATGCCGGCGAGTGGGAGGGCGATGCAGGACTGGAGCGTATCCGCACCGACATCTCGGCCTTCGCTGAAGAAGAAGGCCGCCGGCCGCGCCTCATGGTCGTCAAGATGGGCCAGGACGGCCACGATCGCGGCGCCAAGGTGATCGCCACCGCCTTTGCCGACCTGGGCTTCGATGTCGATATCGGGCCGCTGTTCCAGACGCCGGAGGAAGCCGCGCGGGCGGCGATCGAGAACGACGTGCACGTGATCGGCGTGTCGAGCCAGGCCGCCGGCCACAAGACGCTGGTGCCGCACCTCATCGAGGAACTCGCCAAGCAGGGCGGATCGGACGTGATGGTCGTGGTGGGTGGTGTCATCCCCGCCCAGGACTACGACTTCCTGAAGAACGCCGGTGTCGCCGCGATCTATGGACCGGGCACCAACATTCCGGCGGCGGCTGCCGAGATCCTGTCGATCCTGCGCCAGCGCGACCAGAAGCGCGCCGCATAGGCAGACCTTTGAGCGGTCGCCGAGGCCCGCGACCTAACCTGACGTCGCGGCCCTAACGCCGCGGCACCTGGCTTTCCTGGGGTGTCAGCGCGCGTTCGCTGAAGGAAAGGAGCTTGCCGCGCAGGGTGCCGAAGCCGGTCTGGGCTTCCATCTTCACGGGGTAGCGGAACGGCGTCTGGTCCATGCGGGCGAACCAGATCTTGATCGGCCGCTCGCGCTCGGTCTCGGCCTCCTTGGGTGCATCGTAGAATTCGCCGGCGATGCGCTTGGTGTAGATCTCGCAGACCAGCAGGTCACCCTGCACGCCGGGCACGCCAGCCGTCGTGGCAGGTTCGGTGCCGACCTTCTTCAGGATCACGTCGATGCGCCGCTTGCCGTCATTGCTCGGCACGGTGCGATCGCAGGCGCCGTCGCCGGCCAGGCCGACACTCATTGCCGCAGACAACGGATCGAGCGAACCGCGCTTCTGTTCTTCGGAGATCGTCTGCTGCGGCTGCGGCTTCCATTCCGGCGAATGCTTTTCCGTCATGGTGCCGCCGGCATACTGCGCCACCCAGGTGCGTGGCTTGTCGCCGACGATGATCGACATCGACCCGGCCGTAGGCTGCGCGCCAGCGCCCGTGAAGCCGCCCCAGGCACGATTACGGCCGTCATAATGGATGGTGACCGCTCGCAGGAGCCCTTCCTTGAAGGTGTGGGTTTCGACGTCATAGGCCGAACCGTTGAAGCGTGCGTTGACGTCGATGCGGAAGCCGGAAAGGCCCACGAAGGTGATTTCGTAGGAGATATCGACCTGGCGGGCCTCTTGGCCAGCGCCGGGGGCGGCGCTCTGGGCAGCACTCTGGGCAAGACTGGGCGCTCCGGCCGCCGCACCCCATATGAAGCCCATGCACAAAGCGGACGTCAGCAAGGCCTTACGAAAACTCATGAAATCCCTTTCCGAAGGGGGCTTACGTCGGCTGTACTGGCACGATAGAAGGCCCGCGACCCCAGCGCCACAAAGACTGCAGGCCCAATAAGGCAATTTTGGTCCATGTCGCCCCCCAATAACGAACAAGCCTCCCCAGTGAACGCGTCGCGCACTTGGGGCGTCCTGGCCATTCTCGGTCGTCATTTGTGGCCCAAGGGTGAGCCGGCGTTGCGGACACGCGTGATCGTGGCGCTGGCCATGCTGGTCCTGGCCAAGGTCGTCGCCGTCTACGTGCCTCTGCTCTACAAGCAGGCGATCGATGCATTGGGCTCGCCCGCGGCGCAGGCCGTCGCCGTGCCGGTCGCACTGATCCTCGCCTACGGCCTGGCGCGCGTGCTCTCGCAGGCCTTCGGCGAAATCCGCGACGCGGTGTTCGCGCCGGTGTCCCAGCGCGCGATCCGCAACTTGGCGCTGGAGGTCTTCGACCACCTGCATGCGCTGTCGCTGCGCTATCACCTGGAACGCCAGACCGGCGGGTTGAGCCGCGTCATCGAACGCGGCACCCAGGGCATGGAATTCCTGATCCGCTTCACGACCTTCAACATCCTGCCGACGATCCTCGAGATCCTGCTGGTCGGCGGCATCCTGTGGAGCCTCTACGACTGGCGCTTCTCGGCGGTCACCCTGGTAGTCATCGCGGGCTATATCGTCTTTTCGATCATGCTGTCGGAATGGCGCATCAAGTTCGTCAGGCGCATGAACGATGCCGACACCGAGGCCAACGCCAAGGCGATCGACAGCCTGCTGAACTACGAGACGGTGAAGTATTTCGGCAACGAGGCGCACGAAGCGCGCCGCTTCGATGTCGGCCGCCGGCGCTACGAGGTGGCGGCGATCCATTCCAGCCGCACCCTGTCGCTGCTCAATATCGGCCAGGGCGCCATCATCTCGGTCGGCCTGATCCTGGTCATGATCATGGCGGGGTACGGCGTCGTGCACGGCACGATGACGCTTGGCGACTTCGTGGCCGTGAACACCTTCCTGATCCAGCTCTACATGCCGCTCAACATGCTGGGTTTCGCCTATCGCGAGATCCGCAATGCGCTGGTCAATATGGAGAAGATGTTCGGCCTGCTGGGCGTCCCGGCGGAGATCGCCGACCGGCCGGGCGCGCCGGCGCTGAAAATCGGCGGCGGCGAGATCGTCTTCGATCATGTCGACTTCCACTACGAGCCGGCACGACCGATCCTGCACGATGTCAGCTTCCGCGTGTCGCCGGGCCACACCGTGGCGATCGTGGGCTCGAGCGGTGCCGGCAAGTCGACCGTGTCGCGCATCCTGTTCCGTTTCTACGATGTGGCCGCAGGCAGTGTGCGCATCGATGGCCAGGACATNCGCGAGGTGACGCAGTCGAGCCTGCGCGCCGCGATCGGCGTGGTGCCGCAGGATACCGTGCTGTTCAACGACACGATCTACTACAACATCGCCTATGGCCGCCCCGGCGCCACGCGCGAGGAGGTCGAGCAGGCGGCGCGCCTCGCCCGCATCCACGACTTCATCATGGCGCTGCCGCTGGGTTATGACACGACGGTCGGCGAGCGTGGNCTGAAGCTGTCGGGGGGCGAGAAACAGCGTGTGGCGATCGCCCGCACCATCTTGAAGAATCCGGCGATCCTGCTGTTCGACGAGGCGACCAGCGCNCTCGACTCGCGCACCGAACAGGAGATCCAGCGTTCGCTCGAAGAGGTGAGNCGCGGCCGCACGACGGTGGTCATCGCGCATCGCCTGTCGACCATCATCAATGCCGACGAGATCATCGTGCTCGATCGCGGCCGCGTCGTGGAGCGCGGNGGCCATGCCGAGCTGATGGCGCGGGACGGCATCTATGCCGAGATGTGGCGCCGCCAGCAGGAGGCCGCCACNGAAGCCGANCGCCAGGTCGAGGAACCACCATCGCTGCGGACGGAAGGCCATCTTCGTGTCGCCGAGTAGCCTGGTGTCCGGCAGCGCCGCCAGTCCCTGGCGGGCGCTGCTGCCGATCTACGTCGCCTGCCTCGCCTTCGGCATCCAGGTCGGTACGTCCATGCCGNTGGTGCCATTGGCGCTGGAGCAGCAGGGCGTCGACAAGTTNCTGATTGGCATCGTCGGTGCCGCCTGGGGTGTCGGCATGATCGCCACCACGCCGTTCGTGCCGGCGGTGGCGGCGCGGCTGGGCGCGGTGCCCCTGATCTGCGGCGCGGCCGTGATCAGCGCGGCGCTGTCGGTCGCCTTCGCCTTCACGAGCAGCGTGCCGTTGTGGTTCGGGCTCACCCTGCTGCAGGGCGTGGTCGGCGGCGTTCCCTGGGTGGTGAGCGAGATCTGGATCAACCTCGTGATCGACGAGAAGCGCCGCGGCCGCGCCATGGCGGCCTATGCCGCCCTGATCGCCGTCGGCATGGCGATCGGTCCGCTGGTGCTGCAATTCGTCGGTCTCTACGGGCCGCGGCCGTTCCTGGTCGCGGCGGCCCTGATGCTCGTNGTCATTCTGCCGCTGCTGCCCGCCTGGAAGTCGGCGCCACCGATCCACCTGGTGAAGGACGGCGGNATATTGCGCGTCGTNCGCGCGGCNCCCGTCGCCATGCTGGCCGCCTTCGCCTGTGGGCTGGGTGAGCAGGTCGCGTTCAGCTTCCTGCCGATCTTCGCGGTCGAAGCGAAGGTGCCAGCCGAGACCGGCGCGCTGTGGCTGTCGGCCTTCGTGATCGGCAACATCGTCCTGCAATGGCCGATCGGTTGGGCGGCCGACGAGCTCGACCGACGGATCGTGCTTGCCGTCTGCGCGCTGGTGAGTGCCGCGCTGGTGGCCTCNATCGCNTTCATCGATCCGCAGTCCAACGCCATCCTCGTCGTGCTGGTGCTGTGGGGCGGCATTTCGTTCGGCATCTATACGGTGGGCCTGGCGTTGCTCGGCCAGCGCTTCAGCGGTGGCGACATTGCCCGTGCGAATGCCGCCTTCACGATCGTCTACACCGTGGCGGGCCTGGTCGGACGGCCGATCGCCGGCGGTGCGATGGACGTGATGGGCCGCTCCGGCATGACCTCGACGGTGATGCTGTTCTACGTGATCGCCGGCGTCGCCGCCTTGCTGGCCTTGCGCCGACGCGACTGATAAACCAGCCGCGGCATGAGTGCGTCCGTCGCCACTTCGCAGACTTCCGCAGATCCGCTGCTCGCCCCGCTGCTGGCAGGCGATCGGCGAGCCCTGGCGCAGGCCATCACCCTGATCGAATCGACGCGCAGCGACCATCGCGAGCGGGCCGACGGGCTGCTCGCTGCCGTGCTGCCGCACACTGGCAAGTCGGTGCGGCTCGGCATCACCGGCGTGCCCGGCGTCGGCAAGTCGACCCTGATCGAACGGTTCGGGCTTTCGCTGATCGAGCGCGGCCGCTCGCTCGCGGTGCTGGCGATCGATCCCTCGTCGAAACGCGGCGGCGGCTCGATTCTGGGGGACAAGACGCGCATGGAGGAACTGTCGCGCCATCGCGGCGCCTTCATCCGACCTTCGCCGGCCGGTGCCACCCTGGGCGGCGTAGCGCGGCGCACGCGCGAGGCCATGCTGCTGGCCGAGGCCGCGGGTTTCGACACGGTGATCGTCGAGACGGTGGGCGTCGGCCAGTCCGAGACGGCGGTGGCCGACATGGTCGACATGTTCGTCGTCCTGCTGCTGCCGGCGGGCGGTGACGACCTGCAGGGCATCAAGCGCGGGGTCATCGAGCTTGCCGACCTGATCGTGGTCAACAAGGCCGACGGCGACCTCAAGGCGACCGCCCGGCGCTCGGCGTCGGACTATCAGCATGCCTTGCGCATGCTGCGCTCGCCGACGGCGGGCTGGACGCCGGAAGTCACGACCTCCTCGGCCCAGACCGGAGAAGGTGTGGCCGAGATCTGGGACGTCGTGCAGCGCTTCAATGCCGCTGTCGGTGAAAAGGGCATCGCCCGGCGGCGNGCCGAGCAGGCGCGCGCCTGGATGTGGAACGAGGTCGGCGAGACCCTGCTGGCCGATTTGCGCCGGCACCCGGACGTCCGAAAGCTGGTGGGGGGGCTGGAGCGCGAGGTCGAAGCGGGGCGGACTACCCCGGCGGCCGCCGCCCGGCGTATGCTACAGGCCTTCCATGGCCGCTAAATCGATCCTGAGGCGTGCCCGCCGTGCCGCCGCCGAAGCCCAGAAGGAACCCTTCTGGAAGCGCAAGACCTTGGCCCAGATGACCAAGCAGGAGTGGGAATCGCTCTGCGACGGCTGCGGCATGTGCTGCGTCAACAAGCTGGAATACGAGGGGACGGGCGAGCTCGCCCAGACCGACACCTGCTGCAAGCTGCTGGATCCCAAGACGGCGCGCTGCAAGGATTACAAGAATCGCAAGAAGATCGTGCCGGACTGCATCCAGCTGACCCCAAAGGTTGTGGCCAAGATGGACTGGCTCCCCAAGACCTGCGCCTACCGCCTGGTCCACTTTCGCCAGGACCTCTACTGGTGGCATCCCCTGCTGTCAGGTGATCCAAACACTGTGCACGAAGCGGGAATCTCGGCCCGCGGCCGGGTCATCCCCGAGGATCAGGTCGAGGATATCAGCGACAGAGTGGTGGATTGGTTTGCTTGACGGGGCCCGCTTCGGCCCGTAAAAAGCCGGCCTTCCCGCCCTTCGGCGGGATCGTTTTTTAGCGGATATCGCCATGCCTCGTCGTTGCGCCCTTTCGGGCAAGGCCGTGCAGTACGGCAACAATGTGAGCCACGCGAACAACAAGTCGCGTCGTCGCTTCATGTCCAACCTGCAGGTCGCCTCGGTTCTGTCCGATGCGCTCGGCCATTCGGTGCGCCTGCGGCTGACCCCGCGCGGCATCAAGACGATCGAGCACAATGGTGGCATCGACGCCTACCTGCTCGGCACCAACAACAGCAAGCTGAGCCCCGAGATGCAGGTGCTGAAGCGCCGTGTCGTGTCGGCCAAGGCCAAGAAGGATGCGAAGGCGGCGGCGTAAGCGGCCGTTTCCTGACGCTTGAACAGCGGGCCTGCGGGCCCGCTTTTTATTTGTGCCGGCCTACTTGCACAATCTTACTTGCCCAATCCTATTTGGCAGACCGAAGCGGGCTCTGCGGCAACTCGAACAGCATCAGGATGTTGCGCTGGAGCGGATTGAAGTTGTCGTCCGAGATCAGCCACAGCAGGGTCTCGCCACGCGTGCCCCGGGTGGCCGAGAGGCCTTCCAGATTATCGACGGCATAGGGCGTGGCGAGGAAGGCGAGTTCCTCAGGCGTCACCGTGCCGCCCGGCTGGAGCTGAGCTGCCTCGAAACGCATCACGCGCACCCGCACGCCGCGCACCACGTCGAAGGCCCGCTCCAGGGTCGCATAGGCGCCGTCGGGCAGCCGGACGATGGCGGTCGGCCGGAAGTCGGGGTTGGTCGTGTAGCTGAAGCTGCTCCAGCTGTAGCGGCTGTTGCCGGCGGGGCGGCCGATCCAGCCCACCACCGTGCCGGGCTTAAGGCTGTATTCCTCGCTGATGGCGACGACTGTGCCGTCTTCCAGTGCCGTCATGGCCTCGATGCCGCCATTGGCGGGCTGGCGGCCGATATCGGCCGGTCCCTCAATCGGCAGCGGTGTCGCCTCGAGCGTACGATAATGCCACAGCCGGTGCCGGCGCTCGAAGGCGATCAGCCACGAGCCGTCGGGCAGCCGGGCCATCGCCTCGGCATCGGCCTCGGCCTTGCTGTGGATCGCCTTGCCGTCGAGGCCGCGCAACTGGCCGATCCGGGCCTGACCGAGGCCGGCGAGATTGCCGTCGGCGCTGTAGTCGATGGTCGCCGTGAACCAGGCTCCCTCGTCGGAGATCGAGGTCAGCGAACGGCCGTCGGCCGAGACATGCAGGTCGGACCAGCCGCCGAAATTGGGGGAATCGGCCTTCATCTCGACGCCGCCGCGCCAGATCAGCCGTCCGATCTCGGTCGCGGCCGGCTCGTCGAGCTTGAAGACCAGCCGCTGGTTGTGGATCGCGAGCGGCTTT
>JGI26527J51213_1002313_pt1 | contig 11663 bp, 6 predicted proteins | sample ThiBiot_300_biof_FD_51213 | JGI IMG/M metagenome (IMG submission 51213) | reverse complement strand
CCTCCGCCATAACTGTGGAGCACGACCCCTCGCGCGCCTTCCACGATCGAGCATCTTGTTTTCTGATAAGGTCAGCCTCCTGATCGAAGGGGGTGGGTCATGGTTCAATATTCAGGACTGCGCTTCTGGAGCGATGCTGGGGCAAGGGATCGCGCCATCGACCGCCTGTTGGCGTTGCGCGCCGGCCTCACCAAGGATGTCACGCCTAATAACAAGCAGGACTCCTTTCACCTCGCGACCTGGAATATCCGGGATTTCGGCGGCAGCCGGCTGAACCCGTCGCCACGCCTGCCGGAATCTTTGCTCTACATCGCGGAGGTTATATCCGCCTTCGATCTGGTTGCAGTGCAGGAGGTCAACGAGAACATGACCGACTTCCAGAAGGTCATGAAGCTGCTTGGCCCGCATTGGGACTATATCGTAACCGACCAGAGCGGAAACATGGAGCGCCTCGCGTTCGTGTTCGACACGCGCAAGATCCGGTTTCGCCATGTCGCCGGCGAGATCGTGCTGCCTGCGAAGAAGGGCAAAGAGGTTGCTCAGTTCAACCGCACGCCATTCCTTGTCGCTTTCCAGGCGGGCTGGTTCAAGTTCAACATTTGCACCGTGCATATCTACTATGGCTCCGCGCAGGACACCGCGCAGCGTAAGCGTGAGATCGCCGACATCGCATCGTTCTTCACGGCACGGCAGAAGAAGGACGGCGAGACTTATATCCTGCTCGGCGACTTCAATATCCTCAACCCCTCCGATCCGACCATGAACGCGCTGCTGGGCGGCGGCTTCGAGGTGCCGGCGGCCTTGCGCAAGCCAACCGCGCTGGCGAGCGAGAACTATTACGATCAAATCGCGCTGAGAACACAGAACAAGCTGGTCGAGATCAGGAATGCCGGCTGCTTCCGCTGGCAGGACTATGTGTTTCGCGACGAAGCAGACTATGCGGCCTATAAGCCCTTGATGCCGACCAAGACCAAGACCGGCAAAGACGCAAAGACGGACAACAAGGCATATAAAACCTGGCGCACGTGGCAGATGTCGGACCATCTGCCGCTGTGGACCGAGATCAAGATGGATTTCACCGAATCCTATCTCACCAGCCTGAAATCCGGCGCGACGCCTCTGGCGACATTCACTCCTGAATCAGGTCCGCGCCCCGAGGCCGGGCCGACCTCCGATAGCTGATCGGTCACGCCGTCTTCCGGCCAGGAGCTGTTCGCATGAGCAAGAACATCGTTGTCTGCTGCGACGGCACCGGCAACGAGGTCGAGGGCAATCTCTCGAACGTTCTCAAGTTATTCCGTATCGCTCAGAAGAACGAACATCAGCGCGTCTACTACAACCCTGGAATTGGTACGATCGGCAGTCGCGATGCCTGGATGCGGCTGAAGCAGAACACCAGGGCTGTGTTCGGACTGGCGACCGGCTACGGCCTGGACGACGACATTCTCGGTGCCTATCGCTTTATCGCTGAGCAATTCGAAGATGGCGACCAGATCTTCTTGTTCGGTTTCAGCCGCGGCGCCTACACCGTGCGCGCGCTGGCGGGCTTCATCCACATGGTCGGGTTGTTGCCGCCCGATCAGCTCAATATCGCGGACTACGCGCTGACGGCCTACAAGCGCGCCAGCGAGGAGAACAATCTCAGCATTGCCTGGAATTTTAGCCAGATCGCCGGCGGCCGCCGCGCCACCATCAAGTTCATTGGCGCATGGGATACGGTCGCCTCGGTGCTGGTGCCACGTCGCGACCGCATCATTCCGACGCTGCTGATGCTACCCTTCACGCGCGTCAATCCGAGCGTCGAAGTCTTCCGCCACGCGATGGCGATCGACGAACGCCGTCGCATGTTCCGCCTGAACCGCTGGACCGCGCCGCAACCGTTCGTCGCTAATCGTTTCGATTCATCCGCGCCGCCTCAGGCCCAGGACATCAAGCAGGTATGGTTTGCGGGCGTCCATGCCGACGTCGGCGGCGGCTACCCCGAAACCGAAAGCGGCCTCTCCAAATTCCTCCTGGTATGGATGATCGATGAGGCGGTCGCCCACGGACTGAAGATCAACACCGCGATGAAAAACCACCTCGTGCTCGGCCGGCCACGCGAGGGTGGGCGACACGTCTATGTCGCGCCGGATGCGCAAGGGCCGCTGCACGATTCGCTGACATCAGCCTGGAAAATTCTGGAGTGGCTGCCGAAATCCGCGAAGTGGAAGGAATGGGAGCGTCGCGAACTTCTCGGGTTTTACATTCCCGATGGGGAGCCAAGAGTTTTAGCCGATCCGTCCGTCAAACCTCGCATCCACCAGTCCGTTGTCGATCGCAAGGCGCAGACGTCTGACTATGCGCCCGTCAACTTTCCGGACGAATTTGACATCGAGCCATGATGTTGGCCGACGCGGCAACCCATGACCTTGTCTTGAACGATGACGTTGCGCGCTTTGTACGTTGCTAACGCCGCCTCGCAGGTCGTCACGCCACGCAGGCCGATGAAGCGCGGCACTTCGCAGAGACGTCAACGTCATGAGTGCTTCGGACCAGTAGCAACCCGGGTGCCGCAGGAATAGTCAGTGGGCATCGTGGTTGCAATGTGGTTGCAACTCCGATCTCGTTCCTGACCGCTCGTGAGATGATGTCACGTAATTATATGATTATATTGGAGAAAGCTGGCGCACCCGAAAGGATGAAACTGGGCACGGCTATATCATTGCAGGGCCTCTATAATTTTCAATCGCGATCCTCAAGTCTCTGAGCGCCTGCTTTGATGGCGGGCTGAACTCCCGCCCTACTGGCCGGAACGGTGTCGCATAATCACCGAACGTTAGTAACAAAGCCCCGACGGGCTTACGCCGGTAAACCCTTTCTGCTGACAGTCTCTTTCCAACGCCTTCTGATGCCTGTCCCAATTCTCTTCGACGCTCTTTGCCACGCTTAGCTGCTGCTGCTTTGAAATAAGTCCAGACTTATCGAGGAAATCCGAAAATACCTGGAACTGCGCGAAGTGTCGAACCGAGGCCGCCATTCCACAGTATAATATCTTGACCTTATCGCTTTCGTCGCACGCGGGAAAACCTCCGCCAGGATTGTAATCTTTGTCACCGGGGCGTGCAGGACCGACGCCTCCTTTAAGGGTTACCTCTTCTCGACGGCGATTTGCAAACTCCGTCATTTCTGGCGAACAGTTCGGATTGACGGGCACGCGGCCATACCGACCCTTCAATTCAAGGTAGATAGTTTCTCCTTGGTTTGACAATCCACCGCGACCCTCTTCGAGAGCTCGTGTGTAATAAAGAAATGCCATGCAATCGAAATTTTGCGCCGAGTCAAAGAGTTTAACCGCGCGTACATCATCGCGCCCAACACCTTCACCGGTGTAGTACAACACCCCCAACAACGTGGTCGCTGCGGGAAGTCTGCTGTCACCCGCTTTGTTCAGCCACTCCGCGGCGAGCTGCGAATCCTTTTTTATGCCATCGCCGGTAAAATACAGCGTTCCGAGCATGCCTTGCGCGATTGCATTTCCAGTTTGAGCTGCCGTGGCGACCCAACTGGCGGCGACCGCTTTATCGACTAACTGTCCCCTACCATCCGCAAATAAATCATGCATCAGCATCATGGCGACAGGATTCCCGAGAGCGGCCTCATCCTGCAGTATCTTTATTCCTTCGTCCGTGCGCCTGCTTACGATCAACGCTCGCGCCATCATTAATTTGATGACGCGATCATCGGGCGAATATCTGACGGCTTCTTCGCACGACTTTATAGCTCGCCCGGAGTCGATCCGATCCCATGGAACTCCTGCGCCCTTGCTTCCAGGTTCGTAGATTGTCGCGGCTTCACGTCGGCATTTCTTTTCCGCCACAACGGCCGGAGGCGTGCCCGGATCGGCAACTTCCAGGGTGTCCGCCAGATCGATAATGTCATGACAGGTGACTTGGTGCTGCCGTTGCTGAAGAGCGGCAAACCGATCGCTTGATGAACCATCCATCGCCCCGGTGGCAAGCACGCCGTAGCTCTGGCTAATGAGGAGCATGGAGGCACTCGGATTGAACTTGCGGCAGTTCTCCGCGTCGGAAGCGATTGTCCGGCGCTGAGCCGCTTTCGACTCGGCGGCAGCCTTCAGCGCATCGTCCAATTTGGTCCGCATAAGCGTGAATTTGAGTGCCGGCACTGCCATGTCTGGGTTGTCGGTGAGTTGCGAGAACATGTAACGCAACGCTGGTTCAACATCGCGGTCCAGAAACGTGCGAATGCACGTTTCGAACTGGTTCATCGAATAATCTGTATTCGGGCAGCCAGCCCATTGAGGGTCGATGGTGGAAATTGCGCGGAAAAGCCCCGCAATTTCGCCGCACGTTTTAGGCTCGTAACGCAGTGTGCTCCGCGTGACTCGTTTAATTGCATCAAGAACGGTGGTCAAATCACGGGACATCTCGCTACAGGGGACGGAATATTGCTGTATGACATCCTTGAATATTTTGGCTCCAATGAGCTGTGCGGTGCCGAACCCCACAACGGATTGCCGGGTCGGGTCCGGGTTAGCTTTGATGATCGCCCATAGGCATCGCGCCAAAGTCTGGTTGTCGCTTTCGGCTTGGCAAATGACATCGGCGGAGCCTTCCAGCGCCGGGGCCATAGATGCAACGGGCGCCGCCGCGACAGGCGCTCGCGGAGTTGCCACCGTCATAGGTCCGGGGAGTTCCGAACGCGGTGGGGCGGCCGGCGCGGGTGGCCTCGATGCCGCGAGGCGTGGGGGAGCTTGTTGTGTAACTGCTGCTCCTTGCACGGTCTGCTGAAGGGAAAATTCAGCGCAGCCAGGAAAAATTACGGAGGCATTGGCCTTTCGCTTGTCCGATGAGAGTTGGCCGCGATATCCGGCCGGGCGAAAGCCGGGAAAGCGCTTGAGCTGTCGTGTTGGCCGCAACTCGAACAGCCCATTGGAATCGACAACCCCTGTCATCTCAAATTCGGCGCCGGTGGTTCCTGTGGTAGGCCGAACCGTCGCCCGCGCCGCGATGTGCGTCTGATCAGCACCGGACACCGTGAGTGTGAGCGCATATGGGATGCCACCGCAGATGTATTGGCCTTGCCAAGTACCTTGGATCGGTGCCTGAGCCAGCGCCGGAAAATAGGATGCCATGGACAACAACGGCACGAGAGCAAATGCCAATTTACGCATCGAACGTTTCCCTCGCTTGCGCCCACTGGCTATCAAGAAGAGTTTCGGTGTAGCGCAAGCACTCGAAACAGGTAGCCCACGGCGATCGAGGCTGTCGAAGTTCTCGCCAGCATACGTCCTTCTCGACGTTTACCACGCAACGCAAAGCGACAGTCTTTTCTTGCCAGTCATATCGCTACCATGCATCCACGCCGCTGACCCGCTCGAAGCGGCCACCATCGACTGGCGATCCGTTGCGGTTAATGTAAACAACAGCACGATCGTGATAGATAAACAGCACGCGCTGATCCGGCGCATAAGCGACGGTTCTGACAACCGTATCGCCGCTCATCTCAACGACGAATTTGACCGCGAAGCGGTCGTTGACGGCGAGTGTTGACGTCACCAGACGCCTCGCCTGATTGTATTCGTTTGCCCAGGAGAGCCGCTCACCCGTCTTCTTGAGAGCAGTCTCTTTCGTCAGTAGCCCGAATGTGAAGAAACCCTCGGTCTGAAGCGTGTCGCACTGAGGAGCGAAGCAACGTCCCGTGCGCTTGAGCGTGTTTCCGAACGTATCATATTCGTACTGTGTTTTCTCAAATGGCCCGGTATCATTGAACTTGGTTTGATCTGCGACGAGATCGGTGTCGTGGTCATATAAGTAGTCGTAACCTTGTTTCGGATAATGCCATTTGGCGAAGCGAAGCCGGCCGTCCGGGAAGTGCTGTTTCTCCACCTCGAATATCTGCGCGCCGGTCAGGGCATTGACGATCCGAAATATCTGACGATCATCGGAATATTTGTATTCACCGAATCGTTCGATCTTTCCGGCCGCAGAGACAATCTCAACACGAGCAGGTTGGTTGTGTCCGTTGCGGCTTATGAGCGTGATTGAACGGATGGAGTCGTCCGGGTTTCGTGTCGTAATCTTGGCGAGATAGGTGGATGTTCTCACGTATTCGTAGCTATTCGTGTATTCCAGCCGATTGAAGGCATAGCGTTTGACTATGGTCGGCCGCCCCGCCGTGTCACAGGCGACATCATACCAGGATGCATTCTCCGGGTTGTTGTCGATTTCTCGACGATCGATCCGCCTGTCCATAATCGGCACGAGATGGCTCGTGTCATTGACGTTGAAATAAGTATAGAGACCCTCGCACTGTCCAGCCTTCGTGCCCGAGGGGGCGTGCGGGTCAGGTACAGGCGCCACCTGACTGCGTCCTGCGCAGACTTCCAGCGCTTTGCGGCCGAAATTCTCCGAGCCTCTGAGATCGAAATCCACGGCTTTTTCAGCGCGCGAGTTCTCGATGCTGAGAGAGGCACTGCCCGGCAACACGTCGAGAAATGCGGCCGGCAGGGCTTCGGCGACGATCCACGCCTTATCCGGCGCGTAGTAGCGTATGCTTGTGAGAAAAGGAATCGTTCTCCCGTCTTGCAGCGTCACGATCAGCCTGCCCGGCCGGTCCACGCCGTCGGCTCTCTCCAGCGCGTTTCCCTTGTAGTCATAGAGGGAGGCTCCTGTGCCAGGGCCAAGCGCCGTGTTGCACGCCATCGTCAAGAAGGCACGACCCGCCGTCGCTTTATGCTGAGTACTCACCCGCTCGGGGTCGTGAGACACGAAGACCGGCCATTCGGCCGGAGGCGAGGCTGCTGCGCTCGCCGATTGTTGCGAAGACCGCGGTGGGGCATCAGCAGAACCTTGACGAAGGCCGGAGGTTTTTCGCCAAATCCAGTCATTATTCCGATAGCGAATCTCGACGGCGCAGGAATCGCTGGACATGAGCTTGCTGCCCCGACGGGGTGCGCAATGCGGATCGCCCGCGTAGATACGGGCAGTAATCGATGTCAGCTTTTTATCTGCGCTGATATTGAAGGTTTTTTCATAGAGATGCTCGTGGAAGATTTCTTTCCACCCTGCACCGTCTCCCTGAATCATGATGACGGCGTCGCAGCCGCGATTGCTGCAATTCGCGCCAGTGTAATGGTCGGCGCAGAGAGTTTCATTGTCCAGGATCAGCGCCGGGCGGCCGTGGTCGAGCGTCACCGAGGTGATGCCCGCCATGCGATCAGTGGGCACTCCCTCCGAATTATACTCCTTGCAACTGTTGCGGACAGTCTCAGCATACGCCCTGACCGCAGCAGGCAAATGTTGATATTGCGCGTCCGTGGTTGCCATCGGCAATTCGGCAGCCACTTGCCTCACGTTCGAGGGCTGCTCGTTCTGGCTGGCGCGCGTTGTCTTGTCCCAGCCCGTGCCGTCGAGCGAGACCGCTACGCGAAAGCCCATGACATTGAAGCGTTCATCCGAACTTTCCTGCGGGCTCCACATGCCGTCGTTGCCCTCGCGGTCGTAACCAAAGATCAGCCGCTCGGACGCGCGCATCGAAAGCTGCGTCAATTCATAGTCGCCGCTGCGCGCGACGAAGACGACGCAGTCGGCTTCGTTCCACGGCGAGCCATCGGGAGGTGCACCCTGATAGCTCTTGTGGAAACAATCCTCGACCGTCTCTTGTGCGTTACCGCCCATATCGTAGAGGCCCCAAGGATTGGGCTTGTAGGAGCCGACCTCGGCCGTCCAGTCTGGATGTATCTTTTCCGCGCAAGCTGCCGCGAGAGCGGCCTGATAGCCGGATTTGCGATCCGCAAAATTGGCATAGTCGCAGGTGCTCTTGAAATCGTTCCCCCAAAAGCTGAATGTTTCTGTTCCGGCGCGGTAGGCATATTCCCACTCCGCCTCCGTGGGCAGACGATAGTGCTTGCCAGTTTTCGTGCTCAGCCAGTCGAGATAGCCCTTCATCTCATTGCGGGATACGCAGACAGCCGGTTGCCTGCCGGTCACGGGCAGCCCCGGCTGCGCATAGGAACCGTCGCCGATATAGATCACGTAAGGCGCGGATTTGGTCTTGTCCCCGCCGGGGACGGGCGTGCCGGTGTATTTGAACGCATGGGGGCCGCTTTCCATCACCCGTATGCCGCACTTGCCGCCCACATGCGCTCCGGTTTCCTTCACATAGGCTCCGAACTCATCGACCGTGACCTCGAAGCGGCCGATGGCGAAAGGATAGCCGATCGTGACCCTGTGCTGCGGAACGGACCAATCTGCGTATTTGAGTTGCTGTACCTCCTTCGGGCTCGCGCCCATCATGAAGGAGCCAAGAGGCAGCGGCATCATCTCGGGGCAGTTCGCGCAATCGCGGAAGGGCTGACCGACAGCCGCAGCCGAGCCTGCGACTTTGGTTACTGTTCCGGCCTGCATGGGCGTGCCGAGTTGCCGGGCCGCATCCGGCGCGGTCGCCTGGGCCGCTTGTTCACCCCTGCGTCGTTGGATCGAGATGCGGAAATTCTCCGGTCCGGCCGACCGCATCAGTTGGCCGACTCTTACCTCATAGTCCGTCCTCTGCGCGGTGAATGTGAAGCGATCTTGAGCATCCGCAACATCGAGGATCGAGAAGACGGTATTGTCTCCGCCGAGGATTTTCAGCGTGAACTCCTGGCCGATCTCGGTAGCCAGCCTATAACAGGTCACGCCTTCCGCCGGTGCGATGCCCGTCAGAAGGAGACCGTCTTTGCCGGGAAAAAACTGAAGGTCTTGGCATCCCTCGGCCGAGGCGCGTCCGGTTGCTGAAATATTGACACCAACAATTAACGTCAGTAGCGCCAATAACGCCGTGAACTTGCTCACCTTCCACCCTCCGAAACGATAGAATACGAGGCGGATCGCTCACTCACCATACGAAATGAATTGGGTCGATCGCAGGGTCCCGTCATGCAACGCTCAGCTATTGCGCCCTGCGTTCGCCCATGCTTTCGAAACGCTATTTGGCCGCCGCGCCGCTTTCTGAAAAGCAACCAACCAGAACGACGCCCTTTCCATGTAGCCTCGTTGCGACCGCGAACGGAGAGTTATGATAGCGAGCCTCACACCATTTGGATCGATAGGCGACCATTTGGGTCTCTCCGATTTGCTCATCCGGCGGCTTTTCGGGAAAGATCGTTGCCGCGAAGACAGGCGTAGTGCTGAGCACGACGATCGATGAAAGAACGAACACCATCTTCTTTGTTCACTCCCCCAGGGGAAGAACAGAGGTTAGTCGAGAGGGCATATGCAGAGCAAGCGCTGTCCGCAGGGCGAACAGGCAGCCCCGTGCGCTTGATCATTGCGGCGCTGCCGCCAAGAAACGAATAGCCGAATATAGACGACGCATTATCGATCACGCCTGCCCCGGCGGGATTTACACTTCTGATGTACGCAAAGGCTCCGTCGTAAAAGCTCGCAGTCATTTGCAAACCAGCGTCAAACGGACCAAACGATGGCTCACTTCCAACTTGCTGCTCAGACATGTGACGCCCTTTCCAATGTTTGGATGTTTACGGCCTCGGCGCCTCTCTGAGGGTGAAGAAATAGCAAAGGAACAACAGTCCTTCGCTGAAGAAGGTCGCGGACCAACAAAATAAGATAGCGCTCAAGGCAATGTAGACACGTGGAGATGTCTCCATTGCAAAACGAGCCAGATCAGCTTGATACGCCAAACTAAAGTTTTCAGCGACGATCATACCAGTGAGGCCACCGCCCAGAAGCACAACAAACAGCTTCTTTTGCGATCGACGCTGATCTCGAATCTCCTGGAGCTTTTCGAGATAACTATTAACAGAATTTGTGGAGGTGAGAGTCGCAACAACATGTACGACACACAGGATTAGAGCCAACCAAATGAACATTTCTAATATGTAAAAATCAAGAATCGATGTCTGGTCGGCAAGGCTGCGCTGTGCAAAAAACTGGTAGCTTTTCCTAGAAAGCATCAAGAAAGATGCGTTCTCGATGTTAATGCCGACCGCCTGGAAGAAGGCAGAAAGTGGCCGCTCAAGCAGAAACGCGAGCCCAATCGCGACAGGCAAAGCTATTATCGAGCGCAAAACGTACGCCTTGCTCTGCGGCTTCATATTCTGTCCTCGAATATCGGAACTCGAACGCCGCCCTCTACAAAGGGGAAACCAATTCCAGCTCCCACTTGCATACCGACAGAGGCAACTGAATTAATTTCTCCATCCGGGCGAGCAACCACCCTTCCCGAGACAAGGGGCCCGAAAGAGAGTCCTTCGGCAAAGATCGATCCATTTACCGTTCCCACGAAGGCAATTGCTCTACTCATGGATGACGTCTGCTGCCAAACATAATGACAAAAAGCGTCCAAGACACGCCTGCGCAACCACACCGCAACATCTGCTTTCGGATATTCTCCACGCGCTTTTGTTTCAATGAGGCAACGTAGTCAACATGGCTTGCGAAAGCATATACGGTCCGGCAAAGAGACCTTCGGGAATCCGTGAAACTGATACAGTTCCGGTCAAGGCAAAACGTTGCTCATCTGCGTCAGCCCTTGTGCTTGACTTTGATGAATGAAGATCGTGCTTAAGAGTGCCAAAAAGAAGCCTATCCAACCGGCCATAATCAGAACTGCCCAACGGGTCTGACGATGGACGGTTTGCGCACATGCTCACAGCTCCGGCGGCAACGAAGCCAAAGGATCAGCTTTCCAACAGAGCTGTCGTCTGAATGGGTGTTGAAGTTGGTAGGAAAAGGAAACGTACGTATGGTCCGCTACTCGGTCGCCGATTGATCGATAGAGCGAATAGACCTTCCAGTGCCAAAACTAAGCAGCCGCCACAAGAGCAGCACAGCTATCAACTAGTATTGTGCCTAAGGCAGGCGCGCCAATGCGATCCGGCTTTGAAGAATTCGATAAACGCCCTAACCAGCCTTTGGCTCATGTGGACACCCCACCCAACGAAACCAATCAAGCCTGCATGGCCAATCGCGATCGCGAGAGATTCATATGATCCGGATTCAATCGAAAGATATGGTGAGGATAGTTCTTTGAACGCTGTCGTTTGTTCAAGCTAAATCGCAAAATACAACTTCACGTTTTGATGAGCGCAGTTTATCACAATGTAATACGGCAATGATGCCGCGACGCCGCAAATGTTTTGCGTCTTAGGTTTGTGTCTATATGTGCACAATGATTACGTGATATGTACATGATATATCGTTGAACTGGATCGTCAGCGGATGCAAGCGGGCGTCTATCCTCTGTATGCCCGAGTGGACCGATCAGCAGGGGTGGCGCCGTGACGGTCTCCTGATCCTATCGGTCGATATAACCGGAGCAAACCACCTCAACGGAATGGCGGGGCAGAAACGACGTAATGGCTACGGGTCGCATGTCCGACGACTTGGAAAACCCGAACCTATGCAAGCACCGCGCGTGCGACACTGTTATTGGGACCGAGCCAGCGGACTTGCCATTAAGGCCGGCGGTCATCGAACCGCGTGAAGAGGCCGGAGAGATGACCGCAACCGACCATCGAGCCAAAACGAAGAAAAGCTCTTGCCAGGCAGGCGTCGTCGGAGATGAAGGTGTGGATGGCGTCGGCAGCCAAGCCAGCGCATGTGGCAAGGTAGACATCAGGATTCACTCGAAGGGAGTAACCTTGATGCCTGCACTGATTA
>JGI26527J51213_1002264_pt1 | contig 11834 bp, 10 predicted proteins | sample ThiBiot_300_biof_FD_51213 | JGI IMG/M metagenome (IMG submission 51213) | reverse complement strand
TTCTCGTTTCCTCGACATCCGGAAATCCTCCCGGACACAAGGAATCAGCCCCAATCAATCACCGCAAGAACAATTGAGTATCGAGCCTAGAGCCTTCCGCTCCTGATGGAATCAGAAGCGGGGCACTATGATTTTGATCTGACACGTTCTCTTCACGCGAGCCGGATTCCATCCTCGGGTCAAGCCCGAGGACATGCTTCGGTCGAAAACGCTCTGAGATGTCGCTTCGGCAGTCCAACGCCTTGCGGGGTCAGCGCGATGGCCGGCGCGTCGGCGCGGACTGCCGCCATTGTCGCGACAGGCTTATCAGCCGATCGCGGGAAATCGTGCCGCCGTGGTAGATGGCGCGCGACACCGCACCCGCGCCAAGCACCGCATCTCCAAATTCGTGCCGCCGCAGGAACGGATGATGCGGCAGATAGGTTCGGACCATTTCCCTGTATTTTTCCATCTCAGAGGGAGGCAGCCGGACGCGGCCCGCGCCATCGAGCGGCTTCGACTCGATGTACTGCGCAAGCAACGACAACTGCTCCTCGACGTCATAAACCGCATTCGGCAGCGCGGATTCGCATTGTTCGCTCAGCCGGTCCCGCAACTTGTCCTGTTCGCGGCCCAGGATCTCGTACAGAACCGCTTCGACCATTCCCCAGGCTTCGCGCCCGCCGTTTGCGCTAAGGTTTCTGGCGACGTTTGCGAAATCATCGATTACAGCCAGGATGGATCCCACAGCCGCAAGCACCGGGGCGTATCCGGCGAACACTTTGCCTCGCTCGTTCTGCCAAAGCTCTCCCGCCGGCAGACCCAGCGCCGCTTCGATTGCGTCAAAATAAACGGTGATGAAATCCTGCGCCTGTTCGGGATGTTTCAAATAGTGCGAACCGGATCGCGCGGCTGATGCGGCATAGGCGTGGATCAGTTGGCGCGCGCCCTCCTTGTCGAAAAACTCGACATTCGCCGCGACGTGCGTAATCCCGTGCTCGTTGAGTTTGAGCTGCTGCCGCGCCAATTCGATCGACTCGAACCTTCCCAGCAAGATCAGCTTAGGTCGCGAGGTAACACGTCGGTCGCTCCGCAGAAATTCGGCGCTGGATGCGAGGAACTGCTCGATTCCCGTTTCGCCCGACAGCAGCCTTCCTTCATCGAGAGCATCCACAATGACCGGAATCTTCCCCTCGTGAAATGCGGCGAGCGGGTCACTTTTGTCGGCGGCTTGCAGATCAGCCAGCATCGCACCGAGAGAGCCGGCCGAAACGGCGACTTTGGCCAGGTCGAGGATCGGCGCCTTGAGCGTCGCGGACAGTTGCCTTGCCAATGTGCTCTTGCCGATCGCGGCGGACGCCTCGATGAAAACGATCTCCTTCTCCAGGGCAGATGCGCCGCCCTCCTTGATTTCCAAACTTGGCGCCACGAACGGCGTCGGCGCCTCCCCGATGAAGAGATATCCGCTCTGATCGGATTTCGGGAAATGAACGGGACGATTCAACACCCGAGTGAGTACGTCTAGTGCAGTTTCCGGCATCAGGATGACCTCTTCGAAGGCCGCACGTTTACAATCGCGAAACCTCAGGTTCAATGGGCAACGTTAAGGTGTGCGGACGACATGCTCGAACCAGCGGTGACCGGTTAACGCACGGAGCGGACGACACCGCGCACCCGCGCATGACCGTCTGGAGGCGCGCTTCCAAAGCCGGACCGTCTGTCTATCAGTTCGGGATCACGAAACTCGCTGTGTTGCCCGCGGAGGGAAGATCGGCAGCACAATGAGTTGTACACGGAGCAGATGTCCGATGCTGCACCGCAATGTGCCTGAGCAGCGCCTGTCCATTGAGAATTCGTCGTTCGTTGAACCAAAAGCTGCGAGGCAACGCGGCGCGGAACGAGCAACGATCGTCAAATCGCTTATGTACGCGGGCAGGAATCCATGCCATAGGAAGCTATGCTAAAAGGTTGGAAAATCAGTTCCGTAAGACCCGGCAGAGGGGCCAGTGGTGCATTGCGCCACGAATTCATCCTTGTCGCCATCGCCGACCAGGCAGCGGCGATCCGGGCGGTCAAGGAGTGCCTTCCTGACGCAGAAATCACGGTCGATTCCGAAGCCAGTCCGGAGCTTCTGGCCGAATATCAGGTCATCGATGGCGAAATGGTCGTACTTGCCGATTGATCCGGATGCAGTAGATGGTTGTCATCGACCCCGTCTATGGGCGGTTCACTCCCGGCACGATCTTCACCATGTAGTTGCGAACGGTGCCTGACGCGCAACGTCCCTTGCCAGCCGCGATGGGCGGAAGCCATATTTCAGTCGACAGGGTCGAAAATTCTTCATAGCAACTGCTGAAGCGAGCTATCGGCGGGCGAGGTATCGGGACGAACGGCCCGGATTGGCAACAACGAAATCCGGCGCTATTCGAACAGGTCCCGTGCACCCACCCCTACCCTGGTCGCGTCATGAAGAAGCGGTGGCCCAAATACTGAAGACGCTGAGACGGCGGCCTAAGGAGAGAATATCAATGCGATACCGTACCAATCAGGGGCTGTTGATCGAGGCCGCCTCATCGGCTGAAGCAATTACCCGTCTGCGCGAGTCAAGCTGGAACGAGCAGAACCTCAGCGATCATGCCTATATGGAAGCGGTTGCCGATCGCATGTTCCAGGAAGGAATTCACGTCTCGACCATGAGCCCGGACATTTTCATCGCCGGGTTATTGGGCGCCGGTCTGCTGACGCGGGAGGCGGACGACGCCCAGCCGGATGCGGCGCAGCAGAAAACAGAGCGATAACAAAACAGAGCGATAACCAGGTCAGGCGGCTGCGACAGCCGTCAAACTCGGCGCCGGAGAGCGAGTCCTCGCGGCAATTGATGCAAAACGGCTGGATGCCTATATAGCTGGACCAGCGGAGAAACCAAATGACTGAAAAAATCCCGGTCACCGTGCTGACAGGCTATCTCGGCGCCGGCAAGACCACACTGCTTAATCGCATCCTCTCGGAGGAGCACGGCAAGAAATACGCCGTCATCGTCAACGAATTCGGCGAAATCGGCATCGATAACGACCTCGTCGTCGGCGCCGACGAGGAAGTGTTCGAGATGAACAACGGTTGCATCTGCTGCACCGTGCGCGGCGATCTCATGCGCATTCTTGCCGACCTGATGAAAAAGAACGGCAAATTCGACGCCATCATCGTGGAGACGACGGGGCTCGCTGATCCGGCGCCGGTGGCACAGACCTTCTTCGTCGACGAGAACGTTGGAAATAAAACCAAGCTCGACGCGGTCGTCACCGTCACCGACGCCAAGTGGCTCAACGACAGGCTCAAGGATGCTCCCGAAGCCAAGAACCAGATCGCCTTCGCCGACGTGATCCTGATCAACAAAACCGATCTCGTCTCGCCGGACGAACTCAGCGAGATCGAAGCGCGCATCCGCGGCATCAACCCTTACGCAAAGCTGCACAGAACCCAGCGGGCTCAGATCCCGCTCAACGAGATTCTGGAGCGCAATGCCTTCGACCTCGACCGCATTCTCGATTTCGAACCGGCTTTCCTCGAAGCCAAGGACCACAGCCACGATCATGACCATGGCCACGATCATCACCACGACCACGGCGATGACCACCATCATGATCACGATCATGACCATCACGATCACAAGCACGAAGAACACAACGGCGGGCTCAAACACTATCACGACGAGGAGATGCAATCGCTTTCGTTCCGGACCGACAAGCCGCTGGACGCGGATAAGTTTTTTGCCTGGATCGAGGATCTGGTGCAGGTCGAGGGTCCGAATATTTTGCGAAGCAAGGGCATCCTTGCGTTCAAGGACGAGGATCGGCGCTTCGTATTCCAGGGCGTGCATATGATTCTGGACGGCGACCATCAGCGCCCCTGGAAAGAGGATGAGAAGCGCGAAAGCCGCATGGTCTTCATAGGCCGCAACCTGCCGGAAGAGAAAATCGCCGAAGGATTCCAGAGCTGCATCGCCTGATGTGAGCAATGGCCATAGCCGACTGATATTGTGAACGGCCGAGAGCTTCACGGTTTCACGGAAACGGTGAAGCTCTCGTTTTGATTTTGACACGTTTTCGTCGCGCGAACCGGTATCCATCCTTGGGTCAAGCCCGAGAACACGTTTTGCCCGAAAGCGCTGTAATAATCAGACTCGACGACAGATCCGGGTGTCGGCCACACAGCCAATCCGACCTCGCATTCCAGGAAGATGCTCCATGGAAGCGCGACGACCACATACACCGCGCCATTTGAACAGCAGTAAGAGCGGCCAAAGACTCAGCTCAAAGAGCTAGACTAGATGGAATCAGAAGCGTGGCTCTGTGAGTTTGATCCGACGCGTTTTCTTCACGCGAACCGATATAACTTCGCTCGAAAACGCTCTAGCTCTAGCTCTAGCTCTAGCTCTAGCTCTAGCTGCGGAATTCGACAGGCTTTTCCTGCCATCACGAAACTGCTGACCGCTTGATGTAATCAGGATCGTTCGAAGAAGCCGCATATCCGTCCAAGGAAGATAGCGCGCTCGCCATCGCTGGAGACTTCGGTTGGCCGTCAGCAAGTATCGAATTCCGACGTCTCGACCTGCGCTGGGCGCGCACCTTAGTCGTAAGCATTCTCAAGGAAGCTCGGCATTCGCGTTCAGCCGCGGGTGATGCTGGCATGCTTACGGTTAGCCATCCCGAGCCTCTCCGGAAATGACCGAGTGTGCCTTCGCCTATAACGGTCTTGGGCATAGACATTACACGGGTAACGACGACACCGAGACCGTCGCCGGAAGGACGATGGCGGATGCCATCGGCCTGCCCGCGCGACACTCCGGATTTCTACGGCTCCTCAGAGGGCCGCGAGAAAATGATGAGCAAGAAGCCCACAACGGCCATTCCCGCGCCGTAATAGACCCACTCGGTATGCCTGACGAGGATGCTATCGGCGGGAAGGTTGTAAAACCGGAAGCCCTGTCCCATGAAGCCCAGTCCGGCGACCAGGGTAATAACCCCGACGATTCTCAATAGAGCGTGCATTCTAAGGCGTTATCCCGGATGTTGTTGATGTTATTGAATGAGGCCAAGCAGAGAGTTCTTTATACTATGCGTCCTCGGGTTTCGCTTCAACTCCATTTGCACGCTTGACGATATTCCATCATTGCTAATGCGGCGAGCATGCGCTGAGGGCGGAAACAGTCCTGTCAGCTTTTCAATCGACAAGGCTCGCTTGCTTCTGTATCGCGTCGAAGCGATCATGTCATTGTGCGCCGCGATTTTCTTTCGCGGCGCGGCAGGCCAACAAGAAACAATAGTCGCAGTTTTTTGACGACCAGGTCGAGACTCAGTTTGCACTCCACAAAAAGTGTGTGCAGAGGGAAACCAGCCGACATTATCGGCGCGTCTGCCTTTAGCGCATGGCCACGCGGCGGAAGTCCTTAAAACGGCGGAACGTGCGCTCGATGAGGTTTCGCCTGCAACAGGGTCGCAATCACGCGTGCGGGCGCTTGCGCGTCGGATTAGGCGGGATGACCGCTTCCGTTTCACCGTTCAGCGGACCAATCGCGCAGACGTGCTGCATCACAGGCACGCTCGGTCAGCAGCTTGTGGGAGGACGGCGTGCAGCCGTCTTGGCACCAGCTAGAGTCTTTCACCGTTTCATGGAAACAGTGAAAGACTCTAGGCTCTTGATTTGACGCGTTTTCTTCACGCGAACCGGTATCCACTTCGCTCGAAAACGCTCTAGGTCAAAAGCATTTCCGACCTTCACGACAAAAACGAATCCGGCCTCAATCGTCGCTCAAACGCATGGATTTTCGTCGTGCGCAGACAGTACGGCTCCTGGCGGCAGAAACGCGCGACAAGACCCTGGCGACAAGTGTCGACTCCTGCGGATTGGAAGGAAGCCGGGCTCAACTTCAAAAGAGAAAACACGGGTTCAAGCTTGGATCGGCCGATCTTCGTGCGAAGACGTAAGCAATGGTGAAGGCATCAAACGATCTGCGAGGGTTCGTCTTCCTCGATGAAACCGGGCCACGGCCGATATGGCGGCCTGATGCGGGGCTTCGCGCGAACCGGTGTCCATCCTCAGGTCTCAAGCCCGAAGACATGCCTATCCTTGCCCGCAAGCAGCGGGCCGCAGCGCAAATACGGCCTCAGCTAACTGGAGCATACACGAGGGTGATGGAATGGCAGGACGGATCGAAAGATTTCGGCTTCTGATAGAATCAGAAACAAGCCTCAATTGCTTTGCTTCTTCGTTTCTTCGCGCGACCTAGTCCCCCCGAGTCGAGCCAGAAGCGGGCGAGGCTAAAAAAAGCACTGTACCCAAAGTACTATAAGTGCATCATCCGATAGCTGAAAATGCGTCGACCGCGGTACGCGCTATCCTCATTTCCGAGGGTGGCGCGTTTAACCGCGGTCGTCGACGAATAGGCAGCTTAGCGAAAGCTAGGCGGCAGAAGCTGACTTGGTCTTGACTTCGTTCTCCGGCTTCTGAGTCGAAGGTCTCGTCTTCACCGTGGGCATGCCGTTCTGGAAACTTACCTCGACATCCCCTGCACCGATACCGGCAGCCATTTCAGCTTCAAGAATAGAAGGCTGCTTGGGGGCTGTGAGCCGCTGGAATGATTCAGCGAGTGCCATCGAAAAATCAATGGCCGTGCCGCGGAACGTATCCCACAACATCACCGCACCCTGACTCGGTACAAACATTCCCTGCTTGCCCGAACTCCGGTTCAGAGCGAGACGCGAATCGCGCGCGCGCCGATGCCTGGCATGCGTATGATCGTGCTCGTCTTCCTGAGCGTTGGCGGGCAACTGCAGCACGGTAGCGGTCTGCCCGCTGACGAGCTGCGTGATCTTCAGAACCTGCCCATTCGGAAACTCGAGGGCATCGTGCTGAACGTGGGGGTTATCCACATCGACTTTACGGAAGCTCGCGACCTTGTGATCGACACGAGCCTTGCCCGAGAACTTTATGCCAAGAAAGCTGCGGGGGCACTCATACTGAACGTTCTCGTCAAAAGCGAGTTCCGTTCCTGGAAGCAGGCAGACCGCCAATTCGGGCGGGCTGTCGTGAATCACAAGCTTGGGGCCGAGCTCGCCAACGGCGGCAAAGCCGCGCACGTTTGATTTCGCAAGCTCCATCGTAACCAGCTTATCGGCGACCTTGGCAGGCCGCGACGCCACGTGATGCAGACTGTAGTCGCACATGAAGGGCTCCTCTGGTTGGGACTACGCACTCCCCACATCAATAACAATACCCGCGATGCGAACTCGTTCCGCCTGTTTTTCACTCGTGGATTGCTCACTCGCGAAGGCGGTTGCGTATCTTAGTCCAACGATCCAACCATGCTAAATTGGTGTAGTGAAAACCTACCATGGCAATAACGTTCGCGTCAACTCCATTCCGTGCAGATAGCTGGTGACATGAGGGGCAATTCCCTTTTGAAATCGGGCCAAAATCCGCCATATCCGAGCCGATCCGCTCCAGAAAATCCAGGCCACGGCTAGAATTGCTCAAACCGGCAGGTCCGGGGATCACGGGACGTCCCGACCACCCGCTTGCATTATCCGCCCTCGCGCCGATATCGCCGGGACGGATCGAGGGGCCGGCGCGCTCAAGCCCGGCCGCAAGCCAGCGGAATGGCATCGGAGGTCTCCCTGTTGACGCTTGGAGAAGACCCGCAACTGCGCTATGTAGAGCAGATACGCCGCCTCAAGCTGAAGGCTGCATCGACGAACGCTTTGACGACGTTCGGGCGGACAACAAATCCGAATCCGCACTCATCCTGACCGCGCTGGCCAAACCTGGTGCGGCCCGTTCGCCAAAGCGCAGAGGTAACGCGCAGGAGTATTGGCTATGACCGACGAGGCGAACCTGGCGAGAACCGAAGGCGTTTCCTCGGTTGACGCGGATGCGACCGATTCGTCATCGAGCGTCCCGGCTGACGAAATGTCGCGCCTGGGCGAAGACATCGTCGGCGCGCTCAAGACGGTCTATGATCCGGAGATTCCGGCTGACCTCTATGAACTTGGTCTGATTTATAAAATCATCATCGACGACGACCGCAGGGTCAATATCGAGATGACGCTGACGTCGCCGAATTGTCCGTCGGCGGCCGAACTGCCTGGCCAGGTGGAGCACGCGGTCAAGAGTGTATCCGGCGTTCAGGATGCCAAGGTGGCGATCGTCTGGGAGCCGGCCTGGGATCCCAGCCGCATGTCGGACGAGGCGCGCACCGTGCTCAACATGTGGTGATGATCGGAGCTTCAACCGGTCGCATCAAATTGGGGTTGCATTGCTGACAGCCGGCGCCACCAACCCAGCCCATGGAAGCCTGTGGACCAAGCCCCAGCCGCGATCAAGTCAAAGTCCCCGACGAACAAAAAAAGCCTGACGATGTTCCGAGCTTGCCCGGTCGTTGCCGCGTGATTTCCGTTTAGGGGGGCGCCGATAGCTTCCGGAGACAGGTCATGTCAGACAGGTCATGTCCGGATAGGCTGCTGAGCGCCGTTACACCCCGCGGACGAACGTCCCGCTCGGAAATCGTTTGACGAGATGTATAGCGTTTTCGAGCGAAGGATGCCCTGGGCTTGATCCGGGAACGGATACCGGTTCGTATCAAGAAAACGCGTCAAATCAAAATCATAGAGCCGCTTCAGAGATCCTGGAGGGCTCCGGCCTTAGAACCCCGGCCTTAGAACCCCGGCCTTAGAACCAAAGGCTCGAGCCTCAGACCCCTGGCATCTTCAGCTTGACTTGAACACCCGCCCCGTGATGGCGAACGCGAGCGGACGCTCGCGAACGCCATGGGGCGCGTGGCACACTCGAAATCAGCAAGCCGGTCTTGCTGTCGGCTTCCGTTCGCAGGCCTATGACCTGCTCACGTCTTGCCTGCTCACTTCGGCAGCGGCGCCGGGTCCTTCGAGAGCGTGTTGAGATACGCGATCAGGTCAGCGCGCTTGTTCTCGCTCTTCAAGCCCGCGAAGCTCATCGACGTGCCCTTAACGTAGGTGCGCGGATCTTCTATCCATCGGTCAAGCTCGGCGAAGGTCCACTTGCCACCCTTTGCCTTCAAGGCTGCGGAATAGTTAAAGCCCGCAACCGAAGCAACCGGCCGATTGACAATGCCGAAGAGGTCAGGACCGATCTTGGGGCCCTTGCCTTCCTCGGTGTTGTGGCAAATCTGGCACTGCTTGACGAGCGCGGCACCGCGCTCGGCGGAAGCGCTGGCAAGCAACTTGTTGAACGCCGCCGGATCGGTGGCGGCGGCAGCTGGCGCGGCGGCGGCTTCCTTCACGTCCGCTTTATGGGAAGCTTCGGCGTGCGGCTTCTCCGGCGCGCTGAACGACTCGTCGATGATCCGTACCGTTTGAACAAACAACAATGTTCCCAGCAGCGCGCCGAGAATAGCGTTGGTCCGGTTTGAATGCACTGTATCACTCCCAGAGGTCATTACTGAAGTACTCCCAGCGGTAGAGGAGCCAAAAAAACCCGGGAATACCCCGGACGAACTGAAAGGATCGATGGCGGCGGCACCCCCCAGATCATCGATCTTGGAACAGCCCCACTATAGCCCGTTTTGCGTGCCTAAGGGGAGCGGCGCGCACACCCATATCAAATAGATGTTTGTCGCGCAACGGTTCACCCCGAAGCCTGACGCGCCGAATTTTGCACTGCGAATGCTATCGTTTATAGTGCAGCGCACTGAGTTCGCGAATGGTGAACGCGGCATCTCTAAGGATACGATCACAGCCAGGGCGCGACCGCATCCATCGCAATGAGTTGCTCGATCTCAATGCGCGGGCGCACCACAGCGTACTGATCGTCCTTGACCAACACCTCTGGGATCAGCGCGCGCGTATTGTAGGTCCCCGATTGCACCGCGCCGTAAGCGCCGGCGGTCATGATCGCGAGAAGATCGCCGGATTGCGGCTCCGGCAAGTTGCGTTCGAGCGCCAGATAGTCTCCGGTCTCGCAGACCGGTCCGACCACATCGGCAACCAACACCGGCGCATCCTTCGACGCCGCGCGCACCGGCATGATCTGGTGATAAGCCTCATATAGCGTCGGGCGGATCAGATCGTTCATGGCGGCGTCGATGATGACGAAATTCCGCGCGTCGCCACGCTTCACGTAGATCACGCGCGTGACCAGAATGCCGGCATTGCCGACGATCATGCGGCCCGGCTCAAACACCAGCGTGCAGCCGAGATTGCCGGTCACGCGCCTGACCATGTCGGCATAGGCACGCGGCTCGGGCGGAGCGGCACGGTCTTCGTAATAGGGAATACCGAGACCGCCGCCAAAATCGACGTGGCTGATCGTGTGACCATCGGCGCGCAACGTAACGACGAAATCGGCAAGCAGGCGGAAGGCCGCCTCCATCGGACCAAGGTCGGTGATCTGGCTACCGATGTGCATGTCGACACCGGTAATCGCAATGCCTGGCAGCTTTGCCGCGCGGGCATAGACCGCGCGCGCCTGCGCAACAGGAATGCCGAACTTGTTCTCCGACTTGCCGGTCGAAATCTTGGCATGCGTGCCAGAATCGACATCGGGATTGACGCGCAGCGAGATGCGCGCCGTGCGCCCGGTTTCTGACGCAAGGCTGGACAGCAGATCGAGTTCGGGCTCGGATTCCACGTTGATGCAGAGAACGTCCGCATCGAGCGCTGCGCGCAATTCGGCTTCGGTCTTGCCGACGCCCGAGAACAGGACCTTGCCCGGCGGAATTCCGGCCGCCAGCGCGCGCTTGAGTTCGCCGCCCGACACCACGTCCGCTCCGGCCCCAAGTTTCGCCAGCGTCCGCAGCACCGACTGATTTGAGTTGGCCTTCATGGCATAGCAGATCAGATGGTCGACGCCTGCGAAGGCGTCGGCAAACACGCGGTAGTGCCGCTCCAACGTCGCGGTCGAATAACAATAGAACGGCGTGCCGATGACGCCGGCCAACGTCGACAGGTTGACGCTCTCGGCGTGCAGCACGCCGCCGCGGTAATCAAAGTGGCGCATGGACCTGGTATCCCGAATCCGAAGTTCGCCTCGCGATGCAGCACCTTCCGTAGCGAACTTCGGATTCGAAAGGACACTCGAGCATGATCCCGAAAAGTGGGAATCATGCTCAACAAAAATATAAGCGACGAGTCTGAGGCTAACGCAGTTGAGACAGACTCGTGCGAATTTACAGACTCTAGCGAATATATAGTGTGGTCTGGGTTCAGAAGTTCGCTTGAAGGGCACGCTGAGATGATGAAGCGAACTTCTGAATTACCAAACTAGGGCGTTTTCAAGCGAAGTGGAAACCGGTTCGCGTGAAGAAAACGCGTCACATCAAGATCATGGAGCCCCGCTTCTGATTTTGTCAGAAGCGGAAAGGCTCCAGCGCCTCAGTGGCTATCGAGCAGCGGATCGAGGATGAAGGATTTCCTGGCGCCCTTGGACGCCGCCGGATCATTGTTCATGCCGTAGGACGGGTCGAACAGGCTGCCCTTGGCCGCCGCCTCGCGCGCGCTGTCATCGGCCGCCGCCGTGGCACGCGACTGCTCCGACGCGGTCGGCGGCAGATCGAGGCCACCCTTGCGCCCGCAACCGGCCAGCGCCAGCGCGGCAGCCGTCAGAAAAAACAGGACCCATCTCGTGGGCACCGGGCTCGAAGTGCTGTTCACGGCGATATCCCCAATCGGCGGCACACTATACAAACAATGTCCTGGTCTGACGAGAACCGAAAGTCCGGAAAAATTCGAGACGGCGTTTCGGATCAGCCCAACTTTTGCTCTTTTTCCAGACGCCTGAGCCAGGCCTTGGCTTGAGCGCTGACGTTTTTCGGCGCGGTCCCGCCA
>JGI26527J51213_1002246_pt1 | contig 11886 bp, 9 predicted proteins | sample ThiBiot_300_biof_FD_51213 | JGI IMG/M metagenome (IMG submission 51213) | reverse complement strand
TGGCGGGATTGCTGGTCTGGGCGGGTGCCGGGGCCGTCCTGGGGCTAGCCATCCTGCTGTCCGTCGTTGCGCTCGCGATCATGGTCGTGCTCAGCCGCCGCCGTCCATCACGGGAACTTTCCGCGACCCGGTAGGGACCTGTCGGGGCGCCGGCCGTAATGATTGCCATGGCCGGGCTGCCGCTATTGTCCATCGCGCGCGCCTGCCTATTTCTAGGATGCGGTCGCCGGCTTGCCCTGCCTCGCGGTTGACTTGGCCAAGACCTTCCGATTTACACCGAACCAGCAAATCTCCCCACAGCGCGGACGCCTTTCCCATGCTTGACAAGACCTATGACGCAAAAACCGTCGAGCCGAAGATCGCCAAGGTCTGGGAAGAGGCCGACGCCTTTCGGGCCGGCGCCGGTTCGGTGGAAGGCGCAGAGGCCTTCACCATCGTCATTCCACCGCCCAACGTCACCGGTTCGCTGCATATGGGCCATGCGCTGAACAACACGCTGCAGGACGTGCTGGTGCGCTTCGAGCGCATGCGCGGCAAGAACGTGCTGTGGCAGCCGGGCATGGACCATGCTGGCATTGCCACGCAGATGGTGGTCGAGCGCCGGCTGATGGAGAAGCAGATCCATCGTAGCGACCTGACCCGTGAAGAGTTCATCGAGAAGGTGTGGGAGTGGAAGGCCGAATCGGGCGGCGCCATCTTCAACCAGCTGAAGCGGCTTGGCGCGTCGGCCGACTGGTCGCGCGAGCGCTTCACCATGGACGAGGGCCTGTCGAAGGCCGTGCTAGAGGTTTTCGTCACGCTCTACAAGGAAGGGCTGATCTACAAGGACAAGCGTCTCGTCAACTGGGACCCGAAGCTTCTGACCGCGATCTCCGATCTCGAGGTCGAGCAGCATGAGGTCAACGGCAACCTCTGGCATTTCCGCTATCCGGTCGAAGGCGCGGCCTACAACCCCGAGGATCCCACCACCTTCATCACTGTGGCCACGACCCGTCCCGAGACGATGCTCGGCGACACAGCGGTCGCTGTGCACCCCGATGACGAGCGCTTCAAGCATCTGGTCGGCAAGAACCTGATCCTGCCGATCGTCGGCCGCCGGATCCCGGTTGTCGCGGATGAGTACTCCGATCCGGAGAAGGGTTCGGGCGCGGTCAAGATCACCCCCGCGCACGACTTCAACGATTTCGAGGTCGGCAAGCGCCACAAGCTGCCGGCGATCAACATCCTGACCGTCGAGGCAACCATCGCCCTGAAGGACAATGAGGACTTCCTCGCCGGCCTCGATGTGACACCGGAACGCCAGGCTGTCTGGGACGAACTTGATGGCCAGGACCGGTTCGTCGCCCGCAAGAAGATCGTCGAACTGATGGAAGCCGGCGGTTTCCTCGACAAGATCGAACCACACCGTCATACCGTGCCGCATGGCGACCGTGGCGGGGTGCCGATCGAGCCGTTCCTGACCGACCAGTGGTATGTGAACGCGGCCGAACTCGCCAAACCGGCGATCGCTTCGGTGCGCGAAGGCCGCACCAACTTCGTGCCGAAGAACTGGGAAAAGACCTACTACGACTGGATGGAGAACATCCAGCCCTGGTGCATTTCGCGCCAGCTCTGGTGGGGCCACCAGATTCCGGCCTGGTACGGCCCGGACGGAAGGGTCTTCGTCGAGAAGACCGAAGAGGAGGCGCTCGACGCCGCGGTCGAATACTATCTTGCGCTCGAAGGGCCATGGAAAGCATGGGTCGAGGAGAAGCTGGAGAATTTCAAGCCAGGCGAGATCCTGACTCGCGACGAGGACGTTCTCGACACCTGGTTTTCCTCGGCGCTGTGGCCGTTCTCGACGCTTGGCTGGCCGGATCAGACGCCGGAGCTCAAGACCTATTACCAGACGGACGTCCTGGTGACCGGCTTCGACATCATCTTCTTCTGGGTCGCCCGCATGATGATGATGGGCCTGCACTTCATGGACGAGGAGCCGTTCCACACCGTCTACGTGCATGCGCTCGTGCGCGACAAGAACGGGCAGAAGATGTCGAAGTCGAAGGGCAACGTCATCGACCCGCTCGACCTGATCGACGAATATGGCGCCGACGCGCTGCGCTTCACGCTGACTGTCATGGCTGCGCAGGGACGTGACGTGAAGCTCGACCCGGCGCGCATCGCCGGCTATCGCAACTTTGGAACCAAGCTCTGGAACGCCACGCGCTTTGCCGAGATGAACGGCGTCGCGCGCAACGACGAGTTCTGGCTGAACGACGCCAAGCTGGCGGTCAATCGCTGGATCCTGACCGAGCTGACGCGCGCCGCGCGCGAGATCACCGACGGGATAACGTCCTATCGCTTCAACGAGGCGGCGGGCGCGGCCTATCGTTTTGTCTGGAACCTGTTCTGTGACTGGTATCTTGAGCTGCTGAAGCCGGTCTTCATGGGCAGCGACGAGGCGGCGAAGACGGAAAGCCGGGCCTGCGTCGCCTTCGTGCTCGATGAGATCTACAAACTGCTGCACCCGATGATGCCGTTCATGACGGAGGAACTGTGGGCGCAGACGGCGGGCGAGGGCGTCGAGCGGTCTTCGCTGCTTTGCCATGCGTCGTGGCCTTCGCCGGATTTCGAGGACGCGGAAGCCGCGGCTGACATCAACTGGCTGATCGATCTCGTCTCGGGCATCCGCTCGGTGCGCTCGGAAATGAATGTGCCGCCGGCGGCGATCGCGCCATTGGTTGTCGTTGGCGCCAACCAGGCGACGCGCGAGAGGCTGGAACGCCAGCAGGCTGCAATCCAGCGCCTGGCACGGGTTGGTGATATTTCCCTGGCCGAGGCCGCGCCGAAAGGCTCGGCCCAGATCGTCCTCAACGAGGCGACGGTCTGTCTGCCGCTCGGCAGTCTCATCGACCTCGCTGCCGAAGCGACGCGCCTGCAAAAGGAGCTGGCCAAGGTGACCGAGGAGATTGCTCGCCTGCACAAGAAACTCTCCAACGAGAAGTTCGTCGCCAATGCGCCGGAAGAGGTTGTCGAGGCCGAGCGCGAGAAGATGGCAGAATACCGGGAAGCGCAGGAGAAGCTCTCGGTAGCCTTGAGTCGGGTGCGGGATGCTGTCTGAGGAGCAGGATTCGCAACGTCGAAAACCTGCCTCCTGAGTGGCGTTTTTGCTGCTTGGACTGGCATTCCGCTGCGTTAGTCTTGACGTATACGGAATGTTTTGGCCCCATTGTTGCCATAATGTAACAATGGGGCGTTAAGGGCGCAAAAATGCCGATTTTTGCGCCTTTTTTGCTCTATTCCGCCGATTTTTCCCGTCGATTTGCTTGCGCCCCCCGGGTTTTCGCTCGCATTGCGAGGGGCTGCATTTTCCCGGAAACGCGTTAGACGAAGACGTACATGTACGCCTCCTGAATTCGTTGTTGCGCCATTAACCTGAATTGGTTCTAGCTTGACGCACTACTTATTCGGGGAGGAATTTCCATGAACAATCGACGCCTGAAAGCACTGTTGGGGGCAGGGTGCTTTTCGCTGGCTTTGATCGGTTCGGCGCATGCTGGTGGCTTCTCGCGCGGCTCGGCGGACACCGACATCCTCTTTGAGGATGGCAATTTCAATATGCGCACCAGCGTGACGTATGTGGCGCCGACGAGAAAATACTCCAAGAACATCGCCAATCCGTACCTGATCGGCGAGAATTATTCGGACAGCTACGCGATCCCGTCGGCCGCTGTTAAGTTCAAGCTGACCGAAAATCTGTCCTGCGCCGGCACGCTCACGGAGTCTTANGGCGGCAGCGCGAGCTGGTCCCGATCGAGCGGGACGCTTGGCAAGCTGCAGGAAGACTTCACCATGTACGAATATGGCGCGACNTGCGGCGTCAAATTCGACCTCAGCAAGGGGCGTATCTGGTTCATCGGCGGCGTGTACAACGAAGTCACCGATTACAATCTCGTAGCGGGCGCAGCCCTGGGTTCGAGCGTAGCGCCGATCAATGTCAGTCTGCACGACAGCAATGTCGGCTGGCGCGCCGGCGTTGCCTATGAAATTCCGGAGATCGCCTTCCGCACGCAGTTGATGTACCGCTCTGGCGTCAACATCAACGCGACGGGCAATGCGACGTACTACGGCCTTCCTGCCGGTCCGGCGACGGGCGCCGCGAATTTCCCGCAGAGCGTCGAATTCAAGGCCCAGAGCGGCATTGCGCCGGACTGGCTCGCCTATGGCAGCGTGAAATGGACCAACTGGTCCGTCACCAAGCAGCTGACGCTGAATGTTCCGGGTCTGCACCTGACCAATGGCAACGACTACTTCTGGCGTGATGGCTGGACCGTCACGGGCGGTATCGGTCACAAGTTCAATGACCAGCTTTCCGGGACNGTTTTCGCNTCCTGGGACCGGGGCGTGAGCACCGGCTGGGACCTGACGGGCGCGAGCTATACGATCGGCACGGGCGTTTCNCTGAAGGACAAGATGGGCGGCGANCTGCGCTTGGGCGTCGCTGCGATCTACTTGGCCTCGGTGTCTGAAACCAACTATGCGCCGATCTTCAATCGCACCGTCCAGGGTGATTGGGGATACGCCTTCTCGGGCGGCTACAGCATCAAGTGGTAAGCCACTCGGAAGTATAGAAAAAGCCGGGCATCGCCCGGCTTTTTTATTGGGCGAGCATTGCGGCTCATCCGCTTCCCGCTGCGTTGCATATTAGCCGCACCTTCTTCGGCTCATGCGATTGTGACGTTTCGGCAACAGTTTATGAACAAGCCTTCGGTTACAAAGCCGGCCGGAGAAATTGCCTATTTCCCGCCATAAACCCGGCGCACCCCGAAGAGGTCTCGGGACACGGGCCATAAGGCAGGGCGAAGAGGCAGGCCGCACCGCCAGCGGCAAGGAAGAGCATGGACGCAACAGCGATTTCCAAGGCCAGGCTGCCCAGCCGCTACGCAAGCGTAGCTTCGGCGCGCGTCGTCCATTGGCCGCTGTCGCCGGTTGCCGAGAGTCTCGCTTGCCCTTCCGGAGCCGGCCGCACTTTGGCCGAAAATATCGGCCACCTTGTCTGGAATGTGCATGATGGCGTGGTCCGTTCAGCCAACAGATTCCTTACTCAGGCGGGCGGCGTCGTGAGTTTGAAGCGTAACCTGATTCCCGAGGTCGGCTTGAGGAGCGCGAATACGGCGCGCTGTCTCGAGTTTCTGAGGTCGTCGGCTCTTTCTGCGCTCGTCATTGTCGTGATCCTGGGCGGCGCCGCAGGTCAGGCGCTGGCTTTCGACGACAAGGTCTTCGACGACAAGACCGGTGTGAAGCCGCAATCCAACCCATGGGCGGTGTTTCAGTTCGGTTTCTCGGCATACAAGAACGGTCATAAGGACCAGGCGGTCGAAGCCTATAAATATGCCGCCGAGAATGGTCAGATCGGCGCTACATGGAAGCTCGCGCGCATGTATGCCGAGGGCGACGGTGTGACCCGCGACGACTACGCGGCCTACAAGTTCTTCAGCGAGATCGTCGACCAGGACGTAGAACCCGGTTCTCCGGAAGAGAGCTACGTCTCCGATGCGCTGGTGGCGCTTGGCGACTATCTGCGCAAGGGTATTCCAGGTAGCCCGGTTGCCGAGGACGAGGTGGCGGCGCAGGAATACTATATGCGCGCGGCCGCCAACTACCGTAATCCGAACGCCCAGTTCGAGATGGGCCAGATGTTCCTGAAGGGCGAGGGCGGTGTGAAGGCCAGCGTTAAGCAGGCCGGCCGCTGGTTCCAGCTCGCGGCGGAAAAGGGCCATGCCGGCGCCCAGGCGACACTCGGCAACCTGCTGTTCCAGAGCGGCAAGATCGTTCGCGGACTGGCGATGATGACGGCGGCGCTCGAACGCGCCTCGCCGGCCGATCGCCCGTGGATCCGCGGCATGCAGGAAGAGGCTTTCGCCGCGGCTGGCGAGGCCGACCGCCGCACCGCGATCTCGCTCGCCGACGATATCCTGACCAAGGGCGGCAGCGGCGATCAATAGCCGCCGATAGGTGTATCGGGCCGTTACGGCGCGGATATCGCGATCTTTCTCGTCAAGGTGCTAAGTTGGATGGTCCCGAGTGGGTTCGGCCATCCATCCGTTTGCTTTTTGGCCGCACCCTGTGACCCGCGGAGCGGCGATCCCAAGCTCAGTTCGCAGTCGGTTCGCTAGGCTCAGCATGAGACGGCTTGGGAGTGGATTGCTGCGTGTCCTGCGGCGCTGGCGCTGGCGCTCCGGGACAATTGTCCTGAACCTTCGCCCAGGACGTGTTGTTGAGCACCATGTCGCAGCGGGCCAGATGACTGCTGCCTGCCACCGTCAGACAGGCGACCTGGCCTAGCTGGAACGATTTGCCGTTGGCCAGGCACGCCTGGTCGGCATGCGCAGGCCCNGTCACACCAGCGGCAGCCATCGCCATGCCAACGAGGCGATACGCGGATCGAGGAGACAATCGAAAACTCATGGAAACCCCCGTTACCATGATGATTTTCCATCAAAGACGCCGGAATGTGGCGATATGACGATGTACCGGAGCGCCTCGTTTCGACGGCAGCGCTTTGGGCTCTCTTTCCTGCAGAAGACCGTTGCTTGGGTGGCCGAAATCCGGTCAGGCGGCCCGCAAGGAGAGATCTATCGCCACTGGCACGTGGTCTGACGGCTTCTCCCACGCCCGCACGTGCTTCTCGATCGAAGCGGAGGCGAAGCGATTCGCCGCTTCGGGCGACAGCAGCAGGTGGTCGATGCGGATGCCGTTGTTCTTCTGCCAGGCGCCGGCCTGATAGTCCCAGAAACTATAGAGGTCGCCGGCGTCGCTTGTCGCGCGAATCGCCTCGGTGAAGCCGAGGTTCAAGAGGCGTCGGAATGCCTGCCGCGTCTGAGGCTGGAACAGGGCGTCGCCCAGCCAGTTCTGCGGGAATTTCGCGTCGATGGCCTCGGGGATGACATTGTAGTCACCGGCCAGCACCAGCGCTTCCTCCAGCCTCAGCCTCTCCTCGGCCCAGCGCTCCAGCCGCGCCATCCAGGAGAGCTTGTAGGGGAACTTCCTGTCGTCATCGATCGGATTGCCGTTCGGCAGATAGAGCGAGACGACGCGCAGGGCTCCCTGGTCGGTCGAGAAGACGCCCTCGATGAAGCGCGCGTGGTCGTCGCCATCATCGCCGGGCAGGCCGCGGTTGACCTCGTCGAAACGCAGCTTCGACAGAATCGCGACGCCGTTGAAGCCTTTCTGACCGTGGGTTTCGACGTTGTAACCCAGCGCCTCGATCTCGGCGCGGGGGAATTGCTCGTCGACCGTCTTGATCTCCTGCAGGCAGACGATGTCCGGCGCGCTTTCGGTGAGCCAGTGGGTCAGGTTGCCGATGCGCGCGCGCACGCCATTGATGTTCCAGGTGACGATTTTCATGGCGGCCTCAGTCTGTTTGCGGCGGAAGGCGTTCGACGAGGCCGATCGTATTGCCTGCGGGGTCCTTTAGGAAGGCCATCCATTCGCTTTCCCCCGCCGGGCCGAACTGGCCCTCGCGGTCCTCGTGCACAAGCGAAGGCGGGGCTGTAAAGGGGATACCTTCGGCCCTGGCGGCTGCGTGGAAATCGCTCAACCCGACTATATCGAGATAAACCGTGCCGGCCGGGATGCCGTCGGTGAAGAGGAGACGTACATCGCCCGCCATGATGAAGGCGATGCCTGGCGGATCGAAGTGCGCATGCGGCCGCATGCCGAGAACGTCACGCCAGAAGGCGAGCGTCCGGTCGAGATCGCGGCCAGCCGACAACGCGACCTGACGGACCGCGCCGACGGCTGGCATTCCGAACCCGTTATATGCTGAAACTGGTGCCGCAGCCGCAGGAGGCGACCGCGTTCGGATTCCTGATCTGGAACGACTGCCCCATCAGGTCGTCGACGAAGTCGATCACCGAACCGCCCATGTAGACCAGCGACAGGTCGTCGATCAGGATCGTGGCGCCATCGCGCTCGATGGCGACGTCGTCGTCGTTGCGCGCGCCGACCAGATCGAATTTGTAGGAGAAGCCCGAGCAACCGCCCCCTTCCACAGAAACGCGCAGCGCCGTCTTGTCCGGTTCTGCCGAAACGATCCTGGCGATCCGCCTGGCGGCGGCCTCCGTCATCTCGACCTTCATGGCATTCTTGGCATCGGCGCCCATGGCGTCACCTTGCTTTCGGTTTCCCTTGATAGGTATGAAGCGTGGCGGGGCAAGTCAACTGGTGGACCAATGAGCGAAGCGCACGGCAAGGATGCTCTTGGCGACATAGGCTTCGGCTACAGGCCGCGCGCCGCCTATGCCACGGATCCCGCTCAATCGCGCGGGCGCCTTTTCGCCGAGGTGGAGAGCCCGACGCGCACGCCTTTCCAGCGCGACCGCGATCGCATCATCCATTCCACCGCGTTCCGACGGCTCAAGCACAAGACACAGGTTTTCGTTGCCCATGAGGGCGACCACTACCGCACCCGCCTGACACATTCGATCGAAGTGGCGCAGATCGCCAGGGCGCTGGCGCGCGCTCTGCTCGGCGACGAAGACCTCGCCGAGGCGGTGGCGCTGGTGCATGACTTCGGCCACACGCCCTTCGGCCACACCGGCGAGGATGCACTGAACGAGAAGATGGCGGCATGGGGCGGCTTCGACCACAACGCCCAGTCGCTGCGTGTCGTGACGCGGCTCGAGCGCCGCTACGCGGAGTTTGACGGTCTCAACCTGACCTGGGAGACCCTGGAGGGGCTGGTCAAGCACAACGGACCGCTGACGGACACGAGCGGGAAAGGGCTCAAGGGACCCGTGCCGCAGGCGATTCGCGACTATTCGGAGCTGCACGACCTCGAACTCGATCGTTTCGCCGGCATAGAGGCGCAATGCGCCGCGATCGCAGATGACATCGCCTACAACACCCATGACATCGATGACGGCCTTCGCGCCGGCCTGCTCACGCTCGACATGCTGGAGGACGTCTCGCTGCCGGGCAACATCCTCAGGAGCGTGCGCGAGCGCTATCCGGCGCTCGATCCGGTACGCACGGGGCATGAGTTGATGCGCCGGCAGATCACCATGATGGTCGAGGATGTNATCGTCACCACGCGCGCCAATCTGGCGCGGACCGGGCCCCAGAGTGCCNACGCGGTGCGCGCGTCGGGCGAAACAATGGTGACCTTCTCCACCGAAATGGCGGCGGCCGAGAAAGAGCTCAAGACCTTTCTCTACGCACATCTCTACCGGCATCCGGAAGTGATGCGCGTGCGCGCCGATGCCGAGCAGATCGTGAAAGACCTGTTCGATGTCTATTTCAATGATCCGCGTGCGATGCCCGACGGCTGGCGCGAGGGGCTCGACCGGGCCGAGGATCGCATCAAGGCGCGCAGTGTCGCCGACTTCCTGGCGGGCATGACCGACACCTATGCCCTGAAGGAACACCGCCGTTTGTTTGACCACACGCCGGATTTGAGCTAGGGCGAGCGCGATTTTGCCGGCTAGAGCGGGATGCGTTTTCGGAAACCGGGCATTCCGCTCTACCGGTTCGATCTAGCCGCATCCCTGCAAGCCGCCAGAGCCAAACATCATGAACATCTTCGCCGATTTCAACGCGCGAATCGTAAAGGCCGTAGAGACGCTCGATCTGAGGGACAAGGAGGGAGGGGTTCCCGACCTGTCGCGTATCGCCGTCGAGCCGCCGCGCGACGCCACGCATGGCGATCTAGCCATCAACGCGGCAATGGTGCTGGCCAAGCCAACGGGCCAGAATCCGCGCGCGCTGGCGGAAAGGCTGGCGGCGGCCCTGCGCGAGGACAAGGACATCGCTTCCGCCGAGATCGCCGGGCCGGGCTTCGTCAACCTGAAGCTCAGGGACGGATTCTGGCAGGCGCACCTGACGGCGCTGCTCGGCGAGGGCCGCAATTACGGCCGTTCGAAAATCGGCGGCGGGCGCAAGGCCAATGTCGAGTATGTCTCGGCCAACCCGACCGGTCCGATGCATGTCGGCCATTGCCGCGGCGCCGTGGTTGGCGACACGCTCGCCAACCTGATGGCCTTTGCCGGCTACGACGTCACCAAGGAATATGTCATCAACGACGCCGGCGCGCAGATCGACGTGCTCGGCCGCTCGGCCATGCTGCGCTACCGCCAGGCGCTGGGCGAGGAGATCGGCGAGATCCCGCCGGGCCTCTATCCTGGCGACTATCTCGTTCCGGTCGGCGAGGCGCTGGCCAGGGAGTTCGGCGGCAAGCTGCTGAAGATGCCGGAAGACGAGGCGCTTGCNATCGTCAAGGACCGCACCATCGATGCGATGATGGTGATGATCCGCGAGGATTTGGCGNTGCTCAACGTGCACCATGATGTGTTCTTTTCCGAACGCACGCTGCATGCAGACAACGCCAGGAAGATACGCTCGGCGATCAATGATCTCACGCTGAAGGGGCATATCTACAAGGGCAAGCTGCCGCCGCCGAAGGGCGAAAAGCCGGATGATTGGGAAGACCGCGAGCAGACATTGTTCCGCTCGACGGCGGTGGGCGACGACATGGACCGGGCGCTGGTCAAGTCGGACGGCTCCTTCACCTATTTCGCCGCCGACGTTGCCTATCTCAAGGACAAGGTCGAGCGCGGCTTCGTCGACCTGATCTATGTTCTGGGCGCCGACCACGGGGGCTACGTAAAGCGGCTGGAAGCGCTGGCGCGCGCGGTTGCCGGCGATACAGTCAATCTGACCGTGCTCTTGTGCAATCTGGTGAAGCTGTTCCGCGATGGTGAGCCGGTCAGGATGGGGAAGCGTACCGGGAACTTCGTCACGCTCCGCGAGGTGATCGAGGAAGTCGGCCGCGATGCGGTCCGTTTCATGATGCTCTACCGCAAGAGCGATGCGCCGCTCGATTTCGACTTTGCCAAGGTGACCGAGCAGTCCAAGGACAATCCGGTCTTCTACGTGCAATATGCCTCGGCGCGCTGCCANTCGGTGTTCCGGCAGGCGAGCGANCAGTTGGGCGAGGCGAATTTCGATCGCAACAGCCTGGCGGCCGCTTCAGCATCCTTGACCGATGAAGGTGAACTCGGCCTCGTCAGGAAGCTCGCGGAATATCCNCGCCTGATCGAGTCCGCCGCGCTTTCGCTGGAGCCACACAGGCTGGCTTTCTACCTCTATGATCTGGCCTCCGCGTTCCACGGACACTGGAACCGCGGCACGGACAATCCGGACTTACGTTTTGTTAAGGTTAACGACCGACAATTGACCCATGCCAGACTGGGTCTGGTGCAGGCTGTTTCGGACGTCCTGACGTCCGGCCTGACGCTGATTGGAGCCGATGCGCCCACCGAAATGCGTTAGGTTTGACTAAAAAACCTGTCACCTTTTGCCCACATTGCGCTGGTAAGGGCCAACCCTACGCGACGTCCATGGCGTCCGAATGAGTGCGAGTTCGGGAACGATAATGGCAGACAGAACCCAGCTGAGAGTAGCCGACCACAACGACATCGCTGACGATGATCCGTTCGCGGAACTGACCAGGATCATGGGGTTCGACCCGCGCCAGCCGGTCAAGGCATCCACACAGTCGAATGAGCCTCAGGCCCATTCTCAAGAGGACGATTTCGACATCGACCTCGAGAAAGAGCTGATGGGAGAGTTCGACATCGGCCATGTCGAGGCGGCACCGGTCGCTGCGCGGCACGAGCCGGGGCTGGGCGAGGCGGCTGCCGATGATTTCGAGTTGTCGTTCGAGGACGATCTTCAGCCTCACGGCGAGCCTCAGTTGGTCGATCCCGAGCACTTCGCCGAAGAGTTGACAGACGCCGAGCCTGTCTCCGCGAATGAAGCCGGCTTCGATCTCGACTTCGACAATGCCGTGGCCAGCGCGTTCGAAGCGCCTTCGCCCCAGCACGACGACGCGTCGATGGAGGAAGA
>JGI26527J51213_1002229_pt1 | contig 11943 bp, 7 predicted proteins | sample ThiBiot_300_biof_FD_51213 | JGI IMG/M metagenome (IMG submission 51213) | reverse complement strand
GGCGTGATGAAGATGGTCAAGGTCTTCGTCGCCGTGAAGCGCAAGATCCAGCCGGGCGACAAGATGGCCGGCCGTCACGGCAACAAGGGCGTGGTCTCGCGCATTGTGCCCGTGCAGGACATGCCGTTCCTCGAGGACGGCACGCATGTCGACATCGTGCTCAACCCGCTCGGCGTGCCGAGCCGCATGAATGTCGGCCAGATCCTGGAGACGCATCTCGGCTGGGCTTGCGCCGGCATGGGTCTCAAGGTCGGGCGGATGATCGAGGAGTACAAGCGCTCCGGCAACACCGCGCCGCTGCGCCTGCAGCTCGACGAGATCTACGGCGACAACGCCAAGAACGAGAAGGTGGCGGATCTCGACGACGACAGCGTCGTCAAGCTCGGCCAGCATCTCTCCAAGGGCGTGTCGATCGCGACCCCTGTCTTCGACGGCGCCCGCGAGGCGGACATCGTCAAGATGCTGGCCAAGGCCGGGCTCGATCCGTCGGGCCAGGTGACGCTCTATGACGGGCGCACCGGCGAGGAGTTCGACCGCAAGGTCACCGTCGGCTACATCTACATGCTGAAGCTGCATCACCTGGTGGACGACAAGATCCACGCCCGTTCGATCGGCCCGTACTCGCTGGTCACCCAGCAGCCGCTCGGCGGCAAGGCGCAGTTCGGCGGCCAGCGCTTCGGCGAAATGGAGGTGTGGGCGCTTGAGGCCTATGGTGCAGCCTATACGCTGCAGGAAATGCTGACGGTGAAGTCGGACGACGTGGCCGGCCGCACCAAGGTCTATGAGGCGATCGTCCGTGGCGACGACACGTTCGAGGCCGGCATTCCCGAGAGCTTCAACGTGCTGGTCAAGGAAATGCGCTCGCTTGGCCTCGACGTGGANCTCAACCAGTCGAAGCCGGTGGACGGGGTCGAGCGGCTTCCGGATGCGGCGGAGTGATCCGCGGCGCGGCCCGCGAAGGCGGGTCGCCGGAAGGCGCAATGAAGTTTGACATGCGGTCGTCCGGCCGGGAGCACGCGCTTCCGCCGGCGACTGAGCAAGGAGATCGGCGATGAATCAGGAAGTCGCGAACATCTTCAACCCGCTGGCTCAGCCGGCGCAGAACTTCGACCAGATCCGCATCCATATTGCGAGCCCTGAGAAGATTCTGTCGTGGTCGTTCGGCGAGATCAAGAAGCCGGAAACCATCAACTATCGTACCTTCAAGCCTGAGCGCGACGGTCTGTTCTGCGCGCGCATCTTCGGGCCGATCAAGGATTACGAGTGCTTGTGCGGCAAGTACAAGCGCATGAAGTACAAGGGCATCATCTGCGAGAAGTGCGGCGTCGAGGTGACTCTGGCGCGCGTGCGGCGNGACCGCATGGGNCATATCGAGCTCGCCGCNCCCGTCGCGCATATCTGGTTCCTGAAGTCGCTGCCGTCCCGCATCGGCATGCTGATGGANATGACGCTCAAGGATCTCGAGCGNATCCTCTACTTCGAGAACTATGTCGTTCTGGAGCCCGGNCTCACCCCGCTGAAGGAGCGTCAGCTCCTCACCGAGGAAGAGTACCTGCGCGCCCAGGACGAGTATGGCGACGACAGCTTCACCGCGCTGATCGGTGCCGAGGCCATCCGCGAGATGATGATGGCGCTCGACCTCGAGAAGCTCGCGGTCGATCTGCGCGAGGAAATCGCGACCTCGACCTCGGAGCTGAAGCCCAAGAAGCTCGGCAAGCGTCTGAAGCTCGTCGAGGCGTTCATCGAGTCCGGCAACCGTCCGGAATGGATGATCATGACGCAGATCCCGGTCATCCCGCCGGATCTGCGTCCGCTCGTGCCGCTCGACGGTGGCCGCTTCGCGACCTCGGACCTCAATGATCTCTATCGCCGCGTCATCAACCGCAACAATCGTCTGAAGCGGCTGATCGAACTGCGCGCGCCGGACATCATCATCCGCAACGAGAAGCGCATGCTGCAGGAGGCCGTCGACGCGCTGTTCGACAACGGCCGCCGCGGCCGCGTCATCACTGGCGCCAACAAGCGTCCGCTGAAGTCGCTCTCCGACATGCTGAAGGGCAAGCAGGGCCGCTTCCGCCAGAACCTGCTCGGCAAGCGCGTCGACTATTCCGGCCGTTCGGTCATCGTGGTCGGCCCGGAGATGAAGCTGCACCAGTGCGGCCTGCCGAAGAAGATGGCGCTCGAGCTGTTCAAGCCGTTCATCTATTCGCGCCTCGACGCCAAGGGCTTCTCCTCCACGGTGAAGCAGGCGAAGAAGCTCGTCGAGAAGGAGCGGCCGGAGGTCTGGGATATCCTGGACGAGGTCATCCGCGAGCATCCGATCCTGCTGAACCGCGCCCCGACGCTTCACCGCCTCGGCATCCAGGCTTTCGAGCCGGTGCTGATCGAGGGCAAGGCGATCCAGCTGCATCCGCTCGTCTGCTCGGCCTTCAATGCCGACTTCGACGGCGACCAGATGGCCGTGCACGTCCCGCTGTCGCTNGAGGCGCAGCTGGAAGCGCGCGTCCTNATGATGTCGACCAACAACATCCTGCATCCGGCGAACGGCCTGCCGATCATCGTGCCGTCGCAGGACATCGTCCTNGGCCTCTATTATCTGTCGATCATGGCGGAGAAGGAGCCGGGCGAGGGCATGATGTTCGGCTCGATCGCGGAGATCGAGCATGCGCTGGCCGCCAAGGCGATCACGCTGCACACCAAGATCCGCGGCCGCTATCGCAGCGTCGATGCGGACGGCAAGGTCACGTCGAAGATCTACGACACGACCCCCGGCCGCCTGCTGATCGGCGAACTGCTGCCGAAGCACCACAACCTGCCCTTCGACGTCGTCAACAAGCTGATGACGAAGAAGGAAATCTCGAACACGATCGACGCCGTCTACCGCCATTGCGGTCAGAAGGAGACGGTCATCTTCTGCGATCGCATCATGGCGCTCGGCTTCCGCGAGGCCTGCCGCGCGGGCATCTCGTTCGGCAAGGACGACATGGTGATCCCGGCCGCGAAGACGAAGCTGGTCGAGGAGACGCAGGCTCAGGTCAAGGACTACGAGCAGCAGTACAATGACGGCCTGATCACCTATGGCGAGAAGTACAACAAGGTCGTCGACGCCTGGGCCAAGTGCGGTGATCGCGTCGCCGAGGAGATGATGAAGGGCATCTCGGCCGTGCGCCGGGATGACGAAACGGGTCGTCAGAAGCCGATGAACTCGGTCTACATGATGAGCCACTCGGGTGCGCGTGGTTCGCCCACGCAGATGAAGCAGCTTGCCGGCATGCGCGGTCTGATGACCAAGCCGTCGGGCGAGATCATCGAGAACCCGATCATCTCGAACTTCAAGGAAGGCCTGACGGTTCTCGAGTACTTCAACTCGACCCACGGCGCCCGCAAGGGTCTCGCCGATACGGCTCTGAAGACGGCCAATTCCGGCTATCTGACGCGCCGCCTCGTCGACGTGGCGCAGGACTGCATCATCATCGAGAAGGATTGCGGCACCACCAANGGCCTGCGCATGCAGGCGGTGGTCGACAGCGGGCAGGTCGTNGCCTCGCTCGGCCTGCGCATCCTCGGCCGCACCGCGGCGGAGGANATCGTGGCCGCCGCGACCGGCGATGTGATCGTCCCGGCCGGCAAGCTGATCGAGGAGCGTGACGTCGAGCGCGTCGAGAAGGCCGGCGTCCAGGCGGTGAAGATCCGCTCGGTGCTGACCTGCGACACCAAGATCGGCGTCTGCGCGGCCTGCTACGGCCGTGACCTCGCCCGCGGCACCCCGGTCAATATGGGTGAAGCGGTCGGCGTCATCGCGGCGCAGTCGATCGGCGAGCCGGGCACGCAGCTCACCATGCGCACCTTCCACATCGGTGGTACGGCGCAGGTGGTGGACTCGTCCTTCATCGAGTCCTCCTTCGAGGGCACGGTGCAGATCCGCAACCGCAACGTCGTGCGGGACTCGGACGGCAAGCTGATCGCGCTCGGCCGCAACATGGCGATCGTGATCGTCGACAAGGACGGGACGGAGCGCGCGGTCAACCGCGTGACCTACGGCTCGCGCCTGCATGTCGATGAGGGCGATCAGGTCAAGCGCGGCCAGCGCCTCGCGGAGTGGGACCCCTATACCCGTCCCGTTCTCACCGAGGTCGAGGGCACGATCGGCTACGAGGATCTCGTGGAAGGCATCTCGGTCGCGGAAACGGCCGACGAGTCGACGGGCATCACCAAGCGCGTCGTCATCGACTGGCGCGCCAGCCCGCGCGGCAGCGACCTGAAGCCGGCGATCGTGATCAAGGGCAAGGACGGCAAGGTGCTGAAGCTCGCCCGTGGCGGCGAGGCACGCTACCTGCTCTCGGTGGAGACCATTCTCTCGGTCGATCCGGGCTCGAACGTCCATGCCGGCGACGTACTGGCCCGTATCCCCACCGAGGGTGCCAAGACCCGCGACATCACGGGCGGTCTGCCGCGCGTGGCGGAGCTGTTCGAGGCGCGCCGGCCGAAGGATCACGCGATCATCGCCGAGATGGACGGTACCGTCCGCTTCGGCCGCGACTACAAGAACAAGCGCCGCGTCATCATCGAGCCGGTCGAAGGCTCGGTCGATGCGGCGGGCATGCCGCTGCAGCCTGTTGAGTATCTCATCCCGAAGGGCAAGCCGTTCCATCTCCAGGAAGGCGACGCCGTCGAGAAGGGCGACTACATCATGGACGGCAATCCGGCGCCGCATGACATCCTGGCGATCAAGGGCGTGGAGGCTCTCGCGGCCTATCTCGTCAACGAGATCCAGGACGTCTACCGGCTCCAGGGCGTGCAGATCAACGACAAGCACATCGAGGTGATCGTTCGCCAGATGCTGCAGAAGGTCGAGGTCGTGGACGGCGGCGAGACGGAGTTCTTCTCCGGCGAGCAGGTCGACCAGCTCGAGTTCGACCTGGTCAACGAGAAGGCCAAGAATGAGGGCAAGAAGCCGGCGATCGGCAATCCTGTCCTGCTCGGCATCACCAAGGCCAGCCTGCAGACGCGGTCGTTCTTCTCGGCGGCCTCGTTCCAGGAGACGACCCGCGTCCTCACGGAAGCGGCCGTCAACGGCAAGGTCGATCCGCTGGATGGCCTCAAGGAGAACATCATCGTCGGCCGCCTGATCCCGGCGGGTACCGGCGGCACGATGAACCGGATCCGCGAGATCGCGACCCGTCGCGACGAACTGATCCTCGAGGAGCGCCGCCGCGCCTCGGCCTCGCAGCCGAAGCCCGAGACCGGTGGCCTGCTCGGCAACCTGACCAGCGCCGCCGAGTAATCGGACGGCGAGGTTCTGATCGCGAAGGGCCGCCCGGCGACGGGCGGCCCTTTTCGCTTGGGGTGACCGCGCCGCTGAAGCCGGCCGCTTCTGTTGCTTTCCTGCCGCTTAGGGCCGCATGCCGCCCTGCTGCGCCTTGCCCTATGTCGCCCGGAGCGGCCCCATGCTATGGGACGCCGATTGTCGGGGGACAACGGACTGGCCATGCGAACACTTCTCGATCGGATGAAAATCGTCGCGGCTATCGCAGTGGGAGCAGCCCTGCTCGCCTCCTGCGGCGGCCGTGTCGAGGGTGTGCTCGTTCCGGTCGCGGCGACCGTTCCCGGCGCCAGCATCGTCAACCTCGCCGTCGCGACGACGCGGTCGCGCGCCGAGGACCGGGGCGTCCTGTTTACGGGCGAACGCAGTTCGCAGCCCGACTTTGCCAATATCGTCGTGTCGATCCCGCCGGATTCCGCGCGCAAAATCGGCGACGTGCAGTGGCCGAAGAAGCTGCCCGGCAATCCGGCGACGGATTTCGTCACGCTCAAGGCCGAGGACATGACCCTCGCCCAGGCGAAGGTCTGGTTCAACGACCGCATCAAGGCGACCCCGGGCCACAAGGCGCTCGTCTTCATCCACGGCTTCAACAATCGCTTCGACGATGCGGTCTATCGCTTCGCGCAGATCGTGCATGACTCGCGCGCGCCCGTGGTGCCTGTGCTCTTCACCTGGCCCTCGCGCGGCAGCATCCTTGCCTATGGCTACGACCTGCAGAGCAACAACTATTCGCGTGATGCGCTGGAGCAGCTGCTCACCGCGCTCGCGACCAATCCGAATGTGAGCGAGGTCGACGTGCTCGCCCATTCGATGGGCAATGTCGTGACGCTGGAAGCGCTGCGGCAGATGGCGATCCGCAATGGCCGCGTCTATCCCAAGATCCGCAACGTCATGCTGGCGGCGCCGGATGTCGATGTCGACGTGTTCTGCAGCCAGATGGCCGATATCGGACCCAAGGGCCCGAAGATTACGCTGTTCGTGTCGCAGGACGACCGCGCGCTTGCCGCGTCGCGCCGTGTCTGGGGCAATGTCGACCGCCTCGGCCAGATCAATCCGGAAGCCGAGCCCTTTGCGAGTGAACTCGCCAAGGACGGCATAACGGTCATCGACCTGACGAAGCTGCGCAGCGACGATCCGCTCAACCACGGCAAGTTCGCCTCGAGCCCGGAGGTGGTGCAGGCGATCGGCGCCCGTCTCGCTTCCGGCCAGACGATCAATGACAGTCATGTCGGCCTCGGCGACAAGATCGTTGCGGCTTCGGCCGGCGCGGCGGCGACGGTCGGCGCGGCAGCCGGCGTCGTGGTGGCGGCACCGATCGCGGTCGTCGATCCGAACACACGCCGCAACTTCCAGGACAATGTCGAGGCGTTGGGCGACTCGATCGAGGACAGCGCCAAGGCGACGACGGATGTCGTGACGGGCGCCGCCAAGGTCGGCCAATAGAAGCCGGGCCGTCTGCGGCACTCGCGATCGAGCGGGCAGGGCGGCGCTCGGAAGGTCGGACCTGCCGGAGGAGGCGGTCCGGCTGCCAGCCGACCAATCGAGGGAGGACATCGATGAAACTGATCGACAGCAGAGCAGCCGTCGCGGGTCTTGCCGCGTTGTTCCTTTCGCTGCCTGGGGCGAGCGTGCCGGCATCGGCGGAGGAGGGCTACAAGCCGACCGTCTCGGTGAAGCCGATCCTCAAGACGACGAAGACGAGCAGCGGCGATCCGATCCGCTATCCCGACATCGCCGATCCCGAGGTGCAGTCGCTGATCGTCGAGATTCCGCCGGGAGGCGAGACCGGCTGGCATTACCATCCCGTTCCCGCCTACGCCTATATCCTCGCTGGCGCCATCGAAGTGGAATCGGAGACCGGCGAGAAGCGTGTCTTCAAGGCCGGAGATTCGTTCGCCGAGATGGTGAATCGCAAGCATGACGGCCGAGTCGTCGGCGACGAGCCGGTGCGAATCCTCATGATCGTGACCGGAGAGGCGGGCAAACCCTTCTCCGTCAAGACCGAGGCGCCGCACTGAAGCGGGCGCGCGCAACATTCGCATCGCGGGCACGGCCTGCACGAAACGATGTTGCGCGGCCGGGCGGATGGGCGCACGGATTGGTCGGCCCATTAACCTTTGGCAAGCAGTGCGGAATGGGCTTGACGCCACGGGGGCGAGAAAGTAGGTTCCGCGGGCTTTCGGACAGGTCGTAGGCCCTGAATGTCCAGCGGCGCCGCGTCGCAGGAGTTTGGGCCTAAACACTGACCGGATGGACAACGAGTTTTAGAGACGACACGCATGATCGCGGCTTTTGCCGTGATCCTCTGCTTCTCGTAGCGCCTCCGCTGAGACATGCGGACCGGCGCTCTTCGTTCATGGCCGTAACGGTCGTGGATGTCGCGAGGGGCGGAAGACCAGGACCGTACGTAGGCTAGCTGAAAGGCGACGCATGCCGACTATCAATCAGTTGATCCGCAAGCCGCGCCAGGCGCCGGCGAAGCGGAACAAGGTTCCCGCGCTGGAGCAGAACCCGCAGAAGCGCGGTGTTTGCACGCGTGTCTACACGACGACCCCGAAGAAGCCGAACTCGGCGCTTCGTAAGGTCGCCAAGGTCCGCCTGACGAACCAGTTCGAGGTCATCGGCTATATTCCGGGCGAGGGTCACAACCTCCAGGAACATTCGGTCGTCATGATCCGCGGCGGCCGCGTCAAGGATCTTCCGGGCGTTCGCTACCACATCCTGCGCGGCGTTCTGGANACCCAGGGCGTGAAGAACCGCAAGCAGCGCCGGTCGAAGTACGGCGCGAAGCGTCCGAAGTAAGGGGTTAAGCGATGTCCCGTCGCCATAGTGCAGAGAAGCGCGAGATCATCCCGGACCCGAAGTTCGGCGATATCGTCGTCACCAAGTTCATGAATGCCGTCATGTATGACGGCAAGAAGTCGGTCGCCGAGAGCATCGTCTACGGCGCCTTCGACGTGATCCAGGCCCGCACCAAGCAGGAGCCGGTGGCGGTGTTCCGCCAGGCGCTCGACAATGTCGCGCCGCATATCGAAGTGCGTTCGCGCCGCGTCGGCGGTGCCACCTATCAGGTTCCGGTCGAAGTCCGCACCGATCGCCGCCAGGCGCTCGCGATCCGCTGGCTGCTGACCGCTGCCCGTGGCCGCAACGAGAAGACGATGGTCGAGCGCCTGTCCGGCGAACTGCTCGATGCCTCGAACAACCGCGGCAATGCCGTGAAGAAGCGTGAGGACACGCACCGGATGGCCGAGGCCAACCGCGCGTTCTCGCACTATCGCTGGTAACCGATCCCCAAAGGCAGACCATCATGGCCCGCGCGCACAAGATCGAAGACTACCGCAATTTCGGCATCATGGCCCACATCGATGCCGGCAAGACCACGACGACCGAGCGGATTCTCTACTACTCCGGTAAGAGCCACAAGATCGGCGAGGTCCATGACGGCGCTGCCACCATGGATTACATGGAGCAGGAGCAGGAGCGCGGCATCACGATCACGTCCGCCGCGACGACGACGTTCTGGAACGGCAAGCGCCTGAACATCATCGACACGCCCGGCCATGTGGACTTCACCATCGAGGTGGAGCGCTCGCTGCGCGTGCTNGACGGCGCCGTGTGCGTGCTCGACTCCAACCAGGGNGTCGAGCCGCAGACCGAGACCGTGTGGCGCCAGGGCGACAAGTACCACGTGCCGCGGATCGTCTTCTGCAACAAGATGGACAAGACCGGCGCCAATTTCGACATGTGCGTGGCGGACATCAAGACCCGCCTCGGCGCGCGTCCGGTTCCGATCCAGCTGCCGATCGGCTCCGAGCAGGACTTCAAGGGCATCATCGACCTCGTCAAGATGACCGCNGTCGTCTGGCANGACGAGAGNCTCGGCGCGAAGTATGACGTCGTCGAGATCCCGGCCGATCTGCGCGAGAAGGCNGAGGCCGCCCGCGCCGANCTGATCGAGGCNGCCGTCGAGCTCGACGACGCCGCCATGGAAGCCTATCTCGAGGGCAACGAGCCGGACGAGGCGACGCTGAAGTCGCTCATCCGCAAGGCCGTGCTGCATTCGACCTGGTTCCCGGTTCTCGCCGGCTCGGCCTTCAAGAACAAGGGCGTGCAGACGCTGCTCGACGCAGTCGTCGACTACCTGCCGTCGCCGATCGACGTGCCCCCGACCAAGGGCATCGACGTCAAGACCGGCGAGGAAGTCGAGCGTCATTCGACCGACAGCGAGCCGCTCTCGATGCTCGCCTTCAAGATCATCGAAGACCCGTTCGGCGTCCTGACCTTCGCGCGCATCTATTCGGGCGTTCTTCAGAAGGGCACCACCCTCCTGAACTCGACCAAGGAGAAGCGCGAGCGCATCGGCCGCATGGTCACCATGCACGCCAATTCGCGTGAGGACATCGAAGAGGCCTATGCCGGCGACATCGTCGCTCTGGTTGGTCTCAAGGAAGCCCGTACCGGCGATACGATCTGCGATCCGTCGGCTCCGGTCATCCTCGAGAAGATGGAATTCCCGGATCCGGTCATCGAGATGTCGGTCGAGGCCGCCACCAAGGCCGACCAGGAGAAGCTGACCACCGCTCTGCAGAAGCTGGCCTCGGAGGATCCGTCCTTCCGCGTGTCGACCGACAGCGAGTCCGGCCAGACCATCATCAAGGGCATGGGCGAGCTGCATCTGGACATCAAGATCGATATCCTCCGCCGCGCTCCCTACAATATCAACGTGAATGTCGGCGCGCCGCAGGTTGCCTATCGCGAGACCATCCGCAAGGCGACGGAGATCGACTACACGCACAAGAAGCAGACGGGTGGCACGGGCAGTTCGCTCGCGTCAAGTTCGTCGTCGAGCCGAACGAGATCGGTGGCGGCTACGCCTTCGAGAACAAGATCGTCGGCGGCGTCGTGCCGAAGGAATACATCCCCGGCGTCGAAAAGGGCCTCAACTCGGTCATGACCTCGGGTCCGATCGCCGGCTTCCCGGTGGTGGACATCAAGGTCTCGCTGATCGACGGCGCCTACCACGAAGTGGACTCGTCGGCGATCGCCTTCGAAATCGCTTCGCGTGCCGCGCTGCGTGAAGGCATCGAGAAGGCCAATCCGGCCCTGCTCGAGCCGATCATGAAGGTCGAGGTCGTGTCGCCGGAAGAGTATGTCGGTTCGGTCATCGGCGACCTGAACTCGCGCCGTGGTCAGATCCAGGGCCAGGACATGCGCGGCAACGCGAATGTCATCACCGCCTTCGTCCCGCTCGCCAACATGTTCTCCTACGTGAACAACCTGCGCTCCATGAGCCAGGGCCGTGCGAGCTACACGATGCAGTTCGATCATTACGAGCAGGTTCCTCAGGCTGTCGCCCAGGAAGTCCAGGCGAAATACGCCTAGTCCCGCGAGCCGGAACCGCTTAACCGAGATTACGGAGAAGTCCGATGGGTAAAGAGAAATTCGAGCGTACGAAGCCGCACTGCAACATCGGGACGATCGGCCATGTCGACCATGGCAAGACGTCTCTGACTGCGGCGATCACGAAGGTGCTTGCGAAGACGGGCGGCGCGACCTTCAAGGCGTATGACCAGATCGACGCGGCTCCCGAGGAGCGTGCGCGCGGCATCACGATCTCGACGGCGCATGTCGAGTACGAGACGCAGGCGCGTCACTACGCTCACGTGGACTGCCCCGGCCATGCCGACTATGTGAAGAACATGATCACCGGCGCGGCGCAGATGGACGGCGCGATCCTGGTGGTCTCGGCGGCGGACGGCCCGATGCCGCAGACCCGCGAGCACATCCTCCTGGCGCGCCAGGTCGGCGTTCCGGCGCTGGTCGTGTTCCTGAACAAGGTCGACCTCGTCGACGATCCGGAGCTTCTGGAGCTCGTCGAGCTCGAGGTGCGCGAGCTCTTGTCGTCCTACGACTTCCCGGGCGACGACATTCCGATCGTCAAGGGCTCGGCGGTTGTCGCGCTCAATGACGGCGACGCCAAGCTCGGCGAGGACGCGATCCTCGAGCTGATGACGGCGGTCGACACCTATATCCCGCAGCCGGAGCGTCCGGTCGACCAGCCCTTCCTGATGCCGATCGAGGACGTGTTCTCGATCTCGGGTCGCGGCACGGTGGTGACCGGCCGCGTCGAGCGCGGCATCGTCAAGGTCGGCGAGGAAGTCGAGATCGTCGGCATCCGCCCGACGGTGAAGTCGACGGTGACCGGCGTCGAGATGTTCCGCAAGCTGCTCGACCAGGGCCAGGCGGGCGACAATATCGGCGCGCTGCTGCGCGGCATCGACCGCGAGGGTGTCGAGCGCGGCCAGGTGCTGTGCAAGCCCGGTTCGGTGACGCCGCATACGGTGTTCAAGGCCGAGGCCTATATCCTGACGAAGGAAGAGGGCGGCCGTCATACGCCGTTCTTCACGAACTACCGCCCGCAGTTCTACTTCCGCACGACGGACGTGACGGGCGTGTGCACGCTGCCCGAAGGCGTCGAGATGGTGATGCCGGGCGACAACGTGTCGATGGAAGTGACGCTGATCGTCCCGATCGCGATGGAAGAGAAGCTCCGCTTCGCCATCCGTGAAGGCGGCCGCACCGTCGGCGCCGGCGTCGTCGCATCCATCATCAAGTAAGGC
>JGI26527J51213_1002220_pt1 | contig 11993 bp, 10 predicted proteins | sample ThiBiot_300_biof_FD_51213 | JGI IMG/M metagenome (IMG submission 51213) | reverse complement strand
GATGGCGGCATTCTGCCCGGCCGAAGCCAGCGCGCCGGCAATTTCGGCGCCAATCAGGGTGCCTGATATCAGCGATTGCGCACCGGCGGCCGAAAGCCCGTTCAGAAGCTGGCCGGAGCGGGCCGTAAACAGCAGATTGGTGACGAGCGCCGGCCTGTCGAGAGCCGCCTTAAGGGCGGTCTCGAATGCCTTCGTATCGGCAGGCTGATCCGCCGCGCCGGCAACCGCATGCGACAGGATGCTGTGCTTGGTGATGACGTCGAAAAGCTCGCCGGTCATGAAGGTGGAGAAGCCTGTCACCTGGCCATCAAGTACGCGCACCCATTTCGAATGTGTTCCTGGCATGCAAACGAGCTGTTCGCCCTTGGCGTCGGCGGCAATCGCGCCGAGCAGCTGCGTTTCTTCGCCACGCATGACATCAGGCACCTGCTGGCTGCGCTGCGCCAGACCCGGTAGGATGCGCACGTCGCGCGTCTGTCCAGGCACGGAAACGGCGCCGGTGAGAATAGCGGCGAGCGAGGTCGGTGTATCGATGTATCCAGCCTCCACCCAGCCCTGGCGCGCGCCGGCCATGCCGCACACGATGACGGGGATGGCATCCGGCGCGGATATGGCATCAAGATGCGATTGCAAAACCTTGGCAAAGCCCAATTGGGCCGCCGTGGTCATGCCTTCGCCGCTGCGGCGCTCCGAAAGAATGCTGCCGTCTTCGCCGATCAGCCACAGCCGGAAACTGCTGGTGCCCCAGTCCACCGCGACATATGCGGGCTTCGTCATGAGAAATGCTCCAAATTCTACTTCAGAAATATAGGGTTAAAAGATGCCGCCATCGACGGTGATCGCCTGTCCGGTCATCGCGCCCGCACAGTCCGACGCCAGGAAAAGCACCGGCCCGACCAGGTCATCGGCGTTCAGCACGCGTTTCAGGCATTGCCGTTCGATCGTCTTCGCCATGCCGTCCTGGGTCAGCCAGAGGTCGAGCTGCCGCTGGGTGACGATCATGCCGGGCAGAACGGCGTTGACGCGGATATTTTCGGGGCCGAAGCGTCCGGCAAAGCTCTTGGTCAGCCCGATGATGCCCGACTTCGCAGTCGCATAGGAGGAGAGCAGTGGCGGGTTCATCTTGAAGACGATCGAGGAGAAATTGATGATCGCGCCGCCGCCGGCTGCCCGCATGCCGGGTGCTGCCGCTTGCGACACGAAGAAGACCTGCTTCAGGTTGATCGCCTGATTGTTGTCCCAATATTCCTCGGTCGTGGTGTCGATGTCATGCCGGTCGTCCCAGGCGGCGTTGTTGACGAGAACGCGGATCGCGCCGAGATCGGACTCGACGGCCGCAACCGTGCTTTTGATCGCGCCGACATCACGCAGATCCGCATGGTAGAAGACGACCGGATGGGCGGAATCTGCCGAAAGCCTGGCTGCCAACGCCTTGCTGGGTTCCTCGGCTATGTCGATGAAGGCGACCTTTGCGCCCTGCTTGGCAAAGGCTTCCACCAGGCTTGCGCCGATGCCGGAGCCGCCGCCGGTGACGAGGACGGTGCGATCTTTCAGATCGGGAAATTGCGCCTGAGTACCCACCGAGATATCTCCTCCCTGAATTGACAGAAAGTTCCATTATGTGGAACACAATTTGACTATATGGAATTATCGGGCTAGGTTCTTATCGTGTCAAGGATAGAGCATGATGCGGAAAAGTGGGATCGGTTTTCGCACGACATCATGCCCTGCTTCTTCGATTTTAGAGCGGCTGTGCCAGAGATAAATGAATGAGCATGGATCTGGGTTCAGGGGACGGAAAAAATAAAGGACGGGGCGACCGGGAAACCGGGACGCTGGGAAAGCTCGTCTCCCTGCTCGATCTGGTCGCGCTCGCCGATGGCCCCATGCGCTTTACCGATATTCTCTCTCGCTCCGATCAGCCGCGCGGCACGCTGCACCGGCAATTGTCGCATCTTGTCGAGGAAGGGCTTCTGGAGGTCGATCGCGATGGGCGTTACCTGATCGGATTGCGGCTCCTGACGCTGGCCTCGCGCAGCTGGGCGCGCAACGAGTTTCGCGCCATTGCCGAGCCGCAACTGCATCGTCTGCAGGAGGTGACGGGCGAAACCGTGCATCTCGGCGTCCTGCGCGGCGCGGAGGTCATCTACCTCGACAAGGTGGAGGGCAGGCAATCGGTGCGCATGTATTCGCAGGTGGGCAATGCATCGCCGGCCTATTGCACCGGTGTGGGCAAGGCGGCGCTTTCCGCGCTTGACGATGCCGAGCTTGCTGCAAGAATTTCAGGCATCGAATTTCGCCCCTATACCGAGCAGACGCTTCGCAATGCCTCCGAACTATTGTCCGCCATTTCGGAAATCCGCAGGCGAGGCTATGCCTTCGATCTCGAGGAGCACGAAAGCGGCATATGCTGCGTCGCCGCGCCGATCCGCGCCGATGATGGTCACATGCTGGCGGGCGTCTCGGTAACTGGCCCGGCCTATCGCGTCACGTCGGAAAAGTTGCAGGCATGGGCGCCCTTGGTGGTTGCGGCGGCTGATTCGATCATGATGGACATGCGCAACCGCATGGGTCCCAAGCGTTAATCATATAAATTTCGCGCAACGGCTGTCCGAAACCCGCGGATTTAATGCTGTGGGCGCTGGATGTTAGCGGAATTGCTCGTTTATCTTGAATTTTACTGTTGAGATATGCCGAAGAACTGCCATTATCTCCAAGTGATTATTGGAATCATACAGGATTTGGCGAGGTGATGAGCGGACATAATAGTAACGGGCGTTGATGCAATCACGATTTTGGAAAACTTATATTTTGTCGAGCGCATGATATCGGTGCCGACGCGATAATCGTGAGGGGCAAGAGACGGAAGTTTCGTATTTTTTCCCTCTTTTACATAAAGAAGACTGGTGATGGCGGCATTGATACAGGCGGGAATGTCCCCTCGTGGCGAGGGCTCTATCGAGGAAATCAGCAGGCTCAAGACGCAGTTCGATGTGTTTCGTTTCATGAAGGGATTGACGGAAATTTACCGTTGCCGGGCCTTCATGGTGTTCAACCTGCCGCCGATTACGTCTTCCGACCTGCAAAGCAATTCCGTGATTAACAATTGGCCGGCCGAGCTGCTGTCGATCTACGATCAGGAAAGCCTGATGGCGACCAGTCCCGTACTGCACCGTCTGCGCACCTCCACGCTGCCTTTCATTTACGAGGTGGCAGCAAGCCCCAATCGCGAAGAAGGCAAGTCCCGGCTCGCCGTTGCCCTGTTCGAACGTTTCCGCATGACCCGCTTCGTCTATTTTCCGACCCACGACGCCTCCGGCCTTCGTGGTGCCATCTGCTTGGGCGGTGATCGCGAGCTTTTTGCAGCCGAAGAAATGAGGGAGCTTTTCTATATCGCGGTCCACGTTTTCGACCGGCTGGCCGAGATCCGCAATCTCGATGTTCGCGTCGTCGATGCTCTTACCGACCGCGAGATTGATTGCCTAAACTGGACGGCGGCCGGGAAGACCAGTGCGGAAATTGCCGAAATCCTGTCTCTCTCGGAACATACGGTCAATCACTACCTCAATCGCGCCACCAAGAAGCTCGACACCGTCAATCGCACCCAGGCCGTTGCCAAGGCCCTGCGCGTCGGATTGATCAAGTAATATCCGCTTGATGGCATCCGTGCCCATCGCATCCCGATGAGCGAGATTCGGGCAGGGCATTGAATGAATTTTGTGCGCTGCGGATAAAACATGATGAATTGCTTGGCGAGCGCCAGCCTCGCATCGATAAACGGATTCACGTCAACCAATTGAAAAATAATACTATTTTTAAGTTTATTGAAACTGGCACGGTTCCTGCTTGTAAATGAAATAGAGGTCCAGAGGGGACTTTGATAACAGCGCCGATGAAACGTGCGCGGATCAAATGACCGTCGTCGATGCCGTCGCCGTCGCTTCTCCAGGCGAAGGCTCGGCGACGGTTGTTGCTTATTTAACACGCTTAATAAGATCGGACGCACCTGGAGGAAGATTTTCGCGCCTATGCCCTATTCCTTTCCGATGGGTGCTCTATGTCGGCCCGCGATCATGTCTTCCCTATTGGGAGAGCGTTGCGGCTGGTAAGGGTCCTTGATGGACCCGGCGGACCTACCGGCCGCAACGAAGACGCTTTTTATTGCCAGCGTTCCGAATTTCGTTTGGCGAAGTCCCGCAGCTCCACTATCTAAACCGGAATGACTTCGGAAGTGCGCGCCGATGGCCGCGCTGCCGAAAAGGATTCTGCAGTGAGGGTGAAATGGCAGACATCACCAAGGAACAGGTGCTGGAAACGTTGAAGACGGTTCGCGGCCCGGACCTGGAGCACAACATCGTCGAACTCGGCATGGTGTCCGATGTCTTCATTTCCGATGGCAAGGTCTATTTTTCCATCACCGTCCCTGCCGAGCGGGCCAAGGATCTGGAGCCGATGCGTCTTGCGGCCGAGCGGGTGATCAAGGAGATGCCTGGCGTCAAGGGTGCTCTGGTTGCCCTGACCGCAGATAAAAAGGCCGGCGCTCCGGCGCCCCGACCCACGCCAGCGCCGGCGCAGGCTGCCCCGCATGGCCACTCGCATCCCCATCCGCATCAGCCGCAACAGCCGCCCCGCGCCGCCAAGATCGGCGTTCCCGGCGTCAAGGCCATCATCGCGGTCGCCTCGGGCAAGGGCGGTGTCGGCAAATCGACGACGGCGGTCAACCTGGCGCTGGGACTGCTGGCCAACGGCCTCAGCGTCGGCATTCTGGACGCCGATATCTATGGCCCCTCGATGCCGCGCCTGTTGAAGATTTCCGGCCGTCCGACCCAGATCGATGGCCGCATCATCAATCCCATGGAGAATTATGGCCTCAAGGTGATGTCGATGGGTTTCCTCGTCGAAGAGGAAACCGCGATGATCTGGCGCGGACCGATGGTGCAGTCCGCCCTGTTGCAGATGTTGCGAGAGGTTGCCTGGGGCGAGCTCGACGTGCTGGTCGTCGACATGCCGCCCGGCACCGGCGACGTGCAGCTCACCATGGCGCAACAGGTGCCGCTGGCCGGCGCCGTCATCGTCTCGACGCCTCAGGATCTGGCGCTGATCGATGCACGCAAGGGCCTCAACATGTTCCGCAAGGTCGAGGTTCCCGTTCTCGGCATCGTCGAGAACATGAGCTATTTCATCGCTCCGGATACCGGCGCGCGCTATGACATTTTCGGCCATGGCGGGGCGCGCAAGGAGGCTGAACGCATCGGTGTTCCCTTCCTCGGCGAGGTGCCGTTGACCATGGGCATTCGCGAGACCTCGGATGCCGGTACGCCGCTGGTCGCCGCCGAGCCGAACGGCGTAGTCGCGAACATCTATCGCGAGATCGCGGCCAATGTCTGGAAGCAAGTGTCAGGCACGCCGCAGCGCGCCGCGCCGGCGATCGTCTTTGAATAATTCACAAAGACATATGGGCTTTCCGTATAGTGACGGATTGTCTTGTCGTCATCCTGTGCTATGACTTCGCAAGATTAGCCGAACTGCGGCGAAAGCGTGCGATGAAGAGGTTGTGACTTGATTCTTTGCGAGCTTTGCTGCATATGCGCCGCCTGCGTGGAACTGGTTGGTCGTTTCCGATGACCGCTCTCCGCCGATTGGTGGTTCTGCTTCGTCCGAGCAGGCAGGTTCGCCGGGACGGACGAAGGATTGGTACAGCAGCGCAATGGAACGTGGACACGGATTCCCGGCCGGGCTGGCGGGATACGACCGGGGTTTTATGAGCTTTTTTCATTGGCCATTGGTGGAATCGCGGCCAGCGCGCGCAAGGCGCCCTGATGCCGGCTTCGTCTCTGCAGGAGCGAGCAGTTGATAACTGCCTATTGCTCGGACCAGAAGCCGCTTGAGCTTCCTGATCTTTCGGCTGCCCATCGGCTGCCAGACAATGCCGTCTGGATCGATATGGTCGACCCGTCTCGCGAGGAGGAAGCGAGCATCGAGCGCCTGCTTGGGCTCGAAGTGCCGACCCGCGAGGACATGAAGGGCATCGAGCCCTCGAGCCGCCTCTATGTCGAGGACGGCTCGGTCTTTCTGACCGCCTCGCTGCTGTGGAAGGCCGACACCAATCTGCCGATGCTTACCGATGTCGCCTTCATCCTGACGGGACATCGTCTGATCACGATCCGCTACGCGCAGCCTAAATCCTTCGCGCTGTTCATCGCGGCCCTGCAGCGCATCCCGCAGGATCGGCGAACCGGCGTCGCGCTCCTTGCCAAGCTTCTCGAAACGATCGTCGACAGGACTGCAGAGGTTCTTGAACAGACGGTCGCCAGCATCGATATATTGTCGGTGCATGTGTTCGGCGATCGGGTGAAGAAGATCCGCCGTCCGTCAAATTATCTGGAAGAAAAGCTCAAGGACATCGCCGGCTATCACCGTACGCTCAGCAAGCTACGCGACAGCCTGAGTTCGCTGTCCCGGCTGCTGACTTTTCTGCATACCATCCCCGCGATGCAGCAGGACCATGAGGCCAGGGAACTGTGCCGCAATGTCTCGAGGGATGTGCAGTCACTGTCGGAGCACGCATCCTTCGTCGCGGGAAACATCACCTTCCTGCTGGATGCGTCGCTCGGGCTGATCAATATAGAGCAGAACTCCATCATCAAGATCTTTTCGATCGCTTCCGTGGTGTTTCTGCCGCCGACGCTCGTGGCGTCCGTCTATGGCATGAATTTCGAGCATATGCCCGAGTTGCGCTTTGCCTTCGGCTACCCGGCATCGCTGTTGCTGATGGTGGTTTCCGCCATCGTTCCGTTTTTCTTTTTTCGCTGGAAAGGCTGGCTCTGAGAGTCTAGTGATCCTGAATGTCTAACGAAACCCATCATTCTCCCGACGGGAAAATGAACGCTCGTAAGCTCGCATACCTCGCCCTCGGCTCGATCGGCGTTGTCTATGGCGATATCGGCACGAGCCCGCTCTATGCTTTTCGCGAGGCATTGAAGCCGGTGGCCGCTGACGGCTTGACGCGCGGCGAAGTCATCAGCGTTATCTCGCTGATGTTCTGGACGTTGACGATCATCGTCACGATCAAATATGTCCTTTTTCTGCTCCGCGCGGACAATGACGGCGAAGGCGGCACCTTGTCGCTGCTTGCATTGTTGATGAAGACGGCGAACGGCCATACCGCCATCCTGATGCTGCTGGGCCTGTTGGGCGCCGCACTCTTCCTTGGCGACGCGATGATCACGCCGGCACTTTCCGTGCTTTCCGCGGTCGAGGGTCTGAAACTCGTCACGCCGAAACTGTCGGATTACATCGTGCCCATATCGGTGGCGATCCTGGCGCTGCTTTTCGCGATCCAGTCGCATGGCACCGGCGCGGTCGCCCGCTTCTTTGGCCCGATCACGGCGCTCTGGTTCATCGTCATGGGCCTTGCCGGCATCATGCACATTTCCGACGATTACAGCATTCTGGCCGCGCTCAACCCCTGGTATGCGGTAAGCTTCCTCCTGCGCGAAGGCTTTCTCGGAGTTGTCGTGCTCGGCGCCGTGTTCCTGACGGTAACGGGCGCCGAAGCGCTCTATGCCGACCTTGGCCATTTCGGCCGCCGGCCGATCCAGTGGGCCTGGTTCGTGCTGGTGTTTCCGTCGCTGACTTTGAACTATTTCGGTCAGGGCGCCCTGGTGCTGCGCGATCCCATGGCCATGTCGGACCCGTTCTTCCTGATGTATCCGCACTGGGCGATCCTGCCGGTGGTCATTCTCGCCACGATGGCGACGATCATCGCCAGCCAGGCCGTCATTACGGGTGCTTTCTCGCTGACGCGGCAGGCGATCCATCTCGGCTTCCTGCCGCGCATGGAAATCCTCTTCACCTCCGAAACCAATACTGGGCAGATCTTCCTGCCGTCGGTCAACACCGTGCTGTTCTTCGGCGTCATCTTCCTGGTACTGGCCTTCAAAACCTCGGATGCGCTGGCGACGGCTTATGGTATCTCGGTGACCGGCGCGATGGTCGTCACCTCGATCATGGCGTTCGAATTCGTGCGTGTCCGCTGGAACTGGACGCTACCGATGGCGGTTGCCGTGCTCACGCCGCTCCTGCTGCTGGAATTCGTCTTCCTCGGCGCCAACCTGCTGAAGATCCACGACGGCGGCTACGTTCCGGTGATGATCGCAACGGCCTTCACCGTCATCATGTGGACCTGGCGCCGCGGCACCTCGATCCTCATGGAGAAGACCAGGCACACCGATATCCCCCTGTCGTCCTTCGTCAGCTCGATCGAGCGCAAGAGCGATCATTCGCCGGCGCATGTGCCCGGCACGGCGATCTTCCTGACCAGCGATCCGGAATCCGCGCCTGCCGCACTTCTGCATAATCTGAAGCACAACCACGTTCTGCACGACAAGAACGTCATCCTGACGATCCGCACCATCAACAAGCCGCGCGTCGCTCAGGAGGATCGTTATTCGGTCGAGAAGGTTTCGGAGCGCTTCTCGCGCGTCGAGCTGCGCTTCGGCTTCATGGAGTCGCAGAACGTCTCCCAGGCATTGGCGACGCTACGCAAGACAGGCCTGAAGTTCGATATCATGTCGACCTCCTTCTATCTCGGCCGCCGCAAGCTGGTGCCGGATGCGAAGTCCGGCATGCCGCACTGGCAGGACCGTCTCTATATCGCTCTCGCCAACGCCGCGACCGATCCTTCGGACTACTTCCGCCTGCCGGCCAACCGCGTGGTGGAGCTGGGCTCGCACGTCATCATCTGACGCGACTATTCTGGCTGTCTGTTCAAAGGGCCCGGCGAATATCCGCCGGGCCCTTTGCATTCGTTGCTAGCCATTTCAGCCTTAACCACAGAATCGCCCGAATTAACCATCCATCAAGGTTAATGGGAGATTATTCCGGCTCCTGGTTTCGAGTGCCGTTTGGAGTCCGGTATTGTCTCGCTCGCGTTATGTTGGCCGCAAATGGCGGTTCCTGCCACAAAACTGGACCTCGCCGGCCGTCTTCGGGCTTTGCGCCTGGCTGATCTTTCCGTCGAATGCCGCCTATGGCGATCTCGCCGGTCTGCTTGCGGGCATCGACCGGGAAGGGGCCAACTGGCGCATGGTGATGACCAATTCGCCCGCCGGCTCCACCCATCAGGCGGAACTGGCCTTTGGTGATGCCAGGGCATCCGCTGCGATCGGCGACGGCGGTCTGGTGTTGCCGGATGGACGCCGCGTTGCTTTCCAATCCGAACTGAAGGGCAGCGATCCCCGGCCGGACGAAGACCGCGTCAACCGGCAGGACAAGAAGGGCAGGGTGGTGGCGGTCGAGCCGATGCAGCCACCGAAGGATTTTTCAGCGGGTTCGGTGCTGCAGCGCCAAAGCATGCTGCTACGGCCGGAATCGGCGACGGGTGAGCGCACCGCCTTCTTGAAGCCGCAACTCGGCGGCAAGGAAATCCAAATTGCCACCGCCTTCTACAAGAAAGAGCCGCCGAAGCCGGATGATAGCGTGCCGGCCTACCTGGCCAATCTGGTCACCAATCAGAGCGCGGATGTCCTGGCCGCCGCCTATGCGTCGCCGGCGCCGGACTATGCCCGCGTATCGCCCTTCGATTCCATCCTTGCCAAGGATCAGGACGGCGAAGGTCGTTTCGTACCGCAGATCGGACCCAAGGATCATCTCTGGGCGGCCAATGTCCTGCCGCCTTCGGTCTTCTCCTCGGACGAACAGCAATGCCTTGCGACCGGCATCTATTTCGAGGCGCGCGGCGAATCCGTGAAGGGGCAGGCTGCCGTCGCCCAGGTCATTCTCAATCGCGTCCGCAATCCCGCCTATCCCAAGACCATCTGCGGTGTCGTCTATCAGAACGAGGACTGGCAAAACGCCTGCCAGTTCTCCTTTGCCTGCGACAATGTGAAGGAGCGCGTCAATTCGCCCGAACACTGGCGGATCGCCCGTCAGGTCGCCATGGCCGTTACCGCCGGCAAGATCTGGCTGCCGGAAGTCGGCTCCGCCACGCATTATCATGCCGTCTACGTCCGGCCGAAATGGGCGGCCGAAATGGTGAAGGTCGGCCGCATAGGCATGCACATCTTTTATAGGACCTATGGCGGCGGCTGGAGCTGAGACGGCTCGGCCATCGAGCCGGGCGCGACAGGAAAGGCCGCAATCCCCGAGAAAAAAGCCATAAGAAAGCACGGGCTGAAGAGGATTCTTCGGCTCAGTTTTCACCCGGCGCGGCTTTTTTAGGTTAAGCTCATGATTTAATTGGGCTAATTTATGGCTGGACAGATGGCGTCTACGCCTTGACTATGCTTTTTCCTAAAACTATGTTGCGCGCGACTTCAAAACGGGCCGAAAGGTGGCGAAACCTGCTGTTCGTTTACGCGTTGACCGGGGTATAGGGATAACGCGCAACGAAAATGGGGAGGATGCCACCATGACGGATGACCGCGACGAGGGTCTGGAACAGCGGCGAGCGCAGCTGGGAGCCGAATTGGCGAGCAAGCGTGCTGCGGTGAGAGAGGATGAACGCGGGGAGGTTCGCGCCGAGGAAAGCCGTAAGGGCTATGCTCAGGCGATGAAGCTTTCCAGTGAGTTCATAGCCGCTATCATCGTCGGTGCCGTTCTGGGCTATCTGTTCGACCGTTTTGTCGGTACGGCGCCGTGGGGCATGATTATTTTGCTGCTTCTCGGATTCTGTGCTGGCGTGCTGAATGTGCTGCGCTCCGCGGGCAAGGTGTCGACACCGGTGCCGCAAGAGCGTGGGCCTGATAAGAAATGAGCGGAAGCAGCGCTGCGGCACTGTTTCCAGACGAGAGGCATCCGCTCGCTCGAGCGGGAAAATGAAAGAGAACAAGCGGTGGCAAACGATCCTACCCATCAGTTCCTGATCTTTAAGATTATCCCGATCGATGTCGGCGGAATTGATTTTTCGTTCACCAACGCTTCGTTGTTCATGGTTGCCTCCGCCGTGATTTCTGCGGGCTTCCTCTATTTCGCCAGCGCACCGCGCGCCGTGGTTCCGACGCGTTCGCAGTCGGTCGCGGAGATGGCCTATGAGTTCATCGCTTCGATGCTGAAAGAGGGGGCGGGGACGAAGGGAATGAAATTCTTCCCGCTGGTCTTCTCTCTCTTCATGTTCGTCTTGACGGCGAACCTGCTCGGCCTTGTTCCTTACTTCTACACCGTCACCAGCCAGATCATCGTCACCTTCGCACTGGCGCTTCTGGTCATCCTGACGGTCATTATCTACGGTTTCGCCAAGCACGGCTTCGGTTTCTTGAAGCTGTTCGTGCCGCACGGGGTTCCCGGCATTCTTCTGCCGCTGGTGGTGATCATCGAAATCATCTCCTTCCTCTCCCGGCCGATTTCGCTCTCCGTTCGTCTTTTCGCCAACATGCTGGCCGGCCATATCACGCTCAAGGTGTTCGCAGGCTTCGTCGCCTCGCTTGGAGCGCTGGGTGCGATCGGTATCGGTGGCGCCGTTCTTCCTCTCATCATGACCGTCGCTATTACCGGTCTCGAGGTCCTTGTCGCCTTCCTTCAGGCTTACGTCTTTGCGGTACTGACTTGCATGTACCTCAATGACGCAATCCACCCGGGTGGCCACTAAGGATAAAGACATTGGCGTCTAACGGCGTCAGTCATTCACCGCACAACCATTTCAAAGGAGTTCAACATGGACGCGGAAGCAGCAAAGTTCATCGGCGCAGGTTTGGCTTGCTTTGGTATGGCCGGCACGGCTCTCGGCCTCGGCAATATCTTCGGCAACTACCTGTCCGGCGCACTGCGCAACCCGTCGGCTGCTGACAGCCAGTTCGGCCGTCTGGTATTCGGCTTCGCCGTTACGGAAGCTCTGGGCATCTTCTCGCTGCTCGTCGCTCTCCTCCTGCTCTTCGCCGTCTGATATCAGCGGCGTCATAGATCACGGTTCGCGATCGGCGAGCCGTGATTCTTTGTATATGCAGACCACCTGGAGGTGAGCATGTTTGTGACCCCGGCATATGCTGATGAAGCAC
>JGI26527J51213_1002203_pt1 | contig 12062 bp, 10 predicted proteins | sample ThiBiot_300_biof_FD_51213 | JGI IMG/M metagenome (IMG submission 51213) | reverse complement strand
CTGAAACAGATCGCGCTCACGTCAGGGGGACTGACGGCTACATTTTTCGCTCGGTGATTGTTTGCGCTCTGTTGGTTCCGAGCGTGATGTGGGTGATGGTCCTACCATCCTACGTGCGTGACCCAAACAGAGCGTCCTGAAACAGATCGGGTCACGTCGGCGGGACTGATGGCTACATTGCGCTCTGAAGGTGAACGCTAATCCTCAAATCCAAATCACGAATCACGAATCGCCAATCGCCAATAAAAAAAGGCTCCCTTTACGCTAAAGCGAAAGGGAGCCTTGAAGAAACCGACTTTATTCTTCGGTCGGTTCTTCGGGGGTTTCTTCCCCGTTGTCTTCGATTTCGGCGTCCTCGAAGTCTCCGTCGTCGGTGTCTTGGACGAGGCGGGCGATGGAGCGGACTTGGTCGTTATCGGCGAGGTTGATGAGTTTCACGCCTTGAGCGACGCGGCCGGTGGTTCGGATTTCCTTGATGCGGACTCGAATTCCCTTGCCGTTGATGGTCATGACAAGGAGCTTATCGGTGTCGTCTACGATCTCTGCGCCGACGATCTTGCCGGTCTTGGCGGTGCAGTTCATGGTGAGGATGCCGGAGCCGCCTCTTCCCTGCACTCGGTATTCCTCCATGGAGGTTCGCTTGCCGTAACCGTTCTCGCTCACGACGAGGAGGCTGGAGGTTTCGTCGACAATGTCGGCTCCGACCACTCGATCCTCTCGATTGCTCTCCTTGAACATGATGGCGCGGACGCCGCCCGCGGCTCGAGAGCGAGAGGTGGCTTCCTTCTCGTTGAAGCGGATGCTTTGCCCCTCGTGGGTGATGAGGATGATATCGTCGTTGCCCCGGGTCTTCAGCGCCCAGCCGAGTTCGTCGCCTTCCTCGATGTCAAAGGCGATGAGGCCGTTGTTGCGGATATTGGCGAAGGCGCTCATGGGCGTTCGCTTGATTTCCGCCCAGCGGTTGGCGCCGGTGCCTCGGGTGATCATGGTGAGGAAGCCTTCGGCGTTCAAGTCCTTGACGCTGATGGTGGCGGTGACCCGCTCCTCGCCCACGATGCTGATGTAGTTAATAACCGGCATGCCCTTGGCATAGCGTCCCGATTCGGGGATTTCGTACGCCTTGAGCTTGTAGACGCGGCCGTGGCTGGTGAAGAAGAGGATGGTGTGGTGGGTGTTGACCTGGAACAGGTGCGCCGGTTCGTCATCTGCCTTCAGCGTGTTATTGACGCCCTTGCCGCCGCGCTTTTGCTGGCGATAGGAGTCGATGGAGACGCGCTTGATGTAGCCGTCTCGGCTGATGGAGATGATGGCCTCTTCTTCGGGGATGAGATCTTCTTCGGTGAACTCGCCGGCTTCTCGGGTGACGATCTTGGTTCGTCGCTCATCGCCGTGCTTGTCTCGCAGGCCGACGATTTCTTCTCTGATGACGGCCTTGAGTCGGACCGGGCTGTTCAAGATGTCCATCAGGTTCTGGACCTTGAGCAGAGCTTCCTTGTAGCGGTTCTCCAGATCCTGCTGGTTCAAGCGGGTGAGCTGACGGAGCTGCATGTTGAGAACGGCGTTCGCCTGGAACGGCGACATATCGAACTCGCGGACGAGGGCGACACGAGCGGCGCCAGGGTCGGCGCTGTTCCGGATGATGTTAATGATGTCATCCAGGAAGCGCCGGGCAATTTGGTAGCCCTCATTGAGGTGCATGTCCTCAAGGGCTCGGTAGAGTTCGTAGCGGGTGCGTCGCTCGACGACTTGCTTGCGGTGCTTGAGATACTCGTCCAGGAGCACGAGGAGCGCGCAGGTTCGGGGAGCCATGTCGGCGAGGCCGAGCATGATGGCGCCGAAGGTGGTGCGCAGGCTGGTGTGCTTGAGGAGGTAGTTGAGCGCCTTGTTCGGGTTCACGTCGCGGCGAACTTCGATCTCGATGCGCATGCCGCGCTTGTCCGAGTAGTCCTGAACGTTCAGGATGCCATCGAACTTTCGCTCCTTGGCGATGGCGGCGATGGACTTGATGAGGGTCTCTTTGTTGACCTGGTACGGGATCTCGGTGACGACGATGACGGACTTGCCAGCGTCTCCGGGCTCGATCATCGTCTTGGCCTGCATGATGATGGAGCCGCGGCCTGTTTCGTAGGCGCTGCGGATGCCCTTGGTGCCCATGATGATGCCGTAGGTTGGGAAGTCCGGCCCGGGCATGACGGTCATGACGTCGTCCAGGGTGCTCTCGGGGTTATCCAGTCGCATCAGGGCGGCGTTACAGACCTCGGTCAAGTTGTGCGGCGGCAGGTTGGTGGCCATACCGACGGCGATGCCCTGGGAGCCGTTACAGAGCAGGTTCGGGAACTTACTGGGGAGAACGGTGGGCTCTTTGAGGGTGGTGGAGTAGTTGTCGATCCAGTCGACCGTTTCTCGGTCGAGGTCCTCCAACATCTCCATGGAAATCGGGGTGAGGCGGCACTCTGTGTATCGCTGGGCGGCGGGGCTGTCTCCGTCCACGGAGCCAAAGTTGCCCTGGCCTTGAATCAGCGGGTAGCGGAGGGACCAGTGCTGCGCCATACGGACGAGGGTCGGATAGATGACCTGGTCGCCGTGGGGGTGGTAGTCGCCACTGGTCTGGCCGGTGACCTTTGCGCACTTGACGTAGTTGCTATCGGGAGAGAGGTTCAGCTCTCTCATGGCGTAAAGGATTCGGCGCTGTACGGGCTTCAAGCCGTCTCGCACGTCCGGAAGTGCGCGAGCGATGATGACCGACATCGCGTAGTTGACGTACGACCGGCCTAGCTCTTCGTCGACTTTTACAATAGAAACGTTGGGGTCTTGTTCTGCCACGGGTGTTCAGTTCCAGACGGTCCAGCAGCGCAAAAAGCCGCGCCAACGGGACATGGGGAGTAATGAAGGGACAGTTTACCCGTTTTGAGCCTGGTACGAGTGAGAGGATTGGCGACTCGCGATTGGTGATTGGCTTCTGGATATTCGAGGGGAGGGGTCTATGCGCATTCGGTGGGTTCACCTCCACCGCAAGCGGCGGAGGTATGGCAATCTTTAGCCTCCCAACGTCTGGCTTTGGGAGTAACCTTGCGGCATGAAGGTACTGGTCATTGGGGGCACCGAATTTGTGGGGCGGCACTTGGTGGAGCGGGGGCTTCGGCTGGGGCATGAGATCACTTTGTTTCACCGGGGGCAGCATGGGACCGAACTCTTTCCGGAGGCCAAGCGGGTGTTTGGGGACCGGGATGGCGGGCTCTCGGCGCTGGGGGACGAGACTTGGGATGCGGTGATCGACACGTGCGGCTACGTCCCGCGCCTGGTTCGGCAGTCCTGCGAGTTCCTGAAGGATAAGGTGGGGCGGTATCTGTTTATCTCCACGATTAGCGTTCTGGGGGACTTCTCGCAGGTGGGGCTGACCGAGGACTCTGAGCTTGCCACCCTGAAAGATCCGAATGTGGAAGTGGTGAACAACGAGACGTACGGCGGGCTGAAGGTGCTGTGCGAAGAGGAAGTGAACCGGGTGTTTGGCGAGCGGGCGCTTAACGTTCGACCGGGGATGATCGTGGGGCCGTACGACAAGACCGACCGCTTTACTTACTGGTTCCGCCGCGCGGCCAAGGGCGGGGCGATGCTCTCGATGGCGGAGCGGGATGAACCGGCGCAGTTTATCGACGGTCGCGACCTGGCTTCGTTCTGTTTTCATCTGCTGGAGATTCAGGCTTCGGGCGCCTATTTTGCGACGGGTCCGCAGTTTGCGATGACCTGGGGCGACATCTTTGACGAGGCGGCGATTCAGGGGGGATCCGAGTATGAGATCATTCGACCGCCCTTGGATTGGATGAAGGAGCAGGGCGTGGAGATCGGCCCCTCCTTCCCTTCCCAATTCCCGAGCGAATTGAACCGCCAAGGGATCTATCAGATCGACGTGCAGAAAGGGTTGGACGAAGGGCTTCGGTTCTTGCCGCTGGCGGAGACGATCAAGGACACGTTGGAGTGGCGGGATTCGGTGGCCGATCCGCTGAAGGTTGGTTTTGAGGCGGAGCGGGAGCAGGAGTTGATTGAGTTGTACCGGCGGTCGGAGTTCTGAGCTTCGCGACTGGGGATTCGCGATTCGCGATTCGCGATTCGAGATTCGGGTTGGGGCAGAGCGCTCTGAAACTGAACACGCTCACGTCAGGGGGACTGACGGCTACATTGCGCTCGATGTTTATTCGCGCGTTGTGGATTTCAGAGCGCGATGTAGGCGACGGTCCTACCGTCGTACGCGCTCTGGTTTTGGCAGGGCGCTCTGAAACAGATCGCGCTCACGTCAGGGGGACTGACGGCTACATTGCGCTCGATGTTTATTCGCGCGTTGTGGAATTCCGAGCGTAATGTAGGCGACGGTCCTACCGTCGTACGCGCTCTGGTTTTGGCAGGGCGCTCTGAAACAGATCGCGCTCACGTCAGGGGGACTGACGGCTACATTGCGCTCGGTGTTTATTCGCTGCGTTGTGGAATTCAGAGCGCAATGTAGGCGACGGTCCTAACGTCGTACGCGCTCTGGTTTTGACAGAGCGCTCTGAAACAGATCGCGCTCACGTCAGGGGGACTGACGGCTACATTGCGCTCGGTGTTTAGGTGCGCTCTGTTGGTTTCAGACCGTGATGTATGCGACGGTCCTGCGGGTGACTGGAGGGAAACGCTCGGTCGGGGTCCCGTGGGGGTGGGGGGTTCGGGGATATTCTTTGGGTTGTGGGAGTTAGAGACTAGCCATGACCATGGACGGGTTGATTCGGATCATGTGGATCTTCATTACGACGATTCTGGTGATCACGATTGGGGGCTTCATCATTTTTGTGAGATGGGGCAAGAATGAGAACGAGAAGAACCGGATTCGGCGGTCCAATCGCAAATCGTAATTGGTAAGATGAAGGGACCTTAGTTCCCTATGCTTACCACGCTTCTCTTTCTTCTGGCCGCTCCGACCTCGGATTGGCATGCTACGTTTCCGTTGGTGATCAACTGTTTGGGAGATCAGAACCGGAAGTTGCGGCTGCTGGTGGACACTTCCTCCGAGCACACCACGCTCTTTGAAGACAACATGATCGCCCAGACCAAGCCCTCGGTCTTCTTTGCGACGTTCTGGGTGGACGACGTGAAGTTGGAGGCGGTGAACCTGTTTGTCAATGGCGAGAAGTGGTTCTTGCGGCAGGTGGCGGCGGCTCATGTGGATGGCGTCTTGGGGCGAGATTTGCTTTCCAAGCTCCGGTTGGGGATCGATCGCGAGACGGGAAAGACGGAAGTTTGGCCCGCAACCGAGCCAGATGATACGGCTCAGAAATGGGTCTCCGGTGGGTGGATTGTTTCCTTGCCGATCAAAGGGGATGTTTCGGCCGGGTACTCCGTGGAAGTGCTCCTCAGCGGTTCACCCGTGACGCTGGCGCTCGATACCGGGTCACCCTTCGCCAATCTGGATGACGGCAACTATGTAAAAGTTGCTAAGAAGTCTTGCCGGGACCTTCCGCTGTTTGGCAGAGTTGAATCGGCCAGCAACACGGGCGTGGTGGTTTCTGGGATGAGCATGGGGGCCGAACCGATACCATTCTATGTGAGCACCGCCGATGGCAACAAGCCCGCTTCCCTTTCCTTCGACAGCTTCGGGTGCCCCCGAATGGTGTTTGACTTTGTGGAGAAGCGGACTTGGTTCAAGATCGGCGATCCTCTCCTGGATAGCTTGAGCAGCGCGTTGAGCCACATGTTAGGACTGAAGGTTCGGGTGAACGAAGAGGGAGCTTGGGTGACCATGCCGGGGTCAATAGAGAAGGGCAAGCTGATTCAGGTGGGAGACTACGAACTGAAAGCGATGGATGCGGCGCTTCAGGCGCGGAATGCGGCGGAGATTTCCGACCAGATTCGGCAAATGGAATCTGGACGGAAGGCAAAGTCGGAGGCGACGGTGCTGTTCAAGGGCGAGCAGCGGAAGCTGGCGCTTTAGGTTCGCGCCAGCTCTCGCTCTTCTTCCAACTTGTTCTTGGCCAAGGACGCCAGGGTTCGGTCTTGGTGGATGCCGAGTTGGACGGGCTCCTGCTTGAAGATGAGGGTGAGGGTCCAGTCGATGACGATGCGGAAGCGGCGAGACCAGCTGGGCATCTTCATGAGATAGATGGTTCGGAAGAGGAACCACGCGAGGAAACCGGAGACCTTGATCCCGAAGACGCGGGCGACGGCGGTGCGGCAGCCGATGGCGGCGAGGGAGCCGAGGGCGCTGAATTTGAATTCCTCGAGCGATTCGCCCTTCAGGGCGTGGACGACGTTACTGGCGGCGACGGGACCTTGGCGCGACGAGTTTTGGGCGGTGGCGGCGTAGGGCTTGCCTTCAGCATCGGGAATGAACGCAGAGTCTCCGATGGCCCAGAGGTCTTGGAAGCCTTGGACCTGGGTGGTCTTGTCGCAGACGATATAGCCGCGCTCGTTCAGCGGGAGTCCTTCGATCTTTTGGAGAAGCGGGCTGGGGTTGATGCCGGCGCACCAGACGGTGGTGCGGGTGGGGAGGACTTCTCCGCTGGTGAGGGTGACGGAGTCGATTTTGACTTCGGTGAGAGTGGTCTTGGTGTGGATCTTGAGGCCGCGCTTTTCCAGGTGTTCCCGGGCGAACTCGGCGAGTTCGGGGTCGATGGCGGGGAGGATGCGGTCGGCGTATTCCACGACTACGACCTGGACCTCCTCGGGCTCGATGTTGCGGTAGTTCTTGGCCTGGGTAACGAGGAATTCTTGGTACTCACCGGCGAGTTCGATGCCGGAGAAGTTGGAACCAACGATGACGATCCGAAGGAGGGCTTCCCTCTCTTTCTTGTCCTTGAGGGTGTTCGCGACCTCGAGGAGGCGGATGCCGCGGTCTCGGAACTCGATGGAGTCTTTGAGCGACTTCAGCTCGAAGGCGAACTCCTTGAGGCCGGGGATGGGAGGCATTTTGGTGACCGATCCGGGGGCGAGGATGAGGTGATCGTAATGGACCGATTGGAGCGGGCCGACGCCAGCGGTTCGGTAGTAGATCTGGTGGTCCTTGGTATCGACGCGGTCGATCTCGGCCATGACGAAATTGGCGCGTTTGCCGAGGAACTTTCGGATGGGGACCGTGACGTGGCGAGGTTCCAGTTGCCCCACGCCCGCTTCGATGAGGAGCGGATAGAAGAGGAGGAAGTTGTTTCGGTCGAAGACGAGAATCTCGCAGTCATCGGGGGCCTTCTTAGAGAGGGTCTGGGCGGCGTAGGCGCCACCGAAGCCCCCTCCGATTACGGCAATTCGCTTTCTTCTTCCGGCAAATGCGCTCATCTCAATTCATTCGACGATGTTGGGAGGGGAAGAATCTCGGGAGGCCCATGCCCGAACGGTAAACTGCATCGTGCCTGCCACCAACGCCAGCCCGCGCAGCAATTGGTATGCGATCTTTTCGGGCTTTATGGTTCTTCAGATCATCCTTGTCCTGTTTGGCGTGTTGATCGCGAATAGTACGAAGACGCTTCCGGCGGAGATGCTGAAGCGATTGGAGGCGATGGCGCAGGTTTTCCAGACGGTTTGCGCGCTCTCGGTGATTGGGTGCATTGCGCTGACGCGAGCCAGGATGAGGCCGGAGATTGTTCAGACGTATGAGGATCTGAACTGGGAGACGGCCAAGTGTTTGGCGGTGGGAGAGCTTGCGGTAATCCTGGGATTGGTCGGATTGGCCAAGCTTCACTTGGTAGAGTTTTTGATTGCGGTGGGGCTCGTATTAATCGCGGATTTTGGGTTTGTGTTTCCGGCAGGTCTTAAGCTCTTGCAAAGACTGCCCGAAAAAAAATAGTACGTTTCGGGAACAAATCCGCAGCGTCTATCACCTAACTCTTGTGGGGCCCTGGACCGGACCTCATAAGAAGAAAATGGCCCCGGAAGGATTTGCTCTCCCCGAATCCGGAAGGGGCCAATTATCTTTTTAGGGTGGAGGGTGTGTTACTTTAAATTCCAGAATGGGCGGCCATCTGGCGTCCTAAAAGCGATCTTGCTACCTTTATGTCGAAGTTCTTGGCACAGAATCAATGATTCTCCATTCACCATCACTTTCGACCCGCTGACCTTTACCGGGTCCTTTGCGCTTAAGTGAACGGCTTGACCATCGAAATATCGCTTCGGTCCAAGTTCAACAAAGGCAGTTCCGCCATTCTTTAGTTTCACCATAAGATCGACACTTTTTGGCGATTGAACGACCCCGATAAGACGACCTTCAAAGGCGACTACCGATTTAGGGTCCCAGCTTGCGCTTCCTTGGTAATGGGTGTACCACCCCGTCGATCCGGCGACTTCCTCTGGACGAGCATGCTCAATTTGTGCGGGAACCTGTTGAGCGCAAACGGTGGCGGCAATAATGGTGGTTAAGATCATAGACTCCTTCTCATTGCTCCAACTTGAGCATTCAGAGAAGGAGTGCCATTCTTGCTCTCTCTGGCAGCCTAGAATGGCTAACAGGTTATACGGATACCTGGTGAAGGGTTCAGGTCAAGAGTAGAATGGCAGCTGCAGCGGGTCCGGCATGGTCTACACGCAAAACACGGGGACCCAATGTGACTCCCCGATCGCCAATCGCCTGAAGTTCTCGGGTGGCCCAGCCGCCCTCTGGCCCCACGACGATAGTCATTCTGTCGGACGACTTCTTGAGCGTCTTTGTTTCGTTTTCAACTTCACTGAGAACAATTGCCTCTGGTTCCTTCTTGAGAACCTCGGCCAGGGAGGCGTGGTACTCGATGGAGGGGAGGCGGGTGCGGAAGCTGACTTCGGCGGCTTCACGGGCGATGGTGCGCAGGCGGTGGAGACGGTCGGTGACCTTCTTGGCGTCCCACTTGACTACCGTGCGCTCGCTGGGAAAGAGGAGGAAGCGGTTGACGCCAAGTTCGGTGCAAGCGCGGATAATCTCGTCGATCTTATCGCCCTTGGGGAGGGCCTGAGCGATGGTGAGGTCGATGGCGGCTTCGACGTTCGGGTTCAGGACTTCCAGGGGTTTGGCGTCTCGACCGGTGAACTCGCAGCGGATGATGGAGCCATCGTTGGGGAGAACGGCGATTTGGGCTCCGCCGGAAAGGCGCAGGACCTTGCGGAGCTTATCGATCTCCTCCTGGGGGAGTTCGATCAGTTCTTCGGTCGTCACCGCGCCGGGGACGAAGACCCGGGGGAGCGCCCTGAGCGGTACCTTTCCCATGGAATTATTCTGCCTTATGGAGCGAAGCGCCGACCCAGTCGCCTTCGGCAAGGTGTCGGACGAGGGTGAATCCGGCTTTTTCGGCGGCTTCCAGGACATCGGGCCAGTTCTGCTCGATGATGCCGGAGACGATCCAGGCTCCGCCGGGTTTGACGATGGCGGCGATATCGAACGCGATGGCGATGAGGGTGGCGGAGATGATGTTGGACACCACCACGTCATAGGTTGCGCCCTCGGGAAGGACGGTGGCGCCCAGTCCGGCGATGGCTTGGAAGTGGACTCCGTTCAGCTCGGCGTTCTCTTTGGCGACCTCGACCGAGAGGGGTTCGATATCCACGGCTACGACTTCGCTCGCGCCGAGTTTGCAGGCTCCCACCGAGAGGATTCCGCTGCCGCAGCCGATATCGGCCACGGTGCTTCCCTCTTTCACCACATCTTCCAGGAGTTCCAGGCACATGCGGGTGGTGGGGTGGTCCCCGGTGCCGAACGCTTGGCCGGGATCGAGGACGATCTCGAGATCGCCGGGGTTGGATTCGATGGTCTCCCAGGTGGGGCGAACGACGAAGCGTTGACCGACGCGGCGGGGTTTGAAGAACTGCTTCCAGTTCTCTTCCCAGTTCTCTTCCACCAGGGATCGGGATTCGACTTCGGTGACGCCCATGGCCAGAAGGTCGGCAGTGAGGGCTTCGACCACGGCCTCGGCTCCATCCACGTCGACGACGGCGGCGCTGAGGGTGGGCGGCTTGTCGGTTTGCAGGGTGTTTTCGCAACCGTGATTGCCAAAGACGTCGATATAGGGGGACCAGTCTTCAGGGGCTTCTGCGAAGATGGCTTTGACTTCTATCCAGCTCATTTCTTCTTCCCGAAGAGCCCGCCCAGCAGTCCTTTGGACTCTCCACGCGGCTCGTCTTCTCCACTGACTTCAGCGAACTCCTTGAGGAGTTTGACTTGGGCGTCGCTCAGCTTGGTCGGGACCTTGACGTTGACCTGGACGATGAGATCGCCTCGGCGTCCGCCATGAAGCGGGGGGAGTCCGCCGCCTTTGATTTGCAGGCGCGTCCCCGGTTGGGTTCCAGCGGGGATGCCGATTTCGTGCGTTTCGGCCACTCCGGCGATTTCCACGGTGTGCCCCATCGCGGCTTGCGCGAAGGTGGCTTCCAGAACGGTGAAGAGGGTTTGGCCGTCTCGCTGGAAACTCTTGTCCTGCTTAATGCGGATGTGGACGTAGAGGTTTCCGGGGGAGCCGCCCGCCATGCCGTCATGGCCCTGGCCGGGGATCTGCATGGCGTTTCCGTTCTCCACTCCGGCGGGAATGGTGACGAGGACTCGGGCGACCTCTTGGGTGACGCCTTGGCCGTTGCACTTCTTGCAGGGGTCGGTGATGGTCCAGCCGCGACCTCGGCAGGTCGGGCATTCGACCGAGGTCTGCATTCGGCCGATGATGGTGTCTTGAACTCGGGAAACCACGCCCGCGCCTTTACAGGTGGGACACGCGGTGGGAGGAGCGCCGTTTTCGCCGCCGTTGCCGCCGCAGGCGGAGCACTCGGTCATGCGATCGACGGTGACTTCTTTTTGGACGCCTTCGATGACTTCTTGGAGAGTAAGCTCGACTTGGACTTCGATATCGCCGCCGTCGCGACCCATGCGCTGGCGACGGGCTTGGCCACCGGCCATGCCGCCGAAGAACATCTCGAAGATATCGTGAAGGCCGCCGCCACCTTGGCCGCCGAAGAACGGATCTTGGGGCTGGTCGTCAGTGGAACCGAAGCGGTCAAAGCGGGCGCGCTTTTCGGTGTCGGACAGGATGCCGTAGGCAGAGCCGATCTCTTTGAACTTCTCTTCCGCCTCGTTGTCACCCGGATTGACGTCCGGGTGAAACTTGCGGGCAAGCCGCCGGTAAGCGGTCTTGATTTCGTCGGCCGAGGCATCCCTCGGCACGCCTAGCACCTCGTAGGGATCGCGCTGGGACATGCGTTATTCTTCGTCGGACTCGGGCTCTTCCTGAGCAGTCTCTTCGTCGGCGATGTCGCTGAGGCTGAGGGTATCGCTGTCCGCATCGGCGACGACTTCTTCTTCCTCGTCTTCGGCAAGGTCGGAGAGGCTCAGTTCATCAGAATCGGTGTCGTCGTGCTCTTCTTCATCTTCACCGATGAAGGCGGCTTCCGTCTCGTCGAGAGCGGGGAGAAGCAGACCGAGTTCGGCGGGCATGGAGTCGTCGATAAGCAGAGCGCCTTCGGCAACTTCGAATGCCAGGTCTTGAGCAGTCGGCATCACCGGCTTGATCTTGCCCGCCGCGATTTCGGCAAGGGCGATGGTCAAGGGGTGATTGGACTCGATTTGAACGAGTGGGGGCGCTCCCTCGCGCAGCTGTTTGGCCCGCTTAGCGGCCAAGTTGGAGAGAACAAACTTTCCTTGTGGGAATTCGCTGAGGATATCGGGGGAAGGCAGCATAGTAGGTCTTTCGGGGCCTCGAACCAGGGATTATACCCACAGGGAGGGCGTTGTCGCATAGGTCCCATGGACAGTTGGCAGGGGACAGGGGGCAGGGTGGCGTGCAATACAAACACGCTCTTGGGACGTAGGCGACGTGTGGGTAACCAGGGCGCTCTGTGATTCAAATCGGCGCCTGTCGGTGGCCGGAAATAGTCAATTAGAATCGCCAATCGCGAATCACCAGTTCCGCCAATGCGTAGCGAAAGTGTGCCGAGAAGACACGCTCTGAAACAGAACACGCTCACGTCAGGGGGACTGACGGCTACATCGCGCTCGGTTTTTTATAGGCGCTCTGTTGGTTCAGAGCGTGATGTAGGCGACGGTCCTACCGTCGTGAGCGCTCTGGTCTTTACAGGGCACTCTGAAACAGAACACGCTC
>JGI26527J51213_1002146_pt1 | contig 12363 bp, 10 predicted proteins | sample ThiBiot_300_biof_FD_51213 | JGI IMG/M metagenome (IMG submission 51213) | reverse complement strand
AAGTGCACGGCGAGCAGTTCGAGCAGCGGCGGGATCGACAGCCCTTCGTCGTCCGGCATCGGAATACCGAGTTGCGTGGTCAGGTCTTCCAGGCCATCGAGCACGTCCGGCCATTGCGGATTGGTGGTCTCGGCGATCTGGGCGATGTAGGCCTGCCCGTTGCCGGGGTGGCTCTCGTCCAGCGCGAAGGCGCCGAACAGCGCCTGGATGACGGGCGTCACACGGTCGAGCACGAGAACGCCGGTGGCTTCGTAGTAGTTGTTGGCCATGAAGGCTCCTTTCGATGAATGAACGGAGCCAGCCCTTGCGGACGATGGCATCCGCAGGGGAAACCGCCTGATGCCGGATGGCGCTGGGCGGGGAGAAAACGCGAGGGACATGGCCTCGAACGAGGCGCATGTCCCTCATGGGGTCCCGTGAACGCAGTGATGAAGGTGTGCCAGGGACCGGCTCACCAACCGCTGTAGTTCAGCAGCAGGTCGGCGATCACCTGGCGACGTGGCAGATCGAGGCCGTCGAAGTCCGACAACCCGTTGAAGTGGCAGCGCTTGAGCATGGCACCGCCCTCGCGCGCGTTGTAGAAGCTGACCATCGCGGACAGGAACATGCGTTCCCCGCTGCTCAGGACGCCGAGGGCGTCGTTGAGGCGCAGCATGTCGGGACGCAGATCCCACTTGCTCTTGGCCTGGTTCAGACCTTCACGGGTGCCATCGCCAAACCATTGCGGGCCGGCGATCTCGACACCACGCTTCCATGCCTCGAAAAAGGCTTGGGGCGCGGCGCTGAAATGCCGTTCTTCCCGAACGATCTGATCGACGACTTCCTGTGGCAGTAGCTGGTTCATGACGTGATTCCTCCAGTTGGATCAGGGAATGGCGAGCTGGGACCAGCCGCCTCTTTCGAGGGCACGTTGAGCCGCGGCATGGCTGCGGAAGTACTCACGAGATTCCCGCGAGACGGGACCTTCGGTATCGCGCGTGCCGATGTAGTGGCCGGCGGCGCTGTGCAGGACTTCGAGCGGCAGGAACTTGCCGCAGTAGGTCAAGGCCAATTGACCGAATCGGCCGAAAGAGGCTTGCTGGGACATGGATGGGCTCCTTGGAAAAGCGGGGCCCTGTCCCTCACGGGATGGCAGCTCCCGCACGCGGTTGAAAAAAAGCATCAGCGTCTTGGGGACGCGCGTCCGCGCAATGGATGCGATGCGGACTGGTGGGTTGCGCGGAGAGAACCCCGCGGCAGCCTGAAACCCTGGCTGCTGGCATGTGCTGACGAATCAGCGAACATGCGGACAGCTTCGTGAGGGTGCCGCGCCACGTCAGTTGGAAATCGGCATCTGGTCCAGCCCCGATTGATGTGCGCAGGGACAAAGAAAAGCCCCGCAACGAGTGCGGGGCGGTCATGACGGTGCGGTGAGGCTGGATCAGCGGGGCTTGTCNCCCAGGACATGCTGCTTCCAGATGGCGAATGCCTCGTCCGCTGGCAGCTCGGCCAGGATGANGATGGGCTGGTCCTGTCGGCTGCGCAGCTTTGCGAAATANGCCGCGCGNTCGGCAATGGCCTTGAGCTTGATGCCCTTGAGGAACAGCAGCCGGCCGTCCTTGATGAACAGCACCTTGTTGCCGATGTCGCGGTTGAACGCGGTGCGCAGCTTGCGCTCTGCGTGCATGGCATCGGCCAACTGGTCCACGAGGAAGTCGAGCGTCATGTCGATGAGAAGTGGCTCGTCGTCCTCGCGCTCGACGTCGAGCGATGCCGGCGGCAGGCTCTTGGCAAATTCCTCGGCTTGGGCCAGCAGCGCGGCCTGGCCTTGCAACGCGCGCACGAACGTCGAGCCGCCGTGTCCGTCATTGCGGGCTTCGGCGATGGGCCTGCCGTCGAACATGACGGTGGCGGTGAAGCACAGCGTTTCCTCGCTCGCGAAATCCGCGACCTTGAGGTTCTTGAGCGTGATGCGGTCTTGTCGGGTGATGGTGTCCATNGNAAGTCCTGNTATCGACCNGGTTGACGACACGCCCCTGACGGGACGCGGCATACATCCCGTGGGTTGGAGGAAGGTGGCATCGATGCCCGGTGGGCAGCGTTCGCCGGAGAGATGCCGGGGCGAACTGGCGGGTGGCGTGGGAGGAACCCACGGCAGCCTTGACACCCTGGCTGCTGGCTGTTGCCGATGCGTCGGCAATGCAGGAGGGAGGATCACGCGGCCCGCCGGCCGCGTCGTGCATCAATCCGAAGCGCTCGATCCCGTCTTGTGCAGGCACTGCACCAGCCGCTGGCCCAGCCACGCGACGCACGGCACGGCCATGGAGTTGCCGATCGCCTTGTAGCGCGGCGCGTCGGCGGAGGGCCTGCCGCGGTACGGCACCAGCGTGTAGTCGTCGGGCATGCCTTGAAGCCGCTCGCATTCGACCGGCATCAGCCGACGCACCCGCCACTGCGACCAGTCGCCCGGACCGGGGTTATTCCAGTCGTAGCGGAAATGTGCCTCGAAGTCCGGTGCCAGCACATGGGGCTTGTCGGCACCGCCGCTGCTGGTGCGCAGCGCGGTCGAGACGCCATCGCCCAGTTCAGCGGCCAGGCCTTCGGTGCGACCGCGCAGCGCCACGCCGATCACCATCGGCCGGCCTTGGCCCGGCTTGCCGCCACCCGTGGAGAGCGTCCCGGCAAGCTGGCCGTGGCCGGATTCCAGCCGCAGCTCGCCGCGCGAGTTCTGCGCGAACGCGATGGCCGGCACCACGCCGGCGTTCGCGTGGCTGAGGCGATGTCTGCCGGCACGCAGCGTCGGTGCATGGTTCGTCGTCGCATCCGCCCCGCAGCCCTGTGCGGTGAAGGCAATGATCGGCACACCCTTGCCGGTGCCGTCCTCGCTGCAGCCCTTGCCGCCGTTGGCGGTGCTGAGCGTGTGGCTGATGCTGCCCGCGATGGACTGCGCCACGAAGGTCTCGACCTCGAAGTCGTTCTTCGGGCCGGGCGCCGCGGTCAGGCAGGCCGCGACGTCGATGGGTCCTGCGGTCTTGCCCCCGCCGAATCCGAACGTCACCGTGGCCTTGCCGTAGGGCTGCTTCAGTCCTGCATATCCCGAGTACCAGCCTGCTGCCGCAGCGCCCGATCCAGCAGCGCCGGCAGCGTCTTGCCACGGCGCGAAGCCCGGCGAAGAATCCCCGCGCAGGCCTGGGCGCTCAAAAAGTACCTCGGCGGGATCGACGCCACCTCCACCACTTGCCACAAGAAACACGCGACGGCGCCGTTGGGCGACGCCGAAATATTGAGCATCGAGCAAGCGCCAGGCGATGCGGCGCCGGGGTCCAGACACACAACCTGCGTGCGCCCATTTTTGCCCTGGCGGTTCGAGCGCACGGCTTTCGCCGGCCAGTGCGCCCAGGAAGTGTCCGAAGGCGTTGCTGCGGTCGCTGAGGACGCCGGGGACGTTTTCCCAGACGAGCGTTGCCGGCGGGCGGCGGTCTTGGCGGCGGGTTTGGTCGATGGCATTTGCAAGCTCCACATAGGCAAGGGTCAGGGCGCCGCGCGGGTCAGCCAGGCCACGGCGGGCGCCGGCCACGCTGAACGACTGGCACGGCGTGCCGCCGACCAGGAGGTCTGGCGCGGGCACGGTGCCGGCGCGGACCTGGCGGGCGATCGTGGTCATGTCGCCCAGGTTGGGCACGAGGGGGTTACGGTGGGCGAGCACGGCGCTCGGGAACGGCTCGATCTCGGCGAACCACGCGGCTTCGAGGCCGAGCGGTTGCCAAGCGAGGCTCACGGCCTCGATGCCGCTGCAGACGCTGCCGTAGAGCAGCGGCGTGTTGCGTGGCGGTGCGCAAAGTTTCGGGTGCATGTCGGTCTCCTGTTCGTATGGCGCAGGGCCATCGCCCTGGCCGGGGCGTTGAAAGGCAGGAGAAAGGCGCCGAAGGCCCCAGGGGCCTTCGGCTCGGGAGGAAAGAAGAACCACCCGTGGGCTGATTGGCAGGCCCGGTCGTCGCTAGAACCGTCTGCTCATCCAGCAATCACACCCGGCCCATGTCGTGGCTGGGGCCGGCATCGTCTGGCGCACATCCGCGCACAAAGGGAGCCCGTTTTTGCGCCGGCGGGCACCGGCACCGAATACCGCTGACCACGAAGGGTCTCCGGGTGGCTCGCACAGGCAAGCCATCGGGGGACCCTTCGCAGCGTGCGGAAGAGATGCGGACGGGGAGAACGCGCGGGGTGCGGTTCGCGGAGAAGCTACCTTCAGGTCCCGCGGCCGGGGGCGGCTGAACGGGACGCGCACACGGACAAGAAGGCGTTGCGCGCTGGGCGTCCCGCAGGGCATGCGGAACACGGGCCACGCCGCCGATGGCGGGCACGGCTCACGGGGAACGGGGGTCGGTCAGGAGCCTTTGCGGCCGCTCTTGCGTGGGCGCGAGGCACCACGCTTGGACGTGCCGGTTTCGACCGGCAGCGTGCCTTTGCAGTCGGGATAGCGACTGCACGACCAGAACGGGCCGCTCTTGCCGGTGCGTTGGCGCGTGGGCGCGCCACACTGCGGACAAGCCGGTCCTTGGGGCACCTTGATGGACAGGGACGTGCTGCCGTACTGCGCGATCAACTGCGAAATCCATGCAGCCTGCTTGCCGATGAACACATCCAGGGTGAGTTGTCCGGCCTCGATCATGTCCAGCGCCTGTTCCCAGACGGCGGTGGTGCCGGGGTCGGCAATCGCCGCGGGCACGGCGTCTATCAGCGTGAGCGCCGCATCCGATGCGCGGATGGAGCGTCCCTTCTTCACGATGTAGCCGCGGGCGATCAGCCCGCTGATGATGTTGGCCCGGGTCGCCTCGGTGCCGATGCCCGTCGTGTCCTTGAGCTTCTGCTTCAGGCGCGGGTCGGTCACGAAACGCGCAACGCCCTTCATCGCCTTGACCAGTTCGCCCTGGGTATAGGGCTTGGGCGGCATCGTCTTGAGGGCCTTGATGTCGGCCCCGGCGACCTGACATGCCATCCCGTCGCGCAATGCGGGCAGCACCTGGCTGCGCGGGGCATCGCCGTCCTCGTCGGCGCTGCCTTCACGTTCTGGCTCGGCCAGCACCAGGAGCCAGCCCTTGACGACGACCTGCTTGCCCGTGGCCACCAGCTTCTGCTGGCCGCAGGAGAGGTCCGCCACGGTGCGGTCGAACTCGTGGTGCGGGAGGAACTGGGCCAGGTAATGCGCCCGGATCAGCCGGTACACCGCCTGCTCCTTCTCGCTCATGGCGGAGAGGTTCGCGGGTTCGAGCGTCGGGATGATGCCGTGGTGCGCCGTCACCTTGCTGTCGTTCCAGGCGCGCGAGCGCTGGGCGCGGTCGAGCTGGCCCATGATCGGGGCCAGCGTGGGATCGGTCTTGAGCAGGCTGTCCAGGACCGTGGGCACCTCGGCGAACATGCTTTCGGGCAGGTAGCCCGAATCCGAGCGCGGGTACGTCGTGGCCTTGTGCGTCTCGTACAGAGCCTGGGCGATCTCCAAGGTTTCCTGCACGTCCAGCCCAAGCTGCTTGGAACAGACTTCCTGCAAGGTGCCCAGGTCGAACAGCAGCGGCGGGCCTTCGCGCACGCGCTCGGTCTCGACCGACACCACCTGGGCACTGCCCGCGGCGCGGATCTGTTGCGCGGCCTGCTGTGCGACGGGCTGCTGCAGGCAGCGGCCGGCGTCGTCGGTGCTGGCGTCGGGTGCCACCCACTGCGCGGTGAACGTCTGACCGCCTGCGGACAGGGACACGTCGATGGCCCAGTACGGCACGGACACGAAGGCCGCGATCTCTCGGTCGCGGTCCACCACGAGTTTGAGCGTCGGGGTCTGTACACGCCCGACCGACAGCACGCCGTCGTAGCCGGCCTGCCGCCCGAGCACGGTGAACAGCCGGCTGAGGTTCATGCCGACGAGCCAGTCGGCGCGCGAGCGCGCCAGCGCCGAGTAATACATCGGCAGCGTCTCGGCCGAGGGCCGCAGCTTGGCGAGCGCGGTGCGGATGGACGCATCGTTGAGCGCCGACAGCCACAGGCGTGCTATGGGGCCGCGGTATCCGCACAGGTCGATGATCTCGCGGGCGATCAGTTCACCCTCGCGGTCGGCATCGGTGGCAATGACGAGATGGGTCGCCTTCGCCAGAAGCGTTTTGACGACCTTGAATTGCGTGGCGGTCTGCGGTTTGACCTCGACCCGCCACTGCTGAGGGATGATGGGCAACTGCTCCAACGACCAGCGCTTGAGCGCCGCGTCATAGACCTCGGGTGCTGCCGCTTCGACGAGATGGCCGATGCACCAGGTGACCGTGACGCCGGAGCCGTTGAGGCAGCCTTCACCGCGCTGCGTGGCGCCGAGAATCCGGCCGATGTCTTTGCCCTGGGAGGGCTTCTCGCACAGAAACAGCCGCATGTCCGTCCATCCGCTTCCCGTTGTTCATGGAGTTGCTGGGATCGAGGATGCCGAGCGCCTGTTGGGGCAGCAGCAAACAAGCTGCATGCGGCAGCGACCGCTTTCACGAGATGGGATGGCTGAGGCGGGGATGGCGTGCGGCCGGCGATGTGCGAGTCGGGAGCCGCGATGTTCGGGAGCGCGTGGAAGCCGGTGGACGCTGGTGGCGCTGTCCCCTGGGGATAGCTCGCGAGGACATGGGGGGCGGCAACGTACTGCGGCCGCCCCCCCGTCGGATCACTTCCTGCGCTTGGGCTCCTTCGGCGCAGCCGGTTCCTGGGCGGCCTGGGGCTTGGGCTGCGCGTCCTGTGCGGTCTCCTGCGATTTGGGGCTCAGGACGACGGACTCGATGCGGAACGGCAGGATGCCGACGCTGCGCGCGTTGATCTGCCAAGTCTCACGTGGCTGATCCTCGTTGTCGGTCCAGGGTTCGCGCTCCATGCGGCCGACGACCAGCACGCGCATGCCCTTCTGGTAGAGGTCCTTCCAGTGCGCGGCGTCGCGGTGCCAGATTTCCACCGGCGCCCAGAAGCCGCCGCGATCCTCATAGTCGCCGCCCTTGGTGGGAACGGGGTTGTCGAAATACACGTTCAGCCGCAACAAGCGCCGCGGTTCGTCGTTGCCGTTGGGGAACTCCCGGTACTCGGGGGGCGAGCCGATGTTGCCTTCGCCCGAAAAATGCGTGCTCATGTTGCAATCTCCTTGGTGGTTGAAATACCCGCACCTGGTCGGCGCCGGGCGCGTGCTGGGATGCCCGGCGCAATCACCGATCGCGCATTGCGGCGGGAAAGGACGTGAGCCGGCGCAGGTAGGCGTCTTCCGCCTCGGCGGCCTTGCTGGCGCACTCCTGCGCCTGCCTGCCCAGGGTGTGCAACAGGCTGATCTGCATGTTCAGCGTGATGCGCTGCAGCTCGATCGCGTGCAGGTCGGCCAGCAGGTTGACCGGCGTGCTGGTGCTCGCCATCAGCTCCTGCCACAGGGCCACGCCCATGGCCGAGCGGTCGTGCCTGCGCCAGCGCAGGAACGTCGTTCCCGCGCCAGTGGTCTGCTGGGCCAGTTCCACGGGCAGCAGGTGGAAGGGATGCCCACTGGCCTGTTGCAGCACTTGTCGCTGCGCCAAGCCGATCAACTCGTCGCGCATGGCGAAGCACTGGCCGGCCCAGGCCTCCAAGTCCCCTTTACCTTTAAAAGGCTTTAAAAGGCCTTTTAGAGAGGCCGCGTGTTCCAGGCGCATGAAGGCTCCCTGTTGCAGGCCCCGGAAGTAGCGGGTCGGCTGGTTCAGATCGCTCATGCGGATTCGTCCTCGCCGGCAGTGGCTGCGTTTTCGGACGGGTCGGCAGCAGCGGCCGCATCACCATCGACGCTGGTAGCGGCTGCGGCAGGACTCTCACCGCGCTGTTGCAGACCACGGCGCACGATGGGTGGCGCAAACTTCGAGCGGCGCGTGCCTTCGAGCACGTCCTGCGGCAACTCGCCGAACTTCTCCAGCGCGGCCCGCGCTGCCGCATTCTTCGCCGCGAAATCGTCGCGGGTGCAGCCCGAATAGCGATACTGCTGGGCCAGCGAGAACAGGCTGCGCAGCGCGTGCGCGCCCTCGTTGAGCCAGCGCTCTAAGGTGCTGCGGTCGATCAGCGCGGTGTGGTGGGCGAGGATCAGCTTGCGCGCGATGTCGTCGTAGTCGGCCAGGAGATAGACAGCGGCAAAGCCCAACTGCGCATTGACGAACAGCGGCAGCTTGACGGGCTGCACGTTGAGGTTCTCGCCCAGGGTCAACGCGGCGGGCACGCCGGCCAGGGCCTGGTCCACCTGTTCGCGCAGCGTCTGCAGCGTGGTCTTGGTCTGGTCGAGCTTGTCCTCGATGCGCAGCATCCACCAGTCGCTGTACGGGTCGTCCTGCTCCGAGCCGCGCTTCATTTTGTTCATGACGGCGATGTAGCCGTTCAGGCCGACGATGCCCGGTCGCCCCTCGGCGGCGGCGCGGCCATGCCAGATGCGCGAGGCGTGGTGGGTGTGCAGCGTCAGCGACATTGCGCTGCGCAGGGAGCCGAGGTTGAGTTGCAATGGTTCGTTGCTGGTTGCCATGGTGATCGCTCGCTGGTGGACAGGGAGCCGCCAGCATCCGCATGCGGCGGAAGGCAGTCAGTCAACAAACCGAAATGAGCCGGCCCCCGGTTCTGTGCGCGCTGGCGGCGCAGCGCGCAACGGTCCCCTGGGGACCGCTCCGCAGATGGGCATTCACGTTGGCGCTCCGGGCCTCGGTCGTCGACGGGTTGCGTGCTGCACCGCACGTCGCGCTGTCGTTCGACACCATCCTTCGCAGCACGGCCGTCCCCAGGGGACCGTTCCGCTGAGCGCCATGGAGGTTTGCTTCATGGCCTTGCCAGGCGCTTTGCCCAGGTTTCGCGCAGCAGGTCGCGCCGTCACCCGGCGCTTCACCGCACAGCCGTCCCCAGGGGACCGTTTCTGCCGACCGCCATGGAGATCTACTTCACGGCTTTGACGAGCCCTGTGCTCAGGTCTTGCGCAGCAGGTCGCGCAGGCGCTCGATGTGCTGCCGGGCCACCTCGGGCGGCACGACGTTGCGCGGCGGCTCGGATGGTGGCGCTCGCGNCGCCGATGGTGTTGGCGGTGCCGGGCCGGTCTGCTTGGCCCANGCATTGAACTCGCCGCGCATGGCGCGCTGGATGATGCCGAACAGATATCCGGCGGGGTTGCGGATGCCATGCTTGCCGCACCGTGCGGCCCATTCGTCCAGCACGGCCTGCCCCAGGGCAGCGTCCACCTGCTGCAACGCCATCCTGGCTCCGGCCTGCTGTTCCGCCTTCAGTTCCGCGAAGCGCTTGGGCCATTGCAGGTCGCCCAGCGCACGCGCCTGCGCGGTAGTACGTACTTCATTAATACGACTACTACGTACTGTACGGTCCTGCTTCGGATTCCGAAGAGCGCCGTCTGGCGCGGGTTTCGGCCCTGCTTCGGATTCCGAAGAGGGGCGTTCGCCATTCCGAAGAAGGCTCGCGGGCCCTTCTTCGGAATCGTGGATCGCATCCTCCTGTGGATAACTTTGAGTGGCGGTGATGCCCTGGTCGGCCAGGCGCTCGGCGAGCACTTGCAGCCGCGACGGCAAGGTGCGTCCGGACAACATCGGGTCGTCCGCGATCTCCTGGAGGGTGTTGAGTCCCACCACCTGAACGGCCTTGGCCGAATGCCCCAGCGACTGGCTGACCAGGGCCAGGTAGTCGGCGTCGAGCTGCATGGCCTCGAACGGTGTCAGGGGTTCGTCATGCAGGACGTAGAGGTTTCCGAGGATGCGGCCGGTCTTGGGGTCGCGCCGTCGTCGCACGAGGCTCAGCCAGCGCGTCAGGCGCAGCAGCGTCAGCGCCCGCGCGACGGTCTCGTGGGAGGCTTGTCCCGCGCAGGGCATGGACGCCAGCCAGGGGCGCAACTGCTCATAGGTCGGGAACGCCGTGACGCCGTCGTCGTTGAGCATCAGCCGGAACACCTGCCAGGCGTTGCGCTCCAGCGGTGTCAGGCGGCGGTCGAGGAACAGCCGCCGCGGCACGCTCTCGTGCCGATTGCCACTGAACAGGAAGGCGTCGCCGGACGCGGCAGGCGTGGGCACTGCCATGGGCGCTGGCGCGCTGGGATGTGGCTTGGGCGTGAGGTCCTTCAGCGCAGCGTCGAACAGGTCGGCGAGTGCGACGGGGCCTTGACGCGGGGCTCGTGGGGCGGTGTCGTCCACGGCCATGGCCTAGCCCAATCCCTGATCGACCCAGTTCCTGATCGCGGCCCAGACCACCGAGAGCGGCAGTGACATACCCTCGGCCAGGTCCATGGCCGCATCGAGAATCGAGGTCTCGTCCTCCAGATCGACGTTCCTGCTGCTGGTCACGGCTTTCCATTGCCGCCACAGTTCGGTGTCCTGGGTCTCGTCCAGGACGGGGTGGCGCCCCTTGCGCTTGGGCAGGCCGAGGATCTCCCGCCGCAGGGCGACTTCCTGATGGGTCAGGCCATAGAAGCGGCTGACCATCTCCGTGCTGGCCCCCAGCCGCAGCATGCGATCGACCGTGGCGATTTCCTTCTCCACGTCCTGTGCCTGGTTGAGCAGGCGCTGCAGCACTTCGCGGTTGACCGTGACCGAGCACCACGAGACGCTGGCGTTGGCCAGCACGCTGATCAGCGCGGGGTGCTTGAGCGCATCCAGCTCGGCCTCGCCGAAGCCCATGGCCTTGCAGCGGCGCAGTTGGCCGTTGCGAAGGTCATACAGCGCCTGGGCGATCACGGCCTGGTTGAGCGGATGCGATGTGGACATGCGACCTCCCTCGCTCACGTCCCGGGCGCCGTGGTGCCGGCTTCCAGGTCCAGCAGACGCCGGGCCAAGCGGAGCAGCCGAAAGAGCTTGACCAACGCGGTGTCGCTCAAGCGCCTTGCGCCGCTGCCATGGCCTTGGCTCTGGCCGTGCAACAGGGTCGGCAGGTCGGCGGCGAGCTGCGCGCCGTCCAGGCCCGCTTCGGCGACGGGCTGACCCGTCAGCGAAGTGAGGAGCGTCAGCACCGCGCGGCCGAGCGGCGACGGGGCTTGGCCGCGGGCGCGGCACGCAAACCCGATGCCATCGGCGCGATCCTCGATGTACTCGTCCAGGCCTGCCTCCCCGGCGATCTCGCGCGCGAACTGCGCGATGTGGATGCGCAGCCGATCGGGCGTGTCCAGGCCGGCGTCGATGTACCAGACATCGGAGATCGGATAGAGTCCGCCGGCTTGCACCGGGATGGACTGCAACACGCTCGCCGAGAAGTCGGGCGGCAGCGCATCGCCCAACTGGTCGGCGACCATGCGCTGGATCGACTGCAGCCGTTCGGTCGTCGGTGCCGGCGAGACGATGTGCTCACGAAGCAGATCGCTCGGTGCAGCCGCCGGGCTTCCCGTGGCCGCTTCGCCAGCCGCCGTGTCGTCGTGGCGCAAGGTGGGCTCGGACGCCGGAGGGCTGGCGGGTGGAGGACCGGCCGCCGCTGCAGGCGTGGCGATGGACGATGCTGCGCCCGGCGGAGTCGGCGTGCCGGCGGTGGGCGAAGGCAACGCCGGCTGCGCCGCAGGTGGCGTCGGGTCACTGACCAGCGCCCGGTGGCGGCTTTCCGATTCGGTCAGGTCCAGCGCCAGCACGTCGTAGCCGATGCCCAGCAGCTCGGACATCTGGCCGATCAGCTCGTCTTGCACGCGCTGCGGCGCGAACTCGTCGCCCTGCGTGTCGAACTGCGCCAGCACCTCCTGAAAAAAGCTGTCGAAGTCCAGCGGCAGCGAGCGGTCCTTGGCGTAGTGCTCCCAGGTGCGTTTGCAGGCCGTGCGCATGACCGACAGCCGCTCGACCTGGTGGCGCCCAAGGCCGCCATAAAGCACGGTGGGAATGGCGGGCAGCAGGTAGCGCACCGCGTCGGCCATGCGGGTGATGTGCGACCGCTGGACGGGGAAGCCATCGGCCGCCAGGCGGCGGGCCAGTTCCGACTGGCTCAGGGCGGCGCCGCTCTCCTGCTCGTAGAACTCCCGTGCTTTCTCGACGCCGAGCGCGCGCTCGATGAACGTGAGGCCGCCGCGCAGTTCGTTCTCGGCAAGATGCCCGGTCAGCGCGACGATTTCACCGCGCTCCGGCCATGGTCGGAACAGACACGATATGCGGAAGAAGCGTTCTTCCTTGGTCTCCGACCAGAGTTCGCGCAGGATCGCCAGCCGCGTGTTGCCGCCGTTGCGGATGATGTAGTGGTCCCCGCCGGGCCGGCGCGTGATAGCCGGCGCCGCGTCCAGGCCGCGCTCGCGGATGGACGCCTTGATTTCCTCGTAAGCCGGGTTGCGCTTCATGCGCGGGTCATGGTCGTAGGGCCGCAACTGGTCCAGCGTCACGACCATGGGCGTGTCCGCGATCGGGTCGCTCAAGGCCGTAGCCGCTGGGC
>JGI26527J51213_1002120_pt1 | contig 12463 bp, 10 predicted proteins | sample ThiBiot_300_biof_FD_51213 | JGI IMG/M metagenome (IMG submission 51213) | reverse complement strand
CCCGCCTCTATGAGGACTTTCGGCGGATGACCGACGCCTACTTCGCTGCTTACGAGGCCGGCAACCGGTCGGCGATCGCCACCATGATCGATTTCTATGGCGGTTCCGGCACATTCGCCTCGTGGCCGGAGCGCGTGCGCGCTTACGCCGTGGAAACCACGCCGGTCAATATCCTCGACTGGGCGAGCGCCTTCGGGTTTCCGCTGACGTCGGCGACTCTGGCCATCGTCGACCTCCCGACGCTCGTTCTGTGTGGCAGCGACAGCCATCCGGCGGCGCGGCGGGCCAATGCGCTTCTGGCTCGCTGTCTGAACGGGCCGTTTCAGCCAATCGATTCGGCCGCGCATTTCATGATCTCGACCCATCCGGCCGAGGTTGCGCGTTTCGTCGGTGACCATGTCGATCGTTGCGAGGCGCGCGCCGTGTCGGCGCCACCGCGACGGTTCCACGTAGGGCGGCCGTCGCGCGCGTGAAGGACCGGTCATTCAACGGCGCATCTTTTGCTATGTTGCCACCTGCTAACGATTGGAACAGGGGGCTCGACAATGTTTCTCAAACCGTTTGCCGCCGTGGCGGCAATCACGGGCGTGCTTGCGCTCGCCGCGCTGCCGGCATCGGCCGGCCAGACCTTCGATGCAGTGAAGGCCAAGGGCTTCGTCCAATGTGCGGTCAATACCGGGCTGGCGGGNTTTTCCTTCGCCGACAGTCAGGGCAAATGGACCGGCCTCGACGTCGATCTCTGCAAGGCGATTGCCGCGGCGATGTTCGGCGATGCCGAGAAGGTGAAGTTCACGCCGACCACGGCCCAGCAGCGCTTCGTCGCCCTGCAGTCCGGTGAGGTCGACGTCATCACCCGCAACGCCACGCAAACCCTGCTGCGCGACACCTCACTCGGCTTCAACATCGCCGGCGTCAATTTCTACGACGGCCAGGGCTTCATCGTGCCGGCCAAGAGCGGCATCAAGAGCACCAAGGAACTGAACGGCGCCACGATCTGCGTGCAGCCGGGCACCACGACCGAGCTCAACCTCGCGGACTACTTCCGCAAGAGCAAGATGACCTTCAAGCCGGTGCTGATCGAGAAGCTCGACGAGCTGCTGCAGGCCTATGCCGCCGGCCGCTGCGACGCCTACACGACCGATGCCTCGGGCCTTGCCGCGGTGCGTGCCGGCCAGCTCGCCGGCAAGGGCGAGCATGTCATTCTGCCGGAGCGCATCTCCAAGGAGCCGCTGGGCCCGATCGTGCGCCAGGGCGACGATCAATGGTTCGACCTCGTGAAGTGGGTCCTGATGGGCATGATCGAAGCCGAGGAGATGGGCATCACCTCCAAGAATGTCGACGANATGCTGAAGAGCGAGGATCCCTCGATCAAGCGCTTCCTCGGCATCACGCCGGGCTTCGGCAAGGCGGTCGGTGTCGACGAGAAGTGGATGTACAATGTGATCAAGCAGGTCGGGAATTACGGCGAGAGCTACGACCGCCATGTCGGCCCGGCGACGCCGCTGAAGCTCGACCGCGGCCAGAACGCGCTCTGGACCAACGGCGGCCTGATGTACGCCATCCCCTTCCGGTGACGGCTGCTGCGTTTGCAGTCGTGACGCGGGACGGAGGGGCATGACCTCACCGTCAGTGGGCGGTAAGGTCATGGGGATCAAGGAGGGTTTCCCATGGCTATCACTGCCCTGCGCCCCATGTCTTGCCTTGGCATCATGGCCCTGGCTCTGGGCTGCAGCCTCGGATTGGCGGGTGCGGCTGAGGCCGCCCCCGACGCCAAGCTGCTGGCCGCGGCCGAGAAAGCCCAGCCCGCGCTGATCGAGACCCTCAAGGAGATGGTGCTGATCGAATCGGGCAGCCGGCAGGTCGACGGCTTGCTCAAGATGGCGGCGCTGGTCGAAGGCCGCCTCAAGGCGCTGGGCGCCGAGACCGAGCGCCGCAAGGCCACGGCGGGCGCAGGTGCCGACATCGTGCTTGGTGTCTTCAAGGGAGCGGGCAAGCGCAAGATCATGCTGCAGGCCCATATGGATACGGTCTACGGTCCCGGCATCCTCGACAGCCAGCCTTACAAGATCGACGGCAATCGCCTCTACGGCCCCGGCATCGCCGATGACAAGGGCGGGCTGGCGGTGATCCTGGCTTCGCTGCAGATCCTGAAGGACGCGGGCTGGCGCGACTACGACACGCTCACCGTGCTCGCCAATCCCGACGAGGAGGTGGGCTCGATGGGCTCGGGCGAATTGATCGCGAGCCTGGCCGACCGGCACGACGTCGTCCTGTCGTTCGAGCCGACCGCAGCGAAATCGATCGTCAAGGGTGAGCCGTTGCTGCTGGGGGCNGCGGGTATTGCGACCGCGACGATGGACGTCAAGGGACGCGCGNCGCACGCGGGCGCGGCACCCGAGCTGGGGCGCAATGCGCTGATCGAGCTTGCCTACCAGTTGCTGCNGACCAAGGACCTTGCCAAGGAGATCCCCGGCGTGACGCTCAACTGGACGGAGCTGAANACGACGGGGCCACGCAACCAGATCACCGAAAAAGCGCAGGCGCGAGGTGATGTGCGAATCACCCAGCCGGGCGCCGAAAAGAANCTCGATGCCGCGCTGCAGGCCAAGATCGCCGCGGGCAAGTTGGTCCCCGATACCGAAACCACNGTGAAAGTGGAGATCGGCCGCCCGGCCTTCCTCGCCGGCGACAAGGGCCGGGCGTTGGGCGAGAANGCTCAGGGCATCTACAGGGAGATCGACCGCGAGTTGGGCCTGACCCCNATGACCGGCGGCGGCACCGACGCGGCCTATGCAGCGCGCTCAGGCAAGGCCACCGTGGTCGAGAGCTTCGGCCTCGCGGGCTTCGGCTACCACGCGAAGGACGAGTATATCGAGATCGATTCCATCGTGCCGCGTCTCTATCTGGTGACGCGGCTGCTCACCGAGATCGGCAAGCAATAGGGTCGGCTGCGCAGGATCACCCTGCAGCGCGTCTCAATCNTGTCGGGCGAAGCGCATCCTCTTGATGCGGCCGGTGGAGACGTCGAGCGCTTCGATCNTGCCGGCCTTGTCGCGCACGATATGGGCGAGCTGGCTGACGGTCAGCCAGCCGCCGGCCGGACTCGCGACCTCGACCGTGTCGGCGTCGATGCCCTGGACCGGCCAGGGCGGTCCGCCGGCAATCAGCGGGCCGCTGACTGCCACGCCCCAGTCGTCACCATTGCGTTCGATACGCCAGACAGCGCCGGTGTCGGCTGAGACATAGGTGCCGGCCAGCGCCGCCGGCACGGCCTTGCGGCGGCCGAGCTTGATGAAGTCGAGCACACGGCCGGCGCCGAGATCGACCTTGGCCGNGCCCTTGCCGGCAGGCTTCAGGGCGAACTCGAAGGAGCCGCGCTCGGCAGCCAGCCAGCCGTCGGCGCGNCGGCCCAGCACGAAGGGCATGCCGTTCTGCGTCACCACCGCTTCGCCGTTGGTCCAGGCCAGCTCGAACATCGANGGCTCCTCGGCGTTGAACCAAGTGCCGGCGAGCGGCTTGAGCTCGGCCTGGGTGATCTGCGCTGGGGCCGGCTTCAGCTTCTTGTGGCCTTCCAGGGCGAGCGTGGCGATGGCGCGGGATTTCCGCCAGGGATCGATGCTGGCGAGATTGGCGATCACCACCACGGTGAGATCGGCCTCGGGCACGCGCAGGAATTCGGTGCGGAAGCCCGGCCACAGACCGCCATGGCCGATCGTGGCAAGGCCGCGCAGCTCGTCGGCCTGCACGCCGCGGCGATACTTGTTGACGTGCTTGCCGGTGAGGGCTGAGACGGCGGCGAGCTGAGCCGGCAGATTCGTCGGCGAAAGCGTCGGCTGGTCGAAATGGCGGCTCCAGATCAGGAGATCCTCGACCGTCGAGGTGAGGCCGCCTTCGCCACCCTGNGGATAGGCATGTGCNGCGCGCCGGAAGCCCGTCGTGGCATCGCCGAGATAGCCGGTCGCGAGACCCGGGATCACCGTGTCGATGCGGGCGGCCAGTTGCGTCGAGCTCATGCCCAGCGGCTTGAAGATGCGCTCCGCCAGGAAGTCGCCCAGCTTCATCTTCGACAGGCGTTCGACGATCAGCCCGAGCAGCAGAAAGTTGGTGTTGCTGTAGAGGAAGCGGCTGTTGGGCGTGAAGTTGAGGTGGCCATTGCGCGCGCAGGCAGCGAAGAGTTCCTCCGCTCGCGCCGGCTTGTCGAGGCCATGGCCGCCCAGCCGCAGGAGCTCGAGAAAGTCGGGCAGGCCACTGCAGTTGCGCATCATCTGGTCGATCGTCACCGGCAACGGTGCGAGTTCCTTGAGATATTCGTGCGGTGCGGCCTTGAGGTCGAGCTTGCCCTCGTCGGCTAGCATCAGCGCCGCGCTGACGGTGAACTGCTTGCTGACCGACGCGATGCGAAATCGCGTTGCGGGCGTGATGGGCACGCCGAGCTCGATGCTCGCGAGGCCATAGCCTTTGTTGAGCACGACCTCGCCGCCCTGCATGACGGCGACGACGGCGCCGGGTGAACCGAGCGCGGTGTAACGGGAGAACAACGCGTCGACGCGGCGTTCGAGGGCGATGGAACCGATCGATTTCGACATGAGAGGCAGTCAAGCGAAGCAACTCGCACTTGTAAAGGCGAGGCGGTAGGGTCGACGGAACACCGGAGGAACGACCGTGACGACTCGCCAGTTCGTGAAGATCGAAAAAGGATTGGGCCCGCAGGGCCGCATAGCGGTCGTGCGCTTCGAGCGAGGTGACAGCGTCAACGCACTGAGCCAGCAGGCGATGCGCGAACTGCGCGACGTGCCGCGCGACTTCGAAGACGATCTCGAAACGTCGGTGGTCGTGCTGACTGGCTCCGCCAAGGTCTTCTGCGCCGGCTTCGATCTCAAGGATCCCGAAGGCCGCGCCCGCGATAAGCTTTCGTTGGGCGAGCGTCGGCACCAGCAGCGGCTCGGGCCCAAGATGTGCCGGGCCTGGCAGGAGATGGATCAGGTCACGATCGCGGCCATCGAGGGCCATTGCATCGGCGGCGGCGCGGCGCTCGCCGTGGCGCTCGACTTCCGCACCTGCGGCCGCTCCGCGCACTTCCGCATCCCCGAGATCGAGCTCGGCATGAACATGAGCTGGGGCTCGATCCCGCGCATGCTGGCGCTGATGGGGCCGGCCCGTACCAAGCAGGCGGTGATCCTGGCCTCCGACCGGATCGGCGCTGCCGAGGCGCTGGAATGGGGCCTGGTCGAGAAGGTCGTCGACGACGGCCAGGCGCTCGCCGCGTCGATGGCGTTCGCCGAGCGCATCGCCCGCCAGCCGCCGATCCCCGTGCGCATGACCAAGACGACGGTGAACCGGCTCACCTATGCACTGGACGATCTCGGCGCGCACATGGATGCCGACCAGAACGTGCTGACCGGTCTGACCGAGGACTATGTCGAGGGAACCTCGGCCTTCCGCGAAAAGCGCAAGCCGGTCTTCAAAGGCCGGTAGGCCAGTGACTCAAAGCTGGCGCAGCGAGATCTGACCGATCGAATGATCGGGGCGCTTGCGCAGGATCACGTCGGCACGCTCGCGCGTCGGCAGGATGTTCTCGCGCAGNTTCACCTCGTTGATTTCGGCCCAGAGGCGGCGGCCGACCTCGCGTGTCTCTTCCGGCGAGAGATCCTTGTAATGATGGAAGTAGGAGGCCGGCTTCTGGAAGGCCGTGCGCTGCAGGAACTGGAAGCGGGCGAGGTACCAGCTCTGCAGGTCGGCGATCTCNGCGTCGAGATAGATCGAGAAATCGAAGAAGTCCGACAGGATGACCGAGGCCGGCCGGCCGCCGGCGAGGCCTGGCTGCAGCACGTTCAGGCCTTCGAAGATCAGCACGTCGGGCCGGCGCACGGTCTGCCATTCACCCGGCACGATGTCGTAGGTCTGGAATGAATAGACCGGGGCGCGCACTTCTTCGTGGCCGGCCTTCACGTCGGCCAGNAACTGCACCATCTCGCGGGTATTGTAGCTTTCCGGGAAGCCCTTGCGCCGCATCAGCTTCTCTTCCTCGAGCTGGCGGTTGGGATGCAGGAAGCCGTCGGTCGTGACCAGATCGACGCGCGGATGGTCGGGCCACTGCGCCATCAGCGCCCGCAGGACGCGGGCGAAGGTGCTCTTGCCCACGGCCACGCTGCCGGCAATGGCGACCACATAAGTACGCGAGCCGACCGGCGTGCCGAGGAAGGTGTCGGCGACGCTGTTGAGGTTGCGCGCTGCCCGGACATGCAGATTGAGGAGCCGCGTCAGCGGCAGGTAGACGTCGGCGATCTCCTCGAGCGAGACGCTGTCGTTGATGCCGCGCAGCGCGATCAGCTCGTCGAGGGAGAGGGTGAGGGGCGTGTGGGCGCGCAGCGACGCCCATTCGTCGCGGGCGAATTCCCGATAGGTATCTGAACGCATGTCCTAAAGTTTGCGGCCGGGAAGCTGGTCGATGATGGCCTGGCGCTCGGGATCCTCGAGCATCGCCCAGCGCCCGATCTCCTCGATCGTGCGCTTGCAGCCGATGCAGANGCCGCTCTTCTGGTCGAGCTTGCAGATGCCGATGCAGGGCGACATCACCCGTCGTGTCATCGACGATGTCGGTGCCGGCATGATCGCGTCAGGACTTCTTGCCGAGTTCCGCGAGCTGGGCCTGCAACTCGTCGAGCTTGCGCTTCAGGTCGTCGATCGCCGTCTCGCTGCCGGCAGCGCCAGCACCAGGCGACTCGGCCTTGGCCGCCGGCTCCTGGCCGTTGGCGGGGCCATTGGCTGCGGCCGGCGGCTTCGGCGCCTGGCCGTTGGGCGCCGTGCCGCCCGCTGTCCCGCCCGCCGTCCCGAATGGATTGAACATGCGCATGGCATTCTCGAACATCGCCATGTTCTGCTTGCCCATCGATTCGAACTGCTGGAACGGGTTGAANCCGAACGCGTTCTGCATGTAGCGCCGCATCTGCTCCTGATTGCGGGCGAACTGCGTCATCGACATTTCGAGATATTGCGGCACCACGCCCTGCAGGCTGTCGCCGTAGAAGGAAATGAGCTGACGCAGGAACGGNATCGGCAGCAACGTCTGCCCACCCTTGCTCTCTTCTTCGAAGATGATCTGGGTCAGTACCGAGCGCGTGATGTCGTCGCCGGTCTTGGCGTCGTAGACCACGAAATCGGTCTTGTCCTTCACCATCTGCGACAGATGATCGAGCGTCACGTAAGCGGAGGTCGCCGTGTTGTACAGACGCCGGTTCGCGTACTTCTTGATGACCACAGGCGCCGGCTTCGGTCCGCCCTCGGGTACTGCCTGATCGGCCATTACGCCATGCTCCTCTAGCCCCCGCGCGCCGTGAACGCCCGTTTACTTCGGAAGGGCAACCTTAGCGCCGATGCCGCAGTGCGACAAGGCGAGCTTTGCGCGTGCGAACGCAGCCTTCACACGACGTTCGGGTTCGATCCGCTATAGTGCGGCCATGGCCTCCGAAAACGACGACAGACCTTCTGGTCCCTCTGCCGGTCACCAGGCTGATACCGGTGCCGAGCTCGACAAGCTGGCGCGGCGCTACCTCGACCTCTGGCAGACCCAGCTCGCCGGCCTGTCCTCTGACCAGGCGGTGACGGAACAGATCGCCCGCCTGTTCGCGGCTGCGAACGCGCAGGTCGCCTCGGCCATGCACGTTACCCAGGGAGCAACGCATGCAGGCACGACAGGTTGGCACTCGCCCCCAACTCCGAATGGGGCCCAGGCCGCTGCCGCTGCATCTGGGAACGGCGCTGATGACGTGGGTGAGCTCCGAAAGCGCCTTGAGGCTCTGGAAGCCCGGCTCGCTGAGCTCGAATCCCGCCTCGCCCGCCCCTGAGGCGATCGCCGCCGTTCTCTCGGAAGCCGCCGCCCTCGAAGCACATACCGGTGCCGGCGCCTTCGACGAGGCGCTGCGGCGCGAGATCGGCCGGCGCATGGAGCGGCTGGCCGACGGCGTGCTGGCCTATCGCCGCCATCCCGTCCATCGCAGCCTGGAGAATCCACCGGCCGCCTGGCGCGAAGGCAACACCCAGCTGCTCGACTACGGCGCGACCCATCGCGCGGCCCGGGCCCGCGGCGCGCGCGCCGTGCTGGTCGTGCCGTCGCTGATCAACCGCTGGGAGGTGCTCGACCTCACGGCGGAGAAGAGCCTGCTGCGTGCCATGGCGGCCCACGGCCTCCGGCCCTATCTCGTCGACTGGGGCACGCCCAACGCCGAGGAGCGCGGCTTCGACACGACCGCCTATGTCGCGCGACTGGAGCGTGCCGTGGCCTTCCTCACCAAGCGCGCGCGCCGCGCGCCGGCGGTGATGGGCTACTGCATGGGCGGTACGCTCNCGGTGGCGCTGGCGGCGCGCCAGCCGCGCCGCGTCGCAGGTCTCGCGCTACTCGCCTCGCCCTGGGACTTTCACGGTGATCGCACCGGCCAGGCCTTCCTGGTGTCGTCCGGGCCGCTGCTGGCCGAGGTGGCCGACAGGGTCGGCGAACTGCCGGTCGATATCCTGCAGACCCTGTTCTGGTCGCTCGANCCCTGGCTCGCCGTCAAGAAATTCGCCCGCTTCCTCGGCATGGACCAGCAGGGCGACCAGGCCCGCGAATTCGTGCTGCTCGAGGACTGGCTGAACGACGGCGCCCCGCTGGCCGGGCCGACGGCGCGGGAATGCCTGATCGACTGGTACGGCAACAATACGCCGGGGACGGGCAAATGGATCGTCGGCGGCCGGCGCATCCTGCCGTCGAAGATCAACGTGCCGTCGCTGGTCATGATCCCGTCGGGCGACCGCATCGTGCCGCCCTTGTCGGCGGCCGCCCTTGCCGATCCGGTGAAGGGCCTGCGCAACGTCACGCGCCGCGACCTGCCGCTCGGCCATATCGGCATGGTGGTCAGCAGCCGGGCGCGCGACCTCTGCTGGACGCCGCTGCTCGACTGGCTGAGTGATATCCCCGCCAAACGGAAGTAGATGTCGACAGAGGCGAAATCCTTCGATTGGCGCGTGCCGGCGATATGGATCGGCATCTTCGGCATATCGCTGGTCACGCGCAGCTACGTCGAAGTCGCCGATGCGGCGCGGCGTGGCCAGGTCCTGGCCTACGACCGCGTCTTCGCCGTCGAAGTGGCGAGCCACATCGTGGCCGCGGCCCTGGTGCCGGTTCTCTATTGGATGCACCGGCGCTGGCCGATCCGGGAGGGGCTGCGCAACGTCGCGATCCATATCCTGGGAGTCGTGCCCTACAGCCTGTTCCATACGTTGGGCATGGCAGCGCTGCGGCAGCTCTGGTTCAATGCGGTGCTGGGCGAGACCTACAGCTTTCCGCTGACCGTCGAACGGCTGACCTACGAGTTCGCCAAGGACGTCTTCTCCTACGGCATGCTGAGCGGCGGCGTGCTGGGGCTGCGTTACCTGTTCGCCCGCGCGGCGCAGGCTCCTGTGGAACTCCCCGTCGAGCCGCCCGCGCTCCCAGCCGAGCCGCCCCCTCCCAATCCGCAACTGCCCGAGCGCTTCGCCGTACGCCGACGCGGCAAGGAGATCATGGTCGACGTCGCCGACATCGACTGGGTCGAGGCGGCCGGCAACTACGCGGTGCTGCATGTCGGCGGTGAAACCCTGGAGATCCGGTCCTCACTCACCAGGCTGGAGAGCGAGCTCGATCCCAAACGTTTCGTGCGCGTGCACAAATCCCACCTGGTCAACATTGCGCGCGTCGTCGAGGTGACACCGTGGGTGAGTGGCGACTGGCGCATCCGCCTGCAGGACGGCGCCGAGGTGAACCTCAGCCGCCGCTATCGCCAGCGCTTCGAGGCCCTGGTCCCGGTCCGCAGCTGACCGCTCGTCCTTTTTGTCCCGCCGGTCGTCCCAGCGGGCAGGCCGGTCGTCACTATTCCAAACAAGATCAAAGGCTTGGCCGATAGAAAACGGGTCGTCCGACCGCGCCCTCTGGGGAGTCCATCATGAACCGCCGCCACTTGCTTCAGCTCATTGGAGGCCTGCCGATGATCTCGACCGCCCATGCCCAAGGAACCGGCCAAGGAACTGGCCAAGGAGCGAACCCGGGAGCTACCCCGCCGTTCCGACGCCACCGTCCGGGCGAGCCGGGCTGGCCGACGGCGGCCGAGTGGGAAACGCTCAACACCCGCGTTCAGGGCCGGCTCTCGGCAGTGCAATCGCCGCTCGATGCCTGCCGCTCTGCGCCGACGAGCCAGGAATGCGCGACCCTGTTCAGGCGCTTGAAGAACCCCTGGTACATCGGCGACACGCCGGCGCTGACCCAGACCAGCGGCTGGGCCGACGCCTGGACCTCGGCGCCCAGCGCCTACTGCGTGGCGGCCCGCGACGCCCGGGACGTGGCGGCCGCCGTGACCTTTGCCCGCGAGCACCGGCTGCGCCTGGTCGTGAAGGGCGGTGGCCACAGCTACCAGGGCACGTCCCAGGCGCCCGACTCCCTGCTGGTCTGGACACGGCAGATGAACGACGTGGCCTTTGATCCCGCCTTCGTGCCGCAGGGCTGTTCGGTCACCCCGCAGCCCGCCCTGTCGGTGGGCGCGGGCGCACTCTGGCTGCAGGCCTATGGTGCGGCCGCCAAGGCTGGCCGCTACGTCCAGGGCGGTGGCTGCCTCACGGTCGGCGTTGCCGGCCTCGTCCAGAGCGGCGGCTTCGGCAGCTTCTCCAAGCGATTCGGCCTGGCCGCGGCCGGCCTGCTCGAAGCCGAAGTCGTCACCGCCGATGGGCAGGTGCGGATCGCCAATGCCTGCACCCATCCCGATCTCTTCTGGGGCCTGAAGGGCGGCGGGGGCGGCAGCCTGGGCGTGGTGACGCGGCTCACCTTGCGCACGCATGCCTTGCCGGAGGTCGTCGGCGCCGTGTTCGGTGCGGTGAAAGCCAACTCCGACGCGGCGTTCCGTCGGCTGATCGACCGGTTCATGGCCTTCTATCGCGACAGCCTGTTCAATCCGCGCTGGGGCGAGCAGGTGCGCTTTCGGCGCGACAACACGATGATGCTCAGCATGGTCTTCCAGGGCCTCGACCGCGACGCGGCGATGGCCGTATGGCGGCCGCTCCTTTCCTGGATTGCCGATCAGGGCGGCGATTACACGCTCAGCGAACCGCCGGTTTTCGTGGCGCTGCCGGCCAGGTTCTTCTGGGATCCGGCCTTCCTGAAGCAGAACGCGCCGCAGGTGATCCTGAACGACGATCGTCCCGGTGCGCCGGCCGACAACATCTTCTGGAGCAGCAATCTCGGCGAAGCCGGCTGGTTCCTGCACGCCTATCAATCGACCTGGATGCCGGCNNCGCTGCTCGACGATCAGCGTCGCGGCCAGCTCGTCGAGGCGCTGTTCGCCGCCTCGCGCCGCTGGCAGATGTCCCTGCACTTCAACAAGGGACTGGCCGGCGCCCCGCCCGAGGAGCTCGCCGCGGCGCGCGACACCGCGACCAATCCGGCGGCGGTCGAGGCCTTTGCGCTGGCGATCAGTGCCGCCGAAGGGCCGCCGGCCTTTCCGGGACTAGCCGGTCACGAGCCCAATCTCGATCAGGCTCGCGCCAACGCCAGCAACATCACCGCGGCCATGGGCGAGATGCGCAAGCTGGTGCCGGAGCCCGGCGCCTATGTCTCGGAGTCGAACTACTTCGAGGAGAACTGGTCGCGCGCGTTCTGGGGCTCGAACTACCCGCGCTTGCAGGTGGTGAAGCAGAAATACGATCCCGACGGGCTCTTCTTCGTGCATCACGGCGTGGGCAGCGAAGACTGGAGCGCCGACGGCTTCGCGCGCCGCCGCTGAGAGAGGCGAAGATGACGACGCCTCTCTTCGCTGCCCGTCGCGCCGACCTCGACTGGCTGAGAGTGCTCGCGTTCAGCCTCCTGATCTTCTACCACGCCGGCATGGCGTGGTCGGGATGGAACTGGCATCTCACCAGCGCCGAGAGCATGGACTGGCTGCGCGAAGCCATGCGCTTTCTCAATCGCTGGCGCATGCCGTTGATCTTCCTCGTCTCCGGCGCCGCGGTCATGCTGGCACTGGGCGCCCGCACGCCGGGCGCCTTCATCGTCGACCGTCTCAAGCGTCTGTTGCTGCCGCTCGCCTTCGGCATGCTCGTGCTGGTGCCGCCGCAGGTCTATCTCGAACGGCTCCATCGCGGGCAGTATGCGGGCTCGTTCCTGCAGTGGCTGCCGCAGGCCTTCGACGGCACCTATCCCGGCGGCAACACGAGCTGGCACCATCTCTGGTTCGTGGCCTACGTGCTGGTGCTGACCTTGGTCCTGCTGCCGGGCTTCCTGTGGGCGCGCTCGGCCTCGGGGCAGGCGGCCCTCGCGGCCGCCGGTCGCGTCGCAGCCCGCCGCGGCTTGCACTGGGTCATGGCGCTGCCGCTTGCGGCCGCTATCCTGTGGCTGGCGCCGATTTCGCACAACACCAACGGTCTGATCGGCGACTGGTACGGCCTTGGTTACTATGGGGCGCTT
>JGI26527J51213_1002114_pt1 | contig 12475 bp, 9 predicted proteins | sample ThiBiot_300_biof_FD_51213 | JGI IMG/M metagenome (IMG submission 51213) | reverse complement strand
TGGATGTGCTGTGCCGCATTCCGGCGCGGATATTCCGGCTGAACCCAGGCTTTCGTCTATGTATTGCGTCTGTCGCCGGCCGTGCAAGTCTTGCCCCNGCGGCAGCTTTCGAAAGATTTGCCGCCCGTCGTTCCCGTCGTCCGCCTCATCGGGGAAGACCAGTCCGGCGCGCGTCGGGATTCGGCNGCGTGCNTCCGGCGNATACNGGCATCAGGTTGAATCAATAAAAAAACTCAATCATTAATAAAGCCGTGATCGGTCAAAAATACTAATTTCCCTCTCCCNTCGGGCTGTTGAAGAAAATATTTTCTGCTTCCCGTGGGGTAGGCATGCGGGGAGTTCCAATGCCGTGGAAACGGTGCTTATATGCGCCCTTCACGAGCCTGATAGAGGGGCTTGGAAGAACATCAGGGAGTGCTCAATGAAGAAGAAACTGACTTTTGCAGCCGCGTTGCTGGCTGCAAGCGTCCTGGGAGGCGTGGCCAACGCTAAGACGCTGGTCTATTGCGCGGAAGCGTCGCCGGAAGGCTTCGACCCGGCCCCGTATACGGCGGGACAGACCTTCGATGCGTCCTCGCGCACCGTCTTCAACCGCCTTGTCGAATTCGATCATGGCAAGACCACGATCTCGCCCGGCCTCGCCGAGAGCTGGACGATCTCCGACGACGGCAAGGAATACACCTTCAAGCTGCGCAAGGGCGTCAAGTTCGCCCCGACCGACTATTTCACGCCGACGCGCGATTTCAACGCCGACGACGTCGTGTTCTCGTTCGAGCGTCAGGTTGACAAGAACGGCCCGTGGTTCCAGTACATACCGGGCATCGCCTACCAGTATTACAATGACCAGTTCGGCGACAACATCACCAAGGTCGAGAAGGTCGATGACCTGACGGTGAAGTTCACCCTCAAGGAGCCGGCGATCACCTTCATCCCGACGCTGGGCATGGACTTCGCCTCGATCGTCTCCAAGGAGTATGCCGACAAGCTGCAGGCCGACAAGACGCCTGAGCTCTTCAACCAGAAGCCCGTCGGCACCGGCCCGTTCATCTTCGTCGACTACCAGACCGACGCGGCCATCCGTTACAAGGCCAACCCCGACTACTGGGGCGGCAAGCAGAAGATCGACGACCTGGTCTTCGCTATCACCACCGATCCGGCCGTGCGCGCTCAGAAGCTGAAGGCCGGTGAGTGCAACATCATGTCCTACCCGGCGCCGGCCGACATCAAGGGTTTGCAGGCTGATCCGAACCTCACGGTCGCGGAACAGGAAGGCCTCAACGTCGGCGCGCTGATGTACAACACCCAGCAGAAGCCGTTCGACGACGTCCGCGTCCGCAAGGCGCTGAACATGGCCATCAACAAGAAGGCCATCATCGACGCGGTCTTCCAGGGCGCCGGCCAGGTGGCGATCAATCCGATCCCGCCGACCATGTGGTCCTACAACAAGGAGGTGAAGGACGATCCGTACGATCCGGACGCGGCCAAGAAGCTGCTCGAGGAAGCCGGCGTCAAGGACCTCAAGATGAACGTCTGGGCGATGCCCGTCTCGCGTCCGTACATGCCGAACGCGCGCCGCACCGCCGAGCTGATCCAGGCTGACTTCGCCAAGGTCGGCGTCACCGTCAACATCGTCAGCTACGATTGGGGCGAATACCTCAAGCGTGCGTCCGCCGTCGACCACGACGGCGCTGTCATCGTCGGCTGGACCGGCGACAATGGCGATCCGGACAACTTCCTCGGCGTGCTCCTGAGCTGCGCTTCCGTCGGTTCGAACAATCGCGCGGAATGGTGCAACAAGGACTTCGACGCNCTCATCAACAAGGCCAAGACCGTTTCGGACCAGGCCGAGCGCGCCAAGCTCTATGAACAGGCGCAGGTCATCTTCAAGGAGCAGGCACCATGGGCGACGCTCGCTCACTCCAAGGTGTTCATGCCGATGCAGAAGACCGTCACCGGCTTTGCGATGGATCCGCTCGGCATCCACCGCTTCGACGGCGTCGATATCGCCGAATAAGGTTCGCGAAACGGGGGCGGTGCCTTATGGCGCCGCCCCTCCTCGCCCGCCATGCTGCGCTATATCCTCGGTAAGCTCGCCCTCATCATCCCGACCTTCATCGGGATAACCATCCTCGCTTTTGGCTTCGTGCGCATCCTGCCCGGTGATCCGGTGCTGGTGCTCGCGGGCGAACGTGGCCTGTCGCCCGAACGTCACACGGCGCTGATGCATCAGTTCGGTTTCGACCAGCCGATCTGGCAACAGTACCTGACCTACCTGACCAACATCCTCAGCGGTGATTTCGGAACTTCCTTCTCCACCAAGACGCCGGTGCTGAAGGATTTCCTGGTGCGGTTCCCGGCCACGGTCGAACTCGCCATCTTCGCCATGATCTTCGCCGTCATCTTCGGCGTCGCCTTCGGCATCTTCGCCGCCATCCGGCGCGGCTCCTGGTTCGACCAGCTCACCATGGGAACGGCGCTCGCCGGCTATTCCATGCCGATCTTCTGGTGGGGCCTGCTGCTCATCATCGTGTTCTCGGGCATGCTGCACTGGACACCGGTCTCGGGCCGCATCGACCTGCTGTATTTCTTCAAGCCTGTCACCGGCTTCATGACCATCGATTCCCTGATCTCGGGGCAGAAGGGAGCCTTCCGCTCGGCGGTCTCGCATCTCATCCTGCCGACCATCGTGCTCGGTACGATTCCGCTGGCTGTCATCGCCCGCCAGACGCGCTCGGCCATGCTCGAAGTGCTCGGCGAGGACTACGTGCGCACGGCGCGCGCCAAGGGCCTCGCGCCGCGCCGCGTCATCGGCCTGCACGCCTTCCGTAACGCGCTCATCCCGGTCGTTACCACCATCGGCCTGCAGGTCGGAACGCTGCTGACCGGCGCCATCCTGACCGAGAGCATCTTCTCGTGGCCAGGCATCGGCAAATGGATGATCGACGCTATCTCCAAGCGAGACTATTTCACCGTCCAGGGAGGACTTCTGCTGATCGCGCTCATCGTCATGGCCGTGAACCTGATCGTCGACGTGCTCTATGCCGTCATCAACCCCCGTATCCGGTCGAACTGACATGACCAACGAAGGCCCAGCCGCCGCGGAAGCCGCGACCGTCGTCAAGCAGCAGGATGCCCGGCTGCAGATGTTCGCCGAGTTCTGGCATTACTTCTCCATCAACAAGGGCGCGGTGATCGGCCTCGTCGTCTTTGCGCTGCTGATCCTGGTGGCGGTCTTCGCGCCGCTGCTCGCGCCGCATTCGCCGGACGACCAGTTCCGTGATTTCTTCCTGACGCCGCCGGCCTGGCAGACGGGCGGCAACGCCCAGTTCCTGCTCGGCACCGACGCCGTCGGCCGCGATATCCTGTCGCGCCTGATCTATGGTTCGCGCTTCTCGCTGGCCATCGGTTTCGTCGTGGTGACCACGGCGCTCATCTCCGGCGTCATCCTCGGCCTGCTGGCGGGTTACTGCCGGGGCTGGGTCGATACGCTGATCATGCGCATCATGGACATCATCCTGGCCTTTCCGTCGCTGCTCCTGGCGCTGGTGCTGGTCGCGGTGCTGGGCCCCGGCCTGGTCAATGCCATGATCGCCATCGCCTTCGTGCTGCAGCCGCATTTCGCGCGCCTGACGCGCGCCGCCGTGATGGCCGAGAAGAACCGCGAATACGTGGTCTCGGCCAAGGTTGCCGGCGCCAGCCATCTCAGGCTGATGCTGGTAACCATCCTGCCCAACTGCATCGCTCCGCTGATCGTGCAGGCGACGCTGTCCTTCTCCAACGCCATTCTCGAGGCGGCCGCCCTCGGCTTCCTCGGTATGGGCGCGCAGCCGCCGACGCCGGAATGGGGCACCATGCTCGCCGAAGCGCGCGAATTCATCCTGCGCGCCTGGTGGGTGGTCACCTTCCCGGGCCTCGCCATCCTGATCACCGTCTTTGCCATCAACCTCATCGGCGATGGCCTGCGCGACGCGCTCGACCCGAAGCTCAAGAGGTCCTGAGCCCGATGCCTCTGCTCGAAATCAAGAACCTCACTGTCTCCTTCGACACCGCCGCCGGGCCGTTCCTGGCGGTGCGCGGCATCGATCTGTCGATCGAACCGCGCGAGGTGCTGGCGATCGTCGGCGAGTCCGGCTCCGGAAAATCGGTGTCGATGCTGGCCGTGATGGGGCTGCTGCCCAAGACGGCCACCGTCAAGGCCGACCGCATGGCCTTCGACGGCGTCGACCTGCTCGGTCTCAGCCCGGCCGCGCGCCGCAGGATCGTCGGCAAGGACATTTCGATGATCTTCCAGGAGCCGATCGCCAGCCTCAACCCGTGCTTCACCGTCGGCTTCCAGATCGAGGAAGTTCTGCGCTTCCACATGGGCATGGACCGCGCCCAGCGCCGGGCGCGCGCCATAGAGCTGATGAAGCTCGTCGGCATTCCGGACCCCGAGGCGCGGCTCAGCTCATTCCCGCATCAGATGTCGGGCGGCCAGTGCCAGCGCGTCATGATCGCCATCGCCATCGCCTGCAACCCGAAGCTGCTGATCGCCGACGAGCCGACCACGGCGCTCGACGTGACCATCCAGAAGCAGATTCTCGACCTGCTGGTCTCGCTGCAGGCCAAGTACGGCATGGGGCTGATCATGATCACCCACAATATGGGTGTGGTCGCCGAAACCGCCGACCGCGTCATCGTCCAGTACAAGGGCCGCAAGATGGAAGAGGCCGACGTGCTGTCGCTGTTCGAAAGCCCGAAGAGCAACTACACGCGCGCGCTGCTCTCGGCGCTGCCGGAGAATGCCGTCGGCGACCGTCTGCCCACCGTCTCCGACATGATGTTCGAGCCGGCTCCGTCCGCCTCGGGAGGCGCCGCATGACAACCGTCCTCGAAGGCAAGAACATCGTCCGCGATTATCACATCGGCGGCGGCCTGTTCAAAGGCCCGCGCACGGTGCACGCCGTGAAGGGCGTGTCCTTCAGCGTCGACAAGGGCAAGACGCTGGCCATCGTCGGCGAAAGCGGCTGCGGCAAGTCAACGCTTGCCCGCATCATCACGCTGATCGATCCGGCGACCTCGGGTGAGTTGTTCATCGACGGCAAGAAGGTCGACATCGCCAGGGACGGCCTGTCCAGGGAGATGCGCCGCAAGGTGCAGATCGTCTTCCAGAACCCTTACGGATCGCTCAACCCGCGCCAGAAGATCGGCGATGTGCTGGGCGAACCGCTGCTTATCAACACCGACATTCCGGCCTCGGAGCGACGCGACCGGGCCATGGCGATGCTGAAGAAGGTCGGCCTCGGCCCGGAGCACTACAACCGCTACCCGCACATGTTCTCGGGCGGCCAGCGCCAGCGCATCGCCATCGCGCGGGCGCTGATGCTCAATCCGAGCCTGCTGGTGCTGGACGAGCCGGTCTCTGCCCTCGACCTGTCGGTGCAGGCGCAGGTGCTCAACCTGCTCGCCGACCTGCAGGACGAGTTCCAGCTGACCTATGTCTTCATCAGCCACGACCTGTCGGTGGTGCGCTACATCGCCGACGACGTGATGGTCATGTATTTCGGCGAAGCCGTCGAATACGGGCCGCGCGACGAGGTCTTCTCCGACCCGAAGCACAGCTACACCAAGACGCTGTTCGCGGCGACGCCGCGCGCCGACGTGGCCTCGATCAAGGCCAGGCTGGCGAAGAAGAAGGCGGCCTGACTCCAGTTCGTCATCCTAGGGGCGAGCGACGCGAAGCGGCGCCCAGGCCCTAGGATCCATGCCGCTAGCTAAGCCAAAAAGTGCAGCGGAGCAGATTTTGCACCGTTGCAACGCCAGTGTGTCATGGCATGGATCCCATGGTCTGCGCCGCGTCGCTTCGCTCCTTGCTTCGCCAAAGGATGACGACGTCGAGGAGCCGTGATCGACTCCCCATGCAAAGGCTCGAACCACGGTCCGAGGTTACGACAGCTTGGCGATAATAGCCCGCAGCGCCTCGCCGAAGCGGCGCACTTCCTCGACCGTGTTGTAGTGGACCAGCGAGGCGCGGATGGCGCCGCTGTCCATGCTGAGCTTCAGGCGCTTCATCAGGCGCGGCGCGTACATGTGGCCGTCGCGTATGCCGATCTGCATGTCGGCCATTTCCTCGACGATGCGCTGCGGCGACAGCGTGCCGATGTTGAAGCAGAAGGTCGGCACGCGCTCGTCGATGCGCGCCTCTTCGCCGACGCCGTAGATGGTGGCGCCGCAATCCTTGAGCACCTTCAGCATCTCGCGCGCCAGCAGCAGTTCGTAGTCCCGGATCGCCGCCATGCCGGCGACGATGTTCTCGCGCCGCGACCGGTTGTTGGACGGCGCCAGATTGCGGCCGATCAGTTCGAGATAGCGTACGGCGGCGTCCATGCCGGAGACGTTCTCGTAGATGAAGGTTCCGGCCTCCACCTTGTAGGGTGGCTCGTTGGGGATGAAATCCTCGCGGAAGGTGGGCAGCCGCTTCAGCGTCTCGAAGCGGCCCCACAGGAAGCCCATATGCGGCGAGAAGTTCTTGTAGCCCGAGCAGACCAGATAGTCGCAATCCCAGGCCCGCACGTCGATCAGCCCGTGCGGCCCGTAGTGGACGCAATCGAGGAACACTTCGGCGCCGGCCGCGTGCGCTGNCCTGGCGACGGCGGCGACGTCGACGATCGAGCCGATTGAATGCGCCGTCACCGTGCAGGCGACGAGGCGCGTGCGCTCGGAAAGCAGCGGAACGAGATCGTCGACATGCAGGTTGCCGTCCTCGCGCATGCGCCACCATTTGAACTTCGCGCCGGCCGGTTCCAGGGCCAGCCAGGTGGCGATATTGGCGTCGTGATCCATGTCGGTGACGACGATCTCGTCGCGGTCTCCGAGCATCTGGCCGATGCCGAGGCTGACCAGACGGATGAACGAGGTTGCGTTCATGCCGAAGCAGATCTCGGCCGGGCTGTACGCGTTGATCAGCAGCGCGACGCTTTCGCGCGCGTCCGCCACCGACTGGTCGACGGTGACGCTGCGGCCGTAGCGCCCGCCGCGCTGCACATTGTGGCTGACCAGATGATTGGTGACCGCGTCGAGTACGCTCTGCGGGATCTGGGCGCCGGCGGCGTTGTCCATGAAGATGAAATCGCCGGCCTGCTTGAGCGCCGGGAACATCGCCCGGATGGTTTCGACCGGAAACGCGCCGGGGGCGCTCTTTTCTGTTCGATGGCTGGTCAACGGTCGTCTCCTGGCGATTGTGCTTGAAGTGGTTGATCGTGGCTCAATTCCGGGAAGGCCAAGCGGCCTCCAGCCGGAATTGCGTAGGGCTCGACCTAGCGGGTCTTCTCGTCCTTGAAGCGGCGCTCCAGCAGGTTGACGACCCGGACCATCGGCCACAGGAAGATAAGGTAGACCAGCGCCGCGCCGATGAGCGGCGAGGGGTTGGCGTAGAGCGACTGCGCGTTGGTCGCTTCCTTGAGCAGTTCCGGCAAGGCGACGGTCGAGGCGAGCGAGGTGTCCTTGAACATGGAAACGCAGTTGCTCGTCATCGGCGGGATGACGACGCGCACTGCCTGCGGCAGCACCACCTTGCGCAGCGTGAGCAGGAACGGCAGGCCGAGCGCTTGTGCCGCCTCGAACTGGCCGCGTGGGATGCTCTCGATGCCGGCGCGGAACACCTCGGCCGAATAGGCTGACATGATGATGGCGAACGCCGTGATGGCGGATGCCCAGGACGACAGCCTTATGCCGAGGAACGGCAGTGCGTAGTAGATCAGGATGAGGACGACCAGAACCGGCAGGGCGCGGAAGATGTCGGTGTAGCCGATCGCCAGAAGCCGCAGGGGCTTCGGCGCGTAGAGCCGCACCAGACTGATCGCCAGGCCGATGAGGATGCCTATGCCGATGCTCATCAGCCCGAGCAGCAATGTGTTCAGGAAGCCGCGCAAAAGCGCAGGCAGGCTGGACATCATGATGTCGGCGTTGAAGAAGGTGTCCACCAGAGACATGGGATCATTCCCGAAACAGTGGCGTCCGCTGACGCCGGGTCATGTCCGAGGAGACCGGAGCGGCTCCTAAGGGACCATGGGTGAGTGCCGGGGCATCCCGCGACCTGGCGGAAACACCCGGCGTCGCACGAATGCGGCTAACTCAAATCGACAGAGCGGCTGCCCGATCCCTTCCGGATGCATCCACCCTGTCGGGGTCGAGGCGACCGATGCGGCGCGGGCAGGGCCCGCGCCGCATCGGTCTTACCGATCAGGCCTTCGGAATCGGCATTTCCTTGACGGTCGCGGAATCGGCGGGCGCGTCGGAGCCGAACCACTTCTTGTGGATCGCGGCCAGCGTGCCGTCCTTCTTCATCGACGTCAGCGCGTCGTTCAGCTTGCCGAGCAGAGGATGGTCCTTGCTCAGCATCAGGCCATACTGTTCGCCGGTCTTGATGCGCTCCTTGACCACCAGGTCCTTCATCTTGGTGAAGGCGTACTGCATGCCGGGAATGTCGCTGACGGCGGCGTCAACACGGCCGGCGCTGAGGTCGAGCAACAGGTTCTGCTGCGTGTCGTAGCCCTTGACGTCGCTGAAGCCGTCGGCCTCCTGATGCGCCTTGACCCAGGTCTCGCCGGTCGAGCCGGAGAGCACGCCGACGACCTTGCCCTTGAGGTCGGCTTCGGCCTTGATCGGGCTGTCGGTCTTGGTGGCGATGCCCATGTCGGAATCATAGTAGGGCTGCGTGAACGACAGCGACTTCAGGCGCTCGGGCGTGATGGTGATGGACGAGATCGCCACGTCGATGCGCTTGGAGTTGACGGCCGCGAACAGGGCCTGGAAGCCGAGATCGGCGATCTCGGTCTTCATGCCGATCCGCTTCGCCGCTTCGTTGACGATGTCGACCTCGAAGCCCTCGAACGTGCCGCTCTCGTTCTTGTACTCGAAGGGCGGGTTGGTCGGATAGGCGCCGACGTTCAGCACATCCTCGGCATGCGCCATGACCGGCCCGGCAACGATGCCGACGGCGGCCGCGAGGATGAGAAGTTTGCGACGTGTTATGCTCATTGTGTTCCCTCTCTGATTTTGATCGGCGGGTTCAGCCCGCGCGTTCCTTGCCGCCCTGCCTCCTGCAGGTCGTCAATTCATTGCCGCGACCATGCGCTCCAGCGCGGTCGCGATCTGCTTGTGGTCGCGGAAGACGCACATTCTGATGAAGGCGTTGCCCGCGTTGCCGAAAAGATGTCCGGGCGCCAGGCCGACGCGCGCGGTCTCCAGGATACGCGAGCATGCGTGGCGCGCGTCGCTTTCTCCTTCGAGCGCGAAGAAAGCATACATGCCGCCACGCGGCTTGTCCGGCAGCACCACGCCGGGTATTCGCGACAGCCCGTCATAGGCGAGGTCCAGCCCCGTCCTGAGCTTCTGGCGGATTTCCTCGACCAGCGGTTCGCCGTCGCGGATGGCAGCAGTGGCGCCGGCCTGGATAACGGCGGCGGTTCCGCTGTTGACATACTGCGTCATCGCGCCGAGCTGGTCGGCGACACCGGATGGATGGGTCAACCAGCCGATGCGCCAGCCGGTCATTGCCCAGGCCTTGGAGAAGCTGTTGACCGAAAGCACCCGGTCGCCGTCCTCGGCGATCCGCAGGATCGAGGGCGCGACGGGGCCGTCGAAGTAGAGCCGGCCGTAGACTTCGTCCGATATGATCCAGACGCCGGTGCGCCGGCTGAAGTCGAGCAGGGCGCGCATCTCGTCCTCGGATGCCGTCCAGCCGGTGGGGTTGGAGGGCGTCGACAGGAAGATCGCGCGCGTGCGCGCATCGCAGGTGGCAAACAGCCGGTCGAGGTCGAGCCGCCAGTCATTGTCACGGAATTCCAGCGAAAACGGTCGCGGCTCACCGCCAATCACGTGAATGGCGTTGTGGATGTTCGGCCATTGTGGCGCGACATAGACGACGTTGGTGCCGACATCGACCAGCAGTTCCAGCGCCAGGTAGAGCGCCTGCATGCCGCCCGGCGTCACCGTCGTGCGGGCTATGGGGATCGAGCGGCCGTGCAGCTTTGTCTGGTAATCCGACAGCGCTTCATTCAACGGGCCGTGGCCGCGCATGTCGGGCACGTAGAAGGTCAGCCCCTGATCGAGCGCGGTCTTGGCGGCGTCGCGTATGAAGGCCGGCGTCACCATGTCGCCTTCGCCGTACCAGAGCGCGATGACGTCGCCCAGTTCGCGGGCGCGAACCGCCAGGCTGGCGATGTTTTCGGTGTGAAGATCGCGGATCTGCGCGCGGATGCCATCAAAAGCGTGGCGCGAGCCGGCCGCCGACGAATGGGGCTTCATGAACGACAAGGAAAGGACCCCTTTGACCGCACGCTTACTCCAGACAGCGACCGTCGGTCCGCCATATGGCAGCCCCGGTTCTTCACGGAATGCTTAACCAAAGCGCCGCACTTTTCAAGATGAGAGTTTTAAGCTTAAAAAATTTGCGCCGGCTCGTGATTTCGCGCCACACTTTTGCGCCAGAGCCGTTCAAGCGAAAAAACCGCCGGATGGCTCCTTCTCTTCAGGAAAGGCGCTACGCGCCCTTCCGGGCAAAACCGCTGCTCACTTCTGCTGGAATTGCTCCAGTCGGGCATGAGCCGTGGCGCGGCCACTGCTCGCGCCGGCGCCGAGGAACATGGTGTCGCTGGCGAGGATGAAGAAGCTGGCGCCGATCTCGGCCCATTGCCCTGCATCCTCGGCCCTGGCGCAGAAGATGCCGACGGTCCTGCCCCGCGCTACCGCCGCCGCGATGATGGCGCGGATTGCCTCGGACAGGGCCGCAGCGCCTTCGGGGCCGATCGCGCCTATCGACACGGACAGGTCGCCGGGACCGACGAAGACCACGTCGACGCCCTCGACGGCGACGATCTCGGCGATGTTGGCGAGCCCCTCGGCCGTTTCGACCTGCACGGCCACGACCGTCCTGGCATTGGCGACGGCGAGATAATCGGGGATGCGGTAGCCGTAGCCGGCGGCGCGGCCTGGGCCGACGCCGCGCTCGCCCTTCGGAGGATAGGCGGCAGCCCGGACAGCGGCACGCGCCTGCGCGGCGGTCGAGACACGCGGCACCAATATGCCTTGCGCGCCGGCGTCGAGCGCTGCGGCGATCGCTTCCGGCTGGTGGCCCGGCACACGCACCATGGCCGGCACGCGATGAACATCGGCGGCCCGCACCATGACCTCGATGGTCTCCCGCGACATCTGGGCATGCTCCCAGTCGATGCACAGGAAATCGAGTCCGGAAAGGGCCATCACCTCGACCGCGACGGGGTGAGGTATGGCGCAGAAGGAGCCGACGAGATGTTTCCTGCCGATGCAGTCCTGGCGGAAACCGTACATGGCCGTCCTCCTGTTGTGCCTGCCCGGATTCATAGCTGCAAACGCCGGCGAGGCGAAGCTATTTCAGGCTTGAAATATTTTTGCGCCGCCGTAGCGTGGTTGGTCTGCAAGGCAAGNCCGGCGAAGCTGGATCGCCTCCATTGCCCTGTCTTTTGTCACGCCGCAATTCAGNGCGCAAAGCCGCCGCGAATTGCCCTTGCGAGGTTCGGACACGATGAAAGCGCATCCCCTGCGGGGCCGGAACAAACTGAAGCTCGGCGTTTTCTCCGCCAATGCCGATGGCGGGCTGGCCATAACCGACGTGCCCGAGCGCTGGACCGCTAACTGGCGCGACAATCTGACGGCTGCCCAGATCGCCGATCGCGCCGGACTTGAATTCATGCTGCCGATCGCCCGCTGGCGCGGCTTCGGCGGCCGCAACAAGGTGCGCGAATGGTCGTTCGAGACATTCACCTGGGCGGCGGCGCTCGCCGCGGCAACGGAGCAGATCGGCCTGTTCATGACGGTCCATGTGCCGCTGGTGCACCCGCTCTACGCGGCCAAGGCGCTGGCGACGGTAGACCATGTCAGCGAAGGACGCGCCGGCCTCAACATCGTCTGCGGCTGGAATCCGAAGGAGTTCGGCATGTTCGGCACGCCGCTGGTCGAAAAGGGCTACGACCAGGCGGCGGAGTGGATCGAGATCCTCGAGCGGCTCTACGCCTCGGACGAGCCGATCGACTACGACGGCACCTATTATCGCCTGAAGGAGGCGGTGAGCCGGCCGGCAAGCCTGCAGCGCCCGCGCCCGGTGACGATGAACGCTGCCTTCGGCGGACCAGGTCGCGATTTCGCCGCCGCCAACTGCGACTATCTCTTCACCACCTTTTCGGAACTGGAGGACGCCGGCCGGCATGTCGCCGATATCGGCGAGCGCGCGGCCAGGCTGGGGCGCGACGTTGGTGTCTACACCGTCGCCCATGTCGTCTGCCGTCCGACCATGGAGGAAGCGCAAGCCTACTATCAGCGTTATGCCGTGACACTCGCCGACCACGAAGCCGTCGATGCCCACATGGCCGGCAAGAAGGAGTTCTCGCAGTCGCACGACCAGCATGCCTATGATCGCTACCGGCAGCGCTTCGCCGGCGGCGCCGGCACCTATCCGCTG
>JGI26527J51213_1002107_pt1 | contig 12511 bp, 10 predicted proteins | sample ThiBiot_300_biof_FD_51213 | JGI IMG/M metagenome (IMG submission 51213) | reverse complement strand
CTCAATTGAAAATAAATTAAAGAAAAAGCCTATATTGCCGTAGATTTTCCTGAGGCAATAGACGCAATGACCAGCCCGAGGCACAGTCGAACGCTATCAAAGGAGGATGAATGGCAGCAATTACCGTTATGTATTACGACACCTATAGCAAAATCGCGGACGACATGATCAGGTCAAGAAGGCCCGCCACGTATGAGGTCATCATTGAACATGTCAAGGGAATCCCGATACCCGAAACAGAGCTGCAAGTGGATGATGCCTGGCTGGACCAGAATGGATTTCTTAAAGAGGGCTATCTTTGAGAGGGATGCGCGCCAGTGCAATAACGGAAACGTCTATTGAGGCAGGATATATTTCCTGGTCTTGCGAGGCGTTTGTCCGTATGGTATTCAGTCCTATTCGATTGTCTTTGTTACAACAGCGGCCCCACGATGCCTTCCAGCTTGTCCTTACTGAGGCGTCCCAGTTTTGTGCCGACGATGGTGCCGCTACGGTCGATGACGACAGTAAAAGGTAGCGCGCCCTGCTTGTTTCCCGCGGCATCTGCCAGGGACATGGCGTTCATATCCCCCACGAGCACCGGATAGTTGATCCCGATGTCCTTGCTGAATGCAGCCGCGCGTTCGGGCTGGTCGATGGCGATGCCCGATGAACACCAGCCCGCGGTCCCTGAACTTGTTCTGAAGCTCGATGAATTCCGGAATTTCCGCCCGGCAGGGCTCGCACCAGCTCGCCCAGAAATTGACCACCATGACCTGGTCGCGCCATTGGGAGATGGCTTGGCTTTTTCCTTCGAGATCGGGCAATGTGGCCGAGATGATGGCCGCCGCGCCCTTGCTTGCGACATCCGCCGATACCGGCGGGACGCTGCTCTTGGAGAGATGGCCGCGCAATAAAAAGCCGGCAGTGATGGCAAGCAGCGCCGTTGCTATGAATAGCGTTATCTGTTGCGATTTCGTCATTTCGTGCCCTTGAAAAAGTTACCCGGATCGACGATCGCCCACGCAGCCCATTTCAGGCGGGCATAACCTGCGATGCGATGCGGATGGGATTGCCAAACGAGGAATCGGGATTCCCTATATCAGCACGGCATTGAGTATGTTGATAAAACGCTCCGTGTCCTGGAACCCGATAAGCCGGATATTGGGAATGTCGCGCCCTGCCCGGTCGATGAAAAGAATGCCGGGCGGGCCAAACAGCTTGAAGCGCTTGAGCAGCGCCAAATCGGCCGGCGTGCCGGCAGTCACGTCCACCTGCAACAGCACCACGTCTTTCAACCGCGACTGCACCTTGGGATCGGTAAAGGTGAATCGCTCCATTTCCTTGCACGAAATGCACCAGTCCGCGTAAAAATCCACCATGACGTACTTATCGCGCGACTGGGCGATGCGCTGATCGAGTTCGGCCACCGTCCTGACTCTTTGAAATTCGAGGTGCTGGCCCTGCGCGGCGCGGGTTCCATCCACCTCGGCATTTATTCCGGCAATGCCTATTTTGGAAAGCGGCTGCAGGATATCCCGGCTGCCCGACAGCACACCGATCAGCAGCGCGACGCCGACCAGCAGTGCGATCATCCCGATGCCTTTCATGAATTTCCGGAATCCCGATGCGTCGGGTTTCAGCGGATCGACGGCATGAAGATAAATCGCGGAAACGATCAGCAGGGCCGACCACAGCAGCATGTGCGCTACGGCGGGGATCACCGGCGAGATCAGCCAGATTGCGACTCCGAGCAGAAGCACCCCGAAGAACTGTTTCACCGCCTCCATCCAGGGCCCCGCCTTGGGCAGCAGCGCGCCGGCGGAAGCGCCGAGTAGAAGCAGCGGCACGCCCATNCCCAGCGCCATGACGAACAACGCCGAGCCTCCCAGCAGCACATCCCGCGTCTGGCTGATATAGAGCAGGGCTCCGGCCAGCGGGGCCGCGACGCACGGCCCGACGATCAGCGCCGACAAGGCGCCCATGCCGAATACCCCGGTCAAATGGCCGCCCCTCAGTTGCCCGGCTTCAGCAGTAAGCTTGCTCTGGAAAAAAGTGGGAAGCTGCAGTTCATAGAAGCCGAACATCGAAAAAGCCAGGGTCACGAAGATCAGCGCAAATGCGCCCAGCACCCAGGCATTCTGCAATGCAGCGGCCAGCATCGCACCGGAAAGGCCCGCCGCCACGCCCGCGATCGCATAGGTTATCGCCATCCCCATGACATAGGCCAGGGACAGGATGAACCCCCGGCCGCGGGTGATATGCTCGCCACGGTTGGCGATGATGCCGGACAAAATAGGGAACATCGGGAATACGCAGGGGGTGAACGAGAGCAGCAGGCCGATGCCGAAGAAGCCTGTCAGGATCATCCAGAAGTCACCGCTCTCGAACATGCGCTCGATCTTGAGCGATTCGGTCTCGATGGCAGGACCGGCGGGAGAAGTCTGGAACAGTTCGTCAGCGGAGCCCGGCTTGCCTGCCCCACCCGCCGGAAAAGTCCCAGGTGCGGCAACCGCATTGCCGCTGACCGCATTGGCCATCACCCCCGCCGCAGCTTTCGCCATGGGGAGCGTCAGCTCCACGACCTTGCTGATAGGCGCATAGCATACGCCTATCGGCTCGTTGCACCCCTGGTAAGTCGCCACCAGCGTCAGCTTTTCNGCTGCCGGCGTCCCGCGCTTGAGCGCGATGCGCGCTTCGAAGGGCTTGTGGAAGACTTCGACCTGGCCGAATGTCACNTCGCTTTTCGGCGTGCCCGCGGGCATCGATATGTTTTCGACCGATGTTCCGGAAGCCGGATCTTCCGCGGATTCCCTGGGTTTGAACGCAACCTTGTCCCGGTACAGGTAATAGTCTTTCGCCGGCGTGAACTGGGCGACCAGCGTGTTCTCGTCCTGTACCCGCACCGTCATCTTGAACGCCTGGTCCGGAGGCAGCAGTTCCTGCTCGGTCTGATCCAGGCTCGAACCGAGCTTNTGCAATTCGGACAGAAATCCGAACGAGCCCTTATCCCCGGGTTCGGCGAGCGCGTGCGGGGCCAGAAAAACNAGCAGCAGCAGGAAGTATCGAATCGGGCGCATGGAAATTGTGTCAGTCATCTTTGATAGGCGCTGCTGTTGCCGCCGTTTCGGCGGCTATCCATTTCAAATAGGCGGGCAANCCACTGNTGATTGGGACAGCAATGACTTCGGGGAGTTCGTACGGATGNTCCGACTTTATCAACTGCTCCACGGCCGCGTAATGCCGAGCCAGCGTTTTAATGAATAGCGGCACTTCGCTGGCGGTTTCGCTTTTGTCGTGCCACCAGTAAACCGATACGCAGTCCGCAAGCACATTGACGCAAGCCGCCAGCCGCGCTTCGACCAGTTTCTGCGCCAGCGCCAGGGCTTGAGTCCTGTCCGGAAGGTTGGTGATAACGAGTATATGCTCCACGGTATAAGCGCCTTCGCTAGCCCGTCTGGTAAAAATAGCGAATTTTACCCGCTTTCCGCGCCGGTTGCTGCGCACTCCGCAATACCNTCCTCCACCGTCGGATAGCGCAGGTTGACATGCAATTCGCGCTTCATGCGGTGATTCGCCAATCGCCGCGATTCCCGCATGAAGGAAAGCAGGCTCGGCGATATGCATTCCTCGGCCTGGGTGCGGGTGATGCGGGGCGGATGAGGCAAGCCGAATTTGTCCGCTATCAGGTCGAAATATTCGCCCATTTTCAGTTCAGAGTCATCGGAAGCGTGATAAACGCGACCAGGGAGGGCATGNCGCAGNGCGGCAGCGAGAATCCGCGCGAGATCGTCGGCATGGATATGATTGGTATAGCTGTCCACTTCCGGCAGCAGCGCCGGCGTTCCGGCTCGCACCCGCTCCAGCGGGATGCGATCGCAGGCGTAGATCCCGGGNACGCGAAAGACCGAAACCTTCACCCCATTTCTTCGCCCCCAGTGGCGCAACTGCCTTTCCGCATCGACTCGTCGCAACGCGCGGCCGGTTTGTGGATTGGTTTCGCGGGTTTCCTCGATCAGCGCCCCGTGGCAGTCGCCGTACACACCGCTGGTACTGATGTAGACAAGCTGATGTGGTAACATTGCCGACTTTGCGTTCGCGCGGGTCGCATGTTCCCCATGCGCCGTCAGCGCTGCCAGCAGGTTGGCCGTGCGCGTGTCCCGNTTGCCGTGTGCGGGCGGAGGCGCCAGNTGCAAAACTGCACGAGCCACCCCTGCGAGTTTGCGCAGGCTTTGCCGCCGGTCCAGGTCTCCGGCCACCGGAATGATGCCGTGCGAACGCAACAAGGCGCGGTTGTCGGAGCGCCTGCACAGGCCGAGCAGTCTATAGCGCGCACGCAACAATGCGGCTGCGCGGAAAGCGATATCACCACAGCCGACGATCAGTAGCGTTGGTTTCGTTGCTCTCTTTTTATTTGTAGCCATTTTTGNTTGCTCAGCTTGTCGTATTGTCATTCAATGCCATACCAAATTACCATCAATCCGAGCAATCACGTTTTTATTGCCGAGTCCGGAGAAACGGTCCTGCAGGCCGCACTTCGCGAAGGCTTTGCGCTTCCTTACGGCTGCCGTAATGGCGCATGCGGAACCTGCAAGGGGAAAATCATACAGGGAACGGTCGATTTCGGCAGCCACAATGAAGATACGCTTACGGAAATGGAAAAGCGGGCAGGAATGGCCTTGTTTTGCTGTGCTACGCCATTATCGGATCTGGTAATCGAAAGCCGTGAAATCGGTGCAATGAAGGATATCAAGATCAAGACCCTGCCCTGCCGCGTGCATAAGCTGGAGCGGGTGGCGCCCGGCGTGATGATTATTTCCCTGAAATTGCCGGCCAGCGAAAGGCTGCAATTTCTTCCGGGACAATACATTGACATCCTGATGAAGGATGGCAAGCGCAGGAGCTTCTCCCTGGCTAACGCNCCGCACGATGACGAGCTGCTGCAATTGCACGTGCGCAATTATCCTGGCGGCACGTTTGCCGAGCACGTATTCACCCGCATGAAGGAGAAGGATATCCTGCGTTTCGAAGGACCGCTCGGCACCTTTTTCCTGCACGAGGATTCCGACAAGCCCATCATTTTCGTAGCTAGCGGCACCGGGTTCGCNCCAGTCAAAAGCATCCTCGAGCATGCATTCTACATAAGAAACATCCAGGGCAGCGAGCGGCAGATGGTTCTTTACTGGGGCAACCGCACCAGGGCGGACATGTACATGCCGGAGCTGCCAGGATTATGGCAGCAGGAGCACGACAATTTCACGTTTATCCCGGTGCTGTCCGAAGCGTTGCCCGGGGATGACTGGAACGGAAGGACAGGATTGGTGCACGCGGCGGTGATGCAGGATTTCGATTCCCTTGCCGGATACCAGGTTTATGCGTGCGGGGCGCCAGGAATGGTGGAAGCGGCCCACCGGGATTTCACCCGCCATCGGGGGCTGCCGGAAGAAGAGTTTTTTTCCGACGCGTTTACGGTATCTTCCGGTTCTACCACCGGTTCTTTCGATACATCCGGCGAACCCCCGGAAGTAGGACTGCAAAAGTAGCGCTGCTCATAGCGTACCGGTATCGTCTCGCTGGCTGCCACCATTCGCCTGTTATTCACTGCCGCCTCCGCCGGCGACCTCGAGCCTGCGCAATGCAAGCTCCAGCCCTTTGCCATAATGATCCCTGGCGAGCTCGGACTGGCCGATTTTCTGGTTCAGTTGCGCCAGTGCCAGGTGGGCGGGGTGGCTGGGTTCGACTGACAGGCTCGCTTCCAGGTAGCTTTGCGCTTTGCCCCACAACTCGCTGTGCACGCACAANTTGCCAAGCGCGAGCAGCAGACTGGCGTCATTGGGATGGGATTTCAGCCAGCTCTCGGCGCGTTCGATCTGCCTGATCGCATCATTTCCCAGGCATTCCGCATACAATCCCGCCAGTTCCGAATCCCATTGCCTGTCCAGGCTTTGCTCGATGATCTGATGCGCTGCTGCGCAATCTCCTATGGACAGGCAGGCACGGACAGCAGTGGCGGCCACCCGGACATCCTTCTTATCGGATGACGACATGTTTCTCCAATATTCCTTCAAGGTTTCCGGGTTCAGCACCTTGTGCCTNATATTTTCTATGTGGGCATGGCGCCGCAATTGCTCGATTACCGTCTTGTCCAGCGCATTGCGCTGCTCCAGCTGCTTGAGCAGGTCCAGCACGGCATACCAGTTTCCGGATAATTGCTGCGCCTTCAATTCCAGCCGCAAGGCGGCGGTATGCAGCGGTGCCCCCGTGGAGCGCAGCGAGTTCAATATTTTCAATGCTTCCCCGGCGTGCTGTTCGTCCAGCAGCATCTCTGCCTGGGTTATCAGCCGCACGGTGACTTCCCTGGGCGCGAATCCTTCCGCTTTTGACAGAAACTCGTCGCGTTGCGGATATTTTCTCAGCTCGTGCGCGGAGCGGGCTCCCACCAGAGCATTGATCGTGCTGACGCGCGGCGATTCCTCCAGCTCGAGAGCCGCGGCGGCTGTTTTTTCGGCTTTGGCGTAGCGCCCTTCAAAAAAGGCCTTCAGGCCGTCCAGCATCATCCTGCGTGCCTTCTCCCGGCGCCGGCGCNCGCGAAATTGACGCACCTCGGCGGGTATCCCCAGGATGATGGCGATGAGCCGCACGAAGAAATAGCCGATAAGAATGGTGGCGAGCAGCAGCACGACCATGAGATTGAGCGAGATTTCCACCCGGTAAGGCGGGGCTACCATCAGTACATAGCCGTTGTTGTACTTGGCGGCNATGGTAACGGCCACCGCCACGGCGGATAGCGCCAGCAGCCAGAGCACCGCCTTCATGCTACTTTCCCTTATCCCTGGCTAACCGGTATTTGCGGATGGCATCGAGGCTGGCCGAAATAAGAGGCAGCTCCACGCCCACGTCGCTGTCGCGCAATTCCCGCAATGTCTCGAGCATGCTGGAGACCGCCTCCGAACGGGTATCAAAATACCGGTCGGTCCAGTTGAGAGATGCTTCGATATCCGCCTTGAAGCTGGCCGGGTTGCGCGCCAGCAAGGCGTTCCGCGCCGATAGCAGGCGCAGCCGCAGATTTTCGCGGAGGAAGTACGCTTGCGAGGGCGGCAGAAGCGCAATATCGGGCTTGTTCATGTTCTGCACGCGAACCAGTTGTTTCATATCCTCCCATACTTCGCGGATCAATCGCAGCCATGTGCTTTCGGTGTCCGGTCTGTCCGGAGAAGGTTTTGGTTCCTCGGGCCGAAGCTCCAAGGCCAGCGGCAGCTTGTCGATTTCCCTTGCGAGGCTGTCCAGGCGCAGGCTCATCCCCACTGTATCGACGTACGGAGCGGTTTTCAAAAGATCCATGTCCAGGGACAGAATCTTGCGNACGGGGGTCAGTTGGGGGCGCTCGATGCGCTGCAGGCGGACATCGGCTTCNTGCAGGGCGATCAACGCCGCCTTGACGTTGTTNGCCAGCTGCAATTGCTGGTTGGCTATGAGCAGCAGCTGCTCNACCTCTTCCAGGGTTACTTCGTCGCGGCTTTTCGTCAGTTCCTGATAGAGCGCTTCCAGGGCCAGTTGCTCGCTTTGAGATTCGGACAGCTTCGCGTCGAGCGCNCCTACTTTCGACTCCATCCTGCGTCCCGCTTCAGACGCCTCGCCCGCAAGGTAGCGCGATTCCTTGCTGAACGTCTCCGCCTCTGCCAGCCGTTTGGCGAGCTCATGCTGCAATTCGGAAATCTGGCTCCGGTTGTCATACCATTGCCAGGCCATGGCTGCAGCGAAGATCGCAGCCAGGATCAGTACTGGGACAATATCCTTGGGCCATTCCCTTCGCGATGCTGNTGTGGTTGTATCGCCTTTCTGGATATTCGCGCCCATGTCACTCATGTTTTTGCTGAAACGCAAGGCTTGCCTTGCCCTTTCCAGGGGACCGAAAATAGTCCAGCAAGCCCTGCAGCAGACCTTCATCGCCCATTTCGGTGAGAATCACTTGCGCAACTCCCAGCGTTCGCGCAGTCTGGGCTATGCGCTCGTGAGGCGCGAATAGCGGTGTTGCGGTCAACCAGGCTCTGCCGGATTCATCGAGCATCTCGAACAGGTTACGCAATCCTTCGCTGCTGGTGATGGTTATGCCGCCGATTTTCATTTTTTTCCAGCTTTTCAGCGACTGGACGACATCGGCATCAGGCCTGGCGCGACGGTAACAGGATACGTATTCGAGAATGGCGCCCCGCTTCTTCAGCGTTTCGCCCAGCAGCTCGCGGCCGCCTTCCCCACGAAAAATCACCACGCGCTTGCCTTCGACTTGCCGCAATTCTGCCATATCCAGCAAGGCTTCGCTGTCAAAACGCACTGTCGGCGCAATGACGGATTCCACGCCAAATTTTTTCAGCGCTTTCACCGTGCCCTGGCCAACCGCCACCATCTTCAATGCCGGCAGCAAGGATTGCGGTGTTNCCTTTGCAACGATCAGGCTCATTGCCTTATCGACCGCGTTTGGGCTGACGAATACCGCGAGATGGAACTCATGCAGCCGGTCGATCAGGCTTAGCAATGGCTGCCGATCTTCCAGATCCTGGATCTCCAGGACAGGAAACAGAACAGGATTTCCTCCCTCGGCACGTATCTTTTCCGACAGCCTTGCCGCCTGGTGTTGCGGGCGCGTGACGAGGATATTGATTCCGGCGAGGGCATCCGTCACGGATGGCTCACGGATTCGGCTCTCCCAGGCCCGAGCGCGGCCAGAATCTCTTCTGCTCCGCGGACTTTCAGATTTCGGGCCAGTTGCGAACCGATAGCCGCGCCCAATTCAGGCTCGCCCCTTAATTCATCGCTGATCATGCATTTTCCGTCCTGGCTGCCAACAAACCCGCGCAGACGCAATATTCCATCGATTATTTCGGCAAAGCCCCCCAGCGGCACCTGGCAGCTTCCCCCCAGGGCGCGGCTCATGGATCGTTCCGCTTCCACGCATTGCGCCGTTTCNAGGTGATGCAGCGGCTGCACCAGGCNGATCAGNTCGGGCCGGTCTGTGCGGCATTCTATTCCCAATGCGCCCTGGCCTACCGCCGGCAAGCTTATTTCCGCATCGAGCAGGGCGGTTATGCGGTTCTCCAGTCCCAACCGCTTCAGCCCCGCCGCAGCCAGGATAATGGCGGCGAATTGTCCTTCATCCAGCTTGCGCAGCCGGGTTTGCACATTGCCGCGCAGGGGCCGCACTTCCAGGCGCGGATACAGGGCTCGAAGCTGGCTTTCGCGGCGCAAGCTCGAAGTTCCCACCAGGCTGCCCGCGGGAAGCGCGTCGAGNCTCCGGTATTCGTTTGAAACGAATGCATCCCTGGGGTCTTCGCGCTCATGGATGGCGGCCAGGGAAAACCCGTCCGGCATATCCATGGGAACATCCTTCATCGAATGCACCGCGATGTCGGCGCGCCTGTCTTCCAGCGCCTGCTCCAGTTCCTTGATGAACAGGCCCTTGCCTCCAATTTTGGAAAGCGACATGTCGAGTATCTGATCTCCGCGGGTGGTCATGCCCAATATGCTGAATTCCGTTTGCGGGTATAATTCCGATAGCCGCTCGCGGATAAAATTCGCCTGCCATAAGGCGAGCAGGCTTTCCCGCGTGGCGATAACCACTTTCGCTGGTATGGATGAATTGGGCATTATCATGAAGTCGAGAAATTTAAGGAATTACTTCTGATGTCGATTTTAGCATGGCAGACCCCAGCCCGGACTGAGGCGCATTTCGCGTCTGGCGGCGTGAGCCTTGCCAGGGAGCGTTCATTATGACTCTCCTTGCGCCCAGAAACACAGCTTTCGATAAAAATCACGTCGACGACAAGGATAAGGACAGGCCGGTAAAGGATGATCCGCTGCGCGAGGATATCCGACTCCTGGGNCGCATGCTGGGCGATACTTTGCGCGAACAGGAGGGCGAGCCCACGTTNGACCTGGTTGAAACCATCCGCCAGACCGCGATCCGGTTCCGGCGCGAGCAGGATCCCAGGGCGCGGCAAGAACTGGACATGATACTGAACCAGTTGAGCAACAAGGCGACTGTCGCAGTGGTCCGCGCTTTCAGCCATTTCTCGCAACTTTCCAATATCGCCGAGGATATGCACCACAACCGGCGGCGCCGTACCCATCTGCGCGCCGGATCGCCGCCTCAGGCAGGCAGCATCGCCCTGGCATTCGACCAGGTATTCTCCAGCGGCGCCGGCGGCGCCGCCCTGGCCGGTTTCTTTGCAAAAGCGGTTGTGTCGCCGGTGCTGACAGCCCATCCCACCGAAGTGCAGCGTAAAAGCATTCTCGATTGCCAGTTGACCATCGCGCATCTGCTGAACGAACGAGATCGCATGGAGTTGACCCCGGACGAGTTGCGCAATAACGAAGAAGGTTTGCGCTGCGCCATCCAGATACTCTGGCAGACGCGCATGCTGCGGCCGGAGCGCCTCTCGGTATATGACGAAATCAAGAACGGGCTGGCGTACTACCGCTATACCTTTCTTTCAGAAGTGCCGCGGCTTTACGCCGAAATCGAAGACTTGCTCGAACGGCGGATGGGTGCGGCCGCGCCGTGCATCCCCGCATTTTTACGCATAGGGAGCTGGATAGGCGGCGACCGCGACGGCAATCCTTTTGTCACCCATGAAGTCATGCTGAATGCGGCGGAACGTCAATCCGCGCTCGCGTTGGACTTCTACATGGGCGAAGTACACCAGATTGGCCGAAGATTGAGCCTCACCGAACGTCTTGTCGATGTGGATGACCAGTTGGCCGTCATGTCTGAAGCATCGCCTGACCGAGCGCCCAGCCGCGCCGATGAACCCTACCGGCGCGCNCTGATCGGCATCTATGCCCGTCTTGCCGCAACCAGCCAGGAACTGGGCCATGTAATCAGGCAGCGGCGCCCGGTAGGACCCTCGTTGCCCTATTCGGAAAGCGGCGAATTCATCCAGGAACTCGATATTCTTATCCGTTCGCTCAAGCAACATAAATCGGAGTTGCTGGCTCGGGGTTATTTACGCCATCTGCGGCGCGCGGTGGAGGTGTTCGGNTTCCACCTGGCGCCGCTGGATATGCGCCAGCATAGCAACGTGCATGAGCAGGTTGTCTCGGAATTGTTCNGGTATGCCCTGCACCGGGATGATTATGGCGCATTGAGCGAAGCGGAACGGATGCAGTGGCTGCTGGCCGAGATCAGCAGTATTCGTCCTCTGCGCTCGCCCTTCGTCGATTATTCCGCNATCGTGCAGAGCGAAATGAGCATATTGCAAACGGCGGCGGAAATACATCGNCGTTTTGGCCGGGCCGCGTTGCCAAATTACATCATCTCCAAGACCGACGGTATTTCGGACATGCTGGAGGTGGCGTTGCTGTTGAAGGAAGTGGGCCTCCTGCTGCCAGGCGATACGCCGCGTCTCCATGTCAACATCATCCCATTGTTCGAAACGATTGCGGACCTGCGCAAGTGTGGCCAGGTAATGGATGAGCTTTTTTCGATCCCTTATTACCGCCAGCTCCTGGATTCGCGCGGCAATGTCCAGGAAGTCATGCTGGGTTATTCCGACAGTAACAAGGATGGCGGCTTTCTTGCCGCGAACTGGGAGCTCTACAAAGCCGAAACCGAGTTGACCAAAGTTTTTGCAAAGCACAAGGTGGCGTTGCGGTTGTTNCATGGACGCGGCGGCACGGTGGGGCGTGGCGGCGGCCCAAGTTATCAGGGCATACTGGCCCAGCCTCCCGGCAGCGTCAACGGGCAGATACGCATCACTGAGCAGGGCGAAGTCATTGGCAGCAAATATGCGGACCCGGAGATCGGGCGGCGCAACCTGGAAACGCTTGTGGCGGCCACGGTCGAAGCCACCTTGTTGGGCCATGACCCACTCGGCGAGCGTGCNGCCGATTATCANCAGACCATGGAGACGCTGGCATGCGATGCCCTCTCGGCTTATCGCAATCTCGTCTATGAAACGCCTGGATTCAAGCAGTATTTTCAGGAGTCGACTCCCATAAGGGAAATCGCCGGCCTGAATATAGGCAGCCGGCCACCTTCACGCAAGCAGTCCGATGAGATAGAAGACCTCCGCGCCATTCCCTGGGTATTCAGCTGGAGCGTTAACCGCGCCATGATCCCAGGATGGTACGGTTTTGGCACGGCCGTGGAAAAATTTGTGGAGCAATCTGCGGAGTGCGAGGGCAAAAATGCGAGAGGCCTTGAATTTCTACAGGAAATGCACCGCAACTGGCCGTTCATGCAGACCTTGTTATCCAACATGGACATGGTTCTCGCAAAAACAGACATGGGAATTGCCTCGCGCTATGCCGAACTGGTTACCGATGTCCGGCTGCGCAACGATATTTTTGGGCGTATTCAGGCGGAGTGGGACCGCAGCGTGAAATGGTTATTCGCGGTGACAGGACACACCGAGNTGCTGCAGGATAATCCCACGCTGGCTCGCAGCATACGCAACCGCACGCCCTATATCGACCCGCTCAATCATTTGCAAGTCGAATTGCTGCGCCGCTATCGTTCCGGCGATACCGCCGATAC
>JGI26527J51213_1002103_pt1 | contig 12538 bp, 10 predicted proteins | sample ThiBiot_300_biof_FD_51213 | JGI IMG/M metagenome (IMG submission 51213) | reverse complement strand
CCCATCTGCTCGTCGCCGACGCGGGTGATGAGGCCGGATTTCAGGCCGAGCCGCGCAGTACCGATGGCGATATTGGCCGGGCAGCCGCCGACAGACTTGGCGAAGGAGGCGATGTCCTCAAGTTTCGAGCCGATCTGCTGGCCGTAAAGGTCGACGGAGGACCGGCCGATGGTGATCACATCGAGTTTCGTCTCCGGCTCGGCGCCAGGATTGTCGTGTGCCATGATGTCCTCCCGTCGGGGCATGACCTCTTTTGCTTTTCAGCCTGCGCCGAGATCATGCATTATTGAAAGTGCCGGTGTTAGTTTCGTCCCGGTTGCTGTGGATCGACCGGCCATCTCCTGCAGCCGTGATCCCGGTTGTAATGAAACATTGGTTCCGATATTTTGTCAATTCGGAATGTTTATTCCATTTTCGTTTTATCGGTTTTTGTCGCACCTTTTCGCCGGCGCTCGGCGATGGCGACGGGAAAGGCCATGATAAGCGCCATGGATGCCGACAGAGAGCGGAAACCGGCAAAATCGGCCTCCGCCACTTCAAACCAGTAATCCGAGCAAGCGGTAAGCGGAGAGAAGGCCGAATCGGTGATGGCGATGACCGGAACGTTGCGCGCGGCGAGGTCCTGCGCCTGCGCCAGGCTGTCGGCGGCATAGGGCGAGAAGCTCGCAGCGATCGCCGCGTCCTTCTCGGTGGCGAAGCGGGTGATTTCGCCGTCGATGCCGTTGGGGGAAGCGACGATCTGATGGCGGATATTCAGCTTGGAAAAAGCGTATGTCATATGCGCCGTCAGCGGATAGGATCGGCGCTTGGCAATGAGATAGATCGTTTCGGCGGCGGCAAGCACATCGACGGCCTTGGCGAAGGTGTCGGTCTCGATGGTTGCGGCGAGCTTGTTGACGGACTGGCTTGCCGCAGACAGGAAGCCTGAGAGAATGCTGGCCTCTTCATTTTCGACGCCGGAGCGTTCAAGCGTAACCAGTCGCTCCTCATAGCTCAGCGTTCGGTCACGGAGCCGCTCGCGGAAGATGCTCTGGAGGTCTGAGAAGCCTTCATAGCCGAGGTGATGGGCGAGGCGCACCAGCGTCGAAGGTTGCACCTCGGCCGCGGCTGCAATGCTGGCCGTCGTGCCGAAGGCGATCTCATCGGGATTGCTGAGCGCGAAAGCGGCGACCTGGGCCAGACGCTTCGGCATGGCATTCTTGCGCTCTATGATGGTACTGCGCAGACTTTCGAAGTCACGCGGTACCTTGGTTTGCGTCTCGATAGTGTTATCCATGCGCCGCCCTTTAGCTTCCCCAACACCCACAATGAAACAAATATTCCATATTCGCAACGATACCGGATTTTGAATCATTCAGCACGAATAATTTTAAGATTATGATTTTAATCATATAAATATGGATTCTCGCCTTTGGAAGAGATTGCGAGGCCATGGGGGCGCTTGTCAAAACGGTCTAAATATTCCAAAAATCCCTGACTGCGGGAGCGGATTTGAGGAGGATGGGCAAATGAAGCCATTGGGCGTTGGATTGATCGGCACCGGTTATATGGGCAAATGCCATGCGCTGGCATGGAATGCGGTCAAGACTGTATTCGGTGATGTCGCGCGGCCACGCCTGGTGCATCTCGCCGAAGCCAATGCCGATCTGGCAAAGGCGCGCGGCGATGAATTCGGCTTCGAAAAGGCGACGGCCGACTGGCGCGCGCTCGTTGCAGATCCTGAGGTCGACGTCGTCTCCGTCACGACCCCCAATCAGTTCCATCCGGAAATGGCGATCGCGGCGCTTGAAGCCGGCAAGCATGTCTGGTGCGAAAAGCCGATGGCGCCCTCCTATGGCGATGCCGAGCGTATGCTGGCGGCCGCCAGGACTTCCGGCAAAGTCGCCATCCTCGGCTACAATTATATCCAGAACCCGGCGATGCGGCACATCAAGGCGCTGATTGCCGAAGGCGCCATCGGCGCGGTCAATCACGTCCGCGTCGAGATGGACGAGGATTTCATGGCCGATCCGAACGGCCTCTTCTATTGGAAGAGCGAGCTTGCCTCTGGCTACGGCGCTCTCGATGACTTTGCCGTGCATCCGCTTTCGCTGCTCTGGTTCCTCTTCGGTCATGTGGAGGCCGTCATTACGGATATGGTGAAGCCCTATGCCGAGCGGCCGCTGAAGGATGGCGGTCGCCGCACCGTCGAGAATCACGATCTCGCTAATGTGCTGATGCGCCTTGGCGGCGGCATTTCCGCCGTGCTCATGGCCAATCGCTCGGCCTGGGGCCGCAAGGGGCGGATAGCCCTGCAGATTTTCGGCTCCAAGGGTTCGATCTCTTACGATCAGGAGCGCATGAACGAGTTCGAGCTCTATCAGGCCGAGGGCAGGGATAGCGAGCAGGGTTTCCGCAAGGTGCTGGCCGCACCCGCCCATAAGCCCTACGACCGCTTCATCCCGGCACCCGGCCATGGCCTCGGCTTCAACGACCTGAAGATCATCGAATGCCGCGAGCTGATTCGCGCCATATCGGGAGATGCTGCGTCAGTCGTGGCTTTCAAAGATGGTCTGCGCATCGAGAAATCGGTGCATGCGATGGCGCAATCCTTCCACGAGCGTCGCTGGGTCGAAATATCAGGCTGAGCCTTTCGGCCTAATTTTTTCCCGATCCGGGGTGCAGGGTCAGTCATGATTGACGCTTGCAAGTGCAAGCGTTACCCCTGAAGCCCATAGGCGTCCTCCACATCGCGCGGGGATCGCTATAATAACAATGGAGTACGGATCGTGACGGGCAGATTGGTCATTGTCGGGGCCGGGCAGGCGGGTTTTGCGCTTGCAGCCAAATTGCGTGGGCTGGGCGATTCCAGGCCGATCACCATCGTCGGAGCCGAGGAAAACCTTCCCTATCAGCGCCCGCCACTGACCAAGAAGTACCTGCTTGGCGAAATGACCTTCGATCGCCTGCTGTTCCGGCCCGAGCATTGGTATGCCGACAATAATGTCGAGATCCGCGTCTCCACCTGGGTGGAACAGATCGATCGGGCGGCAAAGCAGATCGTCATGCAAGACGGTTCGAGGCTGGATTATGAGACGCTGGCGCTCGCGACGGGCTCGACGCCGCGGCGTCTGCCGCCTGCCGTCGGTGGTGCGCTGGAGGGTGTCTATCTCGCTCGTGACAAGCGCGATGCTGATCTCCTGGCCGGCGAGATGCGCCCCGGACGCCGGGTGCTCATCATCGGCGGCGGCTATATCGGGCTGGAAGCGGCCGCCGTTGCGCGCCATCGTGGCCTCGAGGTGACCCTGATCGAGATGGGTGACAGAATTTTGCAGCGCGTGGCTGCCAAGGAAACGGCCGATATCTTCAGGGCCATTCACCAGAAGCATGATGTGGTCATTCGCGAGAAGATCGGGCTGAAACAGCTCATCGGCCGCAATGGTCATGTCGCGGCGGCGGAATTGTCCGATGGCTCGACCATCGATGTCGATTTCGTCGTCGTCGGCATCGGCGTCGCCCCGAATGACCGGCTCGCCAAGGAAGCCGGTCTTGAGGTCGGCAATGGCATTGTCGTTGATTCGTTCGCGCGCACCTCCGATCCCTCTATTTTCGCCATGGGCGATTGCGTCGAACTCCCATGGGAGGGCGGCCGCATCCGGCTCGAATCCGTGCAGAATGCCGTCGACCAGGCGGAAGCTGCGGCGGGAATCATAGCCGGCAACGAAAAGGCCTATGATCCGAAACCCTGGTTCTGGTCGGATCAATATGACGTGAAGCTGCAAATCGCCGGGTTCAATCTCGGTTATGACGAGACGCTGCTGCGCCCCGGCATGCGCGAGGGGGCTGCGTCCATATGGTATTTCAAGCAGGGCCGCTTTATCGCCGTCGACGCCATTAACGACGCAAAGGCCTATGTTACCGGCAAGAAGCTGCTGGAAACCGGCGCCAATCCATCTAGGGATATCCTTGCCGACCCGGCCGCCGACTTGAAGCAATTGCTGGTTTGATATGAGTTTTCGAGTCGGCCGGACCATGCGCCGGCCGACAATCGCTCGTTGCTTATTCATGGAAAGAACGGGCACAACAGCGAAAAAGCGCTTGCGTCGATAAATGAATGGCCCTATCAGGGCCGCACCGGAGAGGTGGCCGAGTGGTCGAAGGCGCTCCCCTGCTAAGGGAGTATACCAGAAATGGTATCGTGGGTTCGAATCCCATCTTCTCCGCCATCCTGAAATCATTAGCAGATAGTGATGGCATTTCCGCAGGCGACACCTGTCGCGTTCGCTTCACATCCCTGATGGCCTCTTTGATGGCTTGCACCGCGGCCACCCAGCTCCTCCGAATCCGCAGCGATGTCCGCGATATTGCCGCTCGAGTGGTGGGCTCGATGGGTTTCTTCCGAATCGATGGGGCGAATCATTTAGGTACGTGCATCGATTTGAGACAGCCGGCGGCACGGATCATCCGCCGCTCCTGCCGGGTGGCGCGATGCGAAATGCCCAAAATCACCCGCAAGCCATCTTGAAAACCCCGAAATCGCCGCAGGCCGGCCACTTTGTCGCTCCGATGTATTTCTTGCGCTTTAGTTGAGGCACATTTCTAAGTGGTCGTAGATTAAGGACTTTCTTAATAGAACCTAAATAATTGCGGCGCCTGTGTTGCTGACTTGTGTCCTTTCAGCAACAGGACTTGCGGAAGGCTTACGCAAATCCCCCTTTCCGTGAAGATGTCGATTGCGTGACAGTGCGCGTCTTGTATTTTCAATCTCGGAAGCGAGGGCGATTGATCGTCCACTTCTTGAAACGCGAGGATGGGACAGGGAATACCTTCGGGTAGTTCTCATTCTTGATAAAAACTTTGACTGGAGGTCAATATGAACATCAAGAGCCTTCTCTTGGGCTCCGCTGCTGCGCTCGTGGCAGTTTCCGGCGCTCACGCGGCTGACGCTATTGTCGCTGCTGAGCCGGAGCCGTTGGAATATGTTCGCATCTGCGACGCATATGGTGCTGGTTACTTCTTCATCCCGGGCACGGAAACCTGCCTCAAGATCGGTGGTAAGGTTCGTACCGAAGGTGAATGGTACGATGCCTACAACCCGAACTCTCGTTTGGGCACGCTCTGGCACACCCGCGCTGAGCTTCGCCTGCAGACGGCAACCGACACCGAATATGGCCCGCTGAAGACCAACACTGAAATTCGTTGGGACTGGAACGACGGCGGCTCCACGGGCACCAACCTGCTGCACGCCAGCATCAGCCTCGGCGGCTTCACCGTTGGTAAGGAAGACTCGGAGTTCAACGTATTCACCGGTTATGCCGGCGACGTCATCAACGACGACGTGATCTATGACGGCCCGTACGAACTGAACCAGATCACCTACAACTACGATGCCGGCAACGGCTTCACGGCTGTGATCTCGCTCGAAGACAGCAACTCTGGCAAGGGCGCTACCGGCGCTAACGGCGAAGACAGCTCCGATCACTATGCTCCTGACGTTGTTGCCGGTCTCGGCTACAAGGTTGGCGCTTGGGGCTTCAAGGTCGTTGGCGGTTACGACTCGATCGTCAAGCAGGGCGCCATCAAGGCTCGCGTCGATGCCGACTTCGGCGTATTCTCGGCCTTCTTGATGGGTGGCTGGAACACCGACGGCGACAAGCTCAACAAGTACGCCGGCGCGAACGGTGCTGGCGACGCAGCTGGTATCGGCTGGGGCGACTGGGCAGTTTGGGGCGGCGCAAGCGTTCCGATCAACGAAAAGCTGAAGTGGAACCTCCAGCTCGCCTATACCGACTCGAAGATCTTCGCCGCTACGACGAACCTCACGTTCAACCCGGTTAAGAACCTGACCATCCGTCCGGAAGTTTCCTACACCAACTGGGACTCCATCAATCAGGACCAGTGGGCTGGTATCCTCCGCTTCGAGCGCGCATTCTAATCTGATCTGACTTCGGTCATTTGAGATTTTCACTATAGTGATGGAAAGCCCGGCCACTGGCCGGGCTTTCTATTTTTGCGAGTATCGACAGGTTAATGCGTAGTCTCGCTGGTGCTTAGTATATTTTATCGCGAATGCTACCTTAGGGTTCTTTGTATTTTTAAAGTAATCATAAGTAGATTTCGGTTTCTGGCATATTGATGACATGACATTTTTGCGACGTGATTTTTGTGCAACGCACCTTTTGAAACAACCGTCACAATTGTTCATAGTTTATCTCTGATATTGCTCTGAAAAAAACGATCTGTAGGTTCCAAATCGGAAGCAAGGCTTAGTGTCTTGGTTCTCCCAGATCAGGGGTCAACTTAAAACCGGGTGGGGTAGGGCGCGTCGATTTTCTCGGCGTGAATTCTCATACCTAATCGATATTGGAACTGGAGTTACTATGAACATCAAGAGCCTTCTTCTCGGCTCCGCTGCTGCGCTGGCAGCAGTATCCGGTGCTCATGCTGCCGACGCGATCGTCGCTGCTGAGCCCGAGCCGATGGAATACGTCCGCATCTGCGATGCCTATGGCGCTGGCTACTTCTTCATCCCCGGCACTGAAACCTGCCTCAAGATCGGCGGCATGGTCCGTACCGAAGGTGGCTGGTACAATGCCTACAACCCGGGCCCTGGCGGCAACCGCGGTACCTACTGGCATACCCGCGCTCAGCTGAGCATCGACACCGCGACCGACACCGAATACGGTCCGCTGAAGACCGACACCGTCTATCGTTTCGATTGGAACGACGGCGGCTCCACCACCCCGAAGCTGCTCTGGGCCAATATCAGCCTCGGCGGTTTCCTCGTCGGTAAGCAGGACTCGCAGTACAACCTGTACACCGGCTACGCCGGCGACGTCATCAACGACGACGTGATCTATGACGGTCCGTACGAACTCAACCAGTTGACCTACAACTACGACGCAGGCAACGGCTTCACGGCTGTCGTCTCGCTCGAAGACAGCAACTCGGGTTCGGATTCGACGACTTACAGCGGCGCTTGGGTACAGTCCAAGGCTAATCACTACGCTCCGAACGTTGTAGCCGGTGCTGGTTACAAGGTTGGCGGCTTCGGCTTCAAGATCGTCGGCGGTTACGACTCGATCGTTGAAGAAGGCGCCATCAAGGCTCGTATCGATGCCGACTTCGGCTTCATGACGGCCTTCTTGATGGGCGGCTGGAACACCAATGGCGACAAGCTCAACCAGTATGCTGGCTCGAACCTGAATGCATCGGCTTGCCCGGCTAACCGTGGCGATCTCTGCGGCTGGGGTGACTGGGCTGTCTGGGGTGGCGTTGGCGTTCCGATCAACGAAAAGCTGAAGTGGAACCTCCAGCTCGCCTACACCGACTCGAAGATTTTCGAAGCCACGACGAACCTCAAGTTCACGCCGGTCAAGGGCTTCCTGGTCGAGCCGGAAGTTACCTACACCAACTTCGATTCTGTGAACCAAGATCAGTGGGCTGGTATCCTGCGCTTCCAGCGCAGCTTCTAATTCGGTTCGCCGAACGAGTTTGACAAATCTTCCGATCTGACCTCCGATCGGAAGAGGAAAGGCCCGGTTTCCCAACCGGGCCTTTTGCTTTGCCTAGATATCGAGTGGCGAGAGCGCTTTCGGTCAAAACTCCGATATGAAAGACCGGATCGCATCCGGAATATCGGCGAGATGCAGAATGGGGGCATGACCTTGCCCTCTCGCGATCTTGATGACCATGCCCGGATGGCGGCTTGCCATCTCATCCGTGGTGCTCTGGACCAGAAGCTTCGAGTTTTCGCCGCGAATCACCATCAGCGGGATATCCTGAAACCCTTGGAATTGCGGCCAGAGGTCCGGAATCGGCGCCTCCAGATCGAGCGCCTGCATCTGCGCGGCGATGGCGGGATCGTAGTCGGGAACCGGCTTGCCGTCGCGAGGCGCATAGATTGCAAAAGCCATATCCCGCCAGTCGTCTTCGCTGAGCGCACTGAAGGCGCTTCCGTGATTTTCCCGCAGGATTTCGACCGCATCGTCCCAATCGGAAGGCTTCTTGTCCCGGTTGAGATAATCGCGAATATCCGCCAGTCCCCGCTTTTCCAATACCGGGCCGATATCGTTGAGTATGACCGCCTTCAGGATGTCGGGACGGCTCGCTGCGATGACATGCAGGACCAAGCCGCCGCGCGATGTACCGATGAAGATGGCGTGTGGCAGCGCAAGCGCGGAGCAGACCGTCAGCACGTCCTGGGCCTCAACCACGAGATTGTAATGGGACTTGTCCGCATCCCATTCCGATGCTCCCCGTCCGCGGGCGTCGAGCGTGATCACCCGGCGCGGATTGGCCGCATCCCGTGACAGAAGCAGCGCCAGCTGATGAAAATCCCTCGAGTTGCGCGTCAGCCCCGGTAGGCAAAAGATGGCGGGCCGCATCCCGGTCGCTGCTTCGTCGCCGACATAGTCGCGGACATGAAGCTTCAGCCCGTCCGCGGCCGGTATCGTCCTGGCAAGGAAACCGCTTTCATCATCGCTGCGCATGCGTCATCCCTCGTGCTTGAAATATCACGCGGGATGTAACGTCATTTTCCGAGGCCGCACAACCGCATTGCCCGCCTAGAGCATGTCGCGCAAAAGTGCGCAGCGGTTTTGCGACAACGATATGCGAAAAATCAAGAGCTTAAAGCGCAAGGAGCGAATCTTGGAGATCGCGACGCGCTTTTAGCCGCGGCCGCTGACCAGATCGTGTACGATGTCGGCCTTCTGTCCGAGCCGTGCCTTGTAGACCTGATAGTTTTCCATCACCCGCTGCACATAGTTGCGGGTCTCGGGGAAGGGGATGCGTTCGATCCAGTCGATTACGTCGTCGAGCGATTTGCCGCGCGGATCGCCGTAGCGGCCGATCCATTCCGGCACTTTGTTCGGCCCGGCATTGTAGGCAATGAAGGTGAGTATGTAAGATCCGCCGAACGTATCGATCTGTTCGCCGAGATAGTGGGCACCGAGCGTGGCGTTGTAGCCGGCATCCTGCGTCAGCTTGTCGGCGGAGTAGGACATGCCGTGCCGACCGGCAACGGCCTTTGCCGTCTTCGGCAGCAATTGAAGCAGGCCGCGGGCATTGGCGGAGGAAACGGCAGCCGGATTGAAGGCGCTCTCCTGCCGGGCAATGGCATAGGCGAGCGCCTTGCCGGAGCCTGAAATATTGGCATTGTCCGGAATGACGCCGATCGGGAAGGCGAGCGCTGCGACGTCGACGCCGCGTCCATAGGCGATCTTGCCGATCTGCAGCGAAAGCTGGTGATTGCCGGAGCGCTCGGCCCGGGCAGCCAGCAAGGCAACCTCGCCGGGGCTATCAAGCTGTTTTGCCAGGGCGCGGTAGAGCGCATCGGCACGCCAGCCGTGTCCAGCGGCCTCAAGCCGCGAAATTGCCTGGACGGCCTCGCGGTCCTGGAAGCGCTGGCGATCCGTCCCCGACGGCGAGGGATAGGTCACGTTCAGGGTGCGGCGACCAAGCTTCTCGGCGGCGAGCTGACCGTAGAAGGTGCTCGGATAGGAGGCGGCCTTCGCATAGAAATCGGCAGCCTTGCCGGGGCCGCCGGCCTCGGCGGCGCGGCCGAGCCAGTACCAGCCGCGCGATTGCGAGATCGGCCCGTTCGATACCTGCAGGATCTTGCGGAAATGGATCGCGGCGTTCGTACCGTCCTGCAGGCCGCGCAGAGCGTACCAGCCGGCATGGAATTCGGCCTCGCCGACATCCTGCGGGCTTTCCGCGACGCTGGCATCGACGATGCGGTAGGCGGACTTGAAATCGCCCTGATCCACCAGGCCGCGGCTGACGATGCGCTGCTCGCTCCACCACGCGCCGGGGCTGACGAGCACACTGCGATCCTTCGGCATTTGCGCCAGTAGGTTAGCGGCGTCGTCATATCTGTTCTGGCGGCGCAGGTTTTCGATCCGCATGAAGAGATAGGCGGGGTCCTTGCGCCACTGCGCGTCGACGGCTGTTATCAGTCCGTCCGCCTTCGGCGAGCGGTCGTTGACTGCGGCCCAGGCCTTGTAGAGCGACTGCGCCCTGCCGAGATCGCCGAAGCGCTTGGCTTGGGCGGTTCGGTCGCGGTAAAGGAGGTAATCCATGCGCGCCTTGTGATCGGCAGGCGAAAGCAGGCTTGGGAACTCGGCTAGGATCTTGTCCTCGAGAGACTTGTCCAGCGGTTCGTTGCGCCAGATCTTGCGGATCAGAGCTCCCGCCCGTGCCGACGAGCCACGTGCCATCAGCGCGCGAGAGAGGATGATGCTGCCTTCCACGGTCTCCGGCTGGGTGTTGCCGAACGCGGCAAGCACCTGATCCGTCGCCGGGTTTTCATTGTAGAGTGCCCGTTCGGAATTGGCCCGCAAACTGCCGAGCCCCGGCCAGCCGACAAGCTCGCGGGCGGCAGCGGCAATTTCCCCGGAAGGAATGCCCGGCTGGCCCGAAGTGGCGATCGCCCAAGTCAGGATATGGCGATCGAGCGTACCTTCTCCCATGCTATTGCGGATGGCGAGCGCCTGCATCGGGTTCTTGTTCGAAAGGGCGTCGAGACCTGCCTTCAGATCGCCGCTGACTGGCAGAACGGCGCCATTGCGCGGGATGGCGGCCGTGCTCATCGGGTCCGTCGCCATGGCGACGTCGGCGCGTGCTGGTGCCTGCTGGCTGGTAAGCTGCGAGGCAACCGCCCCCCAGGCAACCGCCAAGCCCACCGCGGTCCAGATCATGACGGGTTTCTTCATTCGGCTACTCACAAAACAAATAAGCCCTTTCCATTTGCCAAATGCTATATTAACGAAACCTTACCGGTGGTCCGAATTTCAATCAATTATGATATCGGAAACTGCCCTCTACCATTCAAAGCGTGCTTGTCGCCGTCAAGCCGGCGCTTTATGGTGCGCGGATTCATAACCATGGATTGCGGCTGAAGCATGAAGGCAGCGCCGCTAGGAGACTTGTATGTTCCAGGGGTCCATTCCCGCACTCGTTACGCCCTTTACTGACACCGGCAAGGTGGATGAGGCTTCCTTCGCCTCACATGTCGACTGGCAGATAAAAGAGGGCAGCAAGGGATTGGTGCCGGTGGGCACGACGGGCGAATCTCCGACCCTGTCGCATGATGAGCACAAGCGCGTCGTCGAGCTCTCCATCGAGATTGCCAACAAGCGTGTGCCGGTGATGGCGGGAGCGGGTTCCAACAATACCCGCGAGGCGATCGAACTGGCGCAGCACGCCGAAAAGGTCGGCGCCGATGCGGTTCTGGTCGTGACGCCCTACTACAACAAGCCGACCCAGAAGGGCCTTTACGCGCATTTCGCGGCCGTTGCGGAAGCCGTGAAATTGCCGATCTATATCTACAACATTCCCGGTCGCTCGGTGGTCGACATGTCGCCGGAGACGATGGGCGCGCTCGCGAAATCCTATTCCAATATCGTCGGCGTCAAGGATGCAACCGGCAAGATCGAGCGCGTATCCGAGCAGCGCATCAGCTGCGGTCGCGATTTTCGCCAGCTTTCGGGCGAAGATGCCACCGCGCTCGGCTTCAATGCCCATGGCGGTATAGGCTGCATCTCGGTCACGGCCAACGTCGCGCCGCGACTGTGCGCCGAATTCCAGGCGGCGACGCTGGCCGGCGATTATGCCAAGGCTCTGGAATATCAGGATCGTCTGATGCCGCTGCACAAGGCGATCTTCCTGGAGCCGGGCCTCTGTGGCGCCAAGTATGGTCTTTTCCGCCTTGGCCGCATGAGCCGCAACGTGCGGTCGCCGCTGCTGTCGACCCTGGAGCCGGGCACGGAGGCTGCGATTGATGCAGCCATGCGCCATGCCGGCATTTTGAACTGACGGCATTTTGCGCCTGTTGCCGAACTCTGCAAGGCCGCTCTCTTCACAAGGAGGGCGGTCTCGCTTATTTAGGGGGCAGGAACGCAGCGCATCTCTGGTTGCTGCCGAAATGACGCAAGAAAAGAAGAAGAATCATGGCACCCAAAGGCAGCCAGCGCGTAGTGAACAGGGTCGTGGCGGAAAACCGCAAAGCTCGCTTCAACTACGAGATCATTGATACCTATGAGGCGGGGCTCGTGCTGATGGGCACTGAGGTCAAGTCGCTGCGCGAGGGCAAGGCCAATATCGCCGAGTCCTATGCTTCGGATGAAGGTGACGAGATCTGGCTGATCAATTCCTATCTGCCGGAATACCTGCAGGCGAACCGCTTCAATCACGAGCCGCGTCGCCGACGCAAGCTATTGCTGTCCAGCCGCGAAATCGGCCGGCTGCGTTCTGCCATCAATCGCGAAGGCATGACGCTGGTGCCGTTGAAGATCTATTTCAACGACCGGGGCCGCGCAAAGCTCGAATTGGCGCTCGCCAAGGGCAAGAAGCTGCACGACAAGCGCGAATCCGAGAAGGAACGCGATTGGAACCGGCAGAAGAGCCGCCTGCTGAAGGATAATGGCTGACGCGCATCGCGGTCGCTCGGATGGGCTTCCGACGCTTTAGATCATCGATTTCCCGTGCGTTGGCGCGGTAAAGCCGCCGTGCACCTGTTGTCGACTGATCTCAGTGCTCGTCGGAATCGGCGGTG
>JGI26527J51213_1002002_pt1 | contig 12958 bp, 9 predicted proteins | sample ThiBiot_300_biof_FD_51213 | JGI IMG/M metagenome (IMG submission 51213) | reverse complement strand
GGAAAAGCCGGGCACACCGGCGAACTCCTCGCGCCCCTACGCCCGAGCCGCCACGAAAGCCCGACACCAGCCCCTCACGAAATCACACCGGCGGATCCGGGCTCAGAAGCCGAGCGACGCGCCGCCCTGCCCGGATGGCTGCACTTCTACAATCACCACCGCGCCCACTCCGCCCTCAGAGGCCAGCCGCCGATCACCCGACTGACCAATCTCCCTGGACATCACAACTAGGAGGCTGGATACTGTCGGTGCATGCCTGATGAATCCGGAGCTGAGCACCGGATGGTGACGTCGCAGAGCCTGTCGAGCGGGACGGTCACCGTCTGCTGGGCTCTGGCCGTTGGTCTACTTGCCAGCGGGATCGCCGCGACATTCGCGAACAAGCCCGGTGCGGCCGCCGCCACCATGCTCGCGCTCGGTGGCCTCCTGGCCTTCGTAGCGATGATGCGGCGCATCCCTCTGCGGCTCGAGGTGGCTGGCACGAAGCTCGATGCTGCGTATCCACCGGACGACGCATATCAGGCAGGTCGTTCTGGGGGTGTTCAGGCCGGTCTGGAAGCGGCCGTGCGGGAGACGGAGAAGGCCAGTCAGTCGGGGCGGACCGTTGAGGAACTCCTCGACCGTCTCCGGCAGGAGGCTCGTGAACAGTTGGACGTGGTTCCGCTGGCGCCTCCTGGGGAACGTGAAGTCAGCCGCTCACGGCGCGTTGTGGCCGGTCGTGGATACCGAGCGTCGACAGCAAGCCGGGTGGCCGAGGTGACGTATCGGCAGCTCGACTACTGGGCCCGGACCGGGCTCGTTGAGCCGAGCGTCCAGAATGGGGAACCCGCGGCGCTCTACTCGCTTGAAGACATCGTGTTGCTAGCCATCGTGAAGCGGCTTCTCAACGCGGGCGTCAGCCTGCAGCAGATCCGCCAGGTTGTGTCGGTGATCAGGGCTGAAGGGCTGGACGCGTCCCGCGGTCGGACGCTCATCAGCAACGGTCAGGACGTGATCCTGGCAGCCACAGCAGGCGAAGTCGCTAGCGTCCTTGAGCACGGAGACGCCATCTTCGGGGTCGCACTAGGTGCGGCCGCCGCGGACGTCGAGAGCAAGCTAGACGCGCTGCAGTCGTAGGAAGCAACCGCGTTCGCGTGGCGGTCCATACCAGCGAACGGACCGCAGGGTTGGCGTTCACGGTCGCGGTCCGCGGCGGCTAGACGCCCGGCGACCCGCGGTCGCAACCGCCCGTTCACCGGCCCGTACGTGCCTCCACGGTGTACCGCTCAAGCAGATTCCGGGCCGTCAAGCCATGATGGGCGAGCAACTTGGAAACCCGCACGGGGTCGCGGAAGGCGTCGTCTTGCGCGAGCGCAGTCGCGAACCGGTCGAGTGCATCTCGCAGTGAGAACAACTTCTCCGTTGTGATAACACGGCAGCGTTGCGGTGCTGCGGCCTTTGAGTCGAACGTGGACCAGGGGTGCACCAGGACGGGGGTGCCGGTCGTCACTGGGTACTGCTCACGGAACCAGTCCATCGCGTTAGATAGTTGCTTGGCGTCGTCCTTGAACACCGGGTGTTCTCCTGCGCCGCTCTTCGCCTCGATGACGAGGAAAGTGTTGTCGTTCAGTGCCCAGAGGTTGTCCGGGCCGCGGCCGATGTCTCGTTCGGGTCGCTGGCCTGCGAATCCAAGATGGCGAGCGAGGTCGTCCAGTGCCGCTTCGAACGGCAAAGTGCGGGGGCCGAACACCAGGTCCGCGAGGATGGCGCTGTACCCGAGCCTCAGTTCGGCTCCCGTGTGGTACGCGTCCTGCATCCAACTGGACGCCGACGCGCCTTGCTCCTTGATCGGTGTGGCCAGCTTGGCGTAGCTGGCACCCGTTGCAGGCCGCAGGAGGGCACGGTTTGCCTCGTTCGCTGCGCGTTGCGTCTCCTGAGCGAGTACCGGGTCGACTGGGTGCTGAAGCGTCGCGAGCTCCTGAAGGAGCTGACCGCACAGGATCTGGTCGCTGGCGGCATTCAGCGCCTTCTGCTCCGCATCGGCCGCTTCGGACCACCGGGAACGTGTAGCAAGGTCGAAGGCTTGGCGACGTGCCGTCGTGACAGCGTCGACCGGGTTCTGCTCGTACCGAAGGGTTGCCAGACGGGACCGGCTCGCGGTGATCCACCCGACGTCACGGTTGAGGACACGGTTCACGACGCTCAACAGCTCGTCCATGTCGGTGCCCCGAAGGTCCGCAGCAACGCGACGTGAGAGTTCCATCTGCGCACGTGTGGCAGGGGAGAACGCGTCCATTGCGCCGGGCCGAAGGAGCCGCTCGGTCATCCGTGCGCCCATCAGGAACACGACGCAGTAGTCGTCGTTTGAGCGGACGGCGCGACCCATGCCCTGTTCCACTCGTTGGATCTGGCGGCGCAACAAGGTGTCGGACCCGACCATGTACGCCTCGTCCAACCGGTCGAGACCGCCGAGGGCTTCAGGGAGCCCGTCGATCACGAGCACGTGACATGCGTCCCCCGGCAAGTCGACGCCGTCATACCGGTTGACGAAGACCACCAGACCGACGTGTCTTCCGGATCTCAACTGGTCGACGCCATCCTTGATGGAGTCCTTGTCCAGAACGGTGGGACCGTACTCAGCCCACGCGGCGGCGCGAGTCTTGCTTGGGACGATCACGACGACGTTCCGGTCGGCGGCCAACGATGCGATCATGCCGCGGACCTGCTCCTCCGTCGCCTCGGGCATGATCTCTTGCGGCACGACGATGAGCCGGTCTCCGATGTCACCGGCGTTCGCCGGCGCCACGGGGTCGGCGATGGTCGCCGGGTCGGCAGCGAAGTCCGTGACGAGGATCCCGTCATCGGCCAACGTGGCAGTCAGGTACACGCGCCGCTGGGCGCTCGCGAAGCCAGTGAGAACATCAACGGGCAGATGGGTGGGAGCGATCTCGAGGGCGTCCGATGTGAAGACGGCGCGGCACTGAGGGAGGACGTCGACAATGAGCGGCCAGTTGAACTGGTGCGGTGACGTGTTCGTAATCGGGTGAATGATCGACAGGACCTGCCTCTGACGGTCCTGCCATGCCCAGTACGGGATTGGCACGAGGGCGTTCTGTCGCTGCCCTCGCAGGTCGAGCAAGGCGTTTGGAGACTGCTGCTCGAGCACGTCCGCGAACGTCTCAAGGAGTTGGTCGTACTGCGGTACGTCCGCTCCGATGACGAGTTTGAACTCGTCTTCCGCCTTCGCAAGGCAGGCGTGGGCATCGTCAACGATGACGGTTCCTAGACCGTACCGCGGCACCTTCGATACGGAGCCGCCGACACCGAAGACGGACAGGCCGTTCACGACTCGCTGGAACACGTCGACGAGGATGGCCGTACCCGTTGCGTACTCGTACGACCCGACGTCGCCTGTGACGGTGATGCCCAGGGCTGCCGCTTCAGCGCGCACCTGGTCTGCCAGGTAGTGGTCCGGCACGAGATACGCAACCGGGCCCTTGCCTTCCTCCAGCGACGCCTGGGCGATGAGGAGGCCCACCACGGTCTTCCCGCCACCGGTGTTGAGCTTGACGACCACGTCACGGGCGTCACGGCGGCGGTCCCACTGGTCAAGGATTTGGTCTTGCGGGCCGCGTAGGTACTCGTAACCGCGGACCCTCGGGAGAGCCGCGAACAAGTCACGAGGATGCCGAACGGCCCCGGTTCCTTCGTTGGGCTTCTCGTAGTTGAGGAAGTCGATGCCCATCGTGGTGCCCCCTTGGTGACGTCCCTGGCGTCCAAGCGGGAGTGGTGTCGTTGGGCGCACATAGATCTTCCGCACCTTGGCACCTGTAATGCATGCACGGCAAGCGTTTCGTTGGCAATGCACCCGGGGAAGTAGGGCCCCTTTGAGGCGATTCAGGACAATGCGGACAACGCAAGGGTGCCAGCCGCACCCGAGTCGGCGGTGTATGCCTTGGGGATACCGCGACGGCTCATGGAGGCCCCCACGTCAACGGGAGCTGCGGTCCCGCCGCGCGATTGCTTGCGGAACTTCGGGAAGCCCGGGCGCGCGGGGGACCCACAGCCTTGGCGACTGCTTCGGCGTTCGGTTGTCGATTTTGACGGCCCGCCCAGGGGGTCAGGGCCGCCGGCGACAGCGCCCTGGAACACGGCGGGTATCGGCCCTCCGGTTTCGAGAGGCCGTCACCGGGGCGCGGCACTGTGGCCCGGTGACGGCTCGGTCGTGACGTGTCGTCGGAGCAGGTCCGCGATGGTTACGTCGAGCACCTGTGCGATGGCTTGGACGGTGAAGACGCCAGGGTCGATCACCGCCCGCGTCTCGATTGCACGAACCGTCCCATAGGCGACACCGGCGCGTTCGGCGAGCTTCTGCTGCGACCAGCCTCGTTCGCCGCGGACGATCCGAACATTCCGGGCGAGCGTAGCGGCGGCCTCCAGGTGGGGACTGTCGACCTTCCTCCGGCGTCCGGGCACCGCGGTATACTACCAAAATAGTAGCGCCATAGTTTTGGCTCGACCGGGAAGGTACGGTGTCGGCATGGCCGGTCGGCACATCAAGGCACTCATCGCGGCGTACCACGATCGCGACGACCTTGCGTTCCGCCGCGCCACCCAGGGGATCATCGAAGAGGAGGAAGCGAAGCGGCACACCGCGCTGGCGCAGGACCTTCGTCGGCTCCTGGCCGCGGGGGCTCACTCCGCCTTCGCGGTGGAACCGATGATGTTGCCCGAGTCCCCTCGGGACCGAGACTCCAACGTTCCGATCGCTGACGTCGCACCGCCACCAACGACGGGGCTGCGTAGCCTGCTCTTGAACGAGCAGACTGATCGCACCCTGAGCCAGGTGATCGCTGAGGTCCCGATGTGGCAGCAGCTTGATGCTGCCGGCCTGCCGCGTCGCAATCGCCTGCTCCTGTACGGGCCCCCCGGCTGCGGGAAGACGTCAATCGCGTCGGCCGTCGCCGGCGAGCTCGGGTGGCCGTTGACCACTGCGAGAGTGGACAGCCTCGTGTCGAGTTACCTCGGCGAGACGGCGTCCAACTTGCGAAACTTGTTCGATTTTGCCCAGCAGCACGCGCACGTGGTGTTCCTCGACGAGTTCGACTCCCTTGGCAAGTTGCGGAACGACCCGTCGGACCACGGTGAGTTGCGCCGCGTCGTGAACGCTGTGCTCCAGCTGATCGACAGCTACCAGGGGCGTTCCATCGTGATCGCTGCGACGAATAACCCGGAGATCCTCGACTCAGCTCTGTGGCGCCGGTTCGACGAGGTCCTGGAGGTGCCAGCCCCGACCGTCGCGCAGATCGCAGCCCTGCTGCACCGGCAGCTGTCCGCCGTGAACACCATTGAGATCGAGCGGTTCGCGTCGCGGCTCGCCGGGCTTTCGTTCGCCGCCGTGCGGCACGCCGCGGACGGAGCGCGCCGGCGTGCTCTGCTCGATGGTCGCCGCGAGGCGACCATCGGCGATCTTGACGAGGCCGTTCGCGACACGGTCTCCCGGCCCTGGGCCTGACCGCCGCCACATCGATCGTTCAACGCGTCGGAAGTTTCCAGCGGACTTCTCGTCGTTCTTGTGGGTGGATGCGGCGGATAGTCCGAGCCGCGGCGGCGTCCTACGCGCTACGGTCGTGAGTCGTGGCCGACCATCTGCGACTGGCAGACCCGCGCGTGCTGTCGTCCAAGCGCCGCCCTTCCGCGTTCAACCCAAATGCTGGGCCGCTCGAGCCCGACCGTCCTGGCCACGCGAGGACTCTCGCCGGAATGCTGGCGGGCATCGAAGGCCAGGTTGGGGGCCGATTCGAACGTGACCGGGTCGGCGTCGACGAAGAAGACCGCGACGATGCCCCACCGGTTGTTCTCGTGGTGACCGGTAGAGCGGCCTTGGACTACGGGCCATTTCGACGGTGGGGGATGGACGTCCTCACTGAGGGTTCTGGCAACACATTGATGGTTCTGTCCAGCTCTGAGGCGCGCGAGGTCTTCGCCGATCTTGTGGACGAGTACGGAGGCGACCGGGCCGACTGGACGAAACCAGAGGCGTGGCGCAAGCAGCTCGACGCGATCGAGAGCGTTCGACTGTACGACGCGCGCGACCGCGCCGACGGTCAACTCGAGGACCTCAACTTCGAATCACTGGAGGTCGTGGATGTCCTCTTGTGGGCTTCGATGGCGGAACGCTCCAGTCGACGCGCGGAAGCCGCCCGCCGACGAGTTCATGAAGTAGAAGAGTTCGTTGCCTCCGCGGCCGAGCTTGACGACCGTGTTGCGGTCCTCGCGGTCGACGACCGACCGGACACCACGATGATGCGCGTCGCAGTGACGCGCGAGCTCCTGGACGGCTTGCTGGCCAATGCGTGGGTGGAACGCGTCCGGCCACCCGTACAACCAGTCCTGACGAGCGATCACCTTCTGGAAGCACCGGTACCCCCGCCGTGGGAGCGGCCGCCGGCTACTGGCGCGCCCATCGGTGTGATCGACGATCTCGTGATGGACAACACTCTCCTGCAAGACGTCGTTGCGGGCCGTGCATCGTTTCCCGACGGGTACGTATTCAACCCGCCCAGCGACCACGGCACCCATGTCGCAGCCGTCGCCGCCTACGGCGAGCTTCGAACGCACATCGTTGACGGAGCTCCTCTACCCGCGCCGCACCCGATCTACGGTGCTCGAGTCATGGAGGCATCAGCCCTCAGGCTCGGCCGTACGCAAGTCGTCGGCTACCTGCACGAGCAGCTCGAGCGCGCACTGAAGTGGCTACACGCCGAGGGGGTCAAGGTTGCGGTCTGCTCCATTAACCAGCTCGTCCCCGACGACAGTCTCGTGCCCAGCCCGGAAGTGCTGGTCATTGACCGGCTGGCCCGAGAACTCGACATGGTGGTCGTGCTGTCCACCGGCAACGTCGCCAGCGTGTCTCCTCATCACTGGCAGACTGACTACCCGACCTACTTGCACCGCCCAGAAGCACGGGTCGCGGACCCTGGCACAGCAGCCTTGGGCGTGACGGTCAGCGCAGTAGCGCACCACGACGTGCCCGGCGCGGTGAACCGACAGCATCAGGTGCCGATCGCACACGCCGGGCAGCCTTCGCCATTCACTCGAGTAGGCCCCACCCGCGGCCGGACCAAGACGTTGACGCAGAAGCCCGAGTTCGAAGCGCACGGCGGTAACTTCAGTTGGGACCACCAGAACAGCTCCGTGCACCCAAATGACCCCGCGATGGGAGTCATCACCCTCTCCACGCCACGCAACAACAACCCGGTGTTCACCGCAGTGACTGGCACTAGTTTTGCCGCCCCCTACGTAGCGCACCAGATCGCAGACATTGCCACCCGCTACCCGCGCGCATCGGCGAATCTTCTACGGGCACTGACGGCCCTTTCAGGCCGGGTAAACCCCGCATCCAGGAACCACGGTCTGCCGATCGTGGTTTCAGCATTCGGAGAACCCAATGCCCACAGCGTGCTGGAGAGTGGCCCAGATCGGGTCGTCCTCGTGTTCGAGGGTGCAATCCCAGTCGGCGGGGTGAGCGTTCAACGCATACCCGTGCCTGCTGACTTTGCCACCGGGGCTCGCAATCAAACGATGCGAGTCGCGCTCGCCTACGACCCTCCCGTCCGGCGTGATCGTGGCGGGTACGCCGCTGGAGACATGTCGTTCGACGTGACTCGCGCCATGACCGAGGCAGAAGTTGTCCAACTGTACGAACTGCAGCCAAGCGAAGAGGAGGTCAGTGCGGACCCGAGCAAGGTCCGGCTGCCGCTTCCGCACGACCGTCGGCGTCCTAACTTGCAGCCCGGCGTCAAGACATTCGCCTCCAACACGCTCATGCGTCGGACGCTGGACTGGGACTGGAACCCGGACGACGAGGATTACTTCCTGGTGCTTCGCCATACACCTCGCCGATGGTCGAAGACCGCCAACGACCCGACCGAACAGTCCTACGCACTCGCGATCGAACTATCAATGCAGGCGACCGCCTCAGTGGATCTGTTCTCGTTGGTCCGGGCACAGATCGAGGCGCGAGCTCGCGTTCGCGTCCGCTCCTGACGCGGCGGCCGCCGCTGGGACAGCCGAAGCCAACGCGACACGCAACTCTGCATACTCCGCCGCGGCTGGGGGGGACGCCGAGGAGCGTCGAAGATGCTGGACGATTGGTGGCTCTTCGCAGTTGAGCGGGTAGATCGCTGGTGGCGCGTCGGTGCGGGTGGGAGGGTCGAGGCCTCCCGAGGATGGAAGTTCCTACGCTCGCCATCCGAGAGGCCTCGACGTGTTCCACGCTACCTTCGACCCTGCTGACCTGACCGTGTTCTGCGGGCTTGACGAGCTCGGACTCGTGGCCGTTGGGCAGCGGATCGAGCCGTCTGGTGCGGTGCTCGAGTGCCGGGTCGTGGCGCCGGACGAGTTCTGCGGTCGGTGTGGAGCGGAGGGCATCTCGCGGGGCACGAACGTGCGACGGCTCGCGCATGTCCCGTTCGGCGGCAGGCCGACGACGCTCGTGGTCCGGCTTCCCCGCTGGCGCTGCTCGGGCTGCGGCCGGTCCTGGCGGCACGACCTGGCTCACGCGGCCGAGCCGAGATCGAGGCTGTCGCGCGGCGCGCTGGCCTGGGCGCTGGCGGCGCTGGTCGTCGACCATCTGACGGTCAGCCGTGTCGCGGCCCGGCTCGGGGTGTCCTGGCACACCGCCAACACCGCGGTGCTGGACGAGGGTCGTCGGGTCCTGATCTCGGACCCAGCCCGGTTCGACGGGGTGGCGGTGATCGGCGTCGACGAGCATGCCTGGCGCCACACGCGGGCCGGCGACCGCTACGTGACCGTGATCATCGACTTGACGCCGGTGCGGGACAGGACCGGACCGGCCAGGCTGCTGGACATGGTGGAGGGCCGTTCCAAGCCGGTGTTCAAGACCTGGCTGCAGCAGCAGACCCCGGCGTTCCGTGATGGCGTCGAGGTGGTCGCGATGGACGGGTTCACCGGGTTCAAGACCGCCGCGGCGGAGGCGGTGCCGGACGCAGTCGAGGTGATGGACCCGTTCCATGTCGTCCAGCTCGCCGGCGACGCCCTGGACCGCTGCCGACAGCGCATCCAGCAGGCCACGCTCGGCCACCGCGGCCGCTCGGGCGATCCGCTGTACGGCATCCGTCGCGCCCTGCACACCGGCGAAGGGTTCTTGACCGACCGGCAGCGATCGCGCATCCTCGCCGCGTTCGCCGCCGACGAGCAGCACATCGCGGTCGAGGTCACCTGGAGCGTCTACCAGGACATCGTCACCGCCTACCGCGACGAGGACCGCGCCCGCGGCCGCGCCGCACTGCAGACCGCAATCCGGTCCATCGGCCGAGGCGTCCCGGCCGGTCTCGAAGAACTGCGCCGCCTGGGCCGCACCCTGCGCACCCGCGCCGCCGACGTCCTGGCCTACTTCGATCGCCCCGGCACCTCGAACGGCCCGACCGAAGCGATCAACGGACGCCTCGAACACCTCCGCGGCTCCGCCCTCGGCTTCCGCAACCTCACCAACTACATCGCCCGCAGCTTGCTCGAAACCGGCGGCTTCAGACCCCACCTACCCGCTTGATTGCGAAGAGCCCGATTGGTGGGGTCGGGCTCCGAGGCGATCCTGCCGCGCTGCTGGGCGTCGCGTGTTGCGCCAGTGGGCGCACTCCCGCTAGTAGAGGCTCCCTGACGCTGGGCGCCCTGAACTGGCACGGGGTGCGCCATGACGTCGTCCGCAAGACTCCTGCTCCTGCTTCCGACCGCTGACCCGGGGATCACGCCCAACGACAACGGGCTGCCGGGACTGGCGGTACTACGCCAGATCGTCGGAGCGCTCCTGACCTGGGGTCTGGTCGCCTGCGTCGCGGGCCTAGTGATCTCGGTCATCACCTGGGCCGTTGCCCGCCAGCAGGGCAACTACGGCTATGCCTCCGGTGCGAAGACGGGCGTGCTGGTCTCGGCGGGTGGTGCGCTGCTGATCGGCGGGGCGAACGCGATCGTGGCGTTCTTCTCCGGCGTGGGCGGGCGGATCTGACGTGGCCGCCGCGGTGGCGAGCGTGTGCTCGGGTCCGCTGGATCTGGTCTGCCAGGTCACGGACGCCGTGCAGGGCGCGGCATCCGACTACGTGCTGGGCGGTCTCGGTTCTGCCTTCGTCGGAGGTTCGGCCCAGGTGGGCCAGCTGACGCTGACCGCCTTGGACACGACCACGGCGATCGATCTCGGCGCGACGTGGTTCCGTGCGAACGTCGCTGTGATCGCGTCGATCGCGCTACCTGCGGTTGTCGGCCTGTTCGTCATCCAGGTACTCACGTCGGTGTTGCGCCGTGAGCCGGGCGGCCTTGCGCGTGGTGTCGTCGGGGTGGGTAAGGCTCTACTGGGCGCCGCGTTGGCGTTGGCCGTGACACAGGTCGCGCTCACCTTGGTTGATGCCCTTTGCCAGTACATCGCCGGTTCGGCCGGCTACACCGTCGGCTTGGCCGCGGCGCGGTTCTTCCGGTTCAGCTTCCTGACCGGTCTGTCACCGGCGCTGCAGCTGCTGCTCGGGCTGCTGCTGATGGTCGGGTTCGTGCTGCTGTGGGGTGTGCTGCTGTTCCGCAAGGCAGCACTGATCCTGGTCGCTGTGTTCGCGCCGATTGCGTTCGCGGGGTCGGCGTGGGACCAGACCCGGGTGTGGACCCGCCGGTGGTTGGAGATCGTCGCCGCGCTGGTGTTCTGCAAGGTCGTCATCGTCGTCACGTTCGTCGTGGGCGCCTCGGCGTTCTCGGGCACCGGCCCGGGCGTCGGCACCGCGCCAGCCAGCAGCGACAGCACCCGGTTGTCGGACCTGCTCGTCGGGGTCCTGCTGCTGGCGATTGCGATCTGGGCGCCGTGGTTGACGTGGCGGTTCGTGCACTGGTCGGGGCTGGAGGCCGCGACCGTGATGCACGCCAACGTGGCCGCCAACCCGATTAGCAAGGTCGGGCAGTCCGCGGCGACCACCACCAAGTTCGCGGCCCAGCACGTGGCGTTGACCGCGGTCACCGGCGGTGCCGGCGCGGGCGCAGCCGCGGCTCAAGGCGCCGGTGCAGCGAGCGCGGTACGTCCACCCGGGCAGCCCCGTCCCGCGTCGCGACCGGCGGCTGGCGGTGAGGGTCGATGACTGCGTCGCAGTCCGGGTCGACGACGGTGTTTGGTCGGCTCGAGCGGCGCGGCGTCCTGCTCGGCCTGTCGGCTGCCCAGCTGGCCGTCGTCGGCGTCGCCGTAGCCGTCGCGGTGACGGCGGTCTACTCGGCCGGTAGCGGGGGCCTGCTCGTGTCGGCCCCGTTGTGGGTGGTGCTGTTGGTCGTCGGCACCGTCACCGTCGGGGGCCGCCCGCTGGTGGGTTGGCTTCCTCTGATGACTGCGTGGCGGGGTCGTCAGCTGCGCGGGGCGACCAGCGTCGCACGGAGCACCCGCGTTGAGCATCAGCCCCGCACGCTCACATTGCCAGGCGTGGCCGGGCGTCTTGAGCTTGTCGAGGAGCCGTCGCTCGGCGGCGTCCTGGTTGTCGACCGGAGAGCCGGGACGGCAACGGCTCTTCTGGCGGTGAACGCGTCGGGGTTCTTGCTGGACGACGGTTCTGTGCAGGAACACAAGGTCGGCGCGTGGGGACGGGTCCTGGCCGGCATCTGCCAGCAGTCGACGATCGTCCGGGTCCAGTTCCTGGTTCGGACCGTGCCGGGCGGGTTGACCCCGGCACGACGGGGTGGTTTCCAGTCGTGGTCGCAACACGTCCTTGAGAATCGGGGTTCGTGTTGGCGTCGTCTCGTCGTGTTGCGAAGGGTCCTGGTCGTCGTCGGCAGTCGGCGAAGCAGGCGCAGTTCTTCCGTCTGCTGGCCCGCGGGTGGACGGCGGCCGCCGCTCGNCGGGAGGTGGGCATCTCCCGGTCCACGAGCCGCAACTGGCGCAACGGGTTCAAGGTCTACCGCGACGGCGAGGTCATCGGGTTCGTCCCTCCCGTGGACCGGCTGACGGCCTCGCCGATCAGTTCCCGGTTCTTGTCGCAGCACGAGCGGATCGAGATCGCCGATCTGCACCGCGCCGGCAAGAGCGTGCGCGCGATCGCCGCCGAGCTGGGCCGGTCCCCATCGACAGTCAGCCGTGAGCTGCGTCGCAACGGCCGCCGCGACGGTCAGTACCGGCCGTTCGAGGCCCACCACAAGGCGGCGATGCGTCGGCGCCGCCCACGCGCACCTCGGTGGACGACGACCCCAGCTCTTGAGGCGTTTCTCCGAGAGCACCTGCGGCAGCGTTGGAGTCCGCAGCAGATCAGCCGCGAGTTGGGCCACCAGTTCCGCGACGACCGGCAGATGCACCTGTGCCCGGAGTCGATCTACCAGGCGATCTACCGGCCGGGCAGTCCGCTGACCAGGCCTCCGATCACACGCCACCCGGCCCGCTCGCCGCTGCGCACTGGACGTGACCACCGTCGGGCGCACCGACGTCTCGAGCAGCGCCAGCACCGCTTCACCGCGCCTGGGCTGAGCATCCACGAGCGGCCCTTCCCACCCGAGGACCGATCCCATGTCGGCGCCTGGGAAGGTGACCTGATCGTCGGCCCCGGGCATCGATCCGCGATCGGCACCCTGGTCGAGCGCCACACCCGGTTCGTCAAGCTCATCCACCTACCCGCGCAGGACTCACGCGCGCTGCGCGACGCGCTCATCGACGACCTCGCCGGCCTGCCGGCGCAGCTGCGCACGTCGATCACCTGGGACCAGGGCACCGAGATGTCACGCCACCAGGACATCACCGCCGCCCTAGGCACGAAGATCTACTTCGCCGACGCGCACTCGCCCTGGCAGCGCGGCAGCAACGAGAACACCAACGGGCTGCTACGCCAGTACTTCCCGAAGGGCACCGACCTGTCGCGGCACACCCCGGCCGACCTGAGGGCCGTCGCCGACGAACTCAACGCACGCCCCAGAGCAGTCCTCGGACACCAACCACCGGCCGCTCTCTTCGCCA
>JGI26527J51213_1001989_pt1 | contig 13055 bp, 9 predicted proteins | sample ThiBiot_300_biof_FD_51213 | JGI IMG/M metagenome (IMG submission 51213) | reverse complement strand
GCCAGATCGACAAGCAGACGCCCGCCACGCTCGACTTGCATCTGATCGTGGACAACTACGTCACGCACAAACATGCCAAGGTAAAGGCTTGGTTGGCGCGCCATCCGAGAGTCCATCTGCACTTCACGCCGACCTATAGTTCATGGCTCAACCACGTCGAGCGCTGGTTCGCCTTGATCACCGAGCGTGCTATCCGGCGCAACTCCTTCACCAGCGTGCGCCAGCTCAAGCAGCAGATCGAGTTGTTCGTACAACGCTACAATGCAGATGCCTCGCCGTTCAAATGGGTCGCCGCTGCAGATTCAATCATGCAAAAAATCGAACGAATCGCGAAACGTATTTCTGCGACAGGACACTAGGGCTAGGTTTCCACCTCTTGTTGTGCATCTCAGGTGGAAGGCATGATGTGTACGTGCTCGAGATGCTACGCTCCGATGACTATTGGACGCCTTGATATGTGTGCCGACTGTTGGTTATGGGAGATGCTTATTGATCGCGGAAAATGATCTCCGCGCCAGGTCGATCTGGACTTCGGTGAAGAGTCCAATTTTGGCGCAGATTCTGCCAAAACCCGCACTAAGGTTTTCGCTTCGGCAACCGAAGCGCGGATGGAGCGCCGTCAGTGCTAGAATCTTGCAGTCGGTCGCGTTTTCACTGCACACGAATTCTGTCGTCCAGTCATTGTTAGCATACGCCACTGGCTTGGGTTGGAAATCGACCGGCAGATGTCGACTGGAACTTATTCACAACATGGTTAGAGTATCGTGATTCTCTTTAGAGTGTTGCTGATAGGTCGAGCCGAGGGCAGGGAGCTAGCCGTAGCGCTGCTCTAACGACGTGCCAGTTATCACTTCTGCTGCGGCGCGGAGACAGTTTAGTTCGCGAGATAATGAGGCCGCACTTTTACTATCAATGCACCTGTCCTGAAGCGTAACTGCGCTTCGATGAGGAGACAGAACGCCAGGCGGGTGTTGGCATGATGCCGTGATAATCAACTAGGCAATGTACCGGCAAATTTGCACGGCCGCGATTTTCCGTCAGTTTCATGAACGTTGAATTTGTGCAATTTCCTCCCTATATTTAGCTCGGGAACGCAAGAAAATTTCGCACTTCCTGCGCTGTGCACTAGCATTTGATAACACAACCATATTAAAGATTGCCGCCCGACGATGATGTCTTGAAATCCATCGGCAACTGCCTATGGAATTTCAAACAAGTTGGCTACTTCGCGCAACGACGTCAGCAAGGCCTTACAGTGAAATGACGCTGGCTGAAAGTTGATGGAGCCTTGCTGGATCGTGCGGGTTTCGGAGAAGATTTACTCATGCTGAACAACATAACTCCCCACTCTCGCAAGACGCCTAGCATCAGCGTCAATGATTTTCTCAAATCAAGTCTTCGGCCCCAGGTATTGGTCGTTGGCGATTCAATGTTGGATGTTTACGTTGATGGTACCGTTGAACGCATTTCACCAGAGGCGCCCGTTCCCGTTGTCCGGCGCGTTAGCACAAAAAGTGTCCCGGGTGGTGCGGCAAACGTAGCTGCCAATGTCTCTAGTTTGGGTGGCACGGCAAGACTAGTTTCTTTTGCCGGAAATGATCCAAGTGGGAACGCATTGGCTCGTCTGCTTGCCGATGCTGATGTTACCGCAAAGTTTATGCTGGGTGCCCATTTTCCGACGATAACGAAGACTAGATATGTCGCTGGCCAACATCAGTTACTTCGTGTCGACCACGAGGAGCAACTCGTCCTGACCAGCGACATGGAGGACGAGATACTGCGGCAAGTTGAGTTGGACATCCAATGGAGCGATAGCGTCATCGTTTCTGACTATAACAAAGGCTTTCTTACAGACCGTATTCTTAGGAGCTTAATTAGCATCGCGACTTCTGCGGGACGACCCGTGTTGGTGGATCCAAAGCGAGCAGATTTCAGTGGGTATGCCGGCGCAACATTGATTAAGCCCAATCGCCATGAGTTAAAAGTAGCCACTGGATTGCCTACTGATGAAGATGGCGATGCGGAGAAGGCCGCGGCTATCGTTACACGCTCTACGGGTGCTTCGGTACTAATGACTCGCTCAGAGCGGGGTATGTCACTTTTTCAGCCTAATAGTCGACCAATTCACATGCCGACCCTTGCCAAACAGGTTTTTGATGTTTCTGGCGCGGGCGACACGGTGATCGCCGCGGTTGCTGTTGCCAGCTCTGCTGGTGTTCTTCTGGAAGAGGCGATCTCGTTTGCAAATGCGGCCGCACGGGTTGCCGTGTCAAAGGTCGGTACTGCTGCCGTGAGAAAAAACGAAGTGCATAGTATTGTGCTTACGCAGGAAGGGTTGTCCATCGAGCGTGGAGCTCTGGTTTCTCTGGAGGCGGCTGAGAATTGCGTCCAAGAATGGAGGCGGCAGGGCTTGACGGTCGGTTTTACCAACGGTTGCTTTGATCTAGTTCATCCAGGACATGTTTCGTTGTTGCAAGACGCCGCAAGGCATTGCGACAAGCTTATTGTGGGGCTCAATTCAGATGGGTCAGTGCGTCGGTTAAAAGGGCCAACGCGGCCACTACAACACGAAGCAGCAAGAGCCGCAGTGATTGGATCGATGGCTTGCGTTAGCCTTGTGGTCCTCTTTGAAGAAGATACCCCCATTGATGTCATCAGGCGACTCAGCCCTGACTTGTTGGTTAAAGGTGGAGACTATAACGAAGATGAAATAGTGGGGGCGCAGCTTGTAAAGAGCAGTGGGGGGCAGGTCCGGATAGTTGGTTATCTAGATGGGCATTCCACGACCGGGCTAGTCCGAAAATCAAATGGCCAACTCCATTGACGCTGTGTTCTGGTCGGCAGAGCTCACTGGGACCTAAAATGAATTGCGACAGGGAGCTGATCTGGCGCCGTGGCTCCCCGATGCGTGTTAGATCGGCACGATGGCAGAAGTTATTACGTCACTGCAAGCATACAACTCAATAACTGAGTGGAATTGAATGGGCAGGGTACTCCACAATAGGATAATCATTACAATGAGTTAGGATCGCCTCGCCTCAATTCGTCAGTTGGTAGAGGCTTTGGTCTGGAAAGTGCTGCAGTGTAACTTGAATTTGGTCCGTAAGGCGTATGCCTGAGCGTCGGAGCAAACTCAGGTACAAAGTAAGGTCGCGCTCGGAATCATTGGGCGATGAGTAAGGGATATAGGAGAAATGGTTTATGTCGCATATTGATGCTCCGAGCGCTGAGCTTAAAGATTCTTTTGGCGCTTCGGTGCGGTGCCCTGTCACCGATAGTGTGCGGATTGTCCGCGTAACCGATACACTGTGTTATTCACCTGATGCTGATCACTACTTTCAGTCGAATTTGACACCAAGTATTAGCTACGATGACGCGTATATGGAAACATATGAGCGGTATCCTACGGACAACATGTCCTTTCTAAGGGCGGGTTATGCGTGCGCCGAACTAGGAAGAGAACTGTCACGATTTGGCATTTGCAAAACGGAGAACACATCGATCCTTGATTTTGGATATGGGAACGGTGCGTTTTTGAAGCGGATGTCGGCAGCAGGATTTACAACCTATGGTCTCGATGTCCATGGGGTCGACTACGGCATTCGGAATTGGCAAGTGGGTGTGGACGCAAATCCAAATGTCGTGACGGCGTTCGATAGTATAGAGCACGTGCCAAACTTTGATTTCTTCTTCTCTATGCAACCGCAGATATTTATCATTTCGACGCCCTATCGGCCGGTGTGGTTTGGGCGCCACCACACTCTGTGGAGACACTACAAGCCGGGTGAACATCTCCACTACTTTTCTCCTCACTCGCTGAAGCTTTTGTTTTCCCGTCACGGTTACCAGCAAGTAGCTACCGGCACCCCAGAGGACATTATTCGTGGCAAGATCGAATTCGAGGGCGTCTCTTACGATAACATCCTCGTGTCTACGTTCGTCCGTCAGGTGAGTGAGCGGTGAAATGAAGAACCTGTTCCGTGCACTGCAGCGCGTTTCGAATGTGCAGCAAGGCTCAGCTGCGACTAAAGCGTTTGCTGTGCACGTAAAGCGTGCAGATCAACTTCGTGATCTTGGTCGGAAGTCGGATGCTGCAGAAGAATATGCGCGTGCGCTTGAGCACAAACCAACTGCTGCAAGTATCCTCGTGCAGCTTGGCAATATGTCCAAGGATACTGGACAGCATGACAGGGCAATAACCTCTTACACTAACGCTATTCATGAACTCGTAAAGATTCGACTTGCTGAGAAAGATCCGACAAGGTCTGCTGAAATATCAGCTGAACTGGCGGATGCGCATCTGCAGCGCGGACATGCATACAAGCTTGCGTCCAAAGGACATCTCGCCGCTAAAGAATACGCCGCCGCTGCTGAACTCAACAGTAGCAATGAGATTTTGCATGAGCTTAATGTAGCCAAAGCGACATGGGGGGACCAAGACACTGTTCTAAGTCCCGAGCCTATGCAGCGATCAGGTTATAGTGTTCAAAGGTGGGACGCGGCGCTCGGTACCAATTTGGGAACTTGGAGCCAGTGCATTTGTTATAGTCAGAATCTTCACCGTTTAGAACAGGCTAACAACCAAACGAGCCTAGTTTGCCGTGAATGTGGGACTACGTTTAATGACAAGGTAACTGCTTTCAATGCGACGGGTCGTTTCAAGGAATCTCACTCGATTGAGATTTCTGAGTCAGATTTGGCTGCACTGGAAGCCTTGGCGGGACATGGCGTGGCATGCGGAAGCAAGGGGCTTGTTGGCGCTGTTTGCGCTGATCAAAGTTACGATCAACTTTCTCTTTGGCCTGGTGGATTTGTCGACGGCGGCCTCGTTCGAATGCAGTACGACTTGCTTATTGTTCCTGCATTAGACCGGGGTATTGCAGACATCCGTGGTTTCTTGGAGAAGGCCTTTCAACTGCTGAAGCCAGGAGGGCGAGTCATTTTCGGCTTTCAGTCAAGGGTCCGATCATTCCATGATGGAAAATATTCGTTTGCTCGGACCACGGCGAGCTTGCCAATTCCAGTGCGCTCGGAGGAGATGAAAGCCAAAGGCAGTGATGAGCCATTCTTTTGCTTCAATGCCGAGGAAGTGAAGAAGATTGCGGAGGGGACGGCTGGCAGTCGTGCGGTGTGCCTCGCTCTCTATGATAGTGACTACAAGTACGTGCTGGTGATGGAGCGGGATAGGGCGATGTCAGTTGGTGTCATGTCTGGCATCGGGGACGCTGTATGGTCATTTCAATTTGTGGAAGCACTTCGGCAGAAGTATCAAGCAGACCGAGTAGTGCTACATGTTCATGACTCTGCCGATCATCGGCGAAAGCGGTCTAACGGCTTGCTTAAGAGATTTTCCTTCGTTGACGATGTGGTGAGTTCTGTTTTTCATGTGCATGCAGAACCACCAATGAATGAATTGACTGGTCATATACGTTACCGCCCTGAAGGCAATACTCGACTTTATAGTACTGATACGTTTGACTATCGACTCATCGTCAATACACATCTGGAGCACGGCCGATCTCTTGAGCACATCGCTGATCGCCTCGGTTTAGATGCTCGAAAAATCAAATATGACCTCTTTGCCGACTACCAAGAGACGCAGTCCGACGTGAAAGCCTGGCGAAAGCTCGCAGCGCTTGCCGGTAGTGACTACGTGGTTTTCCACTATGGGGCACTGATCGACAATACCGAAGTAGGCCTTAATCGAGGCGGACTATGGTCCAAGAACGATTGGAATGAGCTTGGGGAACTAATTCATCGTCAGTATGGTTGCCGCGTTGTCCTCGTCGGCGCGCCGTATGACCAAGAATATGCCCGGCAAGTTCAGGCTCTTACTGACGCTACTTTCTACGTAAATACGATAGGGCAATTAGAAATTAATGAGACGATCGCTGTAATGCGGCGTAGCAAATTCTTGATTTCCTTTCCTTCTGGTATTGGCATCCTTGGCCCATTTCTCGACGTTCCGACGGTTGTTTTTTGGCGAGATCAAAACGACTCCTATCATCCACTTCACGAGAGGGCGGGCTTCGAACGTGGATTTGCAAGTAATTGGGTATCGCCCGATGTGAAATCAGGTGGAACCTACTATCCAGCTTGGTATGGACACGATACTCCACAGACAGTCTTTAGCATCATTGAGCAGCGAGGCTGGTTTAGATTGCCTCCGAAGCACAAATACCACGAGCGCTTCTCAGCAGGTGGAGAATTGGAGACGATGTCTGACTAGAATCTTAGAGCGTCGATTTTCTAGTCGACGGAATGTCTGGGGGACTCTGCTTTCTGAAGTCCGGGCCATTCGGAGTGTAGTTTTCTAGTCGTTTCGCGACGCTGAATGGGGCGAGAAGGATGATAAGCATCGCATTTCCCGAGACTCGGACAGCGTTCATCTTGAAGCCAGGAGTTGGGGGGGCCGGGAGCGCTTGTGGCGTTGATTTGTGACACGATCGGGAATTAGTTAGGCGATCTTTTTCAACTGAAAGAAGAAGTATGAAGGGCTATCGGCGACGGGGACGCGGCTGCCGAGGGAATCGGAGGACAAGATCGCCAAGCCACGGTGCGTGGCCGCTGCTTTCAGCTTAGGCAAAAGCAGCTGTTACAGGGGGCATCCGGAAGAAATACTAAAAGCCTATGTGCAAGCGTATGCGGGTGAACGAGGTGTTCGGCGGCTGGAATTAGTCGATTGATCGGGCGGGTTTGCGAGGGTCTTTACTCGGCACGCCATGCTACGACTATCAAGCCTTGCTCCCCGAACAGGCTGTGCAGGAGCGACGGGTGATGAGGTAGATCTGGCCAAGCCCGAGCACGGCATAGCAAATCCGCCAGTTCGCGTGCTGCAGTGTCGTGAGGGTTGGCGGACCGACGATGAGGCGACGTATCGGTTCTGTTGTGAGGTGGACCTGCAACAATGCAGCAAGACGCCCAGGTGCCAAGTCAAGGTGAAGTTGCGGGAACGCAAGATCATTGCGCATTCAAATGAGATCTATGCCACGGACTTTGTGCATGATCAGGAGGCAATGGTCGCAAGAACTGAATGCCGGCGATGGCCGCATCTTCGCACGCATTGCACGACTTGCGCCCCGGGCAACCTCCCCCCCAGACGCGTCCATTAAGGCCTTCGATCGGTGCTTCCGAACAGAAAATCTGAACCACCTGCACGGTCATGAGCATTGAAGATACTTTCTTATCGATACTCATAATTCGGTGTAGTCAGATAGCGGCCAACGTAAGCGGAAACGCCTTCTTCAAGGGAGTGAAAGCGCTCATTGTATCCCGCCTTGCGCAACTTACTGATGTTGGCCTGGGTGAAGTATTGGTAATTCTCTCGAATCGACATTGGCATCTCGCGAAAGTCGATCCGAGCCTCTGTATTCAACGCTTTGCCAATTGCTAATACAAGATCATGGAAAGTTCGAGCAACGCCAGTGCCCAAGTTGTAAAGTCCATTCGGTGCAGTCGAGTTGGCAAGCCAGAGCATCACACGGACGCAGTCATCGACATACACAAAGTCCCGCAACTGGGCGCCGTCAGCGTATCCCTCGCGATGAGATTTGAACAAAGTTACAGCACCACCCTCATGAACTATCCGAGCGTTTTTGGCGACTAGGCTCTGCATATCTCCTTTATGATACTCATTTGGGCCATATACATTGAAGAACTTTAATCCGGCCCAATGCACCGGAGCGGTGCCGCCGTTCGCTTGAGAGAGTGCCCATCGATCGAAGGCATGCTTTGACCATCCATAGAGATTCAAAGGGCGAAGAGCCGCCAATCTCTCCGGTGCCTCATCATCGTCAAAGCCTCGTGATCCGTCTCCATATGTCGCCGCCGACGACGCATATACAAATCTGGATCGAGTTCTGCTGCACCAATTCCAAAGCAACATGGAGGGGCGAAGATTGCTCTTAACAATTTCATCACCGTTAGTTGCGGTTGTAGAAGAATTGGCCCCTAGGTGGAATACTACGTCTGCCTTTGAAAGCTTGGAAAGGAGACCTTCCAATTCGCTAGGGAAAACAAGATCGATGAATTGGCGCTGTGCAATGTTGCGCCATTTCGTACCATCACCGAGGTCGTCCACGACTACGATATCGCTGCGACCTCGGTCATTCAGCTCGGCAACCAGATTTGATCCGATGAAACCAGTTGCTCCCGTAACAATGATCATTGCTTACACCTGTTAGATATGAGTTCGTTAGCTTGCTGCCAAATTTGTCGCCAGGCCCTTCCGAAGCGCAGTTGGTGCCGTTTGAAGACTATCACTGCAATGGCGACGTGAAGCGTAGCAGCGAAGTTGCAGCCGATTTTGTCGACGCAAATTATAGCGTGTCTGAGCTTCTTCAGCGCGGTGAAGAAGTTGTCGATGAGATAACGCCATTGGTACGCTTCCCTGCCAATCGAGCATGGTGGGGGATGCTAGGGGCGAGCTGGTAGATGACGACCCTTGCGTTGAGCCCGTCGATACTGACAATGATGGCATTAATATCGAGCACCGCGGCGGCGGTTCATACATTGAACGCCGAGTCGTCGAATGGCGCTGAGAGACCGACGATATGGCGCCGCTGTCGCATGTGTTCAAAGAACCCCTAGAGCAACTTGTTATAGAGTTTGCTGAGCCGGGCTTCGTATGCGCTTGGAGAGAATTGCCGAGCTTGAACCCGACCGCGATGGCTCAACTCCCATCGAAGATCGGCATCTGCTTCGATCGCCATTATGCCGCGCATTATGTCATCGACAGAATACGGGTCTACGATTAGCGCACAGTCGCCAGCCACTTCGGGCAACGACGACGCACTCGAGGTGACTACAGGAGTGCCTAGCGCCATAGCTTCGATCACAGGTAGGCCGAATCCTTCATAGATTGAGGGGAAAAGCAGCGCTCTAGCACCTCTAACGAGGTTTACTAACTGATCGTACGGCAGATAGTCGAGGCGCCGGACTTGCCGTTCGCGCCGCACCATATTGCCGTCTATGCGAAAGTTGGTGAACCGCTCGTCGCGGATCTTGCGCAGGTCGGCGCTATTCTGCCAGCCGCTGCCACCAGCGATGATCAGTGGCAGCTTGCTGCCAGAGGCCGCGTAGGCGTCGACCATGCGCGAGACGTTCTTCTTGGGCTCGATGGCCCCGTAGAACAGGAAGTAGCCGCCGAAATCGAGGCCGAACAGTTTGGCAAGATCGTCGGCTACTTCGCCGTCGGTGCGGTCCAGCAGATGGGCCGGGATGTCGACCGCCTGATAGGTGTTGGTCACGCGGCTTTCGTCGATGCCGAGATGGTCGATGATATCGCGCCGGGAGTGCTCCGATACGGTCACGATATGGTCGGCGGTGCGGGCCAACGAGGTCAGCAGCCGGTAGAAGTATTTCTTGTTGTCGAGCGTGGTGTAGGGCAGGCGTAGCGGCACCAAGTCATGGATGGTGTAGATGTTGGGGCAGCCGCGCACGGCCAGCGGCGCAGGGTGCGTTGCGTGGAAGATCGACGGCCGCTCCGGCACTTTGATGCGGGCGGGCCGTCCATAGAGCTTGAAGTGCGCCATACTGACGTCGATCAGCCGGGTCGAGGCGTAGGCCCGCCGGAAGGGGCGCAGGGCGTCGGCGATCGGCCCCGTCACCAGGCCGCTGCGCGGCAGCTCGACCGGCCGCATGCCGGCCAGTGCATTGAACGGATAGTTGAGGACGCGCCAAGCGACGTGGAAGGGCGAGAGCCATTCGTTGTCGTCGACGGCGTCGAAGGCCAGGATCTCGTTCAGTGCATCCTGGCCACGCGAGAGGCTGCGCTCGACGCCGAACAGGCCATCAACCCCGTAGCCCAGACGGCCGGCGGCCTGGGCCAGCGCACGGGCATAGGTGGCGATGCCGGTGCCCCCCTTGAACGTGAGATTGTGGGCTTCGTAAAGGATGTTGCCGCGCGCCGGATCGGCGGCATCTGCAGCCTTGCCGCGCGGTGAGGTGGCGGCCGCGTTGGCGGCAGCGGTGGAGCGGGCAAGCACGTCGGTCATTCGAACACCAGCAAGCGGTCCTCGCAGTTGGTCTGATCAAGCACCGAGGCGCGATCCAGTGGCACGATATCGCCGGCGGGTTGCAATTCTACGGCGGCGCCGTAGTGCGCCAGCAGGCCGTCTAGGAAGGCCGCCGGCTCGGCATAGCGCACGGCATTAAACTCGAGCACGATCAGCGGCCGGTCGCGGGCGATCAGCCGCTGCATGCCGGCAACGATTCCCTGCTCACCGCCCTCGGCATCGATCTTCACCAGGTCGATTTTGGGGTAGTCTAGCGCCAGCTCGTCGAGCGTAACGGTCGCTACCTCGACGGTTTTGCCGCCAGGCAGGTCCGGCTGGACAACTAGGCTGGCGTTCTTGGGTTCCCCGTCGGGGGAATAAAGCCAAGCGCGGCCGGCGCTGGCGCCCAACGCCTGCGACACCAGCCGGGTCTGGGGCCAATGACCAGCGAGGTTTACAGTTTGCTGCAGCAGGGCGGCCGCCTCCGGGTTGGGTTCGACGGCGAGGACACGGCCGGCCGCGCCGACCGCCTCGCCCATCAGGAGGGTGTAGTAGCCGAAATTGGCGCCAACATCGATCACCGTCATACCGGGCTTCAGGCGCTGAGCCAGGAACTGGGTGAGCCAGATCTCCCAATAGCCGTCCAGCATGACGTTGCAGGCAAAGCCGCGGTCGGCACTGCGCAGGAACATCTTGTGCCGGCCTAGCACGCGGGCCAGCACTACACCGTCGCCGAGATAGGCAGTCTGAACCCGTCGCCGAATGGCGGCCTCCAGCGTCATGCGGGGCCAGGTGGCGAGTTCGTAGGGAGAGAGATTCAGAAGCATATCTTGGAACAACCTGCGGGAACGCTGCAGCGACCGAAAAGGGGCCGCCGCCGGAGCTTGCGACGAGATCTGCCAGGCGACGGAACGGCTTGGCCGCCCCTATCCCGCGTTTTGCCGGGGCCTGTCCAGCCGGGATATCGGCGACCGACCGCTGCGCGCCTCGACGCCCGACGAGAGGATGCGCGGCTGTATGCTCGATGGAATGTAGGGCGCACTGCAAGATGCACTACGGGGGGCAGTCCCTGACGGATGGCCGCCACCTTCATCTTAGAGTCTTACTGAGACTCCTATCTCCTCTGTGACTCCGGAACACACGCGTCACGCGAAGTGATTTTCTCGCCATGGTTGTGCTTCTTGCTGTGGCTTGGCCGGCCAAAACGCGCTACACTCCTCCCATCGCGTCGTGATGACGCCGATTTGCCCCGCGAAGGAGAGCCTGCCATGGCCAGCATTCCCACAGATATTCCGTACGTCGCTGCCGCGTCTTTGTCTTCGTCCGACGCCGAACCGTCACGTCCACAAGACGCCCCGGAGACGGCTCCGGAGCCGGTGAAGCTCCGGCGCCGGAAGCCGGGGCTGCATCGCGTCTCGAACAAGGGCCGTGCGTTGCGCCGCGCGCGGTTCCTCGAGGCCTACATGGCGAACGGCTACAACGGCGCGGCCGCGGCCGAGGCGGTCGGCTACCGGAAGGGCCGGTCGGCCTACCTTGCCGGCTACGAGTTCCTCAAGGAGCTCGCCGCCACGGGCGAGCTGGCTGCCGTGGCGCGGCAACGGGGCGAGGCCGCCGGGCTCGAGACGGAGCGCACCTTGCGTGAAGTGGCGCGCGTCGCCTATGCCGACCCGCGCCGGCTGTTCGATGCCGACGGCAAGCCGATCCCGCTGCACGAGCTGCCGGAGGAGGTCGCTGCCACCATCGCGAGCTACGAGGTGTGGCCCAACGGCCGGGTGAAGGTGAAATTCTGGTCCAAGGTCGAGGCCCTGGACCGGGCCATGCGCCATGCCGGCCTGTACGAACGCGACAACAAACAGCTCCAGCCGAACCTCAGCCTGCAGGTCATCCTGGTCGACCCTCCCCAGAGGCCCACCGACAGCGGGGACAAGAGTGCCTCCCTGAGCGAGGGGGCTCCGCGGATTGAGACCGCTGGGGCACCACACAACACAGGCAGTCTTTGTGGATATCCGGGCCGATGAGCCGTTCGGCCAGGGAAGACGGGGCGGGGACAGGGGCGGAGATTTCCGCCGTGCGGGGGCCCCGTCCTTGGGGGCCACCAGACAGCATATTGCGTCGGGACTGATCGATTCCGCCTATATGGCGGGCCTCGGACGGCCCTGACCGTGAAAATTCGCTGCTGAAATTGAGGGAAATGGGGCGGGACTGTGTGGCCCCGATGCCACACAACCTTACAGAGATGAGGCTCTCGCCGGTATTGGGCTAAACAAAGGCGGGAAAATCCTTATTATCGGTCCCGAGTTCAGCCGCTCCATTCGCCGTAAGTCAATCGGGAGATACAACCGTGAAAATGACCAAGGTTTTCCTGGCCGCCGCGACCCTCGCCGTACTGCCCTTGGCAGCTCAGGCGCAGATCAACGCCCAGCCGGGCTTCTATCTCGGCGCCGGTGGCGGCCTGGCGTGGGGCATCGGCTCCAACGGCAACGCCTCGACGCAGACGGGTTTCGCTGTCGGCGGCCAGATCGGCTATGACTTCGTCGGCCCGCGCGTCGAAGTGGAAGTCGGCTACGGCCAGCTGCCGACCAACGTCAACATCCCCGGCACCGCGATCAACAACAAGGTCGGCCAGCTGACCACGATGGTCAACGTGCTGTACGACTTCATGCCGACCTCGACCATCACGCCGTTCGTCGGCGCCGGTGCCGGTGTCGCGTTCGTCGACAGCAACAACTCGCTGGGCAGCACGCAGTTCGCCTACCAGGCCATCCTGGGCGTCGCCTACAACATCAGCGAGTCGATGCGGTTCCAGATCCAGGGCCGCTACATGGGTACGACCAACCCGAGCGTGAACACCCCGTTCGGCTACACGACCTTCTCCAACCAGAACCTGCTGGCCCTGGCCGGCGTGACCTGGAAGTTCGGCGTCACCCCGCCGCCGCCGCCGCCGGCCCCGCCGGTCGTCGCGCCGCCGTCCTACATGGTGTTCTTCGATTGGGACCGCTCGAACCTGTCGGCCCAGGCTCTGAACACGATCAAGCAGGCTGCCCAGGCCTTCAAGACCAA
>JGI26527J51213_1001937_pt1 | contig 13296 bp, 12 predicted proteins | sample ThiBiot_300_biof_FD_51213 | JGI IMG/M metagenome (IMG submission 51213) | reverse complement strand
TGGAACGATTTCTTCTTCCCGCTGATCTTCATCTTCGACGACCGCTACAAGACCGTGCCGCTGGCGATCAGCGTGTTCGTCGGTCAGTTCCGCACCGATTGGGGGCTCGTCTTCGCCTCGCTGGCGATCTCCATGGCGCCCATCCTGATCATGTATTGTCTGCTGGCGCGCCAGATTCGCGAGGGCGTCGGCGCCGGGGGAGGCATGAAATGATCGAGGACAAGGTCTACGCCGCGCGCTCGATCCTTGTCGTCGGGGCGCATGCCTTCGACGCCGAGGTGATCGCCGGGCCGCTGGCGGCCGTGGCGGCGGCGCGTGGCGCCGCGGTCACCTTCCTGCATCTCAGCATGGGCGAGCAGGGCCACCCCTGCCTTATCCCGGAGCACTATTGCGCGCAGAAGGAGGAGGAGGCGGGTAGGGCCGCCGCCCGCCTCGGCATCGCCTCGCGCAACCTTGGCCTGCGCGATGCCTTCCTGCCTGCCGACGACGAGANGGCGCTCAAGCTGTGCGATGTCATCCGNNAGCTCAGGCCGGAGGTCGTCATAACCCACTGGCATGGCAGCTGGCACAAGGACCACCGCGCCGCCGCNCATCTCACCCAGACCGGCATCTTCTTCTCAGCCCTGCCGACGCTGAAGCGCGGCCATGCCGCCCACACGCCGCAGCTCCTGCTGTTCGGCGAGAACTGGGAGGATGACGAGGGTTTCAAGCCGGAGCATCTCGTCGACGTCAGCGACGGCTTCGGCGCCTGGGCCGAGGCGGTGCGCGAGTACGAGCTGGCCCGTGGCCTGTCGAGCTTCCCGTATGTCGACTATTACAGCGCGCTCTACCGGCTGCGCGGCTGCCTGCGCGGCACGCAATATGCCCAGGCCTTCGCCGCCGCGTCGCATTCCTGGAATGCCGGCAGCGGGCTGTTCGCTCCGCCGGTCAGNCAGGGACNCGGCCGATGAAGCGCGTTCTCGCCATCGATCTCGGCGGCACCAATTTGCGCAGCGCCGTCNATGCCGGCGATNTCCTCGCGATGGAGATGGCCAGCCGCGAACCCGCGCCCGCAAGCCTCGACGCATTCGTCGCCCGCATCCGCGCGCTGAGCGACGCGGCAGGCGGGATCGAGGCGCTTGGCATCGCCATCCCCGGCCTTGCCGAAGGCACGATCTGCCGCTGGGTGCCCAACCTTTCCTATCTCGATGGCGTAGACCTAGAGGCCCTGTTTCCAGGNCTCACGATCGCTCTGGGCAACGATGCGCAGATCGCGCTGCTGGCGGAAGCGGCCGAGGGCGCGGCCCGAGGCGTTTCCGACGCGATCCTGCTTGCGATCGGCACCGGCATCGGTTCGGCGGTGCTCGCCAATGGCCGGATCGTCGCCGGGGCGCATGGCGGCGCCTGTTCTTTCGGCTGGGCCTGTTCCGACATCGACGATGCCGGCGACGCGCGCAGCGGCTGGCTGGAGCGCGTTGCCTCGGGGCGCGCGTTCGACGACNTGGCTGGCCGGATCGGGCTCGCAAGCGGNGCCGACCTGATCGCTGCNGCGCGGGCGGGNGACGGCGCCGCGCTTGNCTTGCTGGAGGAGCCGGCGCGCCGGCTGGGGACCGCGCTTGCCGGAGCCGTCGGCNTGCTCGACCCCGGTGTCATCCTTGTTTCGGGCGGCCTCGCCGACGCGCTGGATATGATTGCGCCGCNCNTGCTTGCGGCAATGCGCCGGCAGTTGCCGCCGCATCTGCGCGGCATCGAACTGAAGCCCGGGGCCTTCGGCTCACGCGCGGGGCTGATCGGCGCGGCGCTGGCCGGGCGCGCGGGAGAGCATTGGAGGCGGATACGATGACGGAAGCGAGCTTTCAGCAGCCGGACCGCAGGCGGCCGGAGCCGTTGTGGTACCAGGTCGAGGAGGCCATCCGCTCCATCGTCAAGAGCGGCGAGTGGGCGACCGGCGACCAGATCCCCGCCGAGGACCGGCTGTGCGCTCTGTTCGGCGTCAGCCGCATCACGCTCCGGCATGCGCTGCGCAATCTGGAAGAGGGCGGGCTGCTGCGGCGTGAACATGGCCGGGGCACGTTCGTGCGCTCCACCACGCTGGTCGCCGGCACGCGGGAACTCACCAGCTTCACCCAGGAAATGGGCATCATGGGCGTCGTCGCGGGGTCCCGCCTGCTCGACTGCAGTCTGACCACGGCCAATGCCGCCGCCGCCGGCGCGCTCGAGATCGAGGAGGGCGACCCGGTTGTGCGCATCCGGCGGCTGCGGCTCGGCAACAACGAGCCGATCGGCATCCAGACGGCGCAGCTCGCGGCCGCGCGCGTGCCCGGGTTTCTCGATGCCGGTCTACTGCAGGGGTCGCTCTACGAGGCGCTGGAGCGACACTATGGCATAGTGCCGGTGGCGGCGCGCGAAAGCTACCGCGTCGGCGCGGTCGGCGCCGCCGATGCCGAATTGCTCGACCTGCCTGTCGGCAGCCCCGCCTTCGTCGTCGAGCGCATCACCACCGACGAGCGCGGCCCGTTTGAGTTCACCGTCTCGGTCATGCGCGGCGACCGCTACGAAATCCGCTCGACGCTGCGCGCCGGACGCGTCCCGTCAGGCCAGAGAAGCTGAACTTCAGAATCCATCCCAAGCCGACACAGAAACAGGAGTATCCCGTGTCCGACCTCTACATCCCGCGTCTCATCGAACTCATCGAGAAGGCATCGAAGGCCAATGCCGAGGCGTTCGAGCAGGCGGCGAGCCGCTTTGCCGACACGCTCCAGAATGGCGGCCTCGTCCATCTCTATGGTTCGGGCCACTCGGTGCTGCCTGCCCAGGAGGTGTTCCCGCGTTACGGCACCTATGTCGGCTTCAATCCGCTGACCGACCCGCGCGTGATGTGGCACAACGTGCTCGGCGCCGGCGGGGTGCGCGAACTGCTGTGGCTGGAGCGGACCGAGAACTATGCCGAGAAGTTCCTCGACCACCAGCCGCTGAACAAGGGCGACTGCATCATCATCTTCGGCCATAGCGGCCGCAACGCCTCTGGCATCGAGACGGCGCTCTATGCCAGGAAGCGCGGCATCTTCGTCGTTGCCGTCACCAGCAAGAACAATCTCGACAAGCCGGCGACGCATTCCTCGGGCAAGCGTCTGGCCGATGCCGCCGACCTCGTCATCGATACCTGCTCGCCGATCGAGGACGCGGTCGTTCCGATCGAGGGCTGGAGCCGTCCGGTCTCCGGGTCATCGACGGTGCTGGCCATGACCATGGCGCACGAGCTCATCGCGCGCACCGCCGAGCAACTGTCGAAGCGCGGCATCGAGCTGCCTGTCTTCGCCTCGCCGACCATCGCCGGCGTCACGCTGCACGACACCGACGTCATCTATGGCGTCTACCGCGAGCGCATGATCGAGGCGCAGAAGAAGCACCTGCCGTCGTTCCAGGCCAAGATGCGCGGCGAGTAAGCGAACGAGCCGCCGGGAGCACGGCTTCCGGCGGNCCTTGGCTTTNGCCTCAGCGCCCGAGCAGGTTGCGCTCGACGGTCCTGAGATGCGCCAGCATGGCCCGGCTGGCGCCTTCGGGATCGCGGNGCATCAGCGCGTCGAGCACCAACTGGTGCTCGGTGCAATAGATGGCGCGGCGTTCCTCGGAAAAGGAGCGCTTCTTCATCTCGAACCACGGCGCCTGATTGCGCAGGATGCGCATCAGATTGTGGATCTCCTTCAGGAAATCGTTGCGCGAGCAGGCGAAGATGCGGTGATGGAACTCCGCGTCCCAATGCTCGAATGTCGGCATGTCGCTGGCTTCGCAGGCGATCCTGTGCGCTTCGATGACGGCATTGAGCTCCGAGGCGCTGGCGTTGGTGGCGGCGAAGGAGGCCGCCGCCGGCTCCAGCAACTGCCTGATCTCCATCATATCCGCCGGGCTGGTGCCCTCCATGCGGCTGACGACCGCCGCCATCGAGCTCGGGTTGCTGGTCGCGAGGAACGTTCCGCGCCCGACATGGCGCACCACCGTGCCGTCTTCCTCCAGGAAGCCGACGGCGCGGCGCACCGTGTTGCGCGCGACGCCGAACTCGACCGCCAGGTCGCGCTCCGGTGGCATGCGTCCGGCGTCCTGCCACTCGCCGGAGGAGATACGTTTCCTGAGCAGGCTGGCAATGTCGTCGGCGACGAGCTTGGGCATTCGTCGTGCTCTCTGGTCTGATCCAATGGTGAGCCAATACTAACAGTTTGTCGCGGTGTGGTCCATCCATTGAAATCCCAGGCTTCGCAATGGCCCGGAAAAGGTGCCCTGTGCCTCTTGCGTGCTNAGCCAATTGGCGCTAGCGTGTAACAAAAGGGCCAGAATTGGTTCATAAAAGGTTCAGGGAGGATTTGGATGCGGGTCGCGACTTTCTCGATCGCCGGCGAGCGCCGTGTGGGCCTGGTCGACCTCGACGCCGGCACGGTGGCGCCTTTCGATCTTCCTGTCGAGAGAGCCCGCGAAGGCATACTGGCGTTGATCGAGCGCAACGGAGCAGGCGTCCCACGTATGCTGTCGCCGGTTTCGCTTTCGGCGGTCGAGATCGAGGCGCCGATCCCCCGGCCGCGCCGCAACATCTTCTGCGTCGGCAAGAACTATCACGAGCATGCGCATGAATTCGCGCGCAGCGGCTTCGATTCCAGCGCCGGCGCGGGCGCGGTGCCGAAGCATCCGATCATCTTCTCCAAGGTTCCGGAATCGGTCGTNGCCAACCATGCGAGCGTGCTGATCGACTCCTCCGTGTCTACGGCGATCGACTACGAGGCCGAGCTTGCCGTCATCATCGGCAAGGAAGGGCGCGGCATCTCGAAGGAGAATGCGCTCGATCATGTCTGGGGCTACACGATCGTCAACGACGTCACCGCCCGCGACCTCCAGGGCCGTTACAGCCAGTGGCTGATCGGCAAGTCCCAGGATACGTTCTGTCCGATGGGCCCCTGGGCCGTGACCCGTGACGAGCTCGATCTCGGCACCGCCGGCATCCGCTGCTTCGTCAACGAGGATTTGCGCCAGGACTCGCGCATTTCGCTTCTGATCTTCGATATTCCCACGATCATCGCCACGCTGTCGCAGGGCATCACGCTGAAGCCGGGCGATATCATCGCCACCGGCACGCCNGTGGGCGTCGGCATCGGCTTCGATCCGCCGAAATACCTCAGGGCCGGCGATGTCGTGCGCATCGAGATCGATGGCATCGGCACGNTGGAGAACCGCTTCGCGGAGCGCGCGCAATGACGACAGTCACCGTTGGCCAGATCGTAGCGGAAAGCGTCGGCGAAGGCATGCCGGTGGTCATGATCCATGGCCTCGGCGGCACATCGAACATGTTCCAGCCGCAGATGGCCGCCTTGTCCGGCTACCGCGTGATCCGCATGGACCTNCCGGGCTCCGGCCGCTCGCCGCGCCCGTTCGACGANCTCACCATCGAAACCATGAGCGACGCGGTCATCCGCGCCATGGGCGCCATGGGCGTGGAGCGCGCGCATCTGGTCGGTCACTCCATGGGCACCATCGTGTGCCAGAAGATCGCGGCGACGCAGCCCTCCATGATCGCTTCGCTGGTTCTGTTCGGCGCGTTGGCGGAGCCGGCCGAGGCCACCAGGCAGGGGCTTGGCAATCGCGCGAAGCTGGCTCGTTCCGGCGGCATGTCCGATATCGCCGACCAGATCGTCGCCAATGCGATTTCGGCCCATACGAGGGAAACGTCTCCGGCCGCCGTGGCCTTCGTGCGGGAGCAGATCACCCGGCAGGACGCCGAATCCTACGCGCGCACTTGCGAGGCGCTCGCAAAGGCGAAGGCGGTCGACACGCGGNTGATCGCGGCGCCGACGCTGCTCGTCACGGGCGATGCCGATACAGTCAACCCGCCGGGCGTCNCCCAGGCGCTTGCCGATCGGATCAAGGGAGCCGTATTCTCGNCCCTGGACCGGTGCGGGCANTGGGCGACGGTGGAGTGTCCGAGGGAGAGCGGCCAGAAACTCGCCGATTTTTTGAGACGGGTTGATAGGTGAGGGTAGTCTAGCGGGCGTAGAACAATACGCCCGTCAGTTTGGGAGGTTCTGATGGCGGATGACAGCTGGAGCGGCAACGGCTCGGGCAACACGCTTTTCACAAATGTGCGCGTGCTGGATGCGACCGGCGAATATCCCTACACCGGCGAAGTGCTGGTGCAGGGCAACCGCGTCAAGCAGATCACCAAGGGGTCNTCGCGCTTCGGCTCGTCNTCGTCTTCCTATGGCGGAGCGACCGTCATNGACGGCATGGGCGCGACGCTGATGCCGGGCATGATCGACGCCCACCTGCATNTGTCCTGGAACAATGCGCCNGGCATCGACCCCATCCAGATGATGGAGGTCGAGGAGCACATGCTGGTCACCATGGAGATGGCCAAGCTGGTGCTCGATGCCGGCTTTACCGCGGGCAGGGGCGCCGCCGCGGCCAAGCCGCGCCTCGATGTCGTCGCCAAGAAGTTCATCAACCAGGGCCGTTTCCCGGGGCCGCGCTATCTCGCGGCGGGCCCGGAGATCACCACGGTCGGCGGCCTCGGCGATTCCGCGCCGTCGCATATTCCGCACGAAGGCCTCAATCTTGGCCTCGTCGTGTCGGGTCCGGAAGAGATCCGCCGGACCGTACGCCTGCTCATCAAGTACGGCGTCGATTCCATCAAGCTCAATCTGTCGGGCGAGAGCATCACCGGCATGGGCGCCGAGGAGACGCCGATGTCGGAGGAGGAGGTGGCGATGGCCGCCTCCGAGGCGCGCTGCCGCAACAAGGTGCTGTCGGCGCATGCGCGCTCGTCCGGCTCGGTCAAGCAGTGCATCCGCCATGGCATCCAGAACATTTATCATGCCTCCTTCGCGGACGAGGAAGCGCTCGATCTGCTCGAGGCCGCCAAGGACCGGCATTTCGTGGCGCCGGGCATCGCCTGGCTGATCAACACCGCTCGCTACGCCGAGCAGTGGGGTATCAAGCCCGGCTCGGCCCTGGCGCTGGAATATGAGCGCGAGCTGGAAATGTGCATCGACACGATGAAGAAGATGCACCGGCGCGGCATCCGCATCTGTATCGGCGGCGACTACGGCTTTGCCTGGACGCCCCAGGGCACCAACGCCAAGGACATCCAGACCTTCGTCGAGATGCTCGGCTTCTCGCCGATGGAGGCCATCCTGGCGGCGACGAAATATGGCGGGCAGATCATGAACATGGGCGACGAGCTCGGCCTGATCAAGGAGGGTTACCTCGCCGACCTGCTGCTGGTCGACGGCGACCCGATCTCCGACGTGCGCATCCTGCAGGACAAGAACCGCATCCTCGCCATCATGAAGGACGGCAAGTTCCACAAGGCGCCGCGCATGAACGAGCAGCGCCGCCGGCTGACCGCATGAGCATTCTGGACCGGCCATCTTCGTCCGGCATTTCGGGCGGCGGCGTGACGGGCCGGCAGGCATGGGGCCTTTTCTGGCTTCTTGTCGCCGCGCTCGTTGCATGGCTGGTCTTTGCCGTCTGGCCGGATTGGCTGAACGCCATCCTGATCTCCAAGAAGGCCTTCGTCAGCGCGATCCTCAACGGCATCACCCTGGCGGGGCTCTATTTCCTGGTCGCCAGCGGCTTCACGCTGATCTTCGGGCTGATGCGCAACGTCAATCTCGCGCATGGTTCGCTCTATCTGCTCGGCGCCTATATCGGCTACGAGGTCACCAGCCGCACCGGCTACTGGCTGCTCGGCGTCGCCGCCGGTTTCGCCGTGCTTGCCCTTGTCGGCGTCGTCATGCAGGTCTTCGTCTTCCGTCGCCTGGAGGGCGACGACCTTCGCCAGACGCTGGTCAGCATCGGCATCTCGATCGTCGCCGCCGACCTGATGCTGGCGGTGTGGGCCGGTGGCACCTACCAGATCACGACGCCAGAATGGCTCGACGGCGCGCTGACCTTGCCGGTCATCACGGCGGTGCGCTCGAACGGCGCGTCGGTGTTCCTCACCTATCCTCTCTACCGTGTCGTCGTGCTGGCGGCGGCGATCGTCATCGGCGTTGGCCTCTGGTTGATGCTGAACAAGACACGCGTTGGCATGATGATCCGTGCTGGCGTCGACGACCGCGCCATGCTGTCGGCCTCGGGCGTCAACGTGCATGCCGTATTTGCCATCGTCTTTGCGGTGGGCGCCGGGCTCGCGGGTTTCGCTGGGGTCGTCGGTGGTTCGGCGCTTTCGGTCGCGCCGGGCGAGGACGTCCGCTATCTGCTCGCATCTCTGGTCGTGGTCATCGTCGGCGGCATGGGCTCCATCACCGGCGCGGCCATCGGCGCGTTGCTGATCGGTCTCGCCGAGCAGATCGGTCTCGTCTATTTTCCGACCTACGGCATCGTGCTCACCTTCGTCATCATGGTGGTGACGCTCGCGGTCAGACCTCAAGGCATCATGGGGAAGGCCCGATGAGCCTGACGATTCCGACCGATGGCGCAGCGACTGAAAAGAACTGGCTGGAGAAGGTCGGCGCCGGCCATATCGTCCTCGCCGTCGTGCTGGTGCTCTATCCGCTGGTGGCGTCGGATTTCTTCCTGACCCAGATCGGCGGCTATTCGCTGATCTTCGGCATGCTGGGTCTGTCGCTGATGCTGCTGGCTGGCTATGGCGGCATGGTCAGCCTGGCGCAGATCACGGTCGGTGGCATTGCCGCCTATGCCATCGCCATCCTCGGCAACAACAACTCCAATGTGCTGGGTTTCGGCTGGCCCTGGTGGCTGGCCGTACCTTTCGCGATCCTGGCGGCGGCCTTGGCGTCGGCGTTGATCGGCTGGATCTCGGTGCGCACCGAGGGCATCTACACCATCATGATCACGCTGGCGATCGCTACCGCGACNTACTATTTCGCCCAGCAGAACTACGCCATCTTCAACGGCCATTCCGGCTATGCCGGCATCCGCGCGCCGGCCTTCTGGGGCGTGTCCTGGCGTGATCCGAAGCCTTTCTATTATCTCTGTCTCGGGCTGGCGGTGCTGTCCTACGCGGCGGTGCTCTACGGCTCTCGCTCGACCTTCGGCATGACCCTGCAGGCGATCCGCGACAACCCGCGCCGCATGCGTGCGCTAGGATACCACGTCACCGCGCACAAGGTCTTCGCCTGGTTGCTGGCGGGTCTCATCGCCGGCCTGGCAGGCGTGCTGCTGGTCTGGTTCAACGGCCGTGTCTCGCCCGGCACCATCGGTGTCGATGCCGCCATCGACGTGCTGATCATCGCTGTCATCGGCGGCCTGCGTCATCCGATCGGGCCGTTTCTCGGCGCGCTCGTCGTCGTCCTGATGCAGACCTTCGCCATCGACATCGTCGGCGCCGANCGCTTCAACACGCTGATCGGCCTGGTGTTCCTGGTGATCGTCTTTGTCTCACCGGATGGNATTCTNGGGTTGTGGGGGAGGATCAANCCACANCTTGCCCAGGAGTCCTTGCGTTCCGGCCCATAGGCGCCGGGATGGAATGAACCACTGCAANCGAAATCAACGGGAGGAAAACCATGAGGATGCATAGACGTACATTGCTGGCCCTGGCGGTGTTCACCGGGCTGACCGCGCCATCGATGGCGCTGGCCGCCGACGACACCATCAAGATCGGCCTGCTCGCCACTTTCGAGGGACCTTTCACCGTTCTCGGCGAGGACGGCGAGCGCGGCGCCATGACCGCGGTCAACGAAATGAATGGCACCGTCGCCGGCAAGAAGGTCGAGATCGTCAAGGGTTCGTCCGACGCCTCGCCCGACAGCGCCGTGCGCGCCGCGCGCAAGCTCGTCGAGCAGGACGGCGTCAAGGTGCTGGTCGGCCCGCTTTCGGGCGACGAGGGCATCGCAGTCAAGGACTATGCCAAGACGCAGCCGAACGTGACCTTCATCAACGGCACGTCGGCGGCACAGGACACGACGCTGCGCAACCCTGCCGAGAACTTCTTCCGCTTCTCGACCGATGGCGCCCAGTGGATGGCCGGCCTCGGCACCTATGCCTTCAACGACAAGGGCTACAAGAAGGTCGCCACCGTCGCCGAGGATTACTCCTTCCCCTACACGCAGGTCTTCGGCTTCATGGCCGAGTTCTGCAAGGCCGGCGGACATGTTCCGTCGAAGTCCTGGGTGCCGATCGGCAACAAGGATTTCTCCTCGGTCATCGCGGCCATTCCTGAAGGCGTCGATGCGATCTACGTCGCGCTCGGCGGTGCCGACGCCGTGAACTTCCTCACCCAGTACCAGCAAAGCGGTGGCACCGCGCCGCTGATCGGCGGCTCGATCACCGTCGACCAGACCGTGCTGACCTCGAAGGGCAAGCTGCGCGATGTGCTGAAGGGCACACCGTCGGCCGGCCCGACCGCCGATACCAACGACGCGCCGGCCTGGAAGGCCTTCGTCGATGCCTACAAGAAGCAGCCGGGCGCCTTCCCGTCACCGTCGCTGTTCGCGCACGGCTACTATGTCGACATGAAGGCGACGCTGCTTGCACTCGACAAGGTTGGCGGCGATGTCTCCGACGGCGGCGCCAAGCTGCGTGACGCGCTGTCGAAGCTTTCCTTCGATACGCCGACCGGCAAGGTTTCGCTGGACAAGAACCGCAACGCGATCGCCGACATCTACCTGACGGAGGTCACCGAGGGCAGCGACGGCAATCTTCTGAACAAGCTGGTCAAGGTCGTGCCGCAGGTCAACCAGACGCTCGGCATTCCGGAAGACGAGTTCATGAAGCTCGGCGCCGTCAGCCGCGACAACCCGAGCTGCCCGTAAGGCTGGGAGCGGAGCGCTTGGCACTGACCGAGAACATAGCGGCTCAACGCCTTCAGGGCTCCGGCGCCTTCGCGCTGGAGCTCGACGGCGTCGCGCGGCATTTCGGTGCGCTGGTGGCGCTCTCCGACATCAACATGAGGATCGCGGCTGGCGAACGGCGCGCGGTCCTCGGTTCCAACGGCGCCGGCAAGACGACACTGTTCAATGCCGTGACCGGCGATTTCCTGCCGACGGCGGGCCGCATCCGCTTCTTCGGCGAGGACATCACCGACCTGCCGCCGCACGAGCGCATCCGGCGCGGCCTGCGGCGCACCTATCAGATATCGCAGCTCTTCAAGGGGCTGTCGGTCCTGGATTCCATTTTCCTGGCCTGTCGCGGTGTCTCGCGCCGGCGCTTCTCCCTGCTGCGGCCAAAGGCTTCGGACGTCAACATGGTGCAGGCGCTGTCGATCCTGCACGCCGTGCATCTGGAAAGCGACCGCGATGCGCTGGTGGCGACGCTCAGCCACGGCCGCCAGCGGCAGCTCGAAATNGCGCTGGCGTTGGCCGGCGCGCCACGTTTCATCCTATTCGACGAACCCGCCGCCGGTCTTTCGCCGACCGAGAGGCGCGACCTCGTGGCCATCCTCAACGGACTGCCGAAGCATATCGGCTACGTCATCATCGAGCACGATCTCGACGTGGCGCTGCGCGTGTCGGAACGTGTTTCGATGATGCACAACGGGCGCCTGTTCAAGGAGGGCACGCCGCANGAGATNGAGGCCGACCCGGAAGTGCAGGAGATCTATCTCGGAGGCAAGCATGGCTGATCGCCCGACGCCTGCCGGCAAGGCCGCGCTGCGGATCGACGACNTGCAGGTCTATTATGGCGAGAGCCATGCCCTGCAGGGCGTGTCGCTGACGCTCGAAAGCGGTGTGCTTTCCGTCGTCGGCCGCAACGGCATGGGCAAGACGACGCTGTGCAACACGATCACCGGGTTGAAGCGCGCGCAGTCNGGCTCGATCCGCGTCAATGGCCGCGAGATCTCTTCGCTGGAGCCGCACGAGATCCATCGCCTCGGCGTCGGCTATGTGCCGCAGGGGCGCCGCGTCTGGCCGAGCCTGACGGTCGACGAGCATCTGCGCCTCGCGGCGGGCCGGAGGCGCGACGCGAGTTGGACCGTCGAGCGCGTCTACCAGACGTTCCCGCGGCTCGCCGAGCGTCGCAACAATGGTGGCTCGCAGCTTTCGGGCGGTGAGCAGCAGATGCTGGCCATCTCCCGTGCCCTGCTCAGCGATCCGAAGCTGCTGGTCATGGACGAGCCGACGGAAGGGCTGGCCCCGGTCATCGTTGAGCAGGTCGAGCGGATGCTGGTGACGCTGGCCGCCGAGGGCGAGATGGCGATCCTCGTCATCGAGCAGAATATCGGCGTCGCCACCACCGTTTCCGATCGCGTCGCGATCATGGTCAACGGCCGCATCCATCGCGTCATGGAGGCTAAGGCGCTTGCCGCCGACCGCGACCTGCAGCAGCGCCTGCTCGGCGTCGGCCGCCACGCGGAAGAGGCCCCGGTCACGCCCGCCGAGGCGGCCGAGGCGCAGGAGCAACTGGCGCGGGTCTATCGCATCGACCGTACGGGCGATGGCAACGGGGAAGGCGCCGCCTCCGACGGCGTCTATCGTCCGGTCACCGAATTGCCGAACCGCTGGAACCTGCCGGTCACGCAGATGCGTCAGGCCGCTCTGGAGAAAAGCGTGCCCCAGGATGACGCGCGCAAGGTCTTCGCGATCCCGTTCTCCGAGCGCATCGGCCGCACCGTTCTGGTCGTCGGCACGTTCGACACCAAGGGCAAGGAGCTGCGTTATCTCGCGGACCGGCTGAAGTCGCTCGATTTGCCGGTGCGCACCGTCGACCTGTCGACATCCGGCAAGCCTGCGAGCGCCGACGTGCCGGCCATGCAGGTGGCGGGCATGCACGTCAGGGGAACGTCAGCTGTCTTCACCAACGATCGCGGTGGTTCCGTCAGCGCCATGGCCGAGGCCTTCGCGCGCTGGATCGAGCGCGAGCCGCGCATCGGCGGGGTCATCTCCGCCGGCGGCTCCGGCGGCACGACACTGGCGACCGCGGGCATGCGGGTGCTGCCTGTCGGCATCCCCAAGCTGATGGTGTCGACCGTCGCCGCCAGCGATGTCGGCAAATATGTCGGCGGCGCCGACATCATGATGCTCCATTCCGTGGCCGACGTGCAGGGCCTGAACTCCATCACCGAGCAGGTGCTCGGCAATGCCGCGCATGCGATGGCTGGCATGGTGGCGCAACTGCCCAGCGCCGAGGCCTGGGAGGCGCGGCGCAAGCTGGCGCGCCCGGCGGTCGGCATCACAATGTTCGGCGTCACCACGCCGGCCGTGCAGGCGCTGACCAGGCGGCTCGAGGCCGACTATGATTGCCTGGTCTTCCACGCCACCGGCATTGGCGGGCGCGCCATGGAGGCGCTCGGCGACTCCCGCCTGCTGTCGGCCTTCCTCGATCTGACCACGACGGAAGTGGCCGACATGATCGTCGGCGGCGTCTTTCCCG
>JGI26527J51213_1001887_pt1 | contig 13511 bp, 10 predicted proteins | sample ThiBiot_300_biof_FD_51213 | JGI IMG/M metagenome (IMG submission 51213) | reverse complement strand
GAGCGCCTCCTGGTCGGCGGGCGCGGCGTCGGCATCGGTGACCGGCCCCGCACGCGTGACGATCCCGCCGATCAGCCCGCCCATAGCAGTCGCTTTCTCTACCTCTCTTACCGGAGCCGCATCCAGCAGCGCCCGGGCGCGCCCGAGGTCGTCTTGGAGCCTGCGCGCGAATGCCTGGTGGGTGATGCGGTAGAGCGCGCCAGCCAGCTCGGTGTGGCCGAGTGGCTTGATCAGGTTGGCGATGTGCAGGCGCAGAAGCCCGATGAAGAGTGCATCCTTCTCCTGGGGATCAATGGGCTCGCCTTCATCGATCGGATCGCGAACCGAGAGGTGGGCCTCGGTTGGGCCCGCCGCAGCCATGCCCCAGCGCGTTGCGATCGCAATGCGTTTCACCGTGACCTTGCGGCCTTGTGCGGTGATGTTGATCCGTCCGGCTTGCGTCCAGGCGCGGTCCAGCGCTTTTGCCGGGCCTCCGACATCATGGCAGCCTTTCGCTTCGGCCACCGTCAGAGAGGACAGGTCGGCGGCGCAGGCGATCCAATCGGGCAGATCGCCACGCGACAGGCGCGTGACCTTGACCCGCCGGCGACGATCGAGATCGATCGTTCGGCTGCCGAGATGGGCGAAGATCGAGAGATTGAAATAGCGCTCAAGATAGGCGCGAGCGACGAAGCGTCCGAACAGGCCTGACAGGGCGACTTTGACTTCACGCGCCTGTCCAAGCGGCTCCTTGAAGATGAACGGCGTTCCCGCGCCGGTCGGTGCAAGCAATGCGTCCAGGATCGACCACGCACCGTAGGCCGCGCCCGGCGTCTGCAGCACTTCCCGAATGCCGGCATCCTCGATGTCTGAGACATCCAGGTCGACGGTGGTGCCGGTGATAGGGCTCGCTGTCGCTGGCTCGAAGCTGTGAAGAAATGTCCTCGTCATAGCGCCAGCGCCCGTTTGAGATCGTCATGCTCGAAGGCGCTGGCCATGCGGTTGATCTCGGCCGGGCGTGCGCCGACCGCCTTGGCTGTATCGCGCCAGGTCGCGGTCACGGTCCCGACTTCTCTGATAATCGCGCGGGCTTGCGGCAGCGTGAGCGCAAAAAACTCCGACGCCGCCTCCAGCAAATCGAGCGAACAGGTGCCCTCGTCGAGATCGATGTTCGTCGTCAGCACCCGCGCCTTGAGATCGGTCGGAACGGGATTGATGTCGTATGCCGGCGAGAGAGACCAGCCCGCTTTTCCCAGCCACAGGAAACCGTGATTGCGGAGGTGGTCGTCGACATTGGAAATCAGCACATTGAAGACGACACGCCGATAGAGGGCATGGGCGTCCGTCTTCCCCTGAGCGCCGTGTTGAGCAAGGGCATCGACGATCTCCGGATAGCTGCCGCGCTCGCCGTCTTTGGCGCCCATCATCGCCATCGCCGACAGGAACGGGATGCGGATCGCCCCGTCGCGATCGAAGCGTCGCGACAACATGACCGCCTTGCCGGCGACGTCGATCAGCTCGTGCTGAGGCGTGGCGATACCTGCCTGGCCGGCCAGCCTCAGCGCGATCTCTTCCCAGGTCTCCATGCTGTAGTCGTCGGTCTCCTTCGGGAATTTCGCGATGGAGAGGTGACCATGTTGGTCGATGACCGACGCCTTCGGGCGGGCACCCCCAAGGGAGGAGCCTGGGGCAAAGATGAGCTGCAGGTCTTCATCCGTTTCCTCGTCCCGGAGAATCCGTTCGGTGATCTGGAGCAATCGGCCAAGCTCGATCAGGGCAGGAACGCCCGCACGGATCGGCGCTTGAAAAATCTCTTCGCCGACCCAGCGGAATCGGAGCGCGCCAAGCCGGGTCTCGTCGGCGACGCCAAGGAGGTAGTCGCTTTCTACAAGCGTGCGAACCGCGCGGCCTTCCCGATCGGCGAGACGGCGTTCGGCGCGCTGCATGAGGCGCCGGCCCCAGGTATCCGGCGCTGAGTCACCGATGGAGCCGAAAGTCGCAAGACCGGCAGGAGGGGCGAAGGCGCCACGGGTCAGAGCAAGGGCTGGCTCCAGGGAGAAGCGGTCCGGGTCGTCAAGCCATGCGCCGTCATACTCGAAGAGGATGGTCTCGGTGCCCCGGACGCGATTGCTCCTCGCCAGTCCGACCGGGCGTGTGCGGCCGTCCAAATCGACATGGACCTCGAAGTCAGTCATCGCGGGACGATCCGGTTGGCCGCTTGAGGTGGACATGCTTAGGCAGATCGGCGCTGGCAAGCGCTTGGCCGACGCTGTCGTTGCTGATGTCGGCGACCTGGCTCAGGCCGTCGAGCAGGCCAAGCGCCTGCAGGACGCCGGCATATATGCCGACGCTGACGTTGGTGTCCCCAGCTTCGACCCTTTGCAATGTCGAGCGAGACGTGAAGGCGCGCTCGGCTACGACCGCCATCGGCAGCCGTCGGCGTCGACGGGCATCATGGATGTCCGCTCCAAGCTTGCGCAGTGCGCGCCGCACCGCAGCAGGAGGGTTGTGTGGAGTGGGCATTTTGGCACCTTCGCACTACAGATTGGCCAGATATGTAGCACGAAGATTACAATTTTCCTAGACCCCCCTTGGGGGATCACCTCAGTAAAGAGCGAAGGTTCGATCTTACCGTTGTCGTGACGGTATCGACCGGGACCCTCCGGACGTCGGCGATCGCGGCGACCGTGGTTTTTACGTCAGCGGGCTCGCTGGGACGACCGTCAACCTGAGTGAAGGGGCCGTCTGTCTCCGTCAGTATCCGATCGATGGGCAAGTCGGAGACGAGGGAGCGGCCGCGATCCGAGCGGGTCATCTCGGCATTGACGGAGAAATAGCAGCCGAGCGTCGCCGCACGTCGAGCCTCGCTCTTGCTTCCGGTGAACCAGTGAAGCACGACGGTGCCGCGATCCTGCGGGAGATATTGTTCGATCATCGCGAGCACCGCTGGAACGCTTCTGACACTGTGGACCGTGAGAATCTTGCCACCGGCTTCTGCGCATCGCTCAAGGACGCTGCGGAACACATGCTTTTGGGTATCTAGCGATTTGTAGAAGCGCGGGCCGGCATCAAGACCGACTTCACCGACGTAGCGTGTCTCAGGCAGGTGACGCTCCCATAGCGGCAGTTCGCCGGCGCGCTCCGCGACAAGCTGCGGATGCAGCCCGAGCGCAGCGCGCACGAAGCGGGTATGACGCGTGAGTTCATGATTGCGCGCCCAGGCCTTTGGTGTCGTCGTGACGGTCAGCGTGTAGATCCGAGCGGCTTCTGCCCTTGCGATCGCGGCCTCATGGTCGGGATAGAGGTCGAGATGGCAGTGGAAATCGACACCGACGGCTTGAGCATTCTCGGTCATCCCGGCCGCGTCCTCACACCTGCCAGGAGTGCTCCAACCTCTTCAAGGCCGCGCCGGTACACGCCAGCGAGGGCGGTTTGCCGAGCCGGCGATTCATCGAAGAGCGGCCCCGGCTTGTGGATGAGAATCGGCGCCAGCGCCGGCCGGGCGCGAAGCCGCTCGATCGCAAGCTGGAAAGAGCGAATCTGGACGCCTTCTGATTGACGTGTGTCGAGCGCGCGGGCGGTGAGGTCATCGACCGTGTAGACGGTGGGATCTGGATCGGGGTGTAGGCCGGCAACGAGTGCTGCCCGTCTGATGAGACAAGGCAGGCAATAGCCGCAATGCTGTGTGCCGAGACCCTGCCAGCGCCCCTTGGTTGGGGACGCGCAGGATAGCGATGAGGGTACGAGGCGGCGCAACAATGCGCCGTTGGCGCAGGCCGCGACCATCTCGCCCTTGGTCCTATCCCAATAGGGATTTTCGATCCTGCCGTTCAGGCCCAGCCCATGGAGGGCGTCATTCCAACGGGCGATGTAAAAAGGATGGGTCGTGCGCGTGCTCAGTGCGCCGAGGCGCAATGGATCGAGCGGCACGTTGACGGCGATGAGGCCGTTCTCGGGCACTTTCAAGGTGAACGCCCCCTCAAGTCCGCTTCCAGCGAAGACGCCGAGGGCGAAGAACAGGAACGACCTGCCGCGGGTCGTGTTCTCTCCGCCTGAACCGCGGACGAAACCGTCCGGGTATGCCATCCAGAGGCGCAAGCGATCAAAGGCGCGGCCTCGATAGTGGGTCTTCAAAGTGTCGAAGATGGTGGACTGCGCATCGCTGGTCGCACCTTCGCCAGCGTGACTGATGAGAAGCGGTGTACGGCCATTCTCGAGGGCATCGATTGCGCCGATGAGACTGTCGAGGCCGCCCGAGAATAGCGCGAGGTCGTCGAAGGGAGGACCGATGAGCCGAGCAGGACGTGCGGGAGCGACCCTGACGAAACGGCGCGGTCGGGCGCGAAACGCGATCGACCAGCGGTCGCCGGTGAGAAAGTTCAGCATCCGGACGAAGGTCGGGGCGACGGCTGTCCATCGATCAGGATCGGAAACCGGGACGATCAGCCGGATTTCGCGGGTCCAGCCATCCTGCGATTCACTCGCCCGCGAAATGCGCGTGTCAGCAGCGTGGACGTGGGCGGCCAGGACCAGGATATCCACGCCGATCTCTGAAGGATGAACGCCAAGCCGCGACAGATCGCCGATTGCGCGGCCGATCCCGTGATCGAGTGTTCGCTCGCCGACAACCAGGTCGAGGCGGGTTTCGACCTCCCCATCGCCAAGTGGAAAGCGGCTGCGGTCGCCTGGGCCGTATCGGCCTATGATAACGTGTCTCCTCATGCGCCTTCCGCCTCCGCATCGCCCATGATCTGCAAGATCCCGAACGCTTGCTCGTAGATGCGCCCGACGAACTGGAGCACGCGATCGGGCGTCAGCGCGGCAGCCGCGGCGCGGGCGACCGTGAGCGCATCAGCCACCCCGCGCCGAATGAAGTCGTTCAATTGCGCCTGCACGCGCGCGGCTTCGCGGCTATCCGACGGCAGGGTGATCGTCTTCGCGCCGATGTCGTTGCAGAGTCGTGCTTCGATCGCGTTGGTCGCATACAGCTCGAACACAGTCTGCATCTGATCGGCGGTGAGGCCATCGAGGTCGGTAATGCCTGCACCGGCGAGGTCTGTGATCGTTTCGATGAACGCTTCGCGTGCGATGCCTTCGTCGATCGAACCGCCGTCAGGACACACATAGTCCGCCAAACCGAGAAAGATTTCTTCGATAGGGCGGCCTGCGAGAGCGCCGAGGTTGAGCGCGCGAAGCGCTTCGGTCGCGCCGCGCGCAACGGCGTCTGACAAGAAGCCAAGCAGGCGGCTGCCTGCGCCGCGCGCCGATCCCATCCTTGCGGCTGCTGTGCGCGCGCCGCCTGACGATGAGCCCACATAGTGCGATACTGCTCGGCCGAGGCTCTTGCGGTCGCTGCCGCCCGAACCAGCGAAACGCGAGAAGTTGTTGCGTGCCGCTGAGAAGCGCGCGGGATCGGCTACCGGCGGTATGGGCGGGCGAGCCGGCGGTGCCGGGGGAGCGGCTGGTGGGGCACCGTCTGCTGGCGCATCCGCGGGCGGACCGTCTGGTGGTCCACCATCGGGAGGAGCTCCGTCTGGAGCGGCAGGCGGTGCGCCGTCATCGCCTAGCCAGCTTGGAACGAGGGGCGTCCCGCCGCCCTGGCCGCCGAATGCACTGGAGGTGCCCATCAGCGGACTCCCTGGCGGGTGCGAAGAACACCCATGGCCGCCGCCTTGAGCATCGCGCCACCTTCTTTGCCCCAGGTCTGAAGAAGGCGGTCGAAGCGTTGGGTCGCATCGCCGTCCTTGAGAACACCTTCCCAGCCGCCGCAGACCCATGGACCGAGACGATCTCGCGGGAGCGCTTCGAGGAAATCGACGAGATTGGCCTGCAGGGTCGGATGAGCCTTAACGAGAACCGCCAAACCCGCCGCGCCAGGCGGCTCAGTGTCAAAGCTGTCCCCACCGACGATGCGGCCGCGCACGGCTTCGAAGATCTGCGCAGCTTCAGGCGTGGCCAGGCGCTTGAGATCGGCTTCGAGGCCCTGCACCGCGAATTTCCCGCCGAAGAGCTGTTCGACCACGGCGGCGAGGTGGCCGAGCACTGAGGCGGCGCCGAAATAATCTTTCCTGTCCTTGGCGACGAAGAGGTAGGGGCGAAGATCCTCGCCACCGATCGCGGTTGGCACCGCCGCCCAGGCTTTGATCGCAGGCGACGATAGCCACTCGCTCAAAAGCGCGCTCTCAGTCGACTTCACGGCGTCGTCGCCTTTGGCTGCGGCCTTCTCCGGCTTGGCCGCAGTTTTCGCGTCATCCTTGGCGGTCGCCGCCGCTTCGAGTGCTGACAGGTCCGGGCATTTGCCATTTGCTGCTGCCGCGGCTGCCGCGGCGATCTGATCGAAGAGGCGGGGCAGGAACCGCTCGGCGAGCATGAGTTTTGCGAGCACAGGCAGCTTGACGTCATCCCCGAACCCTCTCGCTTCGGCGGTGCGCTGCCGCAAGACGAGCGTGTTGAGGAATCGCTTGATCTGACGCGGATTGCCCTTGGTTCCGCTGGCGAGGATCGGTCCGATCTGATCGCTGAGCGCCAACGCATTGTTGGCGCGCGAAGCCTTGCCCCCGAGAGCGGTTCTGACGGTGGCAGCATCGAGCGCACCCGAGGTCCACGGGCGCTTAAGCCGTTCACGAGCGACCTTGATCAAGGCGTTGAACGCCTCGTCGTTGTCGCCGAGTTCGGCGCCGACAAGGAGGAGCGTCACATAGATGCGCGTTTCCGTGTCCCCCAGCGCAGGGATGCGGAAGGGCACCTGGATGAGCTTCTCGAGGTAGTTCCGGGCATATGTCTGCGGACCGGTGGTGTCCGGCAGATCGGGAAAGTGTTTGCGCACCGCATATTCGATCATCGCCTCGTCGGCGGCGACGACGAAGGCGGTGCGGGACGTGAAGACGAAGAGGCGGACGGCCTCCAAGGTCTCGATCGCGGTATCGGGCAAGCAGCGATCGAGGTCATCGATCAGGACAACGAGTTGCTCGACACCCGCCTTGTCGAGGAGATCGTCGAAGGCCTTCCGGAATGCGTTGATCTCCTCAGGAACGTTGGTCGAGTCGCCTTCGCCCTTCGGCTTCAACAGGCCTTTCACGCCTTCGACTGCGGCTTCGAGATTCTCCTTGGTGGCGAGCTTTGCCGGATCGGCGAGGAAGCCTTCCAAGGTGCCGACGATCGTCTGAATCTGATCGGGCGTCGGGATGCCGGTAAAGGCGGTGAAGGCGAGCCCACCAGCCTTCTTCGCCACCTTGAGCCAGTCGATCCGGCGAAAGACATCCTTGACCGTTTCGCCCGCCGCGGTGAGAGCGGGCCGCTTTTCGATGAGCCCGGTGACGATGCCCTCGATAAGCGCAATTTTAGCGTCTTCGAATCCCTGAAAACGCCAACCATTGAACTTGAGGCACAGGACCTTCGCTTCCCCCTCGAAGCCGGCCTCGATCATCTCCAACACACTAGACTTGCCGGCGCCCCAATCACCATGGACACCAACAGTCACCGGTTGATCGGGCCGGTCGCGCAAGAGTTTGATGATGGTCGCTGCGATCGCCTCGTTGTTGAGAAGGTCGACCTTAGTCTCGTTGTCCGTCAGGATCACTGCTTGCCCCCACAGCTTCAGCAGCCGGAGGAGCCCATCCTGGCGGCTGCGCTCCGCAACGGCAGTTCCTCTGCCTTCTTCGTGCTACGGATTTAGGGATTGTGTAGCATGAAGCTTACAATCTTGCTAGATTGAGAGTCGTCACATGAATCCTGTGACGATCCCGAGACACATCATTCGTCGGATCTCCGCGCAATGAGTTGTCGGCAGCCTGCGGCAGGACGCATTGGGGCGCGCTTTCGGCCCCGGATTGAACCCGAGGTGGGGATGGAGGAGCGTGAGGGCTGGTAGGTTATGATGTCGTTTCGTGAAGCTCAGGCGGTCGAAGACCTGGCGGATCTTCTCTACGATTTCCTCCCCGGAAGCGGAAACAACAGGACCGCGTTTCCGCTTGCCGCTGCGCAGGCCGGTGTTGGCGATCTATGGGTCCCAGGCAGCAAGCGACCCGCGATCGTGCAGCTCTTGACCGCGACGCTCGAACAGCGCCGGTCGTGTTTCACCAAGTTAATCGTGGCGATCGTTCGACAGGCGATGACCTACCGGCGCGGAAAGGGAAATCCCCTAAGCCGCGAAGAGATTGATCGGCTGAACATCCTTCTTCCCGGTGTCCAATTCAAAATCCCCGAGTTGCTTGATCCAAGTTTTCTCGGCAGCTTCGGCTCGGTAAAGGCGGGGGAGCCTGCGCGGCAGGCGTCTTCGACGTTGAGTGAGTCGAAGGCCCAGGAACTTGCGACGCTGCTCGTTGAGATCACCAAGCTCGACCCCCAGGCGCGAGGTCTGCGATTCGAAGGCTTTCTCAACGAGCTGTTCGCCGGCTTTGGGCTCGCGCCGCGTGGCTCGTTCCGTCTCGTCGGCGAGCAGATCGACGGCAGTTTCAAGCTGCATGGTCAGACCTATCTGGTGGAAGCGAAATGGCACGGGCCTCAGATCGGCTTTGCCGATCTGATGACGTTTTCCGGTAAGGTCGGCGGAAAAGCGTCGTGGTCGCGCGGACTGTTCGTTAGCAATTCCGGTTTCACGGCCGAGGGGCTCGAAGCGTTCTCGCGTGGGCGGCAAACCAATCTGATATGCGCGGACGGGCTCGACCTCTATGAGGTGCTCTCGCGCAAGGTCTCATTGATCGGGGTTTTAGAAGCGAAGGAACGTCGTGCTGCCGAAACAAACCGAGCGTTCGTCGCTGTGCGAGATCTGAATCTCTGAGAGAGTTGAAGAGGTTTGGGCGGTGATGACGGTATAGCTAGCGAGGTGTAGGTGATTACACATCGTACCGCAGCGTACAGATGGCGGGGCGGGCTTGATCGATGTCGGGTGAGCTTCCTCGACCGTGTTCGGCGATAGATGGTGGAAGGTGCGTTTCGCGAAAGCAGCCGAAAAATCCAATGTTTTCAGAAGCGCGAGTTTTTGACGGATTGGCTGACGGTATAGCAAGCCGAGAAAATTTTTTTGACGGGCAATTTCAATGCGTTATGAGAGCAGGAAATAATCGAGTGGGAGTGAGGGGAAAGGCCGGGGAATTCGGCCTTTCGGCTCTGCGATAGATTTGCCGCTGCTTCATGGGTTGAAAAGGCATTGTGCGACCTTACGCTCAATCACGACAGCCTGCTCGTAGACCCAACCTTCCGTTTATCGAGGCCGGCTGATCTGAGTTCCGGAAGCGAGCCACCGTATTCATCTGTGCTTGAGGTGCGCGAACACGGCCGCCAGACCCCTTGTGCCGAGATCGGCCTCGGCATCCGTCAAGCCCGAGAAGCCGAGCAAGAGGCCGTGATGGGGCATGGGCGCCACATGCATTGGCGAAATTGGCAGAACCGCAACGCCATGCCGGCGCGCTGCCTGCGCCAACACGATATCGTTGTGTTCCGCGCGGGGCCGAGCCAGAAGATGGACGCCCTGGTGTGGGGAATTCACCTGCAGATGATCGGACAAGCGCGCGCGCAACAATGACACCAGCACGTCGCGCGACGCGCGATAGGCCTCGCGCAGCCGTCGCAGATGGCTCGAGAAATGTCCCTCGGCCAGAAAGTCGGCCACCACCAATTGCTGGAATGGCGCGGGGAAACGATCAAGTAGCGTTCGCATCACTCGAAACGCGGGCACCAGATCCGCCGGCACCACCAGATAGCCGAGGCGCAGGCCCGGCAACAGAGCCTTGCTGAAGGTGCCGGCATAGATGACGCAATGATGCTCATCGACGCCTTGCAAGGCCGCCAGCGGCCGGTCGTCATAACGGAACTCACTGTCGTAATCGTCTTCGATGACCCAAGCCCCTGTGGCGTCAGCCCAATCGAGGAGCGCCAGACGCCTCGCCATCGAGAGAACCGCCCCGGTGGGATATTGATGGGAAGGCGTTACATAGACGGCTCGCGGCTTGACGGCGAGCGCCGCCAGCGCGGCGACGTCGAGGCCATCGCCATCGACCGGCACGGGCGCCAGCCCCGCGCCATGGACCGTCAAGGCAAGCCTGGCCGGCGGATAGCATGGGTCCTCGACCGCCACGAAATCACCCGGGTCGATCAGCGTGCGGATCGCCAGATCGATCGCTTGCTGCGACCCCGCCGTGATGAAGATGCGGTCGGGTGTGCAGCGCACGCCACGCGCTGCCAGGAGATAGGCGGCCACCGCTTCGCGCAGCACCGCCTCGCCCTGGGGATCGCGGTAGTGGTCCGACAGGGCGCCGAGATGGCGATGGGCGATGCGGGTCAAGACAGCGCGCGTCTTTGCATCCGGCGGCGTCCGGCCGGTGACAAAGGGTATCTGCGAGGGAGGCTCGGAAAATTGGGGCGCGGGGTTGGTCGCGGCGCGAGCGGCGCGGGAGAGCAAGCGGCCAGGCTCAGGCCGGTTCCATCCCACCCCGCCCGAGCGCCGGGCGCGCTCCGGCACATCGGTTGAGACATAGGTGCCGGAGCCGGCGCGGCCGACCGCATAGCCTTCGCTCATCAGCGTTTCGTAGGCCTCGGTGACAAGGCCACGAGACATGCCCCATAGGCGCGCCGCCGCCCGGGTGGATGGAAGCCGCGCCCCCGGCGGCATGCGGCCGGCAACAATCCCCTGGCGCAAAGCGAGATAAAGCTGGCGGACAAGTGGCACGCTCGATGCGCGGTCGACCTCGATATCGACCAGATGCGCGGTGCCTTCGCGCCGGCGAGAATCTTCGGCTGTCACCTCCGCCTCCGCAAGAGTGGCCCCCGGACGTCAATCCAAGTGGACCTGTCATTTTGACGATTCCGACAGAATACTTGGGCCAATTATAGCTGGAGTCAAACATCATGCGCGCATCACACGCCTATTGCCTGTTCGTCGCGAGCTTTCTGACGGCGGCCGGTTACGGCGCGACCTTCCTTCTGACAGAGCATTTCCGTACCCTCGGCGGCAGCGAGATCGAGACCGGCATCACGCTTGGCGGCGCCATGCTTGGCACGTTGATTGGCGTCCCGCTGGTCGGTTGGTTCGCCGGCCGCTTCGGCGCGGCCCGGATGGCTGCACTCGGGGCGCTGTCGGTCTGCGCCGGCTATCTTGCTCTCGCGTCGCTGCACACCCTTTCTCCCGTGATTGGCGGGGCCGGCTTCCTCATCGGCCTTGGCTGGGGGGTCTTCTATCTTGCCGCGCCGATGGCACTTTCGGAGCGCGTCACCGATCACGAGCGCGGCTTCTGGTTCACGCGCTTCGGCGCCTTTCTTATGGCCGGCATCGGTGCCAGCCCGATCGCGGCGGGGGCGCTCACGGGAAGCCTCGGTCTCTCCACGGCGATAGCCTTCTGCGTCGTCGCCGCGGCCTGCGTTCTCGCGGCGCTGCTCTTATGGATGTTCGAAAACCTGTCGTCGAGGCCAGCAGCCACGACGTCGCAGCAGTCCAGCAACGGCTGGGTGCGTAAGCTGCCGAGCATCGCTCGGACGAAAGCCATCTACCCCATACTGATGGTGGGTCTGGGCGCCTGCGTGTTCAGCGGTCTCCTGACGTTCCAGACGTCGCTGGTGCGCGGCACGGGCCTGCAAGCGAGCACCTTCTTCGCCGCCTACGCCATTACCGTGGTGGCATCGCGTTTCGTGCTTGCCCCGCTCGTCAGTCGGGCCAACGGTGACCGCGCCACCATAACGCTTCTGTCGGTGATGATCCTCGGCGTGGTGGTTGCCTTCGCTCTTCCCTACGGTGTGCTGATCCAGGTTGCGAGCGCTGTTTTGCTCGGCCTCGGCTATGGCCTGGTCTACGCGGTCATCGAGACACAGGCCGTCAACGACGGTCCTCCGGAGCAGCGCAACGCGGCACTGACCTGGTTCGCAATCACCTATTTTCTTGGGGTCTTCGGGTTTCCGATGCTGGGCGGCTGGCTGATCGTCGCTGTCGGCACCGCCGGCTTTCTTGGCGCCGTGCTGGTGTTCGCGATCGCCGAGATGGCCCTTGCATTGCTGCGCCTGCGTGATGTGCCACGGCGGCAGCCGCTGGAAACGTCATTCAACGAACCGCGCCAAACGGGAGGGTCGCAGTGAACCATTCGGGCGCGAGGCAGAGGCGACTGGCCGGGCCGGATGATAGATGGCGAAACCGCGCCTTTCGCTTTTCTGCGGAAAAATCCAATGATTTCAGAAGGCGTAATTTTTGTCAGCGCTGCTGATGGTATGGAACGAGCCGAAAAAAGTAATGAAGTTCAACGCGTTATGGGAGTCGTAAACAATCGGGTTGGAATGAAGAGCACGAGGCGCTCACCGCGTAGTCTTTCTCGAGAGCCTGATCGCTCATTCAGCAAATCAGGCCCCCAAGGAATTATCAGGGCGGAATCTCGCCCTTACTTCACAGTGATGCTCAAGCCGCTGATATCCGCGTTGACCTGCAGGCCGACCTGCCTGCCCGTGAGTTCGAGTTTGGCGCCTTTGTCGTTGGTCATGACGATCATCTGGGCGCCCTTGCCGATCGCGCCGCCGCCGCCCGCTGCACCATAAACCCCACTCACATCCTGAGCGCGGCGAATATTGCGCACGGTGCCCTGGAAATAGGTCTTGGAAGCGCCGAAGGCGAGGCCGCCGGAAATGCCGCCGATCGAGATCGGGTAGCGTTTGCCACGGAAGGTCAACGTGCCTTCGCCGCCCGAGCCGCCGACGAAGAAGGCCGCCTTATAGACGGAGAAACGAACCGTGCCGCTATCGGCATGCGCGGCGCTGGCAAAACCAATTCCCACGGCAGCAACGGCTGCAACCGCGGCTGAACGAAATCCAGACGAAATATTCATGATGAGACACTCCTCAAGAGCGCCGCTTACCCGGCCAGCCGAGTAGGTCGGCGTCGTACCAACGTCTTACATGAAACGATCGCGCACGTCATTAGTTCCACAGCATGCGTAGGGAACGGCGCGTCAAACATCGATAGCAGGCGACCGGCGAGCTGCTGACATGGAGTTGAATTTCGAGCAGAATCAATGGGATAGGCTTTCTCCAAACCACATTCTGGTCGCTTTTCTTTCACGAGGAAATTTTTTCGCGCAATAACTAAGCGTTAGAGATCATCTCAATAATCAGGCGAGACGGAGGCTTCTCGCGCGAGCATGCAATGCCGACGGTAAGTGTCAGCATTGCGCGGCCAAACTCTTTGATGATCTGACTGGAGCGCCATCCCTATGGAATCCGTCCATGGCCGAAATGGCTGGTGAGCGCACGGCTATGTCCTTATTCCCGTCATATGCTAATACTGCACGCGATATATACTGGAACGCGAGCACGTCCGACATGCGCCCTGATCGCAGTCATTGTCCACCGACGGGAGGTTTTCCATGACAGGTTCTTCAGGCTCCAGCCATGATGCCGGCAAGATATTCACGGTCGAGGCCGACACGACCGCGGGCTATTGGCACCATACCCCGGAAAACACCCTGCCGCCGCCCGACATGATGGGCGCCTATATGCGCAACCGCCCGGTGCCGGGGAATCAGATCGCGGGGCGCAAGGCCTGGATCATCGGTAGCGGC